>Ga0187778_10002940_pt1 | contig 11548 bp, 12 predicted proteins | sample 1015_Q2_SP5_20_M_FD_132418 | JGI IMG/M metagenome (GOLD analysis project Ga0187778, IMG submission 132418) | Tropical peat soil microbial communities from peatlands in Department of Meta, Colombia - 1015_Q2_SP5_20_MG | ecosystem: Environmental > Terrestrial > Soil > Wetlands > Peat | place...
CGGGCGAATCGCGAATCACTTCCCGCGGCAAGGGTGCCGACGGTGGGCTCGCACGTGGCACAAGCTTGACATCGATCACGACGCCCAAGGCGGTGGCGGGGGTAGCCTATGCGCCTTGCAGAGTGAAAGCTGCAAGGGTCGCGCGGTGCCGGCGGCCGTGCGCGTACAAGGTAAAACTCGAGACTTGGCCAGCAACGATGGGAGCCGCAAAGTCGCAGCGCAAGGTGGTGTACAAAATTACGTACCCAAACGGGAAGATCTACGTCGTGAAGGACCTGACCGATTCTCTGATGTACTTCGGGCAAGTCAACGAAGCGCTGGTGGCGAAGGACTTCAGCCGCAAGCAGCGCCGCGATTTCACGATTCGCAAGGAGGTCGTCTGGGAATCGGACAACGCATCTGACGAAGAGGTGAGTCAGATCGAGGCGGCCTACATTCGCGCGCTGGGCGCCAATGACCCAGCGATGGGCTACAACGAATGGCCCGAGTTCAAGGCCGAACGTTGACGGCTGTGCGTGCCGCCCCGCCGGCCGGCAGCGATTCCAATCGATGTGCGAGTGATTGCAGGGGCGCAAAAAGAAGTGCGCTGGCGGTTTTTTGTTGCGTGGCGCAACCGGCGCCTTGATGGAAGGGTCACACCCGCGTCTTACGTGTGCTGGACAATTCGGCGCGGCGCTTGGAGGCGCGAGCCCGCGTAATGCATTTGCTTGATGCGAGGAAGGCGCGGGGCGAAGCACAATGCTTACCGATATTGGCGCCGTAGCGGCGAGGTATGCAAATGATGGAAGATTTGGAAGACCTGCTGGGCGGGCCACCGGGTGCGCCTTGCAACTTGGCCGACGCGCTGCCCGGCACCGCAGCGCAGTGCCCGACCCCGGAACTCGTCTCCGAGGTCTACGGCAACTCCCCTGCAGTGGTGCGCACGAGGCTGTTGGAGTGCTTGCTGCGCCCGGTCGGGCCGCTGGCGCTCGCGACGATCGCCGCGGGCGCCTTTGGGCACCTGCTGCATCGGCTCACCGGTGATGCGACACCGATCACACTCGACGACGTCGCCCGCATCTCATCGGAGCACGTACTCGAGCTGGCGCGTTACGTCGAGCAATGCAGCCCGCACGAACTCGTGCGCCTGGGCTCGGTGCTCGCCGCAAGCCCGATGGGGATGGCCACGGTAGGCGGATCGGCGCTGCTGCTCGCACTGGGCGCCTGGAGCGCGAAGCACTAGTCCCTAAAGGATCTTCTGCAGCAGCACGGCCTGGCCCGCCGCCGGGTCGAGCACGTACGGCGCAAAGCCAGCCCGCTCGTACAGCCGCAGCGCGCGCTGGTTGTTCGACAGCACCTCCAGTGTCAACTTGCAGCAATGCAGCCGCAAGGCGAGCTGCTGGGCCCAATCGAGCAGCGCCCGCGCAATCCCCTGGCCGCGCCGCTCGCTGTGCACAACAATGTCGTGAATATTGAGTAGCGGCCGCGCCGCGAAGGTGGAAAAACCGGTGAAGCAGTTGACGAGCCCCACCGGCTGCGCGCCGATGCAGGCCAGCGCGCCCGCGTAGCCCGGGATCTTGCGCAGTTCCGGAACCAGGCGCTCGCGGGCTCCACCAGCCAGGCCTTTGCCCCCGCCCATCGGGTCCAGGGCATAGTGCGCCAACAGTTCAACGAGCCAGTGCGCATGCGAGGGGTTGTCCAGATTAATCGCTACGACCTGAATCGGGCTCATGGTGAGTTTCGCCGGAGGCTTTTGCGCGAGTTCCGCGCGAGTCGGAACAGGCGCGGCAGGCCGCTGCGCGCCCTCCCGTCATTGGCGGGCGCACTGACCTTGTTTTTCGAACCAGTAGACGACATTGCCCGCAACGACGATGCTGCCCGAGACGACCGCGCTGGCCGCTGTCACGGCTCCAGCCCCGAGCAGCAATGCAATGCAACCCTCGTTCGTGCAGCGTACAAAGGCCTCGACCTGCGTGGCCTCCAGGGTCATGTGCCTTGCGTAGATCTTGCATTGCTCGTCATACACGCTTGTGGTCTGCGGTACGTAGATGCAGGCGGGCACGAAACCGCCGAGCAGCAAGATGCAAGCCTGGGGCCACGCTCTGCACGCATTCGCCATCGACGCAAACTGTAGCAAACGCACCGAGCGCACGCACGCGTGTGCCCTGTGCGCCACCGCGCGAGGAACGCTTGCGCGGTACCGGCTAGCGCTTCGACGGCGTGTCGACTCGCGAGGGGCACCTCAACTGCGCAGGTTTCACCAGCGCAGCAGCCGCGGACCGAGGACCGCGCCAAGAGCGGTCGGCATCAGTATGCCCAGTAGGTACCAGATACCGAGAAAGGGGGCGGCAAGCTCCGGGCAGTGCAAGGTGTACAGGAGCGCGGCCATGGCGCCGGCCGCAAATCCGCCCGCGGCGCCCGCCAGGCGCAGCCGGGTTGGCGCCAAGCTGCGCATGATCCGGAAGATGGCTACAAAAAGCGGGATGGAGATCATGGCGATGAGGAAGGGGCAGACGCGGGCTGTCTGTCCTAAGACCAGGTTCAGACGCTCCTGCGGAGCGGCGACCATCAATTGACCCAGCGCTAAGGCCCACAAAATGAGTAGCGGCGCAGCAATTGCCGCTGGCGCAAGACCCAAGGGTGCTCCCGGACGCGAAAGACGCGCCGCGCCCAGGAGCCCTGCGGCTGCCAGAGCCGCGCAAAACGCCTCGCGCACCCAAAACATCGGGATGAGCGCCTCGCTGGGCAGCGCCGGCTGCAAGCCGAGCAGACCCAGAGTCATCAAAAGTGCGGCGAGGACTGCGACCGCCATTGCGCCAGCGTGGCGGCGCGCCGCGGAGCCGGGATCCACGACGTCGCCACCGGCCGCAAGCGCTGCGATGAGCTCCTCGGTCTTCACGAGCTGCTCCGTACTTTGGAAGCAAGCGCTTTCAGACCGCGATGCACGCCGACCTTGACCGCAGACTCAGATATGCCGATGCGCCGAGCCGCTTCGGCCACCGAGAGTCCCTCGAGTTTGACGTAGACGATGGGCAGACGGAATCGATCGGGCAGCTGTTGCAGCAGTTTCGCAATATCGCGGCGCGCATCGGCCGCCTCGCTGTCGGACGCGGCAAGCAGCTCGTTATCCTCGTCGAGTGGGTCATGCAACAGCTCCGTGCGCGAGCGTCGACGCAGCAAGTCAATGAGCTTGTAGCGGGCCACGGCAAGCACCCACGCGGTGAGCGGCTGCCGCGGGTCGTAGGTGTGGCGCTGATTGTGTACGGCCAGAAGCGATTCTTGCACGAGATCTTCGACCTCCTCCGGCAGGCTCGCCAGCCGCTTGCGCAAAAACGCCCGCAGATGGCCGCTGAGTTCCTTCAAAAATGCGTGGTAGGCGGACGAATCGCCCGCGAGCCCACGCAGCAACAGGCCTCGCAGACGCTCCTCGTTCGGCGGCATTAGGCCTTCTCCGTGTATTCGCCCCGTGGCCGGATTTGGTTACAGCACGGCAGCCCGGCGGGGCGCGGACCGCGTGCGAAAACCGAATTTTGCCCTTCCGCGTAACCGACCGGCGCTTCGCATCGAATTCACAGGCAGGCAGACCGCAGGAGGGCCGGCTGTACGCGCACGCGCCACATTGCCCTCGGATCGGTTTTGCCTGGGAGTTTGACCGGATGCGAATGCATGCTGCCGCGATGTTGACTGCTGGCTGCCTGTTGCCGCTTGTGGCAATGGCATCCGAGGGCGCTTTGTGCAGTGCGCATAGCGGTCCCCGGACGGCGGCGCTTGTCGAACTCTATACCTCGGAAGGATGCTCGAGCTGCCCGCCCGCGGACCGCACGCTCGGGCACTTGCGCCAAGTGCTCGGAGCCGACGCCGATGGCGTCGGGCTGGCGCTGCACGTCAATTACTGGGACTATATCGGCTGGCGCGATCCGTGGGCCCAGGAGATCTTCTCCGAGCGCCATCAATGGCTTGTGCACGCCAACCACCACGACGTGGTCTACACACCGCATTTCTTCGTCAACGGCGTCGAGCTCTCGTCCGGGCAAACTCGGCTGCGCGAGCAGGTGCGCGAAGTCAACTCCCGGCCGGCGCAGGCAAGCATTGCGTTAAGCGCCCGGCATCCGACGCCGGGTCTGTTCACCGTGGAGGCCGCGGTGCAGACCTCCGAGAGCGTCGGGCCAGCCGCACTGTACGTCGCGCTGGCGCAAAGCGGGCTGAGCTCCAATGTCTTGCGGGGAGAAAATGCGGGCCGGACCCTGACGCATGACCATGTGGTGCGGGTCTGGATCGGTCCGCTCGCGCTGAGCAATGGTCAGGCGCGGGTGCACCGGGACCTCGTCGTGCCTGACGGTGCGCCCGACGCCCAATGGGAGCTGGCCGCCTTCGTCCAGGAGCAGCAAACCGGCAAAGTCGTGCAGGCGCTCGAGCTGGCGCCGTGCCCGCAATCGTCGGGCGCCCCGACGCAGCCCTAGCGGCCGTTCGGCTGGCGGCAGCGCGGTCAGCCCCGAGACGCTCTAGCGCATCGACGGGAGCGCGTTGCCCGCAACGCGCGGGGGCGGCCCCCGTAGCGCCGCGCTGTGGGCGTCTCAAGGCGCCTCGCCCATGCATCGTGGTTCGGCCGCCTTCGGCTCGGCCTGCGCGCGCACCGCAAGCGCCCGGCCGCGCTGGCTGCTTACTTGTGGCGGTGCTCTTGGTCCGATTACCATTCGCTGCCAATGGCAGAACCGGCGACCGAGCGCCAAGGAGCGGGAGTCGTGTACGAAGAAGACGATCGCGACGTCAACGTCTTGAAGAGCGTCTTGCCCCTGATGTCGCGCCATGCCGCCGGCTACCACCCGATCAGTTACACGGTTTGGTACGAATACGCACGGGGCAAGCACGAGGCGCTGCACCACGGCGTCGATGAGGAAATCAAGCGTCATCAGCGGCTGAGCGTCGCGCAAACCTACTTCCTGTACACCAAGCACCTGGTGGAGCCTGCCGAGCGCGCGCTGATGAGCGCACGCTCGGGTCTACTGGACTTGGTCGAGCAAGTAAAGAAAGCGGTACAGGAAGTTGACATGGACACCTCGGGGTTTGACGCGCGCCTGAGTCAGTTTCAGCGTGACCTGGGCACGGCCAAGACGCTGGAGGACATGGGCGGGACCGTCGCCGCGATGCTCACCGAAACCAGGCGGGTGAGCGAAGGCATCGGCAAGCTCTCCGGGCAGCTCGAGCAAAGCAGGAGCGAAGTGCGGCGGTTGACCGACGAGTTGCATCGCATCCGCGAGGACGCGCAGCTCGACGAGCTCTCGGGCCTGCTGAACCGGCGCGGCTTCGACCGCGAGCTGCAGCGATTGGCACCCAAGGCGGACGCTGCCGACGAAGCGCTCGCCGTGATCATGCTCGACATCGACAATTTCAAGAAGGTGAACGATACCTATGGCCATCCCCTGGGCGATGTAGTCATCTCGGTGGTAGGGCGCTTGTTGCGCGATTGCGTGGGCGAGGACGGCATCGCCGCGCGCTACGGAGGTGAGGAGTTCGCGGTGTTGCTGCCCGAGCGCTCGCTGGCCGTCGCCCGGAGCCTCGCGGAGACCATTCGGACGAGCGTGGAGCAGGGGCAGATCCGACGGCGCAAGGGCGATACGCCGATCGGCGGTGTGACGATTTCCGCCGGCGTTGCAGCGTGGCAGCGCGAGGAGGACGTGGCCTCGCTGGTTGAACGGGCCGATCGCGCGCTATACGTCTCCAAGCGATCCGGACGCAATCGCGTCACGGTCGACGGTTCGTAGCACCGCGCCAACGGCGTCGAGCGGGCTTGCGTGCGAGGGCCCTCGAGAGCCGTGCGCTCGATTCAGAAAAGGCTGGCAAGCGCGGCGCGGGCGCGGGGCCAGAGCAGGTTCAATCCCAGACCGGCCAGAACCAAGGCCGCGGCAAAAATCTTCCAGGCGGGCAGCGGCTCGCCAAGCCACAGGGCCGAGGCGCCCATTCCGAACACCGGTACGAGCAGGGCCAGGGGTGTGACCGTTGCGGCCGGATGACGCGCCAACAGCCAACCCCAGGCCGCATAACCGAAGAGCGTGTTGCCCCACGCTTGCCATAGGACCGCGGCCCACGTGGCCCAACTGGCACGGCGCACGGCCGCCAGCGCCACGTCGCAGCCCTCGGTCAGCAACGAAAGGGCCAGCAACGGGGCGATCGCATAGGCGCTGGACCAGACCACGTACGCGAGCGCATTCTCCGGCCTGCCCAGCCGCGCCGCGATGTTGCCCCCAGCCCAGGCGAGCGCGGCCAGCAGTACAAGCGCCAAGCCGCCCGTCGTGCTCGTGCGGTCGGCATGCGCGCCGATGACGGCGACACCGGAGGTTGCGAGCAGGAGCGACAACCATTGGAAAGTGCGGACCCGCTCGCCTTCGATCCACATCGAAAGCCCGATCGTAAAGAACACCTGGAGCTGAATGACGAGCGAGGCGATACCGGGCGAAATATGGCCGTTCATGGCCATGTACAGCAGCCCGAACTGCCCTACCCCGATCAGCAATCCGTACAGCGCAACGTTTTTCCAGGGCGCCGTGGGTCGCGGGACGAAAAACAATGCCGGGACCAGGGCTGCTGCAAATCGCAGCGCGGCGAGCAGCAACGGGGGCAGGCTCGCCAGAGCGATCTTGATGACCACGAAATTCGTTCCCCAGACGCTCACGACCGCGAGGGCAAGCACGAAGTGACGCCAGGGCAGGGCCGCGGACACGCGGCATTCTCGCACGCGCGACTGTCCAGTGAATTGTCGAGATTTGTTGCGGTTTTTCACGCAACTGGGCAGCGGCGCACGGTGACAAATTCAAGCACCGGCGTCCATCGTTTGACATACGGCGCTGGAGGAAGGAACGAGCCCTTGGACAAAGCCGCAATCTATCGCAAGACCAAGAAGGGTCTGGCAGAGATCACCTCCACGGAGCGCACCGTCGACCGACGGCTGCGCCCCCTGCTCATCCTGGTCGACGGCAATCGGACCGCGGCCCGCATTCATGCCCTTATGGGCGGCATCGGGATTCGCGAAGAAGACTTCGACCAATTGGCCGCCAGCGGCTACATCGAGACGATTGCCCGGCCGGATGCGCCCGCCGCTGCCAACGACGAAACGCGCCCCGCGCAGCCTCCTGCCCAAGCGCAGGCGCAGCGGCGCACATCCTTCGAGCGTTTTTCCGACGGTCAGCGCTATTTGTGCGAGACGGCTACCGACAAGCTGGGTCTGATGTCGTTTTTGTTCGTGCTCAAGCTTGAAAAATGCAGTTCTGCGGAGCAGTTGCTCACGCTATTGCCGGAGTTCGAGCAAGCGCTAGCAAAAAGGCTCGACAAGGACTACGCGCGGCATTGCCGCCGAATCGCAGAAACCATCTTGCGCGATTAACGCGGCGCGCGTCGACCTTTGGGCCGCGGATTGCGTGCGCCGCAGCGGCCCAGCGCGCGGCCTCAGGCGGGAAGTTGCGCCCGATAGCCCTGGGCTTCGACGGCTTGGATCAGACGCTGAACATCGGCGCTGCCGCTGACCACGGCTTGTCCGCGGTCCAGACTTACTTGCGCCGATTCGACGCCGGGGACAGCCTGTAGCGCCCGGCTTACCGCCATCGCGCAGTGCGCGCAGGTCATGCCACGGACGGTGAGCGTGGTCGTCGCCATGAAAACACTCCTTATTTGGGTTGGGGGATCGCAGCTCCCCCCAGCTTCGTGACGGGCGCGAGTGGCGCGACGGGCGGCGGGGTGCCGGCGCCGCCGGGGAGCAGCGGCGCTCGCACGCGGCGCAGCCGCAGGCTGTTGCTCACGACAAAGACGCTGGACAGACCCATTGCCAAGCCCGCGAACATCGGGTCCATGCCAATGCCCCAGAGCGGATAAAACACACCGGCGGCCAGCGGGATGAGCAAGGCGTTATAGAAAAATGCCCAGAACAGATTGGCGCGGATCGTGCGCATCGTTCGGCCCGCGATCGCAACGGCACTGAGCAGCGCGCTCAAATCTCCGTGCGTGAGCGTGATGTCCGCTGCCTCGATCGCAACTTCTGTCCCCGTGGCAACGGCAATCCCGACGTCGGCCTGTGCCAGCGCGGGCGCGTCGTTGATGCCGTCGCCGACAAACGCGACTCGGCGCCCGGCGGCCTGCCGGCGACGAACCGATTCGGCTTTGGCTGAGGGCAACATCTGCGCTTCGAAATCTTCGATCCCGATTTCTCGCCCCAACCGGCGGGCCGTGGGTTCGGTGTCCCCGGTCAGCATCGCCACCGCCAGCCCGCGCGCGCGCAAGGCTGCGACCGCGCCGGCAGCCGTCGGGCGCAGCGGATCGGCGACGCCCAGCACTCCCCAGGGCTCGGCGTCGACGGCAACGTAGACAAGTGTTCGCCCCCGGGCCGCGAGTCGCGAGGCGGCTGCGGTGCAAGGCGAGCTGTCGACGGCCTCCTTCGCCAGGAGCCGCTGTGTGCCCACGAGTACCGAGCGGCCCGCGACCGTTGCGCGCACGCCGTAGCCCGGAAGAGCGGCAAATGCGTCGGCGGCGGCAAGCGCAAGTCCGCGATCGCGGGCCGCCTGCACGATCGCTATCGCCAAGGGGTGCTCGCTGCCGGCATCCGCTGCGGCCGCAAGACGCAGTAGCGCCGCCTCGTCCTTGCCCGCCACAGGCTCGACTTCGGTGAGTTGCGGCCGACCCACCGTGAGCGTCCCCGTCTTGTCGAACACGACCGTGTCGATACGGCTCAGTATCTCCAAGGCTTCGCCATGCCGAAACAGCACGCCGAGTTCGGCTGCCCGCCCGCTGCCCACGATGATGGCTGCGGGCGTGGCCAGCCCCATCGCACAAGGGCAGGCCACCACGAGCACAGCCACCGCGCTCACGAGCGCGGTGGTGATGGCAGGCGACGGTCCGAAGGCGAGCCAGGCGAAAAAAGTAAGCGCGGCGACGCCCAGAACGGCGCGCGTGAAAACTTCCACCACTCGGTCGGCGACACGTTGGATCGGCAGCTTCGAACCCTGCGCGCGTTCTACCATGCGAATGATCTGCGCAAGGACGGTCTGTGCGCCGACCTCGCGCGCCTCGATCTGCAGCAGCCCCAGTTGGTTGACGGTGCCGCCTACCACCCGGTCGCCAACGCGTCGCGCCACGGGCATCGCCTCGCCGCTGAGCATGGACTCGTCGACGTAACTGCTGCCGTAACGCACCTCGCCATCAACCGGTATGCGCTCGCCGGGTCGAACGACCACGAGTTCGCCGATCGCAACGGCGCCGATGGGCACGTCCCGCTCGCTGCCCGCGCGCAAAACACGGGCCGTCTTGGCCTGCAACCCCACGAGTCGGGCGATGGCAGCCCCCGCGCGCCCCTTGGCGAGCGCTTCGAGGTACTTGCCCATGAGCACCAGCGTCACGACGACCGCGCCCGACTCAAAGTACAGCTGGCGCGCCGTGGCCGGCAGCCACTGGGGCGCCATCACGACCACGGCGCTGTAGAGCCACGCGGCACCTACCCCCGTCATCACCAGACTGTTCATGTCCGGCGATCGATCGGCAAAGGCGCGTGCGCCCAATCGGAAAAAGCGGCGTCCGGGGCCGAAGACCACCGCGCTCGCCACCGCGAGCTGCACCCAATCCCAGAACTGCGGCAGCGGTGCCCACTGAAGCAGCCAGCGGCCGAGGGCGGGTGTGAACATGGGGCCCATGGAGAGCAGCAAAACAGGCACTGTCAAGAGCGCCGCGACAACGAGATCCCGGCGCAGCTCGCGCAGCTCGTGCGCCCGCGCTTGAGCCTCGCGCTCGAGCGCATCGTCGCGCTCCAGTAGCAAGGGCGTGTAGCCGGCCGCAGCGATCGCCTCCGTGAGCGCCTCGATGGGTGCAAGCCGCTCGTCGTAGCTCACGCTCGCGCGCTCGGTAGCGAGATTGACGGTTGCCTCGGCCACAGCCGGCAGCGCCCGCAAGGCGCGCTCCACCCGCGCGACGCAATTTGCGCAAGTCATGCCGCGGACGCCGATTTCGATGTGCTGCATCAGGCACTCCCGGGGTCGCTGCAAGACCGCTACGGGCGCTGCGCCACCATTCCGACGAGCGCTGACCGACCGCGGTACCCGGTGCCTTCCGCAATGCGCTCTTCGCATGCGCACAGCTCCCGGATCCGCAAGCCGTCAAATGCAGCGCGCAGCAGGGACGCGCGGTACAGGTGCGCGCGCCGCGGCGGCCCTCCCGTGCCGTACTGAAGCTGCTTGGGCGTATAACCTTGCAAAAGCAAAGTGCCGCCCGGTTTGAGCGTTTTCACCATGTTGGCGAACAATGGCCTGCGCGCGGCCGGCTCCGCAAATTGAACGAAAATCGCAGCCACGCCGTCATAGAGCGCTTCGGGCCAGGAAGTTGCGTTGCAGTCCATGACGGCGAAGTTGACCCGTGCGCCCCGAGCTGCGGCGAGCCGCCGGGCCTTTTGAACGGCGAGCTCTGAAATGTCGAAGGCATCTACCGCGAGACCGTGCTGTGCGAGCCAAACACTGTTGCGGCCCTCACCGTCGGCGACGGACAAAACAACGCGATCGCCGGGCCGCCAGACGTTAGCATGGTCGCGCAGCCAACGATTCGCAACGGTGCCAAACGGGTACGTGCGGAGCGCAAAACGCCAGTTCCGAGTGCCGGCTAGCTCCGCGAAGGCCGAATTCGGACGTGCGCTCATATTTTCGGGTGTCGCGGCCAGAGCAAGGGCCCGACACTAGCCGTCCTCCAGGTACACTTGCGCGCCATTTTCCCATGCACGCTTTTTTGCGCCAAACGACTGCCGGTCTGCTGTTCGCTTGGCTTTGCTGGGCGGCGCAGGCGGCCTCCGTCGCCCCCGTTGCGGCCGAGCACGGCATGGTCGTCACGGCGCAGCATTTGGCGACCCAAGTCGGCGTCGACGTGCTCAAACAAGGCGGCAATGCCATCGACGCGGCCGTGGCCGTGGGCTATGCGCTCGCGGTGGTCTACCCGGCGGCCGGCAATCTGGGCGGTGGCGGCTTCATGACGATCCGGTTGGCCGACGGCCGACGGACGTTCTTGGATTTTCGCGAGAAAGCACCCTTGGCGGCCACGCCCGGCATGTTCCTCGGGCCCGACGGTCGCATGGTCGATGCGCTGAGCACGCGCGGCTACCTTGCCGTGGCGGTTCCGGGGACGGTCTCCGGCCTGGAGACGGTATTGGCGCGCTACGGCACCAAGAAGCGCTCCGAGCTCATTGCGCCTGCCATCGGCTTGGCCGAGCAGGGTTTCATTCTGGAGCAAGGTGATGCCGATAAGCTGCGTGCGGTCAGCGACGAGCTGCGCAAGGATCCGGCTGCCGCCGCGATCTTCCTCGATCATGGACAGCCCTTCGGTCCCGGGCAGCGGCTTGTGCAAAAGGACCTGGCCCAGACGCTGCGGCATATCCGAGACGAGGGCGCACGGGGCTTTTACCGGGGCCCCGTGGGCGCCGCGCTCGTCGCGGCCAGCCAGGCCGGCGGCGGGATCCTCACCCACGCCGATCTGGAGCAGTACCAGACGCGCGAGCGCGACCCCGTCGAGTGCGATTACCGGGGCTATCACCTCATTTCGGCAGCGCCGCCCA
>Ga0187778_10002942_pt1 | contig 11543 bp, 13 predicted proteins | sample 1015_Q2_SP5_20_M_FD_132418 | JGI IMG/M metagenome (GOLD analysis project Ga0187778, IMG submission 132418) | Tropical peat soil microbial communities from peatlands in Department of Meta, Colombia - 1015_Q2_SP5_20_MG | ecosystem: Environmental > Terrestrial > Soil > Wetlands > Peat | place...
GGCAAGACGGGGAACAGCCTGAGGATAACGCTTCCACGCCCGGTAGTCGAAGGCTTCGAGTGGAAGGAGGGTGACGAGATCGTCCTCTACGTGTCGGAAGGCGAAGTAACCATCCGGAAGGCAAAGGACAAGAAGAGACAGTAGACCGCTCGACTAGGCTATCGACTTTCCGCAATACTGGCAGAAGAGCATCGGGGTCGATAGATTCTTTCCGCAGGACGGACAGGCGAGAGCCCATTTCTGCTGAGGAGGCGGGGGCTGGACCTGCCCAGCATCGCCGCGCTTCACGCTCCGCCTTCCGAGCGCCACAGCCCCCTCGACCATGGCTATGATTGGGAAGAAGACGACGAGGTCCAGGAGAGGTCCTCCGTCGGGGGTGAGGAAGAGTCCTGTGATCACCCAGGTGACGAACCATATTATCATGCGGTTCTTCGAGAAGAAGTCTGCAGATATCACCCTGAGGCGAATTAGTGTGTAGACAAAGACGGGGCTGGTGAAAGAGACCCCCGTCGCCCCTATTATGAGGAATATCACGTAGTAGAAGGCCCCGGTGTCGATCGCAGGGGACGTCCCCGTGGCCCCGAAGAAAGGGGCGAGGGCGATTATCAGGAACTTCGCGAGGACGAGGTAGCCGAAGACTAGGCCGACGACGAAAAGCGCTGACGCCGAGGCGACGAAGGGGTAGATCAGGCCCTTCTCCTTGTCTGAAAGCGCCGGGTCGATGAATTTGTAGGACTCATAGGCGATGATGGGCATGTCTATCGCTGCTGTCACTATTATCGCGGCCACGAAGTATACCTCCATGGGCTCCCCGATCCCCTTGGCCGCCAGCAGGGTCCACCCCGCCGGAAGTAGGTCCTGGATGACGCGCTGCAGGAGCCTGGCGATTATGGTGTTCTGGATGAAAGCAAGGGTGATGTACTGGCTGGGGTTCTGCAGGGCTCCCATGGGGTTTGCCGGGAAGACCACCAGAACGAGGAGGATGACCACGAAGCTTATGGCGACTACCCGAAGACGCCGCCTCAGCTCGTTTATGTGCTCCGAGAACTGAAACTTGCCCGAGAACAAACGCTTCGTCGGCCGGATTATCCTATTTTACGATTGAGGCTTTGCCCTTGCGACGATTTCAGCGGAAATCTGCTCCCTGGTCTTCCCCTCGGTGGAAACTCCAAGCTGCCGAGCGGTCTCGAGGAGGACCTGGTCGGCCGACTTCGGCGTCGCCGGGGATGAAGCGACCATGTTGGCCTCGTTCTGGAACTCCTTCGTCGCCTTTTCGAACTCACCCTTCGCTCTCCCGAGTCCCCTTGCCAGCTCGGGGATCTTCTGGGGGCCCCACAGGAAGATGACTATGACTATCACGCCGATGATTATCCACTGGAGCGGGTCGTCGAATGCCATTGTGAAACGGGGCGCCAAAGTGGTTTATACGCGTTGTTCCTAAGCGGGTACGTTTTCCGGGCGGCTCCAGTGCGCTAACGTTTTATCCTCGGCCCTGGCAGCACGCTTCAATGGCTGTATCCGAGCGGGTAGGCGACTACTGGCGCCTCACCAAACCCAAGATCTGGGGTCTCCTTGTTTTCACAGGGATGGTGGCCATGCTGGTGGCCTACAGAGAGACGCCGGGCTCTTCACTGTCGCCGAGCCTCTTCCTCACGGGGACTGTCGCACTGATACTCGGGAGCGCTTCAGCGGAGATCCTCACCAACTACCACGACCGCGACATCGACGGAATGATGAAGAGGACCATGAAGCGTGCTCTCCCCGCCGAAAGGATCAGGGCGGCCAACGCCTTGGCTCTTGGGTTCTCCATGGCGGCCCTTTCGCTGATAATCCCCTATTTCCTGATCAACTCTATTTCGGCTGGTTTCATGCTGGTCGGTCTCCTGGACAACATAGTCGTTTACTCCCTGATCCTCAAGAGGAGGAATTGGTCTAGCATCATACTCGGCGGAATCTCTGGTGGGATGCCTGTCCTGGTGGGCTATTCGGCAGTCGCAGGCACGGTCACTCCCCTCGCCCTGTACATGTCAGCCCTGGTGATAGTCTGGATCCCCACCCACATCTGGAGCCTTGCGATCTTCAACCGTTCGGACTACGAGGCTGCCAAGGTCCCCATGCTCCCGCTGGTGTACGGGGACAAGGTGGCATCCGTCTGCATTGCAGGCACCAGCGCGCTGCTAACCGTCTTCTCAGTGGCGATCTTCATCTTCACCCCGGTGAGCATCTTCTACACCCTCACGGCCACCGGCCTCGGCGCGGTCGTCCTAGGATACAGCTTCAAGCTCGCACTAACCCAGAACAACAGGACCGCCTGGACCCTCTTCAAGCTGACGAGCCCCTACCTGACCATAATCTTCCTGGTTCTCGGAGTCACGGTCTGGGTCGCGACTTAGCGGCCTGATTGATGTAATCATCTTAATCACCCCATTAATCAGTTTTGAGCAGTTCTCTTTCATGGGGGAGCCTGCCTATGAAGGTAGTCGGCATGGAGACTGCGGGCCAACTGCGCAGGCCACTAGAAGTTATTCCGCAGGGGAAGGAGTATGCTGTCATAGCAAGCCTGCCGAAGAACAGCACCTCCCTCGCTGTATCCGCGGTCGAGGGGGGCGCCGACGCGGTCATGCTCAACATCGAAGGCGACGAAGGCTCATCGCCGAGTCACTTCGGGAGCTACGACCTGCACGACGCCTACATCAACGATGTGATCTCGACAGTTAGCGTCCCCTGCGGCTTGTTCATAGGAGGGAGTCGGCTCCTCACCGAAGATTACTGGGAGAGGATAATGTCGAGCGCGTTCAGCTTCGTGGAGATGTACGCCCATCAGATGCCGACCTTCATTCTTTCTGACGACAGGGTGAAGAAGATGAGCGCAATCTCCACGGGGTATATCCTGGAGCAGGTCAAGCAGCTTTCCGCCATGGAAGGCATCGCTGCCATCGATGTGGCCACGGTCCCCCACCAGATGAGGGGAGCCCCGTTCAGCGTCCTCGACTACGCCACGCTGGGGGTGATCACGAATCTTTCTTCAAAGCCCGTGCTTCTAAGGACCCAGAAGAAACTGAGCCGGGCTGACGTGGCAAAGGTCACGGGACTCGGCGTAAAGGGACTTGTCATCGACTCCTGCATCCTTTCGGGGACTGATGAAGCGTATAAAGATGAGATAGCCAGCCTCAGCCCAAGGGGACAATTGGCTGAAGGACAATAAGGTTCAGGGAGTCATTCTCGCCGGTGGCCTGGGCACCCGACTTAGGCCATACACCCTGCTGGTACCGAAGCCGATGCTCCCCGTTGGGCCGAAGCCGATACTGGAGCACATCGTCCTCTGGCTGAAGGAGAACGGGGTCACCGACATCATAGTCACGACAGGGTACCTGGGAAAGACGATTCAGGATTATTTCGGGACCGGGAAGGATTGGCAGGTCAAGGTCAGGTATGCGACGTCCCCCCATCCATTGGGCATAGCAGGCCAGCTGAAATCCGCAGAGGATATGATCAGGGGGAGGTTCGTGTGCATCTATGGCGATGCCATTCTCGAGATCGACCTGAGGAAGGTCCTTGCGTTCCATGAAAAGCGGAGGCCCCTGGCGACCATGACTCTCATGAAGTACAGCACCATCATGAAGTACGGCTTCATGGAGACTGACAGGGACGGGCTCCTCGTCGAATGGCGGGAGAAACCCACGATCTCCGGTTACATCAACGTCGGATGCTACGTCATGGAGAAGCGGTTCCTCGAATTCATCCCGCCCGACCAGATGTACGGCATGAAGGAAGCTTTCGAAAGCGCCATGAAACACGGCAAAGTGTACTGCACTCGCGCCGAGGGCAAGTTTACGGACATCGGGGACACGAAGTCGTACCGTGAGGCGAACGATGAGTTCACAAGGAAGATGGGCAAGCTTCTGTAAGCCGGGCCAGGAGGTCCCATAGAAGTGAAGGTCGTCGTATTCGAGGACGATGGTGGCCAAGGCTTCGGCCCTCTCACACTCCTCAGACACACCAGCCTGCTGCGCCGTGGGACGAAGCGGCTGCTGGACGCCATGGTGGAGAAGATTCCCGACGCGACCGACGTGGGGCTCTGGGGGAGGGCAGAGCTCGAGGGGGTGACAAAGGAGGTGACCGGTAAGGATTACAACGACAAGCCCAGTGGATCAGCTCTATTCGTGAACGCGAGGGCGCGTCCGAGCGAAGGGTTGCTGGCTCTTGGTTCGCGCCAGGGCTCCTTCGTTTGCCTTCTGAACGGCGAGATGGTCGCGGCGCGACTCGAATCCGGAATCCTGAATCCGGGGATCATCTCACGGACCGATGTTCTCAAAGCATCGAAGAGGGCTACGAAGGTTCCAGCCGCCGGCGACGCCCTCTTCCGTGGGTATTGGGACCTTGTGCAAAGCAACGGCCTCGCCATTGCAGGGCAGGCGAGACATTTCGAGGAGGCGCTTCCCATCCCCAGGGGGGTGGAGGTGAGAGGTCCGGCATCGAACGTCATTGTTCATGACAGTGCCGACCTCGAGGGGAACGTGACGGTTGACGCTAGGCTCGGGCCTGTGATAATCGATGAAGGAGCGGGCATAGAGAGCTTCAGCCGGATGATAGGCCCCTGCTACATCGGACCAAAATCAAGGGTGCACTCGGCACTCATCGGAGGAGGAACCTCCGTCTTCGAGGCCTGCAAGGTCGGGGGTCAGATTGATAACTCGATTATCCTACCCCACAGCAACAAGGCGCACCACGGATACATAGGCGACTCCTACGTGGGCTCCTGGGTCAACCTAGGCGCCGGGTGCACTTTCAGCAACCTAAAGAACACCTACGGTAACGTCAGGCTTCGCGTAGGGAGAGCCACCATGGACAGCGGCATGATGAAGCTCGGCCCGGTGGTCGGCGACATGGCGAAGTTGTCCATCGGTGCCCTGGTCTATGCCGGACGCTCCATCGGTGCGGGGGCTCACGTCTCCGGGTTGGCGAGCGCGGACGTGCCAGATTTCACTTTCTTCGATTCTGGATCAGGCAGAGCCGTCGAGCTGCTTCTGGGGTCGGTCCTCGAGACTCAAAGGAGGATGATGGAGAGGCGTGGCATTGCGCTTAGCAAGAGCGAAGAGGGCCTGATAAGACAGGCTTTCGCATCGACCGCAAACAAGCGAAGAAAGGCCGGCGTCAAGCGAGGCAGGTTGCGCTAAGAGAGCGCCTCGGGCTCAACAGATTCAACGCCCTGCTTGGGAGCAGCAGACTACCTTATGCCGACGAGCTGTGCGAGCTCCTTCCTCGAGCTGGCTCCCAGCACCTGAGCAGCACCTTCAGGGGACACCTCGTTGGCGTAGATCCCTCCACCAAGCTCAAGCCCAGTCCATTGGCTCCGCTTCGGGTAGACCTCGATATGCCAGTGGATCTGCTTGGTCGTCTTCTTCTCGGAAGAGCTGTGGAAGACCATGGTGAAGCTTGGGGAGTCGAGCGCCTTCGACATACCGCCGAGGGTGGACCTGAGCATTAGCGCGAGGTCCATCATTTCTTTCTGGGACAACTTGAGGATGCTCGTCATGTGCCTCTTGGGGTATACCCAGAACTCGAAGGGGTGGGTCGAAACCCAGGGCGAGAAGGCAAGGAAGTAGTCCGTGGCAAGTATCTGTCTCGGCCCTCCGGTCTCCGTCGAAACTACCTGGCACATGGGACAGACTCCCAGGTCGTTGAGAGAAGTCTGGACGGTGTCCGCTTCCTTCTCCACAGCCGGAGGCACCCGGGGGGTCGTAACGAGCTGGATGCTCGGGTGCACCGCAGTGGGAGGCCCCTCCTTCTCCCCGTTGACGTAGACGAGGACGTAGCTGACCCCCTTCTGCGAATAGAGCCACCTCACCTTGTCCTGCAAGGACGCGAGGATGTTGGTCCACTGTTCAATGTCTATCTTCGAGAAGTGCTGGTCATGCTTCGGGGTCGCCACGAGGACATAATGATACCCCACCGCGGGCTCGCTGTAATGAGGCGACTCGCCGTATGATGCGGGTGCGTTGGGGGTTACCACCGGGTTCTTCGCAGGGAAGATCCTTACCGACCAGTTCTTCACTATGTCCCCTTCCGAGTCCGTCTGCTTGAGCAGCGTGTCCCCGCGCTTGACTAGCACCAGGTCAGCGGGTGGGGTCATCTCTTCATTGCCGGCGCAATAGTTGCACTTCTCCTGTTTCTGAGGTATGACCTGACCGGGCTTCAGTCCCCGGTCTGGAAGAATTATCGACAGCTTCTCTGTGAAGTAATCCTTTCTGATTTCAACCATTGGCGCGCCCTCGCGCCGATATCTGCATATTAGCGTTTGTCGTTAGGGGGTTGATTTGCGAAACGGAGAAATGCTGACCACTGACTCCTTGGTGGTGGAAGCTTGAAGGTAGGGTACGTTCTCCTCGACGGATGCGGGGACAGGCCGGTCCCATCGCTGAATTTCACCACGCCGCTGGAGTCGGCCCACACCCCTAACCTGGACAGGATAGCGGGAAAGGCGAACCTGGGAAGCGTCACCACGGTTGGCAGGGGGATTGCACCCGAGTCGGACATAGCGGTGTTCAACATGCTTGGCTACTCTTTCAGCGCGGGTTATCCTGGAAGAGGCGTGATAGAAGCGGTGGGAGCGGGCCTAAAGCTGAGGGACGGAGACCTCGCCCTGAGAGCGAACCTTGCGTCAGCCAAGGGCAGGAAGATAATCGACAGAAGAGCCGGGAGGAACCTGACGCAAGCCGAGGCCGAGGGTCTCGCGAAGGAGATGAACGAGATCAAACTTTCAGATGCATCTTTCCAATTCAAGGCGACAATCTCGTACAGAGGAGTCCTTGTACTCCGGGCAGACCGGCCCCTGTCGGCAGCCGTCTCCAACACGGACCCAGCATATGCGAGGGTTGGCGGATTTGGCGCGGCAAAGGAGACCTCAAGTTCGGACGCTGTGATGCAATCGACGGCAGAGACAGACGCCGATGGAGCGAAGCTCGCGGCCCGGCTGGTGAACGAGTTCACATCGAAGGCTCTGCAGGTCCTCAACTCAAGCGTGGTGAACAAAGAGCGAGTCAGGCAGGGGAAGCTTCCCGCGAACTGCGTTCTCCTGAGGGACGCAGGGGACCACCTTCCCAGGCTTCAGCCCTTCGCGAAGCGCTATGGCATGAAGGGCACGGCCCTGGTCGAGATGCCAGCCGAGGTCGGGATAGCGGAGTTGCTGGGAATGAAGAAGGTGAGCATCAGGAACAGGAACGACATGAAGGGGAAGGCCGACCTCTTTGCCTCCGAGCTGGCTGATGGGGCATTCGTCTACGTCCACATAAAAGGGCCAGACGAGTTCGGCCACGACGGCGACGCTCGAGGGAAGAAGATGTGCATCGAGTCCATCGACAGGGACTTCTTCTCGACAGCAGCGGAGTTGCTGGGAGGGACGAAGCTGGCGGTCTCCTGCGACCATGCGACTCCCTGCGCCCTAAAGATGCACTCCGACGACCCGGTGCCACTGCTAGTGACTACAGAGTCGAGAGGGGACGGGAGGCGGTTCACCGAGGCCAACGCTAGGCTGGGATCGCTGGGACACCTGAAGGGGAGCGAGGTGCTGGACTTGGTGGTCTCCGGGGCAGTCAGACGCCGTACTTCCTCAGCAGCCTGACCGATTCGACGGCCACGTCGATGGCGTTCTGGACGCCTGCTTCTAGGGCGAAGTCGTCTGTCGTTCGGTTGGCCACGACCGCAAAGAGAGCTCCGGTGCTGATCCCGAACACCCGACCGAGGGTGAACAGTGTCGCTGCTTCCATCTCGAAGCAGACGACCTTCGCCGCTCGCATCTCCTGAACTATTCGAGCTTTGTCGGCAGGCAGAAACCCGCCGAACGCCGCCCTTCCTTGACCTACGTAGAAGGAGTCCGTCGAAGCGGTGATGCCGATGGTCGCCTTCTTCCTCCTCCTGCTCGCAGCCTCGCGAAGGGCCAAAACCACTCCTGGGGTCGCCGCCGCCGGGTATCCGAGAGGCACGTACTGCGAACTCGTTCCGTCCATCCTCACAGCGGCATCGGCTATGATCACGCTGCCGACCTCTGCTTCTGGGGAGATGGCGCCGCAGGTGCCGACCCTGATCATTACCTTCACTCCAAGACGCGCGAGCTCTTCGACGGCTATGGCCGCAGCGGGACCGCCGATTCCGGTGCTGACGACGACAACCTTCTCGCCCCCGATTCTCCCGCCGTAGGCGGCGTACTCACGGTGGGACGTCAGCTCCTTCGCACCCTCGAACCTTTCAGCTATCAGTGGGACCCTGTCAGGGTCACCGGGCAGGAATGCTATCCTGCCGACATCCTTCTTTGACAGCCGGACATGGTAGGGCCTCCCTGAATCGTCCTTTGGCTCGGCTGCCAACCTATCTCTCTCCTTTGACCTCGGGTCGGATGGTTATCAAGGGTTCCGTGTGGCTACTTCGGGGGGACGTAGCAGTTCCGGCATCTCGGTTCATAGAGCTCCTTCCCGCCCACGACTATGGTCGGGGAATCCATGGGCGCCGGCTTCCCTCCGACCAACCGCTGCGTCCTGGTCGCCTCCTGACCACAGACTACGCACACTGCGCTGAGGTATCGTACCCTGTCTGCCCTGGCCGCGAGCTGCATCGTAGTGGGGAAGGGTTCGGCCCTGAAATTCAGGTTGAGGCCGCAGGCGATCACTCGCTTATCGTCCGCCAGCCTGTCCAGAAGCTCGACCACTCCCTCTGGGAAGAAGTTAACTTCGTCGACCCCAATGGCGTCGAGTCCCTTCGACCTTGTAATCTCCGCTATCTTCCTGATTCCATCCTGAGAAGAAGCGACGGTATATGCGTGATAACGTAGGCCATTGTGAGTCGCTACCTGGGTCGCGCTGTACCTCTTGTCGAAGGCGACCTTGAAGATCGCTCCCTTCTTCTTGGCGTAGACCTCCCTCTCGACGAGGCGTATGAGTTCAGAGGTCTTCCCCGAGAACATTGGCCCTATTATGACTTCGAGGGTCATCTTCGACTGCGCCGAAAAGTGAAGGATTTATCGGTTCCCCAGGTCGGCGTACATCGACACGAGGTCGATGACCCTTCTGTCTCTCCTCACGAGGCGGCCACGCAATCGCCACCTTCTTCCATGAAAAGGGTCTCCACATCGCGGCCTTTCCTGGCAATCGTGAACTCGCCCTGGCCCGTCCTCATCAGCACGAAGGGCTTCGGCTGACTGTGGAAGGCCAAGTTCATCACCAGCGAGTACGCACCTACGTCCCTGAACATTACAAGCTTCCCGAGCTCTGCTCCGCCGAGTTTGGACCTGCTCGATGTCGGGAACACGTCAAGTGGGTCGCAGAGTCTCCCGACGAGCACGACTTTCTGAGGGGACTGCTTCCCTCCGGGCACAACCTCTACTGGGTACTCGTGTCTCAAAAGCGCGGAATCGAGGAGCAGGTGATACCCCGCGTCGACATAGACGTACTTGCTGTCGCCGAACCCCTTGATGTTGACTACTTTGGAAACGAGCACGGTGGACTCGGCCGTCAGGAACCTTCCGCTCTCGGCAACGAGAGTGAACCTCTTCCCAATGCTCTCGACGAGGCTGTTGAGCTGGCCGATGATCTTCCCGCCCACTTCCTTGGGGGTCGGGACTCTCCTACCGTAGGACGCGGGGAGCCCGCCGCCAATGTCCAGTGTGTTGACGGGGAAATCGCCAAATTGCCTCCTGGCGTCGAGGATGAACGCTTCAAGCTTCTCAATGGCCTCTGCATAGCATGATGGGTCCTCGATCTGGCTCCCGAGGTGGAAGTGGAACCCTTCGAACTCAAGCCCTCTGGTGTTAAGGACCTTTTTCAATACGTAGGAAGCGCTGTCCTGACCCCCGCCGTTGAACTGGAGCCCGAACTTGCCGTGGCCCATGGAGCCGCGCAGCTCTGCGTGGACGTGGACCTCCGGGTTGACCCGAATCATCGTCTTTACAGTGATGTTGGTCCGTCCTGCTGCCTCCATGAGGTTCAGCAATCCATTGTGGCTGGCCACGACTATCTTCCTAACTCCCATCTTGAGCACCTCCTCGTACTCGGCCGACGATTCGGTGATGCTGGTGTACATGACGTTCTCCGCGGAGCCTCCTGACTTCAGCACGAAAAGGAGCTCGCTGGGTGCAGTGAGGTCGAAGAGGATCCCTTCGCTGGCGAAAGTCTTGATGACCGACGGGTTGAAGTTCGCCTTCACCGAATAGGCGACACGGAATACTCCCTTGAACTCAGAGAAGCCCTGCTCCATCTCCGCGACCTTCCTTCTCAAGGTCACTTCGTCAATCAGGAAATACGGCGTGCCGTACTTCTCCGCTAAATTGTAAAGATCTCTTTCTGAAAACCTCGGCGCCACAGCACCCGCTCTTGATACGGGCTGTGTGCGGGTGTCAACCAACTTTTTGTTAATTGATGGTTGCTGAATTTCTCTTATAAGATTATCTCCGCGAAAACAAAAACCCGCGTGCGTTGTGTATCAACCAGCGGCGCCGACAAAAGTGGTCAGCGAACAGAGGAAGAAATGTCCAAACAGCTGGAAGTGCCACCCTCCAGGTCATGGCCCCAAAGCGAGCCCTGAGATAGTGCACGGTTGTTGCCACGCAGGAGAGAGGGTTCTAGGATGAAGGCAGCAACCGTACGGATCGCGCAATACTGGGTCTACATACTGAAGTGCTCCGACAAGACTTTGTACACTGGAGTCACAAACGACCTCAGGAGGCGGGTCCGCGAGCACAATTCCGGCTCCGCATCCAAGTACACGCGGAGCAGGAGGCCAGTCTCGTTGGTCTACGCTGAAGTCGCAGACGGGAAGAGCATAGCTCTAATGCGTGAATCTGCCATAAAGAAGATGAGCAGGAGCGCGAAGCTCCTTCTCTGCGCTTCGTATTCCCCCGGCAGCAGAGAGGGCGCCCGCTAGCTACTTGGGCTGACTGGGCAACATGGCAATGCATTTCTACCGATTCGGCGGGGTTTCAAGGGATGCCTGAAGCTCAAGAACCGAAGACGCCCTATGCGTACACCTTCAGATCCCCCTCTTTTCCAGCCCCGAGGACCACCGAGGGGTCAAGGGATCTAGACCAGGAGGCGCTCGTTTCAATCAAAGACACTTTACTTCTTCTGACCGGAGGTTGTGAGATATCAAACAGGCAAGACGGCATCTACTGCGACAAACATCAGCGCTACTTGAAGGAAGGCGAGAGCAGGTGCACCTACCTCACCGAGCGGTTCGCGGACGGAGAGCGCCGCTCGAAAGCCGAACTCCAACGATATGTTAACGAGACTCTAGGGATTAGGGACCAGAAGCTCGTAAAACGCCTGACTGGCTGAGAACACGCTCGCCCCCTGACGCTGGCGACAGTTCTTTGGGATTCATGGAGTGCCGGATTCGATGCCTCCGGCGACCTCTCAGGATGAGCCTAACTTCATGTAGAAACAAGCCAGGCTTGAAAATGGGAAAGTCGCGGCACTTAGCTACCGCTAGGCGTTTGGCTCCAAAAGCTAGATTGATTGGAGAGTTGGCTTCTACTTTCCGACGACTATTTCGATCGA
>Ga0187778_10002943_pt1 | contig 11542 bp, 11 predicted proteins | sample 1015_Q2_SP5_20_M_FD_132418 | JGI IMG/M metagenome (GOLD analysis project Ga0187778, IMG submission 132418) | Tropical peat soil microbial communities from peatlands in Department of Meta, Colombia - 1015_Q2_SP5_20_MG | ecosystem: Environmental > Terrestrial > Soil > Wetlands > Peat | place...
ACTTCGTGGTCCTCGACAGCAAATCTAGACAAAATATCAGATTAGATATAATCTAAACAGTTCTCATGGATGCCGAGGCGATTAGACGGTCATTGGAGGGCAGCGGATTGCGTTGTACGGCGCAGCGCTACGCCGTGATGGCATTCCTGATGGATCACAAAGGACATCCCACGGCTGCGGAAATCTTCGAAGCTGTGAATCGCGTCGACCCGCGCTCTTCACGGGCCACGACTTATAACAATCTGAGGGACCTGGTGAAGGCGGGTTTGGTGCGGGAAGTGGCGGTCGAGGGCCGCGCCGGGCGATTCGATGCCAAAGGTGTGCGGCACCACCACTTCATCTGCGACCGCTGCGGCAATGTTGAGGACATGGACTGGTACAACGTGCCCAGGCCTGCCTCACGCACTCTCGGCAAGCGAATTGTTCGCGAATGTGAACTCATTTTCCGCGGGCTCTGCACCAGATGTGCTGCGCGCCGCGCTTCCCGTTAAACAGTTTCTATTTCATCGCAGTGTTTAGCACATCAGGAGAAGGAAATTATGGAAAAAGAACTCATCAAGGAACAAAACGTGTCAACGGAAGCCAAGTGCCCATTCACGGCTGCAACCTCAGCACACACGAATCGTGACTGGTGGCCAAACCAGTTGGACCTTCGGGTTCTACACCAGCACTCCAACCTGGCGAATCCGATGGGCGAGGAGTTCGACTATGCCAGGGAATTCAAAAGCCTCGACCTGAAAGCGGTAATCAAGGACCTTCATGCCTTGATGACCGACTCGCAGGATTGGTGGCCGGCCGATTTCGGCCACTATGGAGGCCTGTTCATTCGCATGGCCTGGCACAGCGCAGGGACGTATCGTATCGGCGACGGCCGCGGCGGTGCCGGAGCCGGACAGCAACGCTTCGCGCCGCTCAATAGCTGGCCGGACAACGTAAACCTCGACAAGGCCCGCCGGCTGCTGTGGCCGATCAAGCAGAAATATGGCCGGAAGATTTCCTGGGCGGACCTCATGATTCTCGCCGGCAACGTCGCCCTCGAGTCGATGGGCTTCAAGACGTTCGGTTTTGGTGGCGGTCGCGAAGATACCTGGGAACCCGAGGAGGACATCTACTGGGGCCCGGAAGGCCAGTGGCTGGCAGACGAGCGCTACAGCGGCGACCGTGATCTTCAGAATCCGCTCGGCGCCGTACAGATGGGGCTGATCTACGTGAATCCGGAAGGGCCGAACGGCAACCCGGATCCCGTCGCGGCCGCCCGGGACATTCGCGAAACGTTCCGCCGCATGGCAATGAACGACGAAGAAACAGTCGCGCTGATTGCTGGCGGCCACACCTTTGGCAAAACCCACGGCGCTGCCGTTCCGACCCAGTATGTCGGCCCTGAACCGGAAGCGGCCCCGATCGAACAGCAAGGCTTGGGCTGGAAGAATAGCTTCGGAATCGGCAGGGGCGACGATACCATCGGCAGCGGCCTGGAAGTCATTTGGACCACCACGCCGACGAAGTGGAGCAACAACTACTTCGAGAACCTATTCAAGTATGAATGGGAGCTGACCAAGAGCCCGGCTGGTGCGCACCAATGGACACCGAAGAATGGGGCAGGTGCCGGCACCGTGCCGGACGCCCAGGATTCTTCAAAGCATCACGCGCCATCCATGCTGACCACGGACCTCTCTTTACGGTTCGACCCGGCTTACGAAAGGATTTCACGGCGCTTCTACGAACATCCGAACCAGTTCGCAGACGCGTTTGCCCGGGCGTGGTTCAAACTCACTCACCGCGACATGGGCCCAATCGTGCGTTATCTCGGCCCGCTGGTTCCGAAGGAGCAGCTCCCGTGGCAGGATCCAATTCCTGCAGTGAATCATCCTCTGATCGACGAGAAGGACATCGCCGCACTCAAGGCCAAAATTCTTGCATCTGGCCTGTCCGTTTCCCAGTTGGTTTCGACCGCCTGGGCGTCGGCGTCAACCTTCCGCGGCTCTGATAAGCGCGGTGGAGCGAACGGCGCCCGCATTCGCCTCGCGCCCCAAAAAGACTGGGCGGTCAACCAGCCGGCTGAGCTCGCGAAGGTGCTACAAAAGCTGGAGGCCATCCAAAAGGAGTTCAACAGTGCGCAATCGAATGGCAGCAAGGCGAAAAAAGTTTCGATTGCGGACCTGATCGTTCTCGGCGGCGATGCGGCGATCGAGAAAGCCGCGAAGGCAGCCGGGTTCGATGTGAAAGTCCCGTTCACTCCTGGGCGCATGGACGCGTCGCAAGAGCAAACTGACGTTGACTCTTTCGAACCGCTCGAACCGAAAGCTGATGGGTTCCGCAACTATCTCAACGGCAAGCAGCGTCTGCCGGCTGAGGAGCTACTGACCGATAAGGCACAGTTGCTGAGGTTGACGGCGCCAGAGATGACGGTGCTGGTTGGTGGGCTGCGCGTGCTGGGTGCAAATGCCGGGAAGTCCAAACACGGCGTCTTCACTAAGCGACCGGAGGCGCTGACGAACGACTTCTTCGTGAACCTGCTCGACATGGGCACGGAATGGCGGCCGTCCGCTGAAACCAATGGCTCAGGACCCGTGTATGAGGGACGCGACCGGAAGACGAACCAGGTCAAGTGGACCGCCACCCGTGTCGACCTGATCTTTGGTTCCCACTCCCAGTTGCGCGCTCTCGCCGAAGTCTATGCCTCCTCGGATACGAAAGAGAAGTTTGTGAAAGACTTCGTGGCGGCGTGGACCAAAGTGATGAATAACGATCGCTTCGATGTGGCCTGATCAATGTGGAATTTGCGGTCAAATTAGGTCGTGGTGCAGTTTGATTTTCATCCCGAGATCAAACTGCACCATTACCGAAATTAGAAGAGTCCATACATGGTTTGTTGGCCATCCAATAATCACTTCACAGATGATCGCTGAACCAGTAAAGAGTTATATTCCCTATCAGAGATGTCCACTACCGTACCGCTTACGGTGACCAGGCAGCCGTCCATAGCCAACCAGGACCGGGGGCCCGCTGCGCGTCTTTTGTGTCTGGACATTTTCCGTGGACTCGCGGTGGCCGGCATGATTGTGGTCGACAACCCCGGCAGTGATGAAGGAGCTTATTGGCCCATCAAACATGCCGAGTGGAACGGCTGGACTCCTGCCGATTTCATTTTTCCCTCTTTCTTGTTCCTGGTTGGGATTTCGATCGTGTTTTCACTTTCGAAACGGCTTGTTCGTGGCGACTCGCGGAAGCAGATCCTCGTACATGCTCTCAGGCGAAGCCTGGCGCTGATTGCGATCGGGCTACTCGTGAACGCCTCCCCAATTGTTGGCCTGGATGTGCACACGTGGCGCTTCGAAGGGGTCACGCAGCGGATTGCTCTCTGCTACCTGGTGTCTGCGGTTCTTGTACTGTGGTCAAATCGCCGTGGGCAGTGGTTTGCGTTGGCCGCATGCCTCGTTGGGTATTGGGCAATGATGCGATTCGTTGCAGTACCCGGTTTCGGTATACCAGGACGAGATATCCCGTTCATGGATCCGGACCGCAACCTTGTGGCGTGGCTTGACCGCAGGCTCTTTATGGGACATCTGTACAACGGAACTCGCGACCCGGAGGGAATCCTAAGCACAATCCCGGCAATAGGCACTACCTTAATAGGAGTGTTGACGGGGCACTTGCTCATGTCCGACCGGAAATCTGTCCTCAAAGCGACTCACATGTTACTGTGGGGGCTCCTTGGTTTGGCTGCTGGACTGGTATGGAATTACTGGTTTCCAATCAACAAGAATGTTTGGACCAGTTCCTTCGCGTTGTTCAGTGGTGGCTTTGCCCTCGTTTTCCTTGCTGCTCTTTATTGGCTGGTGGAAATTAAGCAGTGGCGTGGCACCTGGGCCATGCCAATCCTGGTATTCGGCATGAACGCGATTGCAGGATTCGTCGCTGACTCAATTGTGTACGGACCTGGATATACCTTTACAGTGAAGAGTCACAACGGGGCTGTACTTGTTTGGCACGACGCGGCGCAATCGCGTCTCATGTCTCTCGGACTCAGTGTGCCCAACGCTTCACTAGTGTATTCCCTGGCGGCGGTGCTGTTTTGCTGGTTGCTGCTCTGGCCCCTATGGCGGAAGCGGATCTTCATTAAAATCTAGGAACGTCATCGGCACGAAATTCTGGACAGCGTCAGTCCCAGAGGAGGAAATTCGCTTTGTTCGCGCACCCCCAAGCTTATGAGTGACGCGGCAAGGTAGACTTCGACCAATCTGCCTCCACCTGCTCGGTCGATAGGGACACCCTTCTTGCACATCGACCGAAATGGAGAATTAGACTCAGCATGTGCAAGTATTGATGACTATGAAAGTACGCCGGGGGCTGATCGGGTTGGCGATCGCGATGCTGGCCTGGGCCGCGTACGCCTCTGCAGAGTCTGTTCCCCAGTTGCAGCCCACGGGATACGTCAACGACTTCGCGCAAGTCCTCGATCCGCCGACGAAAACACAGATCGAAGATATTGCGCGGCAAGTCGACGAGAAGGCACAAGCGCAGATCGCGTTAGTGACCATCCGTAGTCTGGATGGGGTGGACATCGAAAGCTTTGCCGTTGATTTGTTCAAAAAGTGGGGAATCGGAAACAAGACAACCAATCGTGGCGTGTTGATTCTGTACGCCATCCAAGACCGGCGATCACGGATTGAGGTTGGCTACGGCTTGGAGCCGATCCTGCCAGATGGAAAGGTCGGAAGCTTCCAACGTGAAGCTGCGCCGCTCATGCAGAGCGGTGAGTACAGCAAGGCCTTGCTCCTGGTCACAAGGCGGGTTGCATCCGTCATTGCGGAGGACGCGGGAGTACAGATCACGGGTTCGCAGGTCCCCGAACCAGTCCAGGAACCCGAACCCGAACACGGATTATCTTCAGGCACGATTCTGGCGATTGTGATTTTTGGGGTCATCGTCCTGGCGATACGGCCTTTGCGCCGGCTGTTGTTTTGGATCCTGTTTTCGCAGATGATGGGCGGGGGTGGTGGAAGCGGTGGTGGAGGAGGTGGATTTGGTGGTGGAGGCGGATTTGGGGGGTTCGGCGGAGGGAGTTCGGGTGGTGGTGGGGCAAGCAGCAGCTGGTAGCGACAAGCGAGACGGCGATGGTTCCTGAACAAAAGATCAAGGAATTTGTGGAGAAGATACGGGCCGCCGCGGGCGCGAACCTGGAAAGTGTCATTCTGTATGGGTCGGCGGCTGCAGGGGATTACCATCCGGAATTCTCAAACGTGAATTTGTTTTGTGTGCTGCGTGAAAGTTCGTACGAAAAGTTGCGACCTCTAGCGCCAGTGGTGAAATGGTGGAATCGTCAGAAGCAGCCGCCACCGTTGTTTATGACGCGGTCGGAGTTGGAGAGATCGGCTGACGTTTTCGCCATCGAGCTTACGGATATGGTCCAGCACTACCGTGTGCTGTGGGGCGACGATGTAACCGCGGGGCTAGAAATCCCCATGCGCCTACACCGGGTGCAGGTAGAGTATGAGCTGCGGGAGAAATTGATACTGCTGCGGCAGCAGTTGTTGCTAGCCGAGAATGACGAGCATAGGATCCGCGAGTTGCTGATGCGATCGGTTGCCTCCTTTGTAACGCTGTTCAGGCATGCCTTGATTGCGCTGGGAGAAACCGCACCGACCACCCGGCGAGATGCCGTAGCGAGGCTTTCAGTACAAGTAGGATTTGATCCGTTGGCCATCGAGCAGGTTTTGGACGTGCGCGAGCGGAAAATAGACAGCAAGAAACTCCGAGCCTTCGACATTGTAGGTGGGTACCTTGAGGCGATTGAGAAGGTGACCGGAGCAGTGGACAGGCTGTTGGAGTCAGACGTTTCGAGAGGTTCGTAAGAAATTTCAGGGACGCCTGTTGGCGGAGGAGTTCTATGAAAGCCTTGATCGTTGTCATTATCGTGGTAGGGCTGATTGCGCTGGTTGTATTTAGCCAGTACGTGAGCGTTCGCAACACTCTCGTACAGAAGAATGAGGCTGTGAAAGCAGCGTGGTCTCAGGTGGACATTGTGCTGCAGCGGCGGGCGGACTTGATCCCCAACCTTGTGGAAACGGTTAAGGGGTACGCAAAACAGGAGCAGACCGTCTTCGGAGACATCGCTAAGGCGCGATCGGCTCTGCTGTCGGCGGGCAGCCCGCAAGAAAAGATCGCGGCGAACCAGCAGCTTGATGGTGCGCTGGGGCGACTGCTGCTTGTGGTGGAGAACTATCCGCAATTGAAGTCAAACGAAAACTTCCTGAGGTTGCAAGATGAACTGGCCGGGACCGAGAACCGCATCGCTGTGGAGCGTAAGCGGTACAACGATACTCTGCAAGACTACAACACGTACATTCAGCAGTTCCCCAACAATGTCTTTGCCGGTTGGGCGGGATTCAAACCCAACGAGGCATACTTCGCTGCGTCAGAGGGATCGAGGCAAGTGCCAAAAGTGGATTTCTCGAACCCGGCCACAGCGCCGCAGGCGAATCCGCAGCCGGCACCGGCGCGATAGGACTGGTGCTTTAAGGCCGCTTGCATCTTGGGGGAATTCCTAGAGCTAACAAATCGAGTCGCCGCGGAGTTTGAAGAAGGTGTCGCGGACGAACTGGGACGACTTGGTGCTCATACCGGCGCACTCGCCTCATGAGGCCGACGGCAAGGGCTTACCAGGGCTCGGTGAACATCCTCCGTGCTTGCTCCTCCTGCTGATCGCTCAGGCTCAGCCGCAAGCGGTAATGGCTAGGAGTTGGTATTACCTTCTCAAGGACCGCGGCGGCTTCCTCCGGGGTCTTGCCAAGCTTTTCCAGTAACTCCGACAACTCGTGGCTGCCAAGGTACATTTGCGCTCCGTCGTTTTTGAACGCAGGAGAATCCTCAAATATGAGGGTCAGAATATTTGTGCGGACGTCCTTGAAGCGATGCAGGATTAAAGAGATATCCTTTGCCATTTTTCTACCTCGATCTTTGCAGTTCGGGCCGCTCGAGCGTTCTCGACACTTTCTTGATATCCATGGAGTCTTCCGTGGCGCCGGCATCGCGCGCTTCGCTCGTTGGCAATTCGGCGTGAAGTAGCGACTCGATGAAGATCCGAAGACAAGGACTCAAATGGCCGGTAATGACTTCGCTGTGCTTCATAATCCGCTTTCATTTTTTGCTGCCAAGCAACTCACGCTTCTGTGATTGCCTATTGGTTCCCTTCCAATGTGGTCTTGATGTTCGTAAGGGCATTGTGAAGATTGGAGACCGATCGCCCGACGGCGGTCTTTCGCACGATCGACCCTTTGACACCGGTCAGTCCTGCCTGCTCTGAGCCCATGGTCATAATGAGATAGAAACCGGGCCCAGGCTGCTTCGAGTCATCGCCTCCGCGTACACAAAATGAGAGGTCGAGAGCCGTCTCGAAATAATGACTCGCATAAAGCTGCTTCTGGGCAATAGCGTAGGCCACCGGGTCGTTTGCGTTCCCACGCAGCGTGGTCATTTGTACGATGCGCAAGGTCGGCCTCAAGCCAAATTTCACCCTTGCCCAATAGAGGGTATCGTCGACATTCGAAGGTTTAGCTTTCGGATAGTCGAGAAGGTATTGGTAGAACTCCGGCAAATTCGCCGGCAATGCCTTGCTATAGCTGAGCATGTAAGCGAACTGCTGCGGGACCTCAGTTGGGTCACGCTTGTCGTTGTACACCCCGAGGGCCTGATTGCCCTCGTGCTGGTAGTCGAGCAGACGCTGCAGTGCTGTCTTCTGCAGATGCTGGTTTACCTGGTCGCTCAGATCCGGGGCGGACCAATCGATTGAGCTCTGCAACGCTTCGATGGAACTCGCGGGCATCTGGATCGAACAATCGCCCGGTTTGCAGTTCTTCAGCGCCTTGATGTCATCGTCGTCGAACGAGAAATCTTTCAGGTCGGAAGCCGTGGGAGGATTGCTGAAGACCCCGAGTGCGAGGTAGTTGGGAAGCTTGCGAAGACGCTCAAAATCCTCCGCAAACTTTAGGTAGCTCTCCGCAGTGGCATGGATGTAGACTGCGCCAAAAAGAAAAACTTCCGCTGGCGTGCGGGAAGGCAAAGTTTTGCTGACGGGCTGCCCGTTGCGGATGGCGGCGATCTGATCTGGAGTTAGTGCAACACTCTCCTGGAAGAACTTCAGTAACTTGGGATCTTGTGCAGAGACCGGAAGAGCCGCGAGGATCACAAGCAAAAGTGAGACTGCCGCAACTCCGGTTCTGCCAGGCTTGTTTCTACTTACCGCTGTTTGAATCATGGTGGACCCCTTTGAACCATTAAGGCATACAGCTTCTCAACCTCCGGAGGTAGGGAATCAGGCACCAACGATCGGTGTCATCATGACAGCAGCCATAATTCCGATGTTCCGTCGCACGCCCTTCGTATTCATACAGCTTCGGCGCTTGCTGTGAAGCGGCCGGAGAATCAGATAGGGTAGAGAATTTTTATAACAGATCAGAACATTCCAGGTGATCTTCAAAACCGCGGGAGTGGCAACCGGATAAGTCCCATGAAGGGTTAAGCCGAGCCCAGCTTCCGGTTTGTCAGCAACTTGGAAGTTATCGTTGGGTCGCCTGCCCAAAGCTCACCCGCCGCAACTGCTGGGTTGAGATTCACATCACATCGCTTCCGCTCCCACGCGCCGTCCGAAAACTTTGAAACCCGTGGTTAACGGGTACGTGAACCGGGGAAGCTTTCAAACTATGGCGAAGAATTGCAGATTGTTTCCGTATTGCCCGTCATTCGGAAGTTGCTGCGATCGATTATCACAGGCTGACTTGCTCGGTACGAATCAGCGTGAATGAGATCGCCGAATGTCACTAAACTGTTCTCGCAAGCGGAGGTTTTTCGTACGGCTGCCTCAGGTCATTTTCCGCGCCAGCTAGCCGGTCGTTTCGCAAGAAACGCGTCAATCCCTTCTGCGGCATCTTCCAAAAGTAGATTGCACGCCATTGCTTCGCTGGCGATGTCGTAGGCTGCTCCGAGAGGGCGATCTATCTGGCCATAGAATGCTTGCTTGCCGAAGCGGATCGTGGCCGCACTGCGGGAGAGAATCCTATCGGTGTATTTCCTAATTTCGGTGTCCAGCCTGCTGGTGGAAACCACGCGGTTCACGAGCCCCCACGACAGTGCGGTTGCGGCATCGATGGGTTCGCCTGTCAGCAACATCTCCATAGCGCGCTTCCGGCCGATGTTGCGCACCACGCCCACCGCGGGCGTCGAGCAAAACACTCCGATGTTGACTCCCGGCATTGCGAACGTCGCCGTGTCGGCCGCTACCGCTAGGTCGCACATCGACACAAGCTGGCAACCGGCCGCCGTGGCTATGCCCTGCACTCGGGCAATCACCGGCTGCGGGATCTCAGTGAGCGCGATCATCATTCGGCTGCAGGCATTGAAGAGGTCCTGCTGCCAGCCCTTGTCGCCCGTATGCGCACGCATTTCCTTGAGGTCGTGACCCGCACAGAAGCCCTTTCCCTCGGCAGCCAGGATCACAACCCGTACTGAGGGATTATTGGCGATTGCATCCAGCTCCGCCTGAGTGGCGGCGATCATCTCGGTCGACAGCGGATTGAATCGCTCAGGACGATTAAGAGTGAGGGTAGCGACTCCGTTCGCGACTGTCGTTAGGACAAACGGCACTTCCGCTGCCAAAGTAGCGTCGGCGCGCATAATGCATGCCTCCGTTCTGTCCAGCGAATGCTGGCGCTAGGTCACGGCAAATCTTGCGCTTTCTGCAAATCCTCGGACGAGTTTCTTGGTAGACAAAAAGAAACGCCGCGTGGAATCAGCCGGTTTTCGTATGCCTGTCGTTCGAGGCCCTCGCGGAAATCGGGATGGGCGAGTGCAATTATCGCTTTAGCCCGTTCCGCTACACACTTTCCCTTCAAATTGGCCATGCCGAACTCGGTGACCACGTACATCACATCCGAGCGCGGAGTTGTCACTATATTGCCGGGCGTTAAAGTCAACACGATGCGGCTTCGGCGCTCACCTCGCTTCTCGTAAGTTGAAGAAAGACAGATGAACGATTTGCCTTGCTTGGACGCATACGCGCCGCGCACGAATTGCAGTTGTCCTCCTGTGCCGCTGATGTGGCGATGGCCGTCGGACTCTGACGCCGCCTGGCCTTGCAGATCAATCTGTGTGGTGTTGTTGATCGACACTACCTTGTCGTTTTGCATGATGATGTGCGGCGAGTTCGTATAATCCACCTGTTGGCAGTACAAGTGCGGGTTACGGTTGGCCGTGGCATAGAGGGCTAGCGATCCCAGCGCAAAGGTATAAACCACTTTGCCTGGATCAAGCGTCTTCCGCAATCCAGTCACTCTGCCTGAACGATAAAGCAGGCCAAGGCCATCGGTCAGCATCTCGGTATGGATTCCCAAATCCTTCACTCCGCTTTCCAGCAACAAGGAGCATACGGCGTTGGGCATACCGCCGATTCCAATCTGAAGACAGGAGCCATCCTCAACTTCCGCAGCAATGCGTCGCGCGACCATGCGGTCAATATCACTGGGCTCCGGATTGGGTAACTCCGCGCACGACCGGTGATCGCCCTCAATGATGAAATCGACCTCGCTCACGTGCACGCCGTTGTCTTTGCCAAAGACGTAGGGCATCTCACGATTGATCTCGAGGATTACCAACTTCGCACGTTCGATCACCGCCCGCTGCCAAAGATTCGTCGGGCCAAAGTTAAAGTAGCCGCCGTCGTCCATCGGGCACGTCTTGAAAATGGCGATGTCAACAGGATCAAGGAAACGCCGGTAATAATCCGGTACTTCTCCCAGATTCAGGGGCGAGTAGTTGCAACGGCCGACGTCGTGCTTCCGGCGTTCATACGCCGAAAAATGCCAACTGAAAAGGTGAAAATGCTCGCCTTCAGGATCCTCTTCGATCACAGCTCGCGGACACATCGAGAGGCATGAGCGGACCTTGACATTCTCCAGTTCGTCCTTCCGTGCAGCCAACGCCTTATCGAACACATCGGGCTCGCAAAGGGTCGCGCCGTAGTCCAGCCACATGCCGGATTTGACGAGGCTGGCAGCGTGTTCAGGAGAGATCGTTTCAGCAGGCATGGCCTAAGCCTTACCAAGGGGGTAGCGGCCTCAAAGAGTCTATAACGAAATGGGCGAGGATTCATTCCAGTCTGAAAGACCACTGCCGCCTCAATCCGGTTCAATAGTCCCATGGGCTTGAGAGAGTTAGGATTGCGGTATTTGACAGTTTCTGTCCAGATTGTCCTTGTTCTTACCATCAGCACATTACAATTTCATTACAGTTGGCATTGGCTCCGAAGTTCCGGACGTTAAGTGATTTCGTTTCATATGGCGGGTATCCGCAGGGCGCCTGTGGACGACTATTCCGGCATGGCTTCAGGCTCACTAGAACGACTTCTTACTCAACTCGAACGGCACCGCTATCGCTTCGGACGGCGTGCCGCCGCCGGCATTGCGCAACTGTTGTCAGCTCTGGCTAAGCGACGATTTCCTGATAGCGCTTCTTTGATCCGCCTCCACGAATCCTTGCTGTTCCTGCG
>Ga0187778_10002944_pt1 | contig 11539 bp, 8 predicted proteins | sample 1015_Q2_SP5_20_M_FD_132418 | JGI IMG/M metagenome (GOLD analysis project Ga0187778, IMG submission 132418) | Tropical peat soil microbial communities from peatlands in Department of Meta, Colombia - 1015_Q2_SP5_20_MG | ecosystem: Environmental > Terrestrial > Soil > Wetlands > Peat | place...
CTTTGTTGACGTCGAGTCCAGCTATGCCAGTGACGAATTTATCTTGTGTAAGGATGTCCGTTACGTAGAAATCGTTTCTTATCGCGAGTTTGCGTTTTTTCACTTGTTCCATGAGGGTCTGGTTCAGGTCGGTGCCTTGCGTGAGAATTGCTCGTTTGCCGTCCCACAGGTATTTCATCCCCCAATCAATCATCTCCTTTGTTCTCGCTGGGGCGTCACGAACATAGGCTTCGACCATCTTCTGATTATTCAGGTAGTAGCCCTGAACCAAGATGTCATGGAAGAAATCTTCCTTGCTGTCCGATTCATTCCCTTGGAGCCCTATACTGGCGGCTCCTTCTCCGTCAAGGGTAATGTCAGCTCCAGCCATCATTGTGGCCCCGGATTTGCCTGCGGCACCATTTGATACCAAGATGGTCGCTGATCCTTGATCACACGCTTCGATAGCGGCTCGTAGACCTGCTCCCCCGCTTCCAATTACAGCGACGTCAAACGAATTTTCAGTTGGCAATAGTGTAACTCACTGTTCTCCTTGACCAGAGTGATTATGTTTGTTTCGTCTTCAGATCTCAGGTGAAAATCAAGAGTCGTGGGATACATAATGAAAGTCGGGAGTTTCAAGGATATTTGAAAAATGAGTAGCTATGAGGATCCTGAACTATCGTTCTACCTTGAACCCGATCTTCACCACTACTTGGTACTGACTTACCTTTCCGTCCTGAATGCTTCCTCTGAATGAGGTTGCTTCAAACCATTGCATCTGTTTCACAGTCTTTGATGCTTCTTCGACAGCGTTTCGAGTTGCTTCTGCAAAGCTCTCTTTTGATTCTCCAACGAGTTCGATGACTTTCCAAACCAAATCGCTCACCTCCGGAGATACGGAGTTGTGTCTTCATCAGTGCAGCTATTTCTGTGTGTGCCTAGTAGTCGACGTGGGTTCTACTTGTCCCTCATAGCTTTCCTAACAATGAGTCTAGTGTTCGCGTGTACTTCTCGGAATCTAAAGAAGTGACTGCAATCATGAGAGAACTTGAAAAGTTCAGAGGTTGAGTGGTGTTGAGTTCTAGTGTAAAATCGTAGCCCGTTGACACTTGTCCGGGAGTTAGGCTTACGTTAGTTTGGATTGTATTGTAGCCTGGGAGCGAGATGGTGATGCTGTAGTTTCCTGGGTCAAGATAACCGTCGTAGTAACCGTCCCAGGAATACTGCGTTATGTTATAGTTGTCGGTTGTGGCGTCAAGTTGGGCCCATGAGCTGGTTCTAAGTTGATCGTCGAGGGTGAAGCCGAGGATCTGTCCTTGAACGTAACCGCGTTTGTCAAGTTTGAATATGGCTGAAGTCTCGCCTCCTAGGGGAGCGACTGGTATCTGCCAGGCTTGGTCTTGAGAGTAGGGGCCAAGGTTGTTAGATGAAAGCGAAAGGCCCGTGAATCCGAATAGCGAGTGCGGGTTGTTGAATATTGTGTGGAAACTGTCTCCTTCCAATAGACCCTCCGGAGGCGGGTACCAGTTACTCTCGGGTGGAGCGGTTCCGGTTGGGAATACGGGTGTTCGATATTCGTTCCAGCAGTCGACTTCAACGGTCAACGTATTGTCGACCTGGTTGGTTGCGCTGATACCGTAGGGCATGGAATCGATTGCTTCTCCCGTTCCATTAACCCACGGTGGGGATGAGAGAACTCCTGCGTTCTGGCCGTCAAGCGGGTCCCCGAACACGTCGTAGATTCCTCCCAAGAAGATTCGCACCATCTGTGTGTGGTATGGGATGGCAGTTCGCCATTCGTTCAAGCCCCAAAAGTTAACGTTCGTTTGGAACGTTCCAAAATCGCTTAAGCCGTCATGGTCAGGGTCACTGTCAAAGGCTTGCCAACCAGACACTGATTCACCGTGCACGCCGATCTGCCAGGACCCGTACCACAGGAATGTGTCTGCCGAATTTGTTGCGTTCACGGTCATGATTGAGCCGGTATTCTGGGGGTTATTGCCGGGGGATGGGGAGGCGCTGAACGGGTCTGGGTAATATGTTTCGTATATTGAGATTAGAGGGAGTCGGTTGCTTCCCGTGAATCTTCCTAATCCGAAGAAATTTGAAGAGTCGTAATCGCTTCGGGTTGTCGCGCTGTCAGGTCCTTTCGTAGCGGCTGTTGCTACTAAGTGCCCGGAACTATCGAAGATTCGAACGCGCATACTCATGTTGTTTTGAGTTGGCGTGAGCAATCCTTCGGTTGTAAAGGGGATGAAGAGCGTGATGTTGATGCCTTTCAGTAGGTCCATTTTGATGTCAGAGATGCTTCCTTCTTCTGAGTACACGGTAGTTTCGCGCGTTTGGAGATATCCGTACGTGAGGGCGTAGGCTGAGTAGAATCCTGTTGGAAGTGACTCGCTTGACGTGTAATTGTCTGATGTGTCGAATCTGTAGTATGAAGGGACTTCTAGGAAACCGCCGATATTCCAAGTGGGGTAGTATGTTTGGCCGTACAGTACACCGTTCAGCAGGCTTGGAAATATCCCAGGACCATCCACATCTGTTTCTGAATACCCATCCCACTCGTTCACGACAATTGTTGAACCAATGCGGTCATTGGGTTCGAGGACTTGCGGCAACATTGGGCAATAGGGTGGAGTAGTTGAGGGGTTGTAGCATGAGGGTTGCATGGTGGGTTCTACGTCTCGGTCTCCTCCTGCAGCCGAGAGGAATGGGTAACCAATGTATCCTTCGTTCAGCTGAGGGGTATTGCTGAAAACGTAGATTCTGAGTCGTGCTCCCGGAAACTCCCATGGCCTCTGAACTCTCGGTTTCTCCCAGTCTATGCTGTATAAGGTCATGTTCAATCGGCCGGCGCGATGCAGGTTTGATTCCACTTGCGTTGAACCCGACGTTATGAAGGCTGAATCAGTTTCTGACTGTAAGTAGCCTCTCATGTACAGGTAGACACGGTAAGTTCCCGTCATGATGCCGTAGTCTCTGTATCCTTGGTAGAGTAGGTATGAGTATCTGACTCCAATCGTATCAGGACCTATGAGTCCGAAACCGTTGACTTCAATATTTGCCGAGGTTTGATTGCTGAGAACTATCGTGAAATTGATTCCTACGAGTGTTCCAGCGGAATCGCGAACTTCCGCGACCAAGTATCGGTTCCCTTTAGCCAGACCGGTCGCCAGGTTGCCTGGACAACCGTCTATGGGGCAGTCTGTGAGCGTATTCATCTGATCATGGAAATGAACGGTAATGTTCACCGAACCTGAATAGCGTAAGTAGACTGGAACGATTACGTTTCCGTTCCATTCGTATTTTGAGATTGTGAATGAGGCGGAGACGATTACTCTTCCGTCAAGACCAGTTTGGGTGTAGCCGTTAATCCAAGCTCTGACCCAGTAGCGTCCAACTCCCAAACCATTCGACCATGACGCGTAACTTTGTGGAATGTGACCGTCGAAAATGGTTGGAGTGCCGAAGAGGCCTTCGACCCCAAACTGGAATGAAAATCCGTCTGTTCCTCCACCATTAGTGAACGTGCCTGAACTATCAACCCACCAGTACCGTGCTGGGCCTACGCCGTTGGGTTTTCCGCATCCGTCAATATTACCGCCGCAGACTATGGATGAGAGTGAATTGTAGTTGGGGTTAGTTGTTGGTGATGGGTAGAGGGTTGAGTAGTAGGAGAATGTTGAGAACCATGGAAACGCGACTGGGCGAGGGGTTGGAAGGTTCGGGTGGTTTGAGAAGTAATCCCAATCGTAAGCCATGTAGGGTTGGGTCGTATAATTTAACGGCGAGAACGCGACCAGATCGGTTGAACTGTAGCTGTCACTGTCGTACATTTCAATGTAGACGGGTCTTGGAGCCGCCGGCCAATTGACCGCGCCGTAGTCGCCTCGACTGTAGACAGTCCCCTTAACGACTATTCCAGGATCTATGTAGCCGTCCAGGTGCAGGGATTGGGCTGGAAGCACGGTGACGTTTGCAGAGATCAGCCGTTCGGGGTAGCCGGCGGCGCTTGCGTATAGGCTGTAGATTCCAGGCGACACACCCTCCACTTCGAAATGGCCGTGTGCAGTCGCATTGAAGTAACCATCCGCCTCAACCTGTTCTCCCGTCGTCGGATAGTTTGGTTCGTAAGGGTTGATCGCGTTTCCGATTGCTTTGACGTGACCGGAGAAGTCGATCGGTTTGCCGTAAAGGGTTTGGTTGAATGTTCCGTAACGAATTGTTCCAGTAATAATCGCGGGATTTAGGTTTCCCTCTACTAGGACTACGGGCCAATCTTCCACGGGGACTGTTGCGTTCGTCGGCCCAGAGTAGGGAATCATCTCGTAATTGGGATTACTGGCTGTGCCCTGATTGCATACTGCACATTCACCGTAACTTGTCTGTGGTCCTCTTGGCATACCGGGATAAACGAAGTTAAAGAATTCATCTTCCAGGAAGATTTTGAAAAAGTATCGCCCCGCGATCTTCGGTGCTATCACGTCGTTAATCCGCAAATAGTACCATTCTCGATAATCGTGTTGAGGCCACCAGTGAATGTCACCCAGAATACTCACAACCCACCATCCTGGGCCCCACGGATCTGTCGAGGATGCCCGGGCGAGGGTGATGTCATCAGCTGTGGCTCCGAAGGTAGACTCAATCAAACCGGGATTGTAACTGTTCCGACCAGAAAAGAGCGATGAGAGATCAAATTCCGGAGGAATGTAGATGTTCACCCCCGTAAAATTCTCCGAATATCTAACACCTCCAGAGCATGAGCCATCAATATCGTTCCACCCAAACTGGCAAGGCTCAGTAAAATTCAACGCAAAAATCAAAGGCCCGCGACTGGCATGGTCCGACGTCGAAGCCAAAACGGCTCCGAAAGGAGAGTACGAATCTCCCTCCAACTGGTACACATCATGAGATCGACCAGGAGGATTTCCCCCAGGATATGGCGACTGGTAGCCAGGCGGAAAACCACTACTTGAACCGATGTAGTCAGAAAAGCCGCTGCCGGGCCACACGTAAGCTGTCGGTCCAGCCACGTGCATATCGTAATCATGTGAATGATATCGGTAGGATGAAGTAAGATCTCCGAGAGTAAAGTGCGCCTTAACTGGAACGGTCGAAGTCAAAGCAATCAGAAGTATAGTAAGGAATGTGATGGTCTGCACTGTACGAATTTTCATAAGTGATGGCTGGATAATCCATCCAACTTAAGCCTTCAGGCTTATGTTCACGCCAACTCGAAATGACTGTTCCAACCGTTCCAGAACGACTGCTGTTCTATTCACCGGTTTAGGAGGTTCATAACTGGTGTAGGATACCGGTCTCCTGCGACCAAGTCTGGTGGAATGGCCTCGTCGATCTTACGGATCTCTTCTGGTGATAGTGTCAATTGCAGAGCGCCAACGTCTTCTTCAAGGTATTTTCGCCGTTTTGTTCCCACGATGGGGATTATGTCTTCACCTTTAGCGAGCACCCAAGCTAACGCAAGCTGGGCAGGGCTACAGCCTTTCTGCTGAGCAATTGCCTCGACTCGTCGTATAATCTCCAAATTCTTCCGCAAATTTTGACCCTGAAACCGTGGGGCTCCTCGACGCCAATCAGTTGGGTGCAAGTCGCTGAGACTCTTGATTTGACCTGTAAGGAAACCGCGGCCTAAGGGACTGTATGCGACGAAGCCGATTCCGAGTTCTCGACAAGTAGCTAGTACTTCTTTTTCAGGGTCTCGAGTCCAGAGTGAATATTCAGTTTGAACTGCAGCAATAGGATGGACCTTACGCGCACGACGGATCGTTTGAGGAGACGCCTCGGATAATCCAAGATGTTTCACTTTGCCTTCTCTAACCAGCTGAGACATGGCGCCGATTGTTTCTTCAATAGCAACGTTCGGGTCGACTCGGTGTAGGTAGTAGAGATCTATTGTTTTGACGTTTAGGCGGCGGAGGCTCGCCTCACAGGCCGACCGAACATATTCGGGCTTCCCGTTTACTCCTCGAACAGTCGGATCGGTTGTCCTTACGATTCCGCACTTTGTAGCTAAGATGACTTCGTCACGCCGGTCGTGTATGGCTCGCCCTACGAGTTCTTCATTCGTGTAGGGACCGTAGATGTCTGCTGTGTCGATCAGGTTCATTCCTAGGTCTAAGGCCCTGTGAATTGTTGCGGTCGATTCGTTGTCATCCCGTGTACCGTAAAATTCAGACATACCCATGCAACCTAAGCCAAGCGCCGAGACTTTCAGTCCACTCTTTCCCAATTCTCGTGTTATCATTCGCAACTCTCTTCTTGAGCAGTTTGCTAAGATTTTGGGTGCGTTATTTGAAAGTGGCAAGTCCCCAAGTGTCTATTGCTCGTTGAAGTTCCTTATGATCCCGGGCATAGTCCGTTAATGAGTTACCTGCCAAGGCTACGTCGATGGCCTGCCTGAGGGCTGTAGCGCCTGCCTTTCCTCCGTCGGGGTGACCCCATATGCCTCCCCCGGCTTGGATGATTATGTCGGTGCCAACCAATTTCATGAGTTCCGGGACGAGTCCTGGGTGGAGGCCGCCGGAGCATGTTGGAAACGCTGGCTTAATTTGGCCCCAATCTTGACCTAGAGAGCTGGCGCTTGGTTCAATCACTTTACGCTGAAGATTATCTCTTAATGCTAGTACTTCCTCCTGTGGAGACTCCAACTTTCCGATTACGGTGCCGATATGAAGTTGATCGACTCCTATCAGTCTGGCAACGTCAGAGACAGTTAACATTGACATGCCATGTGATCTATTCCTTGTGAACGCGGCGTGGAAGGCTCGGTGTGCGTGTATTGCCAATTTCAGTGATTCAAATTCGTCACGGAGTGTCTGGAGAGCCGACCATCCGCAGGTCAGGATATCTACCATTGCGTATTCGCCGCCTGCGTTTGCTACTGTCTTCGCTCTGCGAAGCATTTCATCGGTTTCGGCGGTGATGTTGATCAAGTAGCTCTTCCTTTCACCGGACTCTTTTTCAGCCTTGTCCCTTAATCTGAAGCATTCGTTCACTCTGTCCTTGAACTTGTTGAACGGTTGAGAAGTCAGGTTCTCGTCGTCCTTCAGCAGGTCGACTCCGCCAACCCACGCTTCGTATCCAGCCTTCGCGTGCTCTTTGGCTGTGAGGCCCACTTTCGGCTTCGGAACAGTTGCTGTAAGAGGTCTATCATTGATTTTGAGGATCTTCCTGATTCCTTTAGTCCCTAATCGTGGTCCGCGGAATGACTTTAACAGAGTTCGCGGCCACTTGACATCTTCGAGTCGTACGTTCTGCACAGCCTTCATTCCGAAGATGTTGCCCGCGATAGAGCTGAGCACCTGTGCCATATTTCCATTTTCGAAGAGTGAAGGTGGATATGCGATTTTCACCAGGTTACCTTCAATCTCATACGCCTTTGCCATCAACCGTCGAACTCGAGAGGGCATTGAGGTAAGTTCAGTCCATGTGCCCACTGAAGATTCAGAGGCAACCCTGCCTGCTGCGTCTTCGATTCCGAACCCTTCCGCCGGCTCTAACCGGAATAGGCAGATTAACTCGTTCGATTGTGGTGTGTACGATGTGTTGACGAAATCATGGTACCATTCAGTCATTTTAGATACGCCTAATCTTCTTCAATTTCGTACGTCTGATATTCATGTAGCTCCTCTGCTGTTATTACGCCGAAGACGTCCTGCAAAATTAAGATGGCCCCGAGCGGGGGTATGATTCCCCATTCTGTAATGATCAGATCGATGTATTCTGGCGGAGTTACGTCAAAAGCTGGGTTTCTGATTTTGATTGATCCGATGTGTTCCAATTCTTTCTGAGAGATGACCTCGCTTTGATCGCGCTCCTCGATTTTCACTCTGTCTCCGATCATTGTTTCTGGGCTGAACTTGTATGTCTCCGCGGCCGCGTACACTTTCACTTTAGCTTCATGAGCAGCTAGAGCAACCATCGATGTACCAATCTTGTTAACCAACGCGCCATTAGCCGTTATCGCGTCTGCTCCAACGATTACTTTGTCAACTTCCTGCATGAAATATCGCACGGCATCATCTAGAATCATGGTCACTGGGATGCCAGCTTTGCGGAGTGTCGTTGCGGTGATATGCCCCTGGAATCTAGGCCGCGTCTCGGTCACGAAGACTTCGAATTTCTTCCCGCTCGCCCAAGCATTTTTCATCACAGAAATCGCTGCACTGCTGTTACAATGTGTTAACAGCACGTCTCCGTCGATGATTCTTCGGGCGCCAATTTCGCCGATGCGTTGAACGGCCGTCTTTGCGTTCTCGATGAATGTTTCAGCGGCTTCCACGCTTATGTTTCTTAGCTCATCCACTGACTTGGCGGTTTCAGCGCTTTTGCCAACTCTATGCATCACATACCTGATTCCGTTCGGGAGGGATACGGCGGTTGGCCTTGTACGTAGAAGTGTTTGAGAAGCGTCCGTCAATTCATCCATGAACTCCTTAACGTCCGAGGCTTTCGACGCTCGGGCTGTGATCTCAAGGGCCTCGACTGCGGAGCGTGCTATTTGGCCTGCTCCCCGAATACGCATGTCACGTATGCCGTCGGCTATCTTGACCGCGTCGTCTGGAAGCATTATCTTGAGTCGACCTTTCCTAGGAACCGTTCCAGGGCAGGTTCTTGTGTCGTGAATACTAGAGGGCCCTTCTGCTCGCGTACTACTAGTATCGCTGCCTGTGGTGGAATGACGCCACGTTCGGTGATAATTAGGTCAATATCTTGTGGAGGAGTAACATCGAAGGCTGGATTTCTAACTTTCAAATTCTGCTGGTTCAATTCTTTATCGTCGAGGACATATGATGCGGGTCTCTCTTCAATCTGGATTAATTCGCCAAACATTGTTTCTGGGCTGAATTTGTAGGTACTGGCAGCGACGAATACTCTCACTCGCGCTCTCTGGGCAACGGCCGCAATCATTGCTGTCCCGATTTTGTTTACAATTGCTCCATTAGCCGCAACTGCTTCCGCGCCGACGATGACCTTGTCTGAATCTTCAATGAAATGTGACACGGCTGAATCTATGATGAGAGTAGTGTCGACTCCTTCCGCCGCGAGTTCGCGTGCGACGTCTTGTCCTTCGAGTTCTGGACGGGTTTCCGTAACGAACACTTTAAGGCGTTTACCCTGTTGATTCGCTTTCTTCAATATTGCTAAGACTGAACTGCTGTAACTGTGAGTTACGATAACATCACCGGCCTTCAACCTTCGCGCTCCGATCTCAGCGATTTGTGCAATAGACTCCTCCAACTTCCGATCGAATCCGACAGCAGAGTCTGAAACAACCTTCTTCAATTCTTCAACTGTCGCTCCCTGATCAGCGGCGCGTTGAACGTCACTCACAACATATCGCAACCCGTTCGTTAAGGGAATTGAGGCAGCGCGGATTTTTCTGAGGTACTTCGCGTTTTCTTCAACGTTCGCGACAAACTCTTTGGATGAAGTTGCTGTTGACGCAAGTGATGTTGACCGAAGTGCAGACAGAGCTGCGTGGGTGATGACTGTTCCGCCTCTCATCTGTCGAAGGCGCACGTTTTCGACGACGGAGAGGACGTCCTTGTGAATCATGATGCATCTACAGGTGATGGGTGAGTGCAAGAATTAAAGCTGCGATGTTCTTGTGAGTTCAATTCGCCGAACATAGGCTTAAGGTGCATATTTCAATACGTGCCGTCTAACTGCAGGAGAAATGCTAGCTTTCTACGATCTCTGGCAGTCTCACGCGTCCTTTTACTACTTCGTTGAATCCTATTAGTCGTCTCGATCCGACAATCTTGAGTCGAGCGTCAATTGTATCCCTTGTTACGTCTATGATATTGTATGAATGAACATAGAAACCTCTCGTACGTTCGCTGGATAGAGTTCCAGCGTGAATGATCTGTGTGCCTCCAACAGTCCAACGCCAAGGTCTATGTCTATGGCCACCCAAGACCAGTCGAACTTTACTTTCTATTATGGTTCTCAGGGTGTCACCCGCGTCAATTACTGGAATGTTGTCAGGTCCTGTGTCGGGGACTTGAATCAAATGATGGTGTATGACAGCGATCTTGGTAAGTCGCTTGTACTTTTTGAAAGTCTCGTCGAGCCAAAGCACTTGTCGATGGCCCACTTCGCCCTCGTTTCGTTCTGGTCGCGCTGTGCTGATCACCGCAAAGACAATTCCATCTTCTTTGAGAATCGGCTTACTTGGAAAGAATTGCTTAAACAACAGGTAACCTGTCGATCTGTAATCATGATTGCCACTGCAGAAGACTCTCTTCTTGCACTTGATGTTCTCCAGCGCACGTCTTGCGCTTCTGTATTGCGACACCAATCCATTCTCTGTCAAATCACCTGAGGCCACGAGAACGTCTGGTTCAATATTGTTAATCTCGTCCACGGCCGCCTCAAATACAGCGGTCTGGAATTCGGGACCAAAATGAAGATCGGAAATGTGAACGATTCGCGAAGTCAATTCCCTCCTTTTGGGAACGTGAGTGTGTTCTGAATATGCAATAAACCTTCTCTGATTAGATCATGTTCACATGTTTAATTGCCGGAATACACGGGACACTTGACTGAGGAAAGACTGAGTTTACGTGAGTGCAATTCGACTTACGGCCCTCATTTTGCAGTAATGATCCAGATTGCGATTTTTCCTTCTACGATGACAGGCTGATTCTTGCGCTGAGTATGGAGGAACAATGTGATATGTGAATGCGCTCAGATCACTACGTCCTATCGGGAGAATGATGGTATTGACTGGTGTTATCGGGTGTGATATCGGTACAACCAGCGCGAAATCTGTTGTAGTAGACGTTGAAACTGGTGACGTCCTCGCAGCAGCCGGATCCTTTGGGTATGCACCCGAGTCTCCCAAGCCAAAGTGGTCCGAGCAGAGCGCTGAAGTTTGGATGCGCGCCTGTTTCGAGTCTATCCGACAATCCCTTGCCCTAGCGGCCAAGAAGGGTGTTACTGCGAGCGACATTTGTGCAGTTTGTGTATCTGCTCTCAATCCGGGCAGTGGGATTCCCCTTGACAAAGAGCTGAAACCAATCTATCCTGCATTGATATGGAACGATTCGAGAGCTGTTGAGGAAGCAGCTGAAGTCCTCAGAACAGTCGGTTACGACAAGCTATCGACCATTACGGGGAATACTTCAGATCCATATTTCGGATTTACGAAAATGTTGTGGATCAAGAATAACCTCCCGGAGATTTGGGCGAAGACGTACAAGTTTGCCACTCCGAACGGCTACGCAGCTTACTTGCTTACCGGAGTATTACTCTACGACCTTTGCTACGCTGGAAATTTGGGCGGATTATTCGACATTAAACGGTCGCGATGGTCAGAAGAACTTCTTAACGAGCTGGATATTCAGCGAGATAAACTTCCAGATCTAATTGCATGTGACCAAGTAGTTGGCGAGCTGACCTCTAAAGGTTCAGAATTAACCGGCCTAGAGAAAGGGACTGTGGTCGCAGCTGGAGGCGATGATGCACCAACCAGTGCTCTGGGAAGTGGCGCGCTGTACAATGGCGAACACAACTTCATGTGTGGCAC
>Ga0187778_10002945_pt1 | contig 11537 bp, 8 predicted proteins | sample 1015_Q2_SP5_20_M_FD_132418 | JGI IMG/M metagenome (GOLD analysis project Ga0187778, IMG submission 132418) | Tropical peat soil microbial communities from peatlands in Department of Meta, Colombia - 1015_Q2_SP5_20_MG | ecosystem: Environmental > Terrestrial > Soil > Wetlands > Peat | place...
CACGACGGCGCCCAACACCGTCGGAATGTTCAAAACCGTAGTTTTCAGCTTGGTTTGGGCTTCCTTGAGCTGATCGTCGGTCATCGGCATGTCGCTGGCACCAAAATCCACTGTACCTTCCGTCACTTGGCGGATTCCGCCGCCGCTGCCAATCGACTGATAATTGATCTGTATGTCGGAGTGAATCTTGTGGTATTCGCTGAACCACTTGGAGTACATGGGATAAGGAAACGTTGCGCCGGCTCCGTTCAGTGTGGTCTGCCCAACCAGCGGCATGGCCAGTAGCGCACACACCATTACCACCACGATTTTTCGCATCGGCAGATGATTCCTCCTTGGGATCTATGCCCCCCTTCTAACGGTCGAGTGTTACAGGGCGGTTACAGCCGGGTGAATTTCTGATGAATGGACCACGGATACGCGCAGAGCAGGCTATGGCGGTAGGACATCCTGGCTGGGAGCAACAAGGACTTCCGTCCCGGGCTAGTGCGCCGCCTGAAGGCGCGCGATCTCGCGCGGAAACAGAGTGTTGCCCGGAAAGTCGCGGCGCAATGTGGTGAGCAACTCGACAGCTCGGACCTTGTCCTTTTCCCGAACGTAGGCTATGGCCAGCAGGATGCGGGCGAACGGAGCCAGGTAGTGGCCATGCGCCGCCGTGGTTTCGAGATCGGCAAGTCCCTCCTGCTTGTCGGCCGCCAAACCTCCTAGACGAAGGATCCAGCGCACCGGGGCAGCCATGCTGCCCATCAGGTACTTGCTGAATCCGGTGGCCAGCAGGGCGTCGTAGCAATCGTGGCAAACCGCAAGTAACTGCTGGGCCGATGTGGAAGCTTCCTTGGTAAAGTGCAGCGAGGCCAGATTTCGTTTTTCGATCAGCGCGGCGTAGTCAGCCTGGAGCCCGGCAGACAACGTCAGGGCAAAGAGCGCGTCGTGGTCCTGGGCGTCTTTCACCAGCCGGGAGCGGGCGAGATTTTCGCCTCGTCTGATCGCCGCCTGAAAGGAGTCCCGCCCTGCGGGATCAGGCGCCGGCTTCGGTCGTTCCTTGAATGCTTCGTCGTCCTCGTAGAACTGGGCTTCCAGCACGCCCAAGCGGTTGAATTCGGAAAACAGAAAGCCCGCCGCCTCACTCACCGGACCCATCGGGTCGTCTGGATGCTGTGTCTCCCAAGCCGCAAAATCCTTTTGGGCTCCTGAAAAGTCGAGGTTGTAAAGTCCGGAAAACCCGCGGTCGAGGAGAGAGACTGCAGCCGTGTTTGGGACATCCACGGCTGCCGCGAATTCGCAAAGAACGCAGCAGGCCCACAAAATCGCCGTTCTCCTCCACGTCTTCGCATCAAACCATTTCGCCATGTGCCTGCGCCCGCGATGGTCTATTATCCTTGATTTATATCTTGCTGCAATCACCTCTGGGGTGCATCTCATTACTTTGATGCCGTCGGCCGCAGGCGGTGCGTCCCTGCTGTCAAACTTGTGTAAATTCTGCCGGCAGGGCGCTGCCGGATGGCCACGGAAAGGCAGTTCATGAGCGATTCGCCGATACGCTATGCTCCAGGCTGGCCGGGCATCCCCCCTCGCTGGACCTCCAGCGCCAAAAGTGGCGTCGGCACTGCTCTGAACCAGCACAGCAGAGTCTGGTTCACCCTCAGCCACGGCATCCTGAACGAGGTTTACTTCCCTCGCGTGGATCAGGCCTGTACGCGCGACCTGGGCCTCATCGTCACCAATGGCCGCGACTTTTTCTCCGAGGAAAAACGTCACTGCAGTTTCGAGAACCGCCCCTTTCAGCCTGGCATCCCCGCTTATCAATTGACCAACACCTGCACCAGCGGACAGTACCGCATCCACAAGGAAGTTCTCACCGATCCTTATCGCAACGTGGTGCTGCAGAAAGTCCGGTTCGAACCTTTGCTGGGGCAACTCCTCGACTATCACCTCTATGCCCTGCTCGCGCCGCACCTCGCTAATTGGGGAAATGGGAACACGGGCTGGATCAGCGATTACAAGGGTTTCCCCATGTTCTTCGCCGAGCGCGATGGCGTCACGTTAGCCCTGGCCTCGTCCGCCCCGTGGAAAAAAATGTCGGTGGGATTCGTGGGCACTTCCGATGGCTGGCAAGACCTCTCGCAGCACTTTCAAATGCAGTGGGAATATTCGCGCGCCGAAAACGGCAACATTGCTCTTACCGGCGAGATTGACCTGGCCGCTTCGAACGGCGAGTTTCTGCTCGCCCTGGGCTTCGGTTCTATGTCGTCGGAGGCCGGACAGCAGGCGCGCTCGACTCTGTTTGAGGACTATGCCGAAGTTCGTCAACAGTACGTCACCCATTGGAGCGACTGGCAGGGCAAGCTGCTCAAACTCGATGAGCCGGAGCGCCAGCAGGATCTTTATCGAGCCTCGATGTGCGTCCTCCGCGTGCACGAGTCCAAGGATTTCCTGGGCGGCATCATCGCCAGCCTCTCCGTTCCCTGGGGCTTCAACAAGGGCGACGAGGACCTTGGTGGATACCATCTGATCTGGCCGCGGGATTTGGTCGAAACCGCCGGCGCGCTCCTCGCCGCCGGAGCCGTGACCGATGCCTTGCGCGTCCTGCGCTACCTGGAAGCCACTCAGGAAGCTGCCGGCAACTGGGCGCAGAATCTCTGGCTGGATGGGCGTCCTTATTGGAGTGGCATTCAGATGGACGAAACCGCCTTCCCCATCCTGCTGATCGATCTCCTGCGCCGCGAAGCCCCCAGCGGATTAGGCAAGCTCGAGCGCTGGTGGCCTATGGTGCGGAGGGCCGCTAGTTTCATTGTGCGCAACGGCCCCGTTACGATGCAGGACAGATGGGAGGAGGATGCCGGCTATTCCCCGTTCACCCTGGCTGCGGAGATTTCTGCACTGCTCGCGGCCGCCGAAATCGCCGACCTCACAGGCCACACCGAGCAGGCCCAAACCATGCGTGACACGGCCGACGCCTGGAACGACAACATCGAACGCTGGACCTACGCCAGCGGAACCGACCTCGCACAGCAGCTCGGCGTCGCCGGCTATTATGTGCGCATCGCCCCGCCCGTCACCGACGGCGCTGCATCGCCGACGCAGGGCTTCGTTCCTATTAAGAATCGCCCGCCGGGCCAGGATGGCGACCGCGCCTATCACATCATCAGCCCGGATGCGCTGGCTCTGGTGCGCTTTGGCCTTCGCGCACCCGACGATCCACGCATTCTGAATACTCTGCGGGCCATCGATGCTTTGCTCTCCGTCGAATTGCCTCAGGGCCCCTGCTGGTACCGATACAATGGCGATGGCTACGGCGAGCACAAAGATGGTTCCGCTTACGACGGAGCCGGCATCGGCCGTCCCTGGCCTTTGCTTGCCGGAGAGCGCGCCCACTATGCTCTAGCAGGCGGTCATCGCGACGAAGCTGAGGCGCTGCTCACCGTCCTCGAAAATTCCACCTCCGGACACAGCCGCCTGCTTCCCGAGCAAGTCTGGGATGCCGCCGACATTCCCGCCCTTGAGCTTTTTCGCGGACGTCCGTCAGGCTCTGCCTGCCCGTTGGTTTGGGCGCATTCCGAATATGTAAAGCTTCGCCGCTCCATCCGCGACGGAAAGATCTTCGACCAGGCGCCGCAAACGGTTCAGCGCTACCTCGTCGAAAAACATGGCCGACAGCACTATGGCTGGAGGTTTAACAACAAGGCACGCACGGTCCCCTACAAGCAGACGCTTCGCCTGAACCTGCTCACACCGGCGCTCGTGCACTGGTCAACCGACGGCTGGAAAACCGCGCACGACAGCGAAACCCACGACACCGGCCTCGGCCTTCACATACTGAATCTACCGACGGCTTCGTTGCCCGTCGGCGCACAGGTTGTTTTCACCTTCTTCTGGCCCAACGAGAATCGATGGGAGGGAACGGATTACACGGTGACGGTGGAAACAGCAACGTGAGGGTTCGCGCGGGCTCGCCCGTTACATCGGTACGGTGCTTGGTGCATCCGCGCGGGTGTAGCACAGCTCTACCACGGTGCAATCATCGCTCAAGGGGTTGCCGGCGCAGAATTCCGATACGGCCGCGAAAATCCCCTCCAGTGTCGGAGACTTCGCCGCAGCCGCTTCCAGCCGCGAGTCCTCGAAGAAATCTCCCATGGCGTTCTCCGCCTCGGTGACTCCGTCGGTCACCAGAATGAAGCGATCGCCGGATTTCATCTGGCAGGTTGCACTCTCAAACGACGCGTCCGCCAGCAGACCAACCGGGACGTTGCCATGCCCAGGACGGATCACTTCCCCGCTGCACACCAGCAGCGGCGGCACGTGGCCGCAATTTACGTATTCAAGTTCCCCATCCCGGCGCAGCCGCGCCAGCAGCACGGTTGCGTATTTCTCGCCCACCAGCTTGTCCGTGAGATAGCGGTTGACCGCGCCGATTACTTCCAGTAAAGGCATGCCGGCCAGCAGGTGGGAATAAATCATGCCTTGCAACGAGGTAGCCAGCAGCGCGGCCGAAACGCCTTTGCCGCTGACATCGGCAAGCACGACGGCAAGGCCGTCCTTGGTGTTCATGGCGTCGAAGAAGTCTCCGCCGATTTCTTTGCAAGGCAGGTTCCGGCCGCGTAATCGCGCGTACGGCACTTCGGGAATTCTCACCTGCATAAGCCGCTGCTGGATCGTGGCGGCGATGCTCAATTCCTGCTGATAGCGTCGCGCTTCCTCTTCCGCCTGCACCAGACGCGCGTTCTCGATCAGCGATGCTGCTTCTGTGGCGATCACGTGCAGAATCTTCTGGTCCACGCCGCTGATATCGCGCGAAGCAAAGCGCGAATCCACGTACAGCACGCCCATCGCTTCCCCGGAACTGGCTGCCGGCGCCGATTGTGCCTCCCGGGTCGCCTGCACCTGCATTTTGCGCAACGGAATGCAGACCACGGTTCGCAGATCGTAGGCCACAATGCTCTGCCGCCCTGCCAGTTCGCGCGACTGGCTTGTGTCGGTCAGAAGAAACTCGGAGTTCGACCGAATCGACTCTTCCAGGATCGAGTGCGAGATGGTCCTGTCGTCGAGCAACGGCTCCTTTTTGGAGTTGCGCCCGGCCGCAAGCCGCAGTTTCCCCTCCTCATCCTTGAGAAAAACGTATCCCCGCTCAGCTCGCGTCAACTGCAGCGTGACGTCGAGCATGGTCATGAGAATTTCATCGAGCACACCGGCCGTATTGAGTTTGCGCGCGGCCTCCAGAAATAGCGTCAGCTTTTCCAGTTCCGTGGCTTCCGGCTTGATCCCGATGACTGAGATCTGGCTGAGGAATTCCCTTGCCGTGTTGGATGTGGCATGTACCGGATTGAACAGCAGATAGACCGAGTCGCGCGCGCCAAACTCCAGCCGGTCGCCGCGCTCCAGCTTTTGCTTCTGGATGCGCTCGCCGTTGACGTAGGTGCCGTGCTTGCTGCCCAGGTCAACAACGAAGAAATCATGCCCCTCCTGCATGATTTGGGCGTGGTCGCGCGAAACGCGCGGGTCGGCGATCACCAGGTCCTTGTCTACCTTCCGTCCGACATTGAAGGGCGTGCGGTTCAGGACGATGTTCTTCTGCTCGCTGCCTTGCACAAACACCAAGGCAGGAAATACGCTGGAAGAACTCTGGTGACTGATTGCGTTCAGGGCCATGGGCGGTAAGTCAGCGCGTTCGGCGAGCTCAAGAAACACCCCAGCCGTGCCGCGTCGCAGCCTTGCTGCAACAGACTACTCTCGCTCCGCACCGCCCCGCAAGTTGTGCGGCTGGATCATTCCGATATGCAGCAGCAACAGGGCGAACACCAGTATCGGCAACATGAGACTCGAGTACAACGGCATTAGCCAGAGCCGCTGCCTCAGCTCCGGCGTCAGCCACACCGAAGCAACACTGAGTCCTAGCGTGGCGATCCAGGGCCACACCAGTAAAAGACCGCCGGCAATCCAAGCCAAACGAACTAGTATCAGAAGTAGCGATCGCTCAACATGAGAAACTCTTGTAACTGCCAGCAGAATTCGGCCGCGGGTACTTTGGCTCTGCACCAAGGCCAGAATCGCCGGCGCCAGAAGTACCTGGTTGTACAACGCGGACATCGGAACGATGACCACAGTCAAAGCCAGCACAAGGCCGAAGGCTCCTCCGAACCGGGCGCTGCTCGCGAGTTCTACACGCCTGCGCCAAAGGCAAAAGGCACTGGCCAGCACGCTCCCCGCGACAAGAATTCGTCCCAGCACAAGACCGAGAAGCACCACCAGCACCGACTCATTCTGTGTGTACTGGTGATAATGGCCAACGGCCAAGATGAACATTCGCAACCAGCCGGGCAGTACCAATACGGCTCCGCCCAGCAGCAGCAACATCGTCAGCCCGAAGCCAAACACGAATCGCCGTCGCGTGCGCCATTCACTGCCCGCCCACAACAACAGCCACAGAACCAGCGGCCACGCCAGTTGAGGTTTGATGGTGGCCAGCGCCAACAGAACTCCCGCGCTGAACAGCCATCCGCCCGAGAGGCATGCCCCACACCCCGCCAGCATTCCCGCCACCAGCAGGCTCAGTTGTTGCAGTTTGATCCCCTGCACCATGGGCAACCAGCCCAGCATAAGGACGATAAGAATCACAGTCGTGGCGCATGACACCTTCCAGCGTAAAACTCGCAGCCAGAGAACAACGCTGATCACGGCCAACCCGAACAGCAGCCAGCGAAAACCAATCTGCACTGCGCCGAACGGAAGGCCGATCGTCGGCGCCAGCAGAAACACAACATAAGCGGGATAGGCGAACGCTTGCTGATCTCGGGGGTCATCGGGGCGCGCGGGATCCAGCGGGCGGCCGTAATATCCCTGCTGAATTTCGCGTGTGATTCCCGCGCTGTAGGGATTGCGCCCATGCAGCAGCAACTCGCGTGCGCCCAGCCACCGCGGGTAAAGATCGGACAGGTTGCCGCGCGGCCGGTCGTGCGCTGCCGCCTCAGCGATCTGCTGGGGAATCAGAATCCGATCCATGTAGAACCACGTGCTAGCCGAGGTGGCGAAGGCCAGAGCGAGCACGACAACGAAGGAAAAACTCTTCCGCAAAGTGGGGCGATTTCCTTTCCCAGTTCCGGCAACAAGTCCCGACCGGCCCGCTTCATGTTACAACTGTGTGGGCACGCTCCGTCTCATGCGATGGCGCATCGCAGTCTCGGCTGCAATCGGCTTGGCCAGCGGCGCATTCTGCTGGTTCCTGATGAAACATTTCCATCAGGAGGCCGCCGATTTCCGCTGGGCCGTGCACCTGGCCGAGCGCCTGCTGGCCCGGCAAAATCCCTACGATACGCCCCTCGAACAATATCCGCTGCCCGCCGCGCTGTTTGCGCTTCCTTTTGTGCGTGTGCAGCCGGAACTCGCTGCCGGACTGTTCTGGGGAATCAGCTCTTCCCTGCTCGCCTTCGGCCTCGCCGGCCATGGCTACGTCCGACTTCTGATCTTTCTGGCTTATCCCTATTGGGCCGGGATCCTCACCGTGCAGTGGTCTCCGATCATAGCCGCCAGCGCGTTTTTCCCGCTGCTATTGCCCGTGACCATGGCCAAACCACAGGTTGGACTGCCCGTTTTTCTCACGCGCCTCAGCCGCCGCGGTCTGCTCGCGTGCGCCGCCGTCGCCTTGATGAGCATCGTTGTCATGCCAACATGGCCCTGGGCATGGCTGCGGCAAACCAGAAACTATGAACACTTCATTCCGCTGCTGGTCTTTCCCGGTCCCCTGCTCCTGTTGGCCCTGATCCGATACCGCGATCGCGCTGCCTGGCTTCTGATCTTGTCTGCGGTGATGCCCCAGCGCTGGTTTTTTGACAGCTTCATTCTTTGGCTGATTCCACAGACGCGCCGCGAGATCATCTGGACAATATTTTTCAGTTACGGAGCGGGAGTCTGGCGCTGGTATCACACCCCGCACAGCTTCACCGAGGTTGGCCGCTGGACCGTGATTTGTTTCTATCTGCCGATGCTGGCGGTCGTACTGCTGCGCCCACAGCGGCACGAAATACCCGTCGCGTCAGGGCTGCCGGTTATCTGACAATAGTCCGACTGCATAGACTGCAGAACTTTCTTCATGAGTATCGCAACCCGCATCTCGCTGAGACCGTGCTACTGGCACTACTGGATCAGCTTGCTGCTGGCTGCAACCCTCGTTCCCGCCCTGCGAAGCCAGCAGCTGCCGCTCAAATTCGATTGGATTATCCTCAGCGTCGCCTACTGGATCGTCCTCGCGGCGCAGTCCATCTTCGTGGCAACTCTGCTATGCCTGATCGGCATGCCTCGGAAGCAGGTGCTGGAACCATTCTTTGCTCGCTATCGGGAGAACCCGTTTCGCATCCTGCCGTTGCTTTTCTTTTTCGCGCTGCTGGCCTGGACGACGACTTGGATGAAAGCTGTGGTTCTGACTGTAGATACCGTCGCGCTGCTCGAACTATTCGACCGGCAGAAAGTGGAAGGACTGCGCCGGGCCGCAGCAGCGGTTTTCGCGCCTGCGGCCTATCTGTTCCTGGGATTTTTGATGGTCCTTGCCTACAACTACGTCATAGTTTCCGCTCGATTTAACTTTGCCACCGACCCGGCCTTCGCCGCGATGGATCGCTGGCTGCTGCACGGTCATTCCGTTTCTGGGCTCACTCACTGGGCGCTCGAGATCTTTCCTCTTTCTTTCTTTCGTGTTCTGGAGTTCATCTATTTCGGCATGTTTCCTCAAATCGGAGCAACCCTGATCCTGGTCGCTCTCAGCGAAGGAAAAACCCGCGCGCTGCAGTTCATCGGGACCATCCTGATGTCCTACTACCTCGCCCTGGTCATTTTCTATATTTGGCCTGCGCAAGGCCCCTACAACCTTTGTCCCTCACACTTTGCGCGCTTTCCCGTCAGCCTTCAGTCCTACACAATCCAGAAAACCCTGATCCCGCATGCGCTGGCGCTTTGGCACCACGAGCCGATCACCCGCATTTCCACCGATTACTTCATCGCATTCCCCTGCATGCACATCGTGCAGCCGCTGATCGTGATCTGGTTCCTGCGCCGCTGGAGAAGAATGGTCTTGCTTCTTGCCGCCTACGATCTGCTTTTAGTTGCCGCCATACTCCTGCTCGAAATGCATTACGTTGTGGATCTTATCGCGGGCCTGCCGGTGGCCGCTCTGGCCATTACGATCACCGCCAGCCCCGTTCGCCGCAAGCACGCCGTTCTCGAGCCCGCGAGCATCACGCCATGACGAACTCTGCGCTCATTTCGAAGTCGGTCTTATGGCTGGTACTGGGCTTCGTCTCAGCTGGAAGCATGCTGTATTACGTCACTGAGATTTGGAGTTACGGTCAGCCACCGCATTTCAACGACCTTTATGCGCGCTGGTGGGGTGCGCACGAACTTTTTCTGCACGGCCGCGATCCGTATTCGCCTGCTGTCTCCCACGAGATTCAAGCTGTGATCTACGGCGCGTCCGTCAGTCCAACTGCCGAGGATCCTTTAGGGATCGCGGGCGGATTTGCCTATCCGCCGTACACAGCCCTCCTGGTTTGGCCAACTGTCTATCTGTCGTTCCCCGCAGCGCAGAAGGTGTTTCTTGGCGTGTCTCTTCTGGGCACGATGATCAGCTTGGCGCTTTGGCTCCGCCTGTTGCGTTTCCGTCTGCCGCCACTGCGATGGCTTACCATCGCGCTCTTCGTGCTGGGCAGTTTCCCCGTATTGCAGGGCCTCAAGTTGCAAAACCTGAGTCTTATCGCCGCCGCGTTCCTCGCCGTAACCGTGTTTCTCCTTTCGCTTGACCGCCCGATTCTTGCTGGCATCTTTCTCGCCGCGTCCACCTTCAAGCCACAGTTCACGATCGCCTTGATTCCCTGGCTCGCGCTCTGGACCCTCTCCGACTGGCGCCGCCGCCGCTCCCTGGCCTGGAGCTTTCTCCTCACTATGCTGTTGCTTGTCCTCATCAGCGAGTCGCTCTTGCCCGGCTCGATTTCGAGCTTTCTGCACGTCGTCCGTGCCTACCGGCACTACACCTATGGTCATTCTCTGCTCGACGTTTGGTTTACCTCGACTTTTGGTCCTATTGCCTCCGCCATCCTGTTGTTGATCGTTCTTGCGCTATGTTGGCACGATCGATCCCAATCAGCAGACTCGCCGCGATTCTTTCTTGTGATCAGTCTGCTGTTGGCAGCCACGGTCGTCGTGATTCCGACGCTCGCTCCCCACGCGCAGTTACTGCTGCTGCCAGGTTTCTTGAGCCTGCTCCGCAATCATTCTTCACTCCTGAAATCAAATCCCACGGAGCGCCTTGTTTTTATAGCCGTCTGGACACTGCTGGCCTGGCCGTGGATTGCTGCTTTCGGCCTGCTTGCGGCTGCGCCCTGGTACCCGGCAGTCAAGTTGCGTGCCCTTTGGGAGATCCCGCTTTATACCAGTCCGACTTTGCCCCTGGCGGTTTTGCTGGCAGTCGGCTGTCTGCTTCGCCCTCGCTCCCAACCCATTGAATGAGGATTCCGTCCGTCTCGTCCTCACCGCTGACCTCCTTCCAAGCTCAACAAAACTGGGGGGGTTATACCAGCCGGCAGAGTGGCCCACGGAACTAACCCGGTGGTAACCTCTTTTTGCTTGGGTATGCAACAAATTATGACCTTTCATCTACATTGCAAGGTATGATTAGCCCATAGTGCGTAGTGTCTCTTGACGGATTAGAAGGCAGGCCGAAGCCGGAGAAATCCTGGGAAGGCGGCTGTGCCGCCGGAGCGGGCCGCTGTCTGTTGGTCCCGCAACGGATAGAAAGGAGAATATTTATGGAGTTTGTACGGAGGCTATGGCGCGAACAGGAGGGCCAGGACATCGCCGAATATGCCGTCATGCTCGCGGTGATCCTCGTCATCGTCCTTGGCACCGTCCGGTTGATCGGTTCCAATGCGAACAATGTGTTCTCCCAGGTTGCCAGTTCGATCCAGTAGCGATCCGCTGTGAACCGCGGGCCAAAAGCGTGTCACCGGTCGGTTAGGCGGCAGCAGACAAGATTCGAGGGAGCAGCATGAACCGCACACGTTTGTTGATGATCGCAGTTCTGGCAGCAGGGGTGGGCCTGGTTGCCAGCTTATACGTCTACAAGAACCTGCAATCCAGGAATGGGGCTGGCAACGAAGCCACCGTGGAAGTGATGGTTGCCGCGGATGATCTTCAGGTCGGCGCCAAGGTGGACGAACACGATATCAAGATCATCAGAATTGCCGCCAGCGATCTCCCGGCCGGCGCACCCAGAAAGCGTTCCGACGTGCTGGGGCACGGCGTCATCCTTCCGATCAGCAAAGGCGAGTTTATTCTTTCCAACAAGCTGGCCGGGGAGAATGCCGGTGCCGGACTGCCCGCTCTGATTACCCCCGGAATGCGCGCGGTTTCGGTGAAGGTGGATGATGTGGTATCTGTCGCTGGCTTTGTCACCCCGGGAACGCGCGTGGATGTGCTCCTGACGGGAACGCCCACCGGCAGCAACGATCCTGAAACCACGATCGTTTTGCAGGATGTCAAGGTTCTAGCCTCGGGCC
>Ga0187778_10002946_pt1 | contig 11534 bp, 11 predicted proteins | sample 1015_Q2_SP5_20_M_FD_132418 | JGI IMG/M metagenome (GOLD analysis project Ga0187778, IMG submission 132418) | Tropical peat soil microbial communities from peatlands in Department of Meta, Colombia - 1015_Q2_SP5_20_MG | ecosystem: Environmental > Terrestrial > Soil > Wetlands > Peat | place...
GGGCGGAAAGGAAGTGCAGTTCAAGGGCACGTCTCAGGTTTGCGAGGATTGTCACAAGGACGCCCACGACGGCCAGTTCGCCAAGGCTGGCAAAACGCCTTGTGCGGATTGCCACAATTCGCAGCGCTGGGTTCGCTCCACTTTCAATCACGACACGCGAACCCATTTCCCGTTGCAACGAGGCCACGCCGGCGTAGCCTGCAACAAGTGCCACACGCAAACTCATTTGGTCGGCGACAAGCTTGTCACCATTTACAAACAAGCGCCGTCAAAATGTTCCGACTGCCATGGCCCGGAGGTGAAGCCATCACAGCCAGCCTCTTCCGGCAACTCCTAGTGCGGTTCTCATGCCTCAACCAGGTTCCCGAGTCTGGTTTGTAAGGAATTGAAAAGAAAATGACTTAGGACTGTCGGGACCTGACCAACAACTGACCAGCCGTACAGTTGTTCGAGGACCTTCCGAAGCTTCAGACTTAATTGATACCAGAAATTCTCTGTCTCGCTGTTCCCCCGGCCGACGAAGACGGATCGTGGGTAAGTTTGTCTTGAGGGGGCAGTTACGCAGGCTTTCCTCCAGGTTCTAAGCTGGCTCCTATTGTTTGCGTGGCAACCAGCCAACCCTCCCGCCCAACCGCCTCAGGAGCGGACTACCCGAAGCCCGCACGGCGCTCTCACCATCCCATGCGAAAACTGCCACACCGCCGCCGGCTGGCGTCCCATTCGCACGAACGCGGAATTCGATCACAACAAAACCAAATATCTCCTCCGTGGCATGCATGAAAAAGTGCAATGCACGCAGTGCCACGTCAAACCGGTTTTCACCGACGTAGGAAAAAATTGCGAGGACTGTCACACCGACATTCACGAGCGCAAGATGGGCACCAGCTGCGCCGAGTGTCACACCGTGCAGAGCTGGAATATCGCCGTCCAGCAGCTCAAGGATCACGAGAATCGCTTTCCGCTCCTCGGCGCTCACGCGGCCGTCCAGTGCGAGGATTGCCACAAGGGCGCCGCCGTCGGCCAGTACCAGGGCTTATCAACTACTTGCATCACGTGTCACCAGACTGATTTTCAGAACACCAACAGCCCCAGTCACATCTCGCTGCAATTTCCCCAGACCTGCGATACCTGCCATACGTTTGATAGCTGGCTCGGAGCGAAATTTGACCACAGCACCACGGGATTTCCGCTCACCAATGCGCATGCCAACGTGCCCTGCTCCTCCTGCCACATCAATGGGAATTACAATTTGCAGATCGCTCCAACCGACTGCGGGAACTCCCAATGCCACCTCACCACTTGGCAGCAGACGAACAATCCTGTGCATTCGAGCGCAGGCGCGCCTTTCGCCGCCGCGAACTGCTCGAATTGCCACAACCCTACGGTGTGGACCAACGTGGTCTTCGACCATACCGTCACCGGCTGGCCGCTCACGGGCTCGCACCAAATGGCTCCCGCAGGGAAAGTGAACGCCTGCACCGACTGCCACGTCAACAACAACTACAACTTCACCGCTGCGAACACGGATTGCTACGGCTGCCATCAGGCCGCCTGGAACAGCACGCCAACTTACGGCGGAAACGTTCCGAACCACATCACCGCCGGTTTCCCGACTTCGCTTTGCTCCACCTGCCACGACACCGTGCTCTGGACTGACGGCAAGTTCGACCACAGCGCCACCGGCTTCGCGCTGCAGGGTCCGCACATGCTTCCGCCGCGCACGGCTGTCACTGGCGCCATTGGGCCGATGGTGAATGCCTGCACGGACTGCCACATCGGCGGCAACTACGCGACCGGCTACCCCGCCACCGATTGCTACAGTTGCCATCAGTCGTACTACAACAACGCGCAGACCTACGGCTCTAACGTCCCCAACCATGTCGCTGCTTCTTATCCGACAACCTGCACTTCCTGCCATACGACTTGGGTGACGACCGCCTGGACGGGGGCAGTTTTCGACCATACCTATTTTCGTATTCCACACAACGGCTCCGTGTGCGCTGACTGCCACATCAATTCGACGAACTACGCGATTTTCTCCTGCATCAGTGCTTGCCACTCGGGGAATTCGCCACATACGAATCAGCCGAATACGAATAACGATCACGATGGCGTGAGCGGTTACGTTTATAGCCCCACGATTTGCGTGAACTGCCACAAGAGTTGAGACAGAAGAGCGGAGGTTTCGCAAGGAAGGGCAAAGCAGTCGGGCTGGGTTGGTTGGATTAGGTAGTCGCGGTGAAAACACTTTCTGGGGGAACGGTACGTGGCAAGTTGGACCATCATGGCGGGACTTTCTGCAAGCGGCCTTTTCGTGCGCGCTTGGATTTTGGCTCTAATGGCCACCATCCTTTGTGCTTGCTTTTCTCTCCCGGTTCACGCGCAAGCTCCCGAAGGTCCTGCTCCTCCTCCCGCCGGCACATCCGATTCGGCGAGCAAAAAGCCCACAGTATTCCGCGTCAAATACGTCGGCGACAGCTCCGTCTACATTGAAGCCGGCCGCAACGCCGATTTGCAGGAAGGCATGAAGCTCTCTGTCGTGGAAGCCCCACCCGATGGCGTGATCGCGGAGGGTATTCAATACCGCGGCTACGATCATGTAGCAGAGTTGGTGATTTCTTCGGTTTCCGATTCGTCCGCTGTTTGCGATGTCGTGAAAGCCATTGGCGAACTGAAGGTGGGCCAGGTGGCGTTCCTTACTCCCGAGAGCGTTCTCAGCCGCCACCAAACGGAATTGGCCGCCGACGACGACAGATATCCCATCGTTCTGACCTTCACCTCCGGCGATCCACTCGATGAAGAAGTTCGCGAAACGAAAGAAACGGAAGTCACCCGCCTCAGTGCCATGGAGCGTTTGCGCGGCCGCATCGGCTTCGATTACGGCAACACCAGCGAATCGGGCGGGTTTAGTTCTCGCCAGATGGGCCTGGTCATCGACGCTGATATGCGCAACATCGGCGGCACGTACTGGAATTTCATCGGATCCTGGCGCGGCAATCTCGGGACAACCAGTTCAACTACTCAGGGCGCTCCGACCCAGACGCTCACCGACCTCGTGAACCGCACCTACCGCATCGGCCTGACTTACGAAAGCCCGTATTCGCCAATTACGTTGGGAGTCGGCCGTTTATTCGTTCCCTGGGCGCCCAGCCTCAGCACCGTTGACGGCGCCTATTTCGGCCGCAAAGTCTCCTTGCACGCCACCGTCGCCCTCTTCGGCGGCTCCACTCCCGACCCTTCTTCTTGGAGCTACAACCCCAACCAGCACATCGCCGGAACTCTCGTCAACTTCGAATACGGCAGCTTCGACCATCTGCGCTTTTTCAGCACCACCGGCATCGCCGTCACCAGCATTCAATGGAAAGTCGCGCGCCAGTTCGCCTTCTTTGAAAACACCTGGTCCTGGAAGCAGTACATTTCCTTCTATAACTCGCTGCAGGCTGACGCCGCGCGGACATCATCCGCGTCCACGACCTTGCCTTCTGGCACCGTCGTGAACGGCGGCAGCAACCCCACCGAAGTCTCGCAAAGTTATTCCACGCTCCACTTTCAGCCCATCAAGCTTTTCGGCTTCGGCATCAATCACAACTATTTCAAAACGCTCCCCACCTTTGACCCGCGTCTTCTCGGCACCGGCCTGCTGGACCAGTATCTGTTCCAGGGATTCAGCGGCGACGTGCGCTTCACGCTTCCAAAACACATCGGCCTTTTCGCCAGCGCCGGAAAAGCCAAGACCACCACCGATAAGAACAACTCGTGGAACCAAGCCTACGGCATCTCCTTCGGCAATATCTGGAAAACCGGGATATTCGCCGACGCTCATTACTCGAAATTCGACAGCGATTTCGGCAGCGGAAAATACACAGCGCTATCGCTCTCCAAGAGTCTGACCGATGCGCTGCATGTGCAGGTCTACGGCGGCCATCAACTCTTCAATAGTCCTCTTTCAACCAACACCAACTCGAATTTCGTCAACGGTGTGGTCGACTGGAACGTCGGCTCCCGCTACTTTCTGGAAGGAAATTTCGGCTGGTACCACGGCTCGAGCCTGAGCTACACGCAGTGGGCGTCTGTTTTTGGCTATCGCTTAGGAGGACTCCGCCGATGAGCGCCCTCCCTCGCAAACTGGTTTTGAGCCGCTCTTCGGCTTTTCTTGCGAGCGCGCTCCGTGTGTTTGCCCTGGAATTCGTTATCCTGTTCTTCTGTGGCGTTGCGGCTCATGCGCAAGCTCCGCTCGCCACTCAGCCTGCCGTCGACGCCGCCGTCAATCCCGTCTCCCCGGAAATGCAAGCGTTTCTGCGGGCGCGCAAATCCGTTGAAAAATTCTTCCAGCAATCCTCGAACGTGGTTTGCACGGAAAGCGTCACCCAATCCGTGATCGGCAAGAATGGCAAGGCCAGCTACCGCGAAGATTCCGTTTTTGATTACCAATTGCAAGCCAATACTAACAGCGGCTCGCTGAAACTCGTCGAAACCCGTGAAACACGCAAAGCGGCGTTTCGCGATTCTTCCCGCACGCTGCTTATCACCAACGGTTTCACCGCGATGCTCCTCATCATTCACCCCAGCTATGAAACCAGCTACACGTTTGATCCTGCTGGCGAGGAAAGCATCGACGGTTCCACTTACGTCAAGATGAATTTCAAGGCTGTTCCCGGCGCTGGATCGCCCGTTGCCATGCAGTTGCGCGGCCAGAATTATCCCATTCCGCTCTTCGGAACCATCTGGATTGAGCCGCAAAGCGGCGCCGTCGCCAAGCTGATCGCATCAATGGACTCCAGTCTCAGCGACCTCGGTCTTCAAGCCATGCGCAGCGAGATTCACTACGCCACCGTGCATTTCCACGACCCCGACGAGTCCTACTGGATGCCCGTCTCTGCCATCATCGACGTTGAGACTCCACGCCAGCACTGGCAAAACATCCATCGCTTCACCGGCTACAAGAGATTCAAAGCCACAATTCAAGTCCAAGATACCGAGGCAAAACCATGAGCGCATCTGCTAGTGTTCGTCCTGCAATTCTGACCCGCGAAGACCCCGAACGCGGCCACCGCACGCGTGTCTTCCTGGCCTGGATGCTGGCCCTCGCCTTCATCCTGGTCGTCGGCGGCTATGGTTTCAACTATTACACCCTCAGTGCCGCACAACGGCCTTTTTCGCCGAAGCACGAGTTGCTTCGCCCCAGCGGCCCCATCGGCATCAAGCTCGGCATGCTTGGTGTGCTTATGTTCTTCCTCATCTATCTTTATCCGCTGCGCAAAAAATGGGGCTGGCTCGGGCGCCAAGGCAACTCCCGCCACTGGCTCGACTTCCACATCGTGCTTGGCACCGCCGCCCCGGTCATCATCGCGTTCCATTCTTCGTTCAAGTTCGGCAACATCGCCGGCATGGCCTTCTGGAGCATGATGATGGTCACGCTCAGCGGCTTTGTCGGCCGCTACTTGTACGCGCAAATCCCTCGCAGCATCAACGCCGCGGAGCTCTCCATGAAAGAAATTCAGGAAAAAGAAGAAGCGCTCAATAAGGAGCTCGAAGAACAGAAAGCCACTTTCGGCTTCGCCGTCGACGCTCTCTACCAACTGCCCACCGCTGCCGACGTCGCCAAAACTCCCGCTGTCGCTTCCTTGCTCTCCATGTTCCTACTCGACTTCAAGCGCCCGTTCAAAACTTCCCTGGTGCGCTTGCAGCAAGCCGGCTTCGGTCCCTGGGTTTTCTCTTTGTTCGGCTTGCTTCGCACTCGCGACGAAAAACTCGAGCGCGCCCTTCGCGTCGCTCAAAAACAAGCTTCGCTCTCCAAGAGCATCCTCTTCCTCAGCCGCACCCGGCGCGTCTTTCGGCTCTGGCACGTCATCCATCGTCCGTTCAGTTATGCGTTCGCGATTCTGGCCATTGTTCATATTGGCATTGCCCTGGCTATGGGCTATAGACTGTAGGCAAGCCGAGTTCGCGCCCTTCAGCGAAACGCGAAGCAACGCGTTTCCCGGCAATGGCCGCAGCAACTTAATCACGGCTCGGACGGCAACAGAAATTGGAAAGGACTTGTCGTATGAAACGCTTCGCCCTGGCCCTGGGGCTTGTGGCCGCGCTGCTCGCCGTATCCGGGTGCAAAAAGCAAGGCGCCGAGAACGACGCCATTCGCGCGGCCATCCTGCAGCACCTCACTGGCATCGGCACTCTCAACATCAACTCCATGGACATGGACATTCGCAGCGTCGCCATCAATGGCAATCAGGCTCACGCCGAAGTCGAATTCCGCCCGAAGACCGGTGGTGGCGCTCCCGGCAGCGGCATGCAAGTCTCCTACAATCTCGAAAAACGCGACAGCACGTGGGTAGTTCTCAATTCCCAACCGCATGGTGGCATGATGCAACATCCCACCTCCAATCAAAATCCGCACGGCAGCACGGATGTTCATAACGGCATGCCCAATTTCAACGACATCTTGAATGGCTCCGGCTCCGGCACTCCCGCGCAGGGCGGCGCTCTCCCGCCCGGCCATCCGGCCGTCGGCTCGCAGCCCGCGACTCCTCCGGCCGCAACAACTCCGGCCGCGCCCGACCAGTCTTCCACCAAAAAACCCGTCTGATCTCATGGATACACTGGCGGCTTTCGCTCCCAGTGCTGTCATCATCACTTTAGCGATGGCAACAGCGATTGGCGGATAAAAGAGTGTATGCAGTTTTGAGTTTCATTTGATTCATTTGAGGTCCTCGGTGTGAAGGTAATTTGCTCTCGATGACCAGCCTGGTGGCTGGTGTGGGAGAGGTCGGCAGTCGAAAGTTGAGAGTTGAGGCGGACAGACTGAAGTCTGTCCCACTGACCCCACCCCCGGGTGATTTGGGCAAAGAGTGCGGAAACGATTGAAAGGAAAGCAGTTGTGAATTTCGGGAGTGCAAAAGAGTGCGGAAGAGCGTGAAAAAAAGAAGTTAGTCGGTGACTGGTGATTGGTGACTCGTGACTGGCGGAAGAGGGAACGCGGGGGCTCATAAGTGATCGATTCTTGGTAGGCGCATCGACCGCGGGAGGGCATCCTTACGGGGTGCAAGGAGAGATCCTTCGACTCGCGGCGCTCGCTCGCTTCGGCTGCGCTCAGGGCAGGCAGGACTCGCATGCTTGTCGGATGCTCGGTTCCATAGTGGGAAGAATTGGGGACACCCCGGCAGTTTTCGTAAGAATGTGTGAGCAAAGGAGTTAGGAGATACGGAAAACAGAAGAGTGCCTAAGTGATTGAAAACAAATAGCGAGTGGGTAGGGGTTAGGGATAGGGATTAGTGGGTATAGGAAGAAAAATGGCCTGGAGAGGCGGGCTAGGATGCGCTAGACGAGGCTGGAGCAGAGAAGTCACAACCCATGCTAGCATAATATATTCATCTTGTCAAGTCAATTTATAGTACTAGTATTTGAGAGATGGATGCAGCGGTTCGAACGGGCGCGGCGTAAGAGAAAGAAAAGAAAGGGGTAGAGCACATTGAGGACGGTAAGAAAGTGGCTAGTGGCGAGTGGCGAGTTTTTGCAGATTGAGGAGGTTGAAGAGTTTAAGGTTCAAAGTTGAAGAAAGAAAAGAGGCGGAAGAGGGTGCGATTCTGAAGAGGGAGTTTCCCACCTTTCGCAGCGCGAAAGATGGGGCACCCGTCAGAGACGGAATGAGGTAATGACGTAGGGAAGTAAGGAGGTAACGAAAACCCGGAAGAGCACCCGGCGGAGCTTATAATGAGGCGGTGGAGGAGAATCCGTGACAGGTCGTTTCTTGAAGGGCTTGCGCGCGGTTCGTTTCTGGTCGATCGCCATCGTTGTACTTGCTGGAGTTGTTCTGGCGGGAGGCTGTAACCATCGGCGCGCGACGCCGGAAGATACTACGGCCGTCGCCAATGAGGTTTCGCAGACACTGGTCGGAAGGCAGATCACGATTCGCGGAAAATTTGCATCGCTGACCAAGGGCGACCCGTATGTCGTGCTCGACAATCAGCAGGACGTCTGGATCGGACCCAGGGAAACTGCGATGTTCGACCAAGGCGAAAGGATCGGCGAAGACCAGCATGGCGTCGTCGAAGCGGACGCCGTGCTTGCGTTCGTTGGTTTTGGCCTTGGCGTCGTCCCACTCGAACCAGACCATACGAAGTATAACTCCAGGAATGTAGTTACACAAGTGTAGGGTAGATTCCACAGAAACAGGACGGGCACGACATGTCGTGCCCCTACATGAGAGAAGAGAGAGGGACCGGTCTGAAGGCCGGCCACTACAAAAACAATGGACGCGCGAATGCCTTTATAGAGGCCGGGCTAAGCCCGGCGCCGTTCAGAGGAACGGGGTTAAGACGGGCACGATATATCGTGCCCCTACAAGGGAAATAGCCCCTACAAGGGAAATAGCCCCCAAGAGAAAAAGAGGCGGCGGGACGCCAGCGCTACGAAAGGAGCTAGTTGCGGATTTGGGCGAGGGCTGGACGCCGGGCGTTGCCATTTTCAATGGCATATGCCATTATTTGTGGTATGAGAATCAAGATCGACAAAGCAGGCCGAATCGTTTTGCCCAAGCCGGTCCGCGAGCGCTTCCAGCTTCGTGCGGGGGCGGAACTGGAACTCGAACACCGCTCTGAGGGGCTCTCATTAAAACCAGTGGAACGAGGGCCATCCATGGTTCTCGAAAAGGGCATCTGGGTTCATTTGGGCCAGCTCCCTCGTGGACTGGATTGGGACAAGTTGGTCGATGAAGCACGCGAGGAACGGATCAAGGACCTCGCCGGATTATGAAGGCGTACTTCGACACCACCGTGCTCGTGGCCGCCTCTGTCGCGAGCCATCCTCATCATCCGCAAGCGGTCACTGCAGTGCGCGCTGTGGCGAACAAGAAAGTCGCTGGATACGTCAGCGGGCACGGGCTTTGTGAACTCTACGCTGTTCTTACGCGCACTCCATTTCATCCGCCCGTTCATCCCACGGAGGCGTGGAAGATTATTTCCGAAAACGTGCTGGCACACTTTCAAGTCTTGACGCTCAGCGCAGGCGCGTACCGCGCAATCCTTCAGGAATGCGCCGAAAAAGGTTGGATGGGAGGCCGCATATACGACGCCCTCCATCTGGGGTGCGCGAAAAAGGCTGCTTGCGAGCGTATCTATACGTTTGATCTGAAGCATTTTTGCCAGTTGGCGCCAGATTTGGGTCGCCGGATTTGTGCGCCCTAGGCAGGTGCCGGCGCCCCAACTCCTCTGAGGGACGTGTTTGCATGCGATGCTGAAAAAAGCGTTGGAAGGTTGGGGAGAGGGGTGTGGGGTGGAGTCGATTGGTTGCTGCACACATCGAGGGTGGGTGAGGGTGAACTAGCCAGGATCCCTCACTTCGTTGGGGATGACAGACGAGGTTAACCCCGCGGGCTGAGGGTAAACGCCGCTACAGCGGATGAGAGCGGCGGGATTTGGCGAGGTGATGGCGGTCGAGGCCTTGGCGGAGGAGGGTCTTGATCACGGCCTGGCGGCTGATGTTGAGTTCCTTGGCGATGCCGTCAAGCTCGGCAAGCATGAGGGCCGTGAGGTCCACGTTGACGCGCTGAATCGGCGGCATCATGCGGCCGGAATTGGTGAAGAAGCAGGAAACGTTTTTCCCGCGCTCGGCGAGGCGGGCGATGGATTCGGCGGAGACGCGGCGGGATTTCTTAGGAGTGGTCTTCATAGAGTTTTTGTTCCTCGCGGGTGGATTTCCAGAGGGTGACAAGATGGAAGTATTCGCCCTGGGGATCGCTGCGCACCTCGAAAATCACGGAATAGAGTTTTGCGCCGACCCAGCCGATGGCGCGGCATTGCTCAGGAAGGCCGGAGCGCTGATCGAGGTAGTAGGGATGCGAAAAGATTTCCCGAGCCTCCTCGAACCCAATACCGCGCTTCGGGTTGGCGCGAAGGTTGGCGCTTTTTCGCGCATCAAATTTGAAGCGCACGGCTGGTATAACTCTTATACCAGACTGGCCGAGCGTTGAGAAGTGCAAAAGAGACAGTGCGAGGAGAAGGAAGAGGGATCCGTCGCTGCGCTCCCTTCGACCACGCTCAGGGCAGGCGGGATGACAGAACAGTAAGGTGGCGGGCTGAAGCCCGCCGCTACGCAATTTTCGGGGAGCGCGGTAGAATAATGTGTTTGCAGAATTGAGGAGAGAGAGCATGGCCACTGCTGAACAGACACACCACCTGGCGGAATTCACCAACGAGCCGTTTATTGATTTCACGAAGCCGGAAAACCGCAAGCGCATGGAAGAGGCGCTGAAGAAAGTGAAATCGGAATTCGGGCGCGAGTATCCCAACTGGATTGGCGGGGAGAAGGCGACCACTCCGGACAAACGCAACTCGACCAATCCATCGCGACCTTCGGAAGTGATTGGCGTATTTCAAAACGGCACGGCGGAGATGGCCAAGCAGGCCATCGAGGCGGCCAACAAATATTTTGACACCTGGAAGAAAGTGCCAGTGCAAGACCGCGCGAAGTGCCTGTTCCGGGCGGCGCAGATTGCGCGCGAGCGGAAATTCGAGCTGAACGCGCTGGTTTGCTACGAAGTTGGAAAGACTTGGGTGGAGGCGGACGCGGACATCGCGGAGACGATTGATTTCTGCGAGTTTTATGGACGCGAGATGTTGCGGCTGGCGCAGCCGCAGAAGCTCACGCCAATGCGCGGCGAGCGTAACTACCTGGTGTACATTCCGCTGGGCGTTGGCGTGGTGATTCCACCGTGGAATTTCCCGTGCGCGATTATGGCGGGGCTAGTGGTGGCGTCGCTGGTGACGGGAAACACCGTAGTGCTAAAGCCGGCAAGCGATTCGCCGACAATTGCGGCGAAATTTGTCGACATCCTGTATGAAGCGGGAATTCCCAAGGAAGCGCTGAATTTTGCCGCCGGGCCGGGCGGCGCGGTGGGCGATACGCTGGTGACGCATCCGAAGACGCGCTACATCGGGTTTACGGGATCGAAGGAAGTCGGCTTGCGGATTAGCGAACTGGCCGCGAAGCCGTCGCCGGGGCAGATCTGGATCAAGCGCACGGTGCTGGAAATGGGCGGCAAAGACGGAATCGTGGTGGACGAGGAAGCCGACCTCGACGCCGCGGCAGAAGGAACCGTGCAGGCGGCGTTTGGGTATCAGGGACAGAAGTGTTCGGCGTGCTCGCGCGCGATTGTTGCAGAAAAAGTTTACGACACGTTCCTGCAGAAGCTCGTGGACCGCACGAAGAAAATCACGGTTGGGCCGAGCGACGATCCGAACAACTACATGGGACCGGTGGTCAGCCAGGCGGCGATGAAGACGATTCTGGATTACATCGAAGTGGGGAAAAAAGAAGGAAGGCTGGTCGCGGGAGGGAAGCGCGCGCCGGGCGACGGCTACTTCGTCGAGCCAACGATTATCGCGGACGTCGATCCGAAGGCGCGGCTGGCGCAGGAAGAAGTGTTTGGCCCGGTGCTCGCAGTAATCAAGGCGAAGAATTTCGAGCACGCATTGGAAATCGCGAATAACACGGAGTTCGGCTTGACCGGGTCGGTGTATTCGAAAAACCCAGAGAAA
>Ga0187778_10002949_pt1 | contig 11520 bp, 13 predicted proteins | sample 1015_Q2_SP5_20_M_FD_132418 | JGI IMG/M metagenome (GOLD analysis project Ga0187778, IMG submission 132418) | Tropical peat soil microbial communities from peatlands in Department of Meta, Colombia - 1015_Q2_SP5_20_MG | ecosystem: Environmental > Terrestrial > Soil > Wetlands > Peat | place...
CCCTCGGGGATTCCCGCCAGATAACCGATCACCGGCATCGGCATCTGCGCACCCAGGTCGGCCATAAAGTCGAACCGGCCCGAGCCAACGTGGGGAGCGAGCGCCCGCACACAATACTGCCGCGCCAACTCCTCGACGGACTCCATTCGCCGAGGAGTGAAAACCCGTGACAACAGCCGACGGTGAAGATCATGCAGCGGCGGATCCTCCCACAGGATGATGCCCGGCGGGATCTCCATACCGCTGAGCATGATGTCGGCGGTGGTTCCCCGGCCGGACCGAAACCCCTCCCAGTCATTCAGCGCCGGAGCGACATCGGCATACCGGCTGTGCAAAGAAGTCGTACTTCTCGTTGTAATACAGCGGCGCCTCGTCGCGCAGTCGCTTCCACACCGGGTGCGGGTCGTCATCGATCTCGAAATCGAATGGGTCGTAATACACGTCGACAGTGCTAGCGCCGGTCATCGCGGACCCCCGTCGCGTCCGCGAATGTCCTAGCAAAACTGCAGATTTCGGTGTCGCCGAGAGCATTTGCCGCCAACGCTCTAACCACCCGCGCCCTCCTGAGCCATACGACACTGATGGGTAGCCGCTTCGCCTGCACTACAACTAGGATTTAAGCGCCCGCTTAACGCGGTTGAGCACATGCTTAACATGCTGCGTGCGCGTGGTCAAGACTCGGGGAGGCCAACACTACGATGTCGCTCCGCAGAACAAGCAAAGATTGCGAGTAACGATGGCATCGCCGCGCAGAATCGGCCCGCCGGACGCGAAGACCTGCACAATGCTGCTTGATGCCGCGGAGCAGCTCATGGTCGAAGAGGGCTGGGCGGCGGTCACGGGCCGGCGCGTGGCGGAGAAGGCGGGTCTGCGGTCTCAGCTCGTGCACTACTACTTCCTGAGCATGGACGACCTGCTGCTGGCCGTTTTTCGCCGCCGCGCCGAGCAAGGCTTCAAAACGAACGCGAAGGCGTTGAGCTCGCCGCAACCCCTGTGGGCGCTGTGGAAGATGCTCAACAATCCGCCGTTCAGTGTGTTCACCATGGAGCTCTTCGCGTTGGCAAATCACCGTGCGGAGCTGAAAGCCGAGCTCGCCTACTACGCCGAACGGTTCCGAGATGAACAGACAAAGACGTTCGCCAACGTCCTTGAAGGCTACGGGGTCGACCCACAGCAATTCCCGCCGGTGGCCGTGGCATTCCTCATGACGGGCGTCCCGGGGATTCTCTTCATGGAAGAGGCCCTGGGCATCTCTGCCGGTCACGCCGAAATTGTCGCGCTGGTCGAGCGCTACCTGCGCCAGCTCGAAGGTGAGTTCCCCACCCCGTAATGAGCGAGATCAAAGTAGATCGCGTTTCCCGGCATGGTCTGTTTCCGGGAAGACTTGACCCAGAGCACATCGCGGCATACGCCGCTGCAACCGGTGATGAGACCGCGGCGGTATTGGCGGGCGAGGCGGTGCCCGCCGTCTTTCCGGTCATCGTGGCTTTCCGAGCGCAGCAGGCAGCCAACGGGGACCTGCCGGCGGCCGCCTGGCGGCAAGCGCGCGGCGGCGTGCACGGCGAGCACGACATCGTGTTGCATCGCCCTCTCGTCCCCAGCGAGTCGCTGGACACCTGGTCGGCGATCTCGGCGGTGCGCACGACACGGGCGGGAACCCAGGTTGTGCTGCACATCGAACAGTTCGATGCCCACGGCGTGCTGGCCGTCGAACAATGGTGGACCACCGTCCTGCTCGGCTTGCACCGAATGGCCGATCTGGGATCGATGCCCCAAAGTCACCGCTTTCCGGACTCGGCCAGAAACAACCCGATCGGGTCGGCGACGCAGCATCTCGACCAACAGCTGGCCCACCATTACGCCGAGGTGTCCGGCGACTGGTCGGCGCATCACTTCGATTTCGAGGCGGCGCAGGCGAGCGGCTTCGACTTTGTATTCGCCCATGGCTTGTCCACCATGGCGATATGCACCCATCGCGTCCGCGGCCTCGTTGGCGTAGGCGATCCCGGCCGGGTTCGGCGGGTGGCGGTGCGGTTCGCTTCTCCGACCCCGCTGGGCGCGCACCTCACCGTTAATACGTATGGCATCAACGAAAGGTCATTCGCGTTCGAGGCGACCTGCGCGGGCGCGACCACCATCACGCACGGACGATTGGAGCTGCGGGCATGACGGTTCTCGACATCGGCGTGTACGTGCCCCAGATGGGGTTCTCCTATCAGGATGTCCTGCATCGCGCTGTGCGCTGCGAGGAACTCGGCATTGGGTCCCTGTGGCTCTACGACCACTTGTACGGTCCTGGAGCCCCCCACATCTCCTCGCTGGAGGCCTGGACGCTGGCGACCGCGTTGTTGAGCCGCACCGAGCGTCTACGGGTCGGACACATGGTGTTGTGCAATCAGTTTCGCCACCCGGCCGTGCTCGCGAAGATGGCGACCACCCTCGACCAGATATCGGCGGGCCGATTGCAGCTCGGCATCGGCAGCGGCTCCATCGAAGACGAGCACAACAGGACGGGTTTGGAATGGGGAAGCCCCGGCCAGCGATCCGAGCGGTTAGCGGAGACCCTGGAGATCTTGAGCCAGGCCTTCGGGAATGAAGTCGTCGATTTCGCGGGCAAGCATTACACCGTGCGCAACATGCCGATCATCCCGGGCCCCGTTCAGCAGCCCCGTCCCCCAATCATTGTCGGCGGGGTCGGCGAGAAGTACACACTGCCGTTGGTCGCACGCTACGCCGACGTGTGGAACGTGCCCACCTACGCGCTTGGCCAGCTTGAGCACAAGGTGTCGGTGCTGCAATCGATCTGCGAAGACATCGGCCGCGACCCGGCGACCATTGTGCTGTCGGTAGAGGCCGTCATGGCACTGGCCCCCGATGACGCGTCACTAGCAAAGGTCCGCCAGATCGCGGAAAGACGGTTCGGTGCACCAGGATTCGGCCTGCACGAAGGTGGGCTTATCGGCACACCGCCGACCATTGTCGAGCGGCTACACCAATTGCGAGAGCTCGGCTTTCAGCACGTGGTGCTGTTCACCCATGACCGCGCATCAGACCAGACGCTCGAACTACTAGCCTCGACGGTGATCGCCGAGCTCTGAGGCGCTTACGCAGCGGGCGTGAATGATAGGTGTAGTTCGCTGAGCCCGCGCAGGATATACGTCGGCTCATAGGCGTAGCGGCGATCGTCCACCGGTCCGTGCTTGATCTCATTGATTTTGATGTCCGTCATCCGGTCGAGGATGCGCTCGATCGAGACGTGGCCCTCTACCCGGGCGAGCGGTCCGCCGGGGCAGGAGTGCACTCCGCGGCCAAATGCCATGTGCTCTCGGACATTCTTGCGGTCGAGGCGGAACTCGTGCGGGTTCTCGAACCGGCGGGGATCGCGGTTGACGGCCCCCGGTAACACCATCACAATGGCGCCAGCGGGAATGTCGACATCGCCCACTGTCGCGGGCTTGCGGGCCAGCCGGGAGTCGCTTTTCACCGGGCTCTCCATGCGCAGCGACTCCTCGATGAACGCGGGAATCAGGCTGCGGTCGTCACGCAGCTTCTGCTGGGTATCAGGCCGATCGCCGAGCACCTGCAGGGCAGCGCTGAGCAGCTTGGCGGTGGTTTCCTGTCCGGCGGCGAAAAGAAACGTCGCCGAGCGGACAATGTCGATGACCTCGGGTGTGGATCCGTCCGGGTACTTCGCCGTCGCCAACGCGGTCAGCACATCGTCGCGCGGTTCGCGCCGCCGGTCCTCAATATAGGAGCAGAACTTCTCGTCGAGCCACTCCAGCGGGTTGATGCCGACCGACTCGTGGTCGAGCGCCCCCACCCGCGCGCCCGGGCGGTCCGCGCCCAGGACGGTGCGGAACTGCTTGTGGTCTTCCTCGGGGACACCGAGCAGGTCGGCGATCACCAAGGTGGCGAAGGGTTTGGAATATTCGGCGATGAATTCACACTCGCCGTTGGCGAGAAACTCCTCGAGTTGCCGGTCGGCGAGGCGCCACATGAAGTCCTCGTTCTCCTTCAGGCGGCTCGGCGTCAGCAGTCGGCTCAGCAGCGAGCGTGCGCGCGTGTGCTGCGGCGGGTCCATGGTCACCATGTGCTCGAACATCGGAAACTGGTTGCGGTGCTGCTCGATCTGGGCGCTGAGATCGTCCCCTTCGGGCTGGAACGGCAGCGGAGGGAACGGCCCCCCGAGCGCGACGCAATTCGAGAACGTGCCGGTGTCCTTATAGACCGCGGTGGCCTCTTCATACCCGGTGACGGCGAAGACCTCGTAGTGCGGTAACCGGAGCACGGGGTTTTTGCTGCGCAGGTAATCGAAGTACGGGTACGGATCGGGAACCAGGGACGCGTCGGTGAAGAAGTCGACCGTGTCGAAGTTCGTCATGTGCTGCGGCCTCCCGAAGCTGCATTTACCGATGATTGATCGGCGGCGAGACAAAGCCCATAAAGTGCTGAGCATCTGCTTAGCATGACGGTAATGTCATGGTCAAGGTCACGGCCCCGGCCGGCATTACGATCAGCGTGTCCGACCAGCGAACGGTGATAGTACGGAGTCCAGCATGACAACGGCGCGGCGAATCGGGGCGCCGGACGCGAAGAATCGCGCCGTGCTGCTCGATGCGGCCGAGCAGTTGATGCTCGAAGAAGGCTATGCCGCGGTGACATCACGCCGGCTGGCAAGCAAGGCGGGGCTGAAGTCTCAGCTCGTGCACTATTACTTCCGCACGATGGACGAGCTGTTCTTGGCGGTTTTCCGTCGCCAGGCCGAAGAAGGTCTTCGGGCGCAGGCGCGGGCGCTGGAGTCGCCGCAACCGCTATGGGCGCTGTGGCGATTCGGCACCGACCTCGGATTTACCCGTATCACAATGGAATTCATGGCGCTTGCGAACCACCGCAAGGAGATGAGAGCCGAAATCGCCTACTACGCCGAACGTTTCCGCGATGAGCAACGCAAGGCGGTGTCGGCCGCTCTGGCGCACTACGGCGTCGACACCCAAGACGTGCCGCCGGTCGTGTGGACGGTGCTGATGACCAGTGTCTCGCGGGTTCTGGTACTCGAGCAGGCGCTGGGCATGTCCGCCGGGCACGCCGAAACGGTGGCACTCGTCGAACGCTACCTGCGCCGCCTGGAAGGCGACCCACAACCGACCGGGGCGTAAACGCTTACTCACCAGTGACGCAACGAGCAGAGCACGCCCTTGGGGCCGTCCTTCGAGACGACGACTTTCCCGTCCACCGTCAGATCGCAGTGAAACTGCGGCGTGCCCGGCTCGGTCCCGGTGCTGGCCGAAACCATGGCCCACTCATCGGGATTCACCAGGTCGAGCTGATAGGTCCACGGCTTGCCCGGGGCGATATCGGTTTTCACGTTCGGAACGAACTGGTATGGGTTGTGGCTGTAATCGGAAAAGATCAGCGGCTCCTGATCCAAGTAGTAGATGTCCGCGTAGATCGGGTTCGCTACCGACACGGTGTACTTGACGTGATGCAGAGGCACGTCATCGGCGTGCGCTGTCGCCACGGTGAGGCTTGCGGTTGCCAGAGCTATTGCCATGCCCAGCAGGGCCTTTCGGGTGCGTATCACATCGGTCCTCCGGCTCGTTAGCGCGGACTGGAGTTGCGGTTCATCGCTCGGTCGGCAGCCTGCCAGTGTGCGTCGTCAACCCACAGCCGCGCGAAGGCGGTAACCGCCTCGGCGGGCGAGACCCCGCCGATAACACGCTTGATCTCACCCGCCGGACGCGTCGCAAGCGCCCGGGCCAGCTGCCGCCAGCCGTCCTCGAATGATGAGCGGGGCAATACCCGGTCGATCAGTCCGATGCGTTCGGCCTCGGCGGCGTCGAGCACAGTGCCGGTGCCGGCTAGCAGCAGCGCCCGGCTCTTGCCGACCAATGTGGCCAACCGCTCGGCGCCACCCCAGGCCGGCATGATCTCCAGCGCCACCTGGTTGAAGCCGATCTTGATGTCGTCGGCGGCCACCCGGATGTCGGCCGCCACCGCGACCTCGGCGCCGCCGCCGAGCGCGTGACCATTCAGTGCGGCGATAACCGGGGCGGGGAAGCTCGCCAGCCGATCGCAGATCGACCGCATCCGCCAAGCCATGGCAGCCGCGTCTTCCTCAGTCCTGATTGTGCTGAGTTCTTTGAGGTCACCACCCGAGACGAACGCCCGATCGCCGGCGCCCGTGATGACCAGGGCGCTCGCTCCCTCAGCCGCGTCAAGCGCCTTCTCCAGCTGGTCCATGGTGTCCAGTGAGATGGCGTTGCGCGCATGGGGGCGGTCAATGGTGAGCACCGCAAGTCCTTGGTCGAACTCCAAGTCCACCATGCGCCGCTCTCCTGCGATATTAGCATTCTCGAAATTGGAGAATAACATCGCCCCTACATTTCAGGGCCATGTCGTTCGGAGTCTCAATCTATGCGCACCATCCCTGTGGAACTGGCCAAACGGTACGAGCAAGAGGGGTGGTGGACGCAAGACACCATCGGCCAACTGCTGGCCCGCGGCCTGGCAGCCGCTTCTGATAGCGAGTTCCGGGTGCACTCCGCGGTGCGGCCGTGGGCCGGAACGTTCCGCATGTCCACCGGGTGGCGCGTCGACTCGCGGCGGGCTTGCGGGCCCGCGGTGTCGGCGCTGGCGACGTGGTGGCGTTCCAGCTGCCGAACTGGATGGAAGCCGCCGCGACCTTCTGGGCTGCGGCGTTTCTCGGAGCGGTGGTGGTGCCGATCGTGCACTTCTACGGCCGCAAGGAGCTAGCGCACATCGTGGCTACCGCGAAACCTCAGGTGTTCATCACCGCCGAACAGTTCGGCCGGATGATGCATCAGCCCGATCTGTGTTCGGACGTTCCGATCGTCGGCCTGGTTGGGCGCGATTTCGACGATCTGCTGGACGAGGAGCCGATGCCCGGCTGCATCGACGTCGACCCCCGCCGGGCCGGCCTTGATCGCCTTCACATCCGGAACCACAAGCGCCCCGAAAGGCGTGATCCATAGTCACCAGACGCTGGTGTGTGAGTCGCATCAACTCGCCGACCAGAACCGGCCCATCGGCGATAGGCAACTCGTCGCGGCACCGGTCGGGCACTTCATCGGCATGGTGGGCGCACTGCTCATTCCGGTGCTGAACGGCATGTCAATCAATCTGGTGGATGCCTACCCGGGCCGGGTGCTTGCGTTAATGGAAAGCGACGGTCTCACGCTGGGAGGCGGGCCGCCCTACTTCGTCACGAGCCTGCTCGATCATCCCGATTGCACGCCCGCGCATCGGGCCCACATCAAGGGTCTGGGTCTTGGCGGGGCACCGGTGCCGGCGGCGGTGACCCGCCGACTGTCGGACCTCGGCATCATCGTGTTCCGTTCCTACGGCAGCACCGAACACCCGTCGATCACCGGCTCGCGCTTCGATGTCCCGCAGAGAAACGACTACTCACCGACGGCAACCCGATGTCCGGAGTGGAGATCCGGCTGGCGCCCGACGGCGAAGTCGAGCGGGAAGGTGCAGAAGCGCCTGGTGCGCGAGGGGATTGCGGTACGCTTTTGACGAGAATATGATTCTCATCAATTGAGATGGAGGATCTTATGCCATCGGCAGAGCTGACGTATCCGCTGTTCGACGCCGACAATCACCTGTACGAGACCGAGGACTCACTGACCAAGTACCTGCCCAAGCAGTACAAGGATGCGATCCAGTACGTGCAGGTGAACGGCCGTACCAAGATCGCGATCCGCGGGGTCATCAGCGACTACATCCCTAACCCCACCTTCGAGGTGGTCGCCCGTCCCGGGGCGATGGAGGAGTACTTCAAGCACGGCAACCCGGAGGGCAAGAGCCGGCGCGAGATCTTCGGCGAGCCCATGCGCTCGATCCCGGCGTTCCGCGAACCGGGGGCGCGGCTGGAACTGATGGACGAGCTCGGTGTCGACCGCTCGCTGATGTTCCCGACGCTGGCCAGTCTCGTCGAGGAGCGCATGCGCGACGACCCGCTGCTCATCCATGTGGTAGTGCATGCGCTGAATCAGTGGCTGGACGAGGTGTGGGGCTTCAGCTACCACGACCGGATTTTCACCGTGCCCGTGGTGAGCTTGCCGATTGTCGAGAAGGCGATCGAGGAGCTGGACTGGGTGGTGGAGCGCGGGGCGCGGGCGATTTTGGTTCGGCCGGCGCCGGTTCCCGGATACCGCGGCCTGCGGTCGTTCGCGCTGCCGGAGTTCGACCCGTTCTGGCAGCGAGTCGTCGACCATGATGTGCTGGTCGCCATGCATTCGTCGGACAGCGGCTATGCCCGCTACACCGCCGAATGGGACGGCACCGACAAGGAGATGCTGCCGTTCCAGACGAACGCCTTCGCGATGCTCAACGAGTGGCGGCCGGTCCAGGATGCGGTGGCGTCGTGGGTGATTCATGGCGCCCTGTTCCGGTTCCCCAAGTTAAAGGTCGCCGTCATCGAGAATGGATCCAGCTGGCTGGCTCCGCTGCTGGATCAGCTGGCCGACGTCTACAAGAAGACACCCGAGAGCTTCCTTGGCAACCCGATCGAGGAAATCAAGAATCGCATCCACGTCAGCCCGTTCTACGAGGAGGGCGTGGGCGGCCTGATCGATCTAATCGGTGTGGACCGGGTGCTGTTCGGCTCCGACTACCCCCACCCCGAAGGCCTGGCCCGGCCGCGCCACTTCGCCGATGCGCTGCAGCACCTGGGTGTAGGGGATCAGGCCAAGATCATGGGCGGCAACCTCGCCAGACTGATGGCGGTGTGACCGGCACTCAAGACCGGGCGGCGAGGATGCGGGGCGCCAAGCGGCCTGAGGAGGAGCCGGCCAATCAAACATGGAAGACCATCCCCGAGATGGCCTTGAGCGCGGCGCACCGCTTCGGCAACGCCGAAGCGGTCGTCGACGGGCCGCTGCGACTCACCTTCATCGACCTTGTCGATCGAATCCGCTGCGCCGCAGGCGCATTCGCAGAAGCAGGGATCGGCAAGGGGGACCGGGTAGCGATCTGGGCGCCCAACTCCGCCGAGTGGATCGTCGCCGCGTTCGGCCTGCTGACGGCCGGTGGCGTGCTGGTGCCGGTCAACACCCGGTTCAAGGTGGCTGAGGCCGGCGACATCATCGGCCGCAGCGGGGCGAAGCTGGTTTTGGTCGAACAAGGGTTCCTCGGACGGGATTTCGCGGTGCCCGCTAGCGTACCCGCCATCGATTTGAAGTCGGACTTTCTGGCCAGCGGCTCGCCGTTCGAGCGACCAGTCAGCGGCGACGACATCGCCGACATCATCTACACCTCGGGCACCACGGGGCGACCCAAGGGCGTCATGATGAACCACCTGCAGACGCTGCGAAACTACGCGGAATGGTGCGACCTGGCCGACCTGCGCGAAGGCGACCGCTACCTGATTGTCAACCCGTTCTTCCACACCTTCGGATACAAGGCAGGCTGCATCGCCTCCCTGATTCGCGGCGCCACGATGCTGCCGGTGGCAGTTTTCGAGATTGAACGCGTGTTGGAACTTATTGAGCGCGAATGGGTTACCATGTTGCCGGGGCCGCCAACGCTGTATCACTCCCTGCTGCTGGCCCAAGGTAAGCACGACCTGTCCTCATTGCGGGCAGCCGTAACCGGAGCCGCCGACATCCCCGTGGAACTCGTTCGCCGGATGCGCAGCGAACTGCCGTTCGGTTCCATCATGACCGGCTACGGCTTGACCGAAGCGGGAACGGTCACGGCGTCACGGCCAGGGGACTCCTTTGAGGAGATTGCCACCACGGCCGGCACCCCGTGTGACGGGATCGAGGTGCGCATCGCCGACGACGGCGAAGTCCTGGTCCGCGGATACGGTGTTATGCAGGGATACCTCGACGACCCCGTCGCGACCGCCGAAGTGATCGACGACGATGGCTGGTTACACACCGGCGACTTGGGCAGCCTCGACGCGGCGAGTCGGCTCCGGATCGATGGGCGCAAGAAGGACATGTTCATCGTGGGCGGGTTCAATGCCTACCCGGCGGAGATCGAGAGCTTGCTGCTCGAGCATCCCGCGGTCGCGCAGGCTGCGGTGATCGGCGTTCCAGACGAGCGGCTCGGCCAGGTGGGGAAGGCGTTCGTGGTGGCGAAAACTCCTGTTTCCGAAAACGACTTGATCGTATGGTGCCGGCAGCGGATGGCGGGATTCAAGGCGCCGCGATACATTGAGTTTGTCGATGAGCTGCCGCTGAATGCCACCGGAAAAGTGATGAAGGACCAACTTCGGTGACTGCCGACGAAATTCATTCGATGGTGCTCGCATCGGACTACCGTGTTCCGGACCCGGATCGGGTGTGGCCCTTGCTTCAACGCCGCACGTCCGGTCTCGCGGGTATCGGTGCCCACCACGTTCTGGTCTACAAGTCGACACATGACTACGGGCGCGTATTGGTGCTGATCGGTGTGCGCAGCCGGGAGCCGATCGTGGAGCTGCTTCGCTCACGGGTCTTCTTCGACTGGTTCGACGCGGTCGGCGTCGAGGACATTCCAGCAGTCTTCGCCGGCGAGATCGTCGAAAAGTTCGATTCGACACCGTCGCCGGCCCCGACGGCGCCCGGCGTCGTGGTGGCCGCGATCGCATCGGTCGATGATGTGTCCACCCTGACCGCCGAGGTGCGAGGTGCGCTCGACAGATTCAAGGCGGCAGGCATCCGAAAAACATGGATTTTCCAGGCTTTCGATGATCGCCACGAAGTCCTGATTCTGCAGGAGGTCGACGACGAGAGCGACGTGCGGCGCTGGATCGAGCATCCTGATGCGGCGGCGCAGTGGATGACCGGGGTCGGAGTGGGTGCCTACCCGCCGCTGTTCGTGGGCAGATTCGTGAACATGATGCGTATCGAGCAGTGATCGGATCACCCGATGTTCGTGTGCCTGTGTAACGGTGTCACCAGCCAGATGGTGGCCGAGGCCGTCTCACAAGGAACATCGACGACAAAAGAGGTTGCCGACGCGTGCGGCGCAAGTGCCGACTGCAGGCGCTGCCCGCGCACCGTGCGGGCAATCATCAATTCGAGCGGGGATCGAGCAGCACACTGGATGTGAACGCGGACTTCACCGGCGCGCACCGCCGTCCGGCGACGTGGGTCGCGTCAGTTCGGTCAACAGGCGGGGACTGTCGAGCCGCGGCACCACGGCCTCGACAAGCACCATCCGATCCTGATGCTGGGCGGCGGCAGTGAACGCGTCGTCGAGTTCCCCGTAGGTCTGCGCCCGAAACACCAAATGGTTCGTCACACCCAGCGCGTTGGGGATTTCGGCCCATTTCCAGCTCACAATGTCGTTGTAGGGAGCCGTCTTTCCGTGAATCATCCGTTCGATGGTGTAGCCGCCGTTGTTGACCACCACGATGACCGGCGTCAGCCCTTCGCGGGAGAAGCCGCCCAGCTCCTGGACGGTCAGCTGAGCGGCTCCGTCCCCGATCAGCAGCACCGGCCTGCGGTCCGGATGCGCCAACGCCGCCCCAAGCGCCGCGGGCAGCGTGTAACCGATTGAGCCCCA
>Ga0187778_10002950_pt1 | contig 11520 bp, 9 predicted proteins | sample 1015_Q2_SP5_20_M_FD_132418 | JGI IMG/M metagenome (GOLD analysis project Ga0187778, IMG submission 132418) | Tropical peat soil microbial communities from peatlands in Department of Meta, Colombia - 1015_Q2_SP5_20_MG | ecosystem: Environmental > Terrestrial > Soil > Wetlands > Peat | place...
AATTTGTACGCCCAGGACGTGGCGAATCCCTGCACACAGGGATTTCAGAGCGGACCGCCGAACTCCAATAAGAGCGGGATTGTCTTTTTTCCGGGGAGCGTCGGCCTCTATCGGAATGGTGTTTTGGTGGGCGGACTCGGGGTGAGCGGAGACGGCGTGGATCAGGACGATTACGTTGCGGCGGGTGGCGCGGCGGGCTTCGAAGCGCCAACACAGATCCGGGCGGACCAGATTGTCATCGATGGCGTGAGATTGCCCTATCAGAAGTTCCCTGAGAATCCGACGGAATGATGGCGGCGTGTAGACGCGTCGCTCCTTTGACTAAAGTCAGGAGCTTCCGCCAAGAATTGGCTATATTTCAGTTTTATCTTTTCTTTGGTTTCTTGTGCGTGAGGCGCGAGAGTTCGCGGACGTAATTCTGTAGCGTCTTTGGCGTCGCCCTGCTGTGGACAAACTGGCCTTTCCTTTGGCACTCGATCAGGCCCGCTTCCGACAAAATACGAAGATGATGGGAAACGGTGGCGGGCGTGACCCCGCGCATGGAAACGATTTCGCCGCAATTCATGTGGTCGCGGGAGCTGATAGCCTCGAAAATGCGGAGGCGAGTTTCGTCCGCAAGGGCCTTGGAAATACGTTCAACTCTTTGCCTGTCCATCGTTAAGAGCGAGTTTAGCGAAGAAGGCGCGAAGGTACCAGCCCTGAGTGAGTTTCGTGTAACCAAATGTTTAGACAGTCATCAAAATGTCGAAGTAAAGGGGTCGACACTTATTGCCCCCATGGGGCGGAGGTAGATATGAAGCGTCTGGAAGGCAAGGTGGCGGTGGTCACGGGCGGCAACAGCGGCATTGGGCTGGCGACCGCGAAGCGCTTTTTGGATGAAGGGGCCAAGGTGGCCATTTCCGGAAGAAATCAGAAGACTCTGGATGAGGCGGTGAAGACGCTGGGAAATGGCGTGTTTGCGGTGAAGTCGGACACAGCGAAGCTGGCGGAGATCGAAAAGTTTCTTGGGGAAGTAAGCAAGAAGTTCGGAAAGATCGATGTGTTGTTTGTGAATGCAGGAGTTGCGAAGTTCGCGCCGCTTACGGAAACGCCGGAAGCGCTCTTCGATGAGCAGTTCGACATCAACATCAAAGGCGCGTATTATACGATTCAGAAAGCGCTGCCGTATCTGAAGGACGGCGCGTCGATTGTCTTCAACACGAGCGTGGCGGGTTCCACAGGCACACCCGGAACCAGCGCCTATTCGGCCACCAAGGCGGCGCTGCGCTCCTTGGCCAGGACAGCGGCGGCAGAGTTGGCAGAGCGGAACATTCGCGTGAATGCCGTGGCGCCGGGTCCGATTGTCACCCCGATTTTTGGCAGGACAGGACTGCCGCAACAAGTGATTGACGACTGGGCGAAGGATCTTCTTGGCAAAGTACCGATGAAACGCTTCGGGCAACCGGAAGAGGTGGCAGGCGTGGTGGCATTCCTCGCTTCTTCGGATGCTTCATACATTACCGGCGTGGAGATCAACGTGGACGGCGGGCTAGGACAGCTGTAAGCGTAAAGCGCGGCGTGGTAACCCTTCGCGTCGCTCAATGCAAAGAAGCCCAGCCCGACGGAAGGGACTGGGGCACGATGTATCGTGCCCCTGCGAAGAGAAGACACAGGCTGAAGCCTATGCTACAGGGACAGTCAGAGTAGGGCGGCACCAGCCCGCTCTACTCTTGCGGGGCGGAAGGATCGGCGGAGCTGGCTACGTTGAGGTCGAGGAACCACTTGTGGGCGACGTCACCGGGGGCATAGCAATTACCGTCGGGGTTGTACGTCGCCGCGCACGCTGCGGTGCGATCTTTGCGTCGCGGAGATTGTGCGAACTGCCACACGGACGCTTCCGGAAAACCACTTTGCGCAACTGCAGGCGGAGGCTGGGGAATAGCACATCCGGGAGCGGGTGGACAAACGTCGTTGAAAACCCAAAGAGTCAACTTGGCGCCAGCCAAGTGCTCCTGCAGGTCTTTGATCGTGGTGATGGTCTTGCCGTTGCCGTCATTCACGGGAACGCCGGAGCAATAAGCGCCGCTGCGGAAGTGGAAACGCGCCAGAGCATCGATCCAGGCGCGGAGATAGTCGTAGTAAGCAGGGACGAGACGGCCGCCCTCTTCAATATCGAGAAAAATGACGGTTCCCGGCGGGAAGCCTTCATGGCGGGCGAGTTTGGCCACGGCTTCCCCGTCCGAGGTCCCCTTTTGCTTTGCGTCCGGCCCCGATTTCAAGTGGCGGCTTTCCGGGCCGTTGATCAGGACAACAAAACCAAATCCCTGGGCTTTCATCAAGGAGCGCTTGCCGAGCCAGGTGGTGCGCTTTTCCCCCGGCGCGGGACCGAGCCAGTAACTGGCGAAGGAAAATGTCTTGCGAAGGACGGGAAGCGCGCCGTCGCCGGGATAGTCATTGAGGTCGAAGCCGAGATACAAAGTGGGTTGCGACGGCTTCGTACTGTATTGCCTGGGAAGAACAAGCAAGACGACAGAAACGGAGAGCAGCAAGGCCACGAAAGCAATTCGCCAACAACGCATCTCGAGAATCTACAGCATGTTTTGCGCGAGAGAAAGAGGAGAAGCTCCGATTGGAGGAGGCAGCGGGGAGAATGCCCTCCGCAGACGGCGGCCGCTACATGGTTTTGCCTGACGCCAAGCGCTCAACCTTCGCGGAGTTTGTGACCGGAAAGATTGCCCAGGCCGTCGTACGCCGCGTATTTGTAGGTCTCGCTGAGGGTAGGGTAATTGAAGACCTGTTCGATGAATTCGTCGATGGTGAGACCATTGTCGAGCACCATCATCCCGATGTGGATGAGTTCGGTGGCCGATTCGCCGATCATGCTGACACCCAGAAGCTTGCGATCGGCGCGGCTGAAAATGAGCTTCAGCATGCCCGCCGTGTCGCCAGTGATGTGGCCGCGGGCGTTATTTTCGTAAAGGGCCCGTCCTACACAGTAGTCAATTCCCTTCTCTATGCAGGACTCTTCGGTTTCGCCGGCGGCGGAAATCTCGGGAATAGTGTAGATGCCCATGGGAAGAAGTGAGGCCACGCGCTGTTTGTACTTCAGACCGAAGGCGTGACACGCAGCCACGCGCGCCTGCTCCATAGATGTGGAGGCCAGTGCGGGGAAGCCGATGACATCGCCGACGGCATAAATATGCGGCACACTCGTGCGGTAGTTTTCGTCGACCGGAATGTAGCCGCGTTCATTCAGCGCAAGCATGGCTTTTTCGAGGGCAAGGTTATCGACCGCAGCCCGGCGGCCCGCGGCGAACAAGGCGGCCTCCACTTCCAGCGTTTTGCCGCTTTTCATGGTGAGACGCGCACCGGAGGAATGATTTTCCACTTTGACGGGGCGTTCGTTGAACCAGAGATGCATGCCGAGAGAAAGGAAGCGGTCGCGCAGGCGCTTCGAAATTTCGACGTCGAGGAATGGAAGAAGTTGATCGCGGCCGTCGACCAGGGTCACGTCCACGCCCAGGGCCATGAAGATGGAGGCGTATTCGCAGCCGATGACGCCCCCCCCGATGACCGCCAGACTTTTCGGGATGCGTTCCATGCGGAGGAAGGTGTCCGAGTCGAAAGTGTGGACGTCATCGAAGGCAATTTCCGCGGGACGATGCGGCTTGGAACCGGTGGCGATCAGGATGACGTCGCCGCGCAGCGTGCGTTTCCCCTCGGGACCATTGATGACGACGGTGTGAGTGTCTTCGAAAGAGGCCTGGCCCCGAATGAGCTGGATTTTGTGCAGCTCAAGGTTCTTGAGGATGCGATTGCGCTCCATCTCCACGACAGCGCGTTCGTGGTGCATGAAATCGTGGACGGTGAGATTTTCTTTCAGTGAGTAATCGATGCCGTACAAGCCGCGCTGCTTCAGGCCAGAGAAATACAAGGCGGACTCGCGCAGAGTTTTGCTGGGAACGGTGCCTGTGTTGATACAACTGCCGCCAACTGCCGGGGCGCGTTCCACAACGGCCACGCGCTTACCGAAATAGGCCGCCTGGGCGCCGCCTTTTTCTCCGGCCGGACCACAGCCGATGACCACGAGGTCAAACATCTCGGGAGAAGCCACAAAAACCTCCGCAGGTAGGATGGGGTTCGTTGAGAGCCGACACAGGGAACGGGATTGATTTTAGAGCAAGGGGCGGCGTGTTAGAGAAAATAGTCGGCGCGGTGTGCCGAATGGGTTTCACGGTTGCAGGAACGTCCGTAGCGCGCGGAGGCGACTTGCGTCCTGAACGGGTCTTTGATGTGATACGGACATGAAACTGCCCCAATTCGTGCGGTGGGCCACGGGCATCCGCTGGCAGTGGAAAGTCTTCATCCCGATCATAGCGGTACTCCTTCTCAGCATTCTGGCGATTCATACGATTTTGCGGTCGCCGGAAGGCTGGGACGTGAAATGGATCCTGATCGTTGCCGTTTTTTTTGGGATTCTGCTCTGCTTCGTACTTCTAGCGGTTCTGCTGGTGCTGATCGAGCGGCCCATGGAAGAGTTGATGGAGACGATCGCGCATGTCCGCCGGGGCGACCTGAAAGCGCGCGTGGCGTTCGCAAAGCGCGAGGACGATGTTGGAGAACTGGGCCGGCAGTTCAATGAAATGGTCGCGCAGCTCGACCAAAACCGGCTGGAGATTGAAGAGCTTCATACTCGAGAGATGGCGCGGGCGGAGCATCTAGCCACATTGGGCGAACTGGCCGCGGGGTTGGCACACGAGATCCGCAATCCGCTGGCGGGGATTGCCGGTGTGGTCGATATCATGGGGAAAGAGCTGCCGGCAAACAGCCCCAGCCGGGGAGTGATTGGAGAGGTGCACCTTGAGATTCTGCACATTCAAGCGATCTTGAATGACCTGCTTTCGTACGCACGGCCAAGGCCTCCGGATTTTCATCCCGCCAACTTGAACGCGACCATTGAGCAGGCGGTTATGCTTGCGCGCCAGCAAGTGCTGACCAAGCCGATCCAGATCCTGTTTGAGCCGAATCCAGCTTTGTCACTGGTCGAACATGATCCAACACTGATTCAGCAGGTGATTCTGAATCTGGAATTGAACGGGATTCAGGCTATTTCCGGGGCGGGTCAGGTGAGAATCACGCTGAAAGAAGAGCCCGGGTTCGTAGTCGTCCAGGTTACCGACACGGGCAAAGGGATATCGGCCGAAGCCTTACCGAGAATCTTTAAGCCATTCTTCACGACCCGGAGTGAAGGTACCGGTTTGGGACTGTCCTTGGCGAACAGTATTGTGCAGTCACACCAGGGACGGATTGAAGTCAGCAGCACACCCGGAAAAGGCACTCAGTTCCGCATATGGCTGCCCTTACATCCGACAAAGCCAAGCCGCCCAAAGGCTTCCAAGCATTGATTTGGTGATAGAGTAAAAGGATGGCCCAAAAGAGGATTTTGATCGTAGACGACGAGAAGCTCGTCCGCTGGGCGCTGAACCAGAAGTGCGCCGAATTCGGCTACCAGACCGTGGAAGCACAGAATGGGGAAGACGCTCTACGGGCCTTGCAAAACGAGTCCGTGGACCTGGTGCTTCTGGACGTGCACCTGCCCGACCTGAGCGGCATTGAGGTTCTGGAAAAGCTGAAGCAGGGGGGAGAGACACGCAGCATCATCATGATGACGGCGGACCCCCAGCTGGATGACGTCAAGGCGGCGCTGCGTCTGGGGGCGTATGACTTCGTAAGCAAGCCCATCAATTTCGATGAACTCAGCATCACGATGCAGAATGCACTGGAGGCGGGCTCGCTGCGTACCGAAGTGGAATCGCTGCGGGACGAGGTACGACGCCGGGCGGGCTATCACGACGTGATTGGCGTGTCTCGCAAGATCACCGAATTAATGAAGTTTGTTTACAAAGTGGCGGCGAGCGAGGCGACAACCATTTTGATCCAGGGAGAAAGCGGCACAGGAAAAGATTTGGTCGCCAAAGCCATCCATTACCATAGTTCGCGGGCCGAGCGGCCATTCGTGGCCATCAATTGTTCGGCAATTCCCGAAACGTTGATGGAAGCGGAGTTGTTTGGGCACGAAAAAGGCGCATTTACCGACGCCAAGGCCATGAAGAAGGGACTGTTCGAAGTGGCGGACGGCGGGACGCTGTTCCTGGATGAGATCGGGGAGCTGTCGCCCCTGCTGCAGGCCAAGTTGCTGCGCGTGCTGGAAGACCAGGTTATCCGGCGGGTGGGGGGAGTACGCGATATTCAGGTGGACGTGCGGGTGATTGCGGCGTCCAACCGCGATCTGGAGCGGGAGGTCCGCGAGAACCGGTTCCGGCAGGACCTTTATTACAGGCTGGCGATCATTGCCATTTATCTGCCCGCCTTGAGGGAAAGAAAAGAAGATATCCTGCCCCTGGTGGAGTTCTTCCTGGCGCATTACAACCGGAAATTCCGCAAGTCCGTCCAGGGATTGTCTGAGGAAACCACCCGGCTGGTTACGAATTACGATTGGCCGGGAAATGTGCGCGAACTGAAGAACGCTTTGGAACGGGCCATGATTCTGGAGGAAGGAAGGCTCCTGAAGCCCGATGACTTGCCATTTTCGGTTGCCAGCGGACGAAGCGGGGCCGTTGCAGTGGACGGTCCAATGAGTCCCACAATGGAATCGACACCGGCGCCTGGGAAACGGCGGTTGCCTCCTCTTTCGATTCCCGAAGGCGGCACCTCGCTTGAGGATGTCGAGCACGCACTGGTGGAACTGGCGCTTCAGCAATCGCACGGCAACCAGATCAAAGCGGCGAAGCTACTCAACATCAGCCGGGATGCGCTGCGATATAAGATGAAGAAATTTGGGCTGTCTCACACCGAGGAAGAAGAGCCCGCCGCGCCCGCGAACCCGCAGTAAGGCCAAGAACAAGCAGTTACATCCGAACAAAGAGTGCGTGAGATTCCCCGTCTGAGTGTGAAAACTCGCATTTTCCCATTTTGGGCTGGGGTAGAGTGGATTGACCGTTTCGCAAGCCTTCTGTTTGCAAAGGGTTAGAAGACTGTGGAGATTGTCACAAAACGGAATCCCAGGTGCATATCCACTGCATGTTCAGCAATTAGGCAATGGAGCGATTGTCGAAAGGCTGAGCAGTGGGCGTTCCTTTTAGGACGGTCGGGCTTGCGGTGAAGGCTCGAAAGGATACGTCGTAAAAAGGGACGCCCACAATAATCAAAGGTCTCGGCAGCGGCTGGCAATCATACAACGAAGCGTCGTCGAACGATCGCGAATGCCCGGATCACGGGCTTCTGAATACGCTGGCCGCTGCCCTTATTTTTTGCTCCTTCCCTCTTCGCCGACAGAGTTCTCCCGCAAGCCACCGGTTGTTGCTTCGATGTTGTTCTTTTTCCACAGAGTTAGGTGAATCGGCGCAGGAGTTTGCGGAAGTTGGCTCACTGCTGTAGAAGCAGCCGAAAAAAGTGCGGCAAGCTCTTTATTTCGAATGAAATGCAAAGCCGCTCTGTGGTACCGAACGTGCACTCTGAAAGATTGAACATCAAGAGTGTCTTCAGCGCGCGAATTTGTTGCTTTGTTTGAGGAGGGAGTTATGCCGCAGTTGGTGGAGCACCCAAAGGATGTCGGCAAAACTGAAGTAAGCCAAAGAGTATCGTTAACCAAAATCCTGGTCACGACCGACTTTTCAGAAGTCTCCGATCGGGCATTGGATTATGCCATTGCGCTCGCGCGGCGTTACGATGCGCGGATTTATCTGACCCACGTGATCACGCCGGATCCGTTTCAGTTTGCGGAACCGCAGCTAGCCCAAGCCACTTATGAAAAAGTCCGTCAGGCTGCCGAAGAGGGCATCACGGACATCCTGATTTCCGGGAAACTGCGCGGCGTACCGCATGAAGTGCTGATGGAAGAAGGGAACGTCTGGCCAACACTGGAAAAACTGATTGTGGAACATGAAATCGACCTCGTGGTTGTCGGAACGCATGGCCGCGGCAAGGTGCAGAAGATTCTGATCGGATCGGTCGCGGAGGAGATCTTCCGGCAGGCCACAACGGCTGTCTTGACGGTCGGGCCCGCGGTGAAGGGCAGCACGGAGAAAGAAATCGAGCTGAACCACATTCTGTTTGCCACCGATTTCGGGTCGGGCGCAGAAAAAGCGGCGGCGCACGCCTTCTCTCTGGCGCAGGAGCACAACGCGCACCTCACGCTGTTGCACGTGATCGAGAGCGCGGCAGCTTATACGGAGGAGAGCATTGCGCGGCAGCGGGAGATCAATGTGGTCCGCATGAAGCAGTTGATGCCCCCCGGCACGGAGGATTGGTGTAAACCGGAATTCCGCGTGACCTTCGGCTCGGCCGTGGAAGAAATCCTGATTGCCGCACGGGAAAGCAAGGCGGACTTGATCGTCATGGGAGCCAAGGCCAGGAAGAGCCTGGCGGGTCATGTGCCATTGACGATTGCTTATAACGTGGTCACCAAGGCCGCGTGCCCGGTTCTGACCGTTCGTGGTTGATCTTCGATAGGGAACGGAATCCCCCTAGGGATCCGCATCCCAATCACAAGGCGGTGCTGCATCCTCCCCCCAGCCGAGCAGCACCGCCTTTTTCCTTTTCGCGTTCACTCTTTGCCTGCACCGGCCACAAATGATGCCCACGTAATCTTGCCGAGCAAGTGTAAATGTGTTTACATGCGCTGAATAGCGTACAAACCAGGAGAGCCCATGGCCACCGCAGACCTCCGCCCCATGACGCTTGGCGAAGTGCTCGACCATACGTTCACTCTGTACCGGGAGAACTTTCTGTTGTTTGTTGGAATTGCCGCTCTTCCTTACCTGATGCTCCTGATTGGGCGATTCTTGCTTCTACTCGGCACCAGGGCGAGATTTCAGAATCCCGACAACTTTTCTCCCGGAATGCTCGGCGGGATCATCCTGGGCGGCGTAGGAGCCGCAGCAGTATGGGTCATACTGCTGGGGATTGCCCAGGCAGCGACGATCTGGGCAGTATCGGAGCTGTACCTGGGCCGCTCCGCCAGCGTTCGGGCCGCTTACGTGAATTCGAAGGACAGGATCATGACCGTGATCGTGATCATTATCCTGGTTTTTCTGGCAACGGTCATTGTGGGCGGCGTGTTCTTTTTCCTGCTCTTCATTCCGGGTATTTATCTGGCGTGCCGGCTAGCGGTTTCCGTGCCGGTGGCGATGGTGGAAAACGCGTCTTCTATCACGTCGATGGAAAGGAGCATGGAGCTGACGAAAGGGTACGGTTGGCAAATGTTCCTGCTGTTCCTTCTGACGTTTGTCATCAGCTGGGTCGTAAGCATGCTTCTTGAGTTTCCGGCCACGATCTTTACGGTGAAAGCGGCATTGGCGAAGCAGCAGCCTTCGCTGGGAGTGATGGCCTACAGCTATGTTGCGAATTTCCTGAGCCAGGTGCTGGTCGGGCCGATCGGGACGATCTCCGCTTCCCTGATGTACTACAATCTGCGCGTGAGAAAAGAAGGCTTCGATATCCAGCACTTAATGAACTCGCTAGGCAGCGTGCCACGGCCGTTTGCGGATCCCTCAGGAATCCAATAGAGAAATGAAGCGACGCGGTGTGGGATTCCCGATGTGGTCGCGCATGCTTTTCCTGGCGGTTTTCCTGGCGCTCTCGACGCAGTGCCACGCGCAGACGGCCGCGGCCAGCAGTGCCGGCCCTGCGCCCGATGAACTGGATCTAGCTTCCTACCAGCACGAGCTCGCGCGCATTGCAGAAGGGATCAAGAATCCTGCGGAAATCCCGGAGTTACGACGATCCCTGCCGGAATTCTGGAAGGTGAAGGACGGCGACCGCTCTTATTCTGTGCCGACCAAGGAAATTGCCGACGCACTCCGGGAGATCGAGCACGATCCAAAGAAAGGGACGGCTGCACAACTGCAAAAGCGGCTAAGCACTATGCGGCAGCAGGCGGAGGAGCTGTCCAAGTCGACTTCCGAGACAAATACGGCCGGGGCGGAAAGCAGATTAAAGAACATCCTTGGCCGAGGAGAATTCCAGGACTCGTCCGGGCCCTCTGCCTGGGACCTGATGAAAGCACGAATCAACCGGTGGATTCTGGAGCAAATCATCCGGCTGTTCCGCGTGCTTCACCTCAGCCAAAAAACAGGGAATGGAATCGCGTGGGCCGTCATTTTCGCAGCCGTAGTTCTGTTGTTCTATGTGCTCTATCGCTGGCTTTCGAAATCGACGAAGACAGAAACCTTTCGGGCGGAGGTTGAGGCGTCGCCGAGCGATGCGCGGCATTGGGTTCAGGAGGCGCTGGCGGCCGCTGATCGAGGCGATTTTCGAGAGGCGGTGCATTGCGCCTACTGGGCTGCAGTAGCACACCTCGAAGACATACGCATTCTGCCTCGCGACCGCGCCCGAACGCCGCGCGAATCGCTGCGGCTGCTGGATCAACACCCGAAAGAGCAAGGCTTATTACAAACGATTACCCATAGCTTTGAATTGATCTGGTACGGATACCGGCCCGTCTCCGCCACGGAATGGGCCGGGACCAAAGAGCAGTTGGAGAAGATGGGATGCCTGCAAGGCTCGACCGCACCGACCGTTCCCTCCTGATCGTCGCCGGTGTTCTGGTGCTGGCGTTGGCGATCGCGACGTCCGTGCTTTCGCCATCGCAGCAAGGAGGGCGCACGGGATATCCTTCCAGCTACTCGACTTCGTGGGACGGAGCGAAGGCGGCCTACCTCCTTCTGGAGGATTTGGGCTATGACATCCAGCGCTGGGACAAGTCGCCGACTGAGTTGGCCGGAGAAGCGCAAAATCAGGTCTTGATCCTGGCCAGCCCGCAACAGCCGCCCACTTCGGAGGAAACCGCTGCGCTTCGAAGGTTCTTGGAGAACGGCGGGCGGATTGTAGCTACCGGCAGCAATGCCGCGCTGTTTCTTCCCGGCGGGGACTTCTTCGCAGAGATGGACGACACGCAGGACGAGACAAAGTTCCCCGCCATTCTCCCCTCCTCGCTCGCTCTGGGGGCGCCGGAGATTTCCATGGCCGCTCCCATCGAGTGGCATCCCCGGAAAATGGATGAAATTGCCGTTTATGGAAACAGCGACACCGCCGCGGTAGTGACGTATTCGATGGGCAAAGGAACGATTGTGTGGTGGGGTTCACCTTCACCGCTGACGAACCGGGGAATCCAGCAACCGGGGAACCTGCGGCTGTTGCTGAATTCTGTAGGGGGGATGGAAGACAAGGAAATTCTCTGGGACGAGTATTTTCATGGCGCCCGGACGGATTTTTCCTCGTATATCGCAAAGACTCCTCTTCCCTGGGTGTTCGTGCAACTGGGCGTGCTTTTCGTGTTCGTCCTGGTGACCTATGCGCGGCGCTACGGCACGATCCGAATGCCGGGAAAAGTCTCGCGCCTTTCTCCGTTGGAGTTTGTGGACACGCTGGGTGATCTGTACACTTCGGCGCATGCGGGGTCGGCCGCGGTGAGAGTGGCGTATCAACGCCTGCGCTCTCAGTTGGCGCGCCAGTTGGGACTGAATGCCAATGCGACAGTAG
>Ga0187778_10002952_pt1 | contig 11519 bp, 11 predicted proteins | sample 1015_Q2_SP5_20_M_FD_132418 | JGI IMG/M metagenome (GOLD analysis project Ga0187778, IMG submission 132418) | Tropical peat soil microbial communities from peatlands in Department of Meta, Colombia - 1015_Q2_SP5_20_MG | ecosystem: Environmental > Terrestrial > Soil > Wetlands > Peat | place...
ACCTTCTCCCTCACCATCACCTTCTCCCTCACCATCACCTTCTCCCTCACCATCACCTTCTCCCTCACCATCACCTTCTCCCTCACCATCACCTTCTCCCTCACCATCACCTTCTCCCTCACCGTCGTTACGACCGTCGCCCAGTCCGAAACAGAGACCATCCCCAAGCCCGACGATAACACCGACGCCAAGTCCAACCAAGAGGCCTGGTCCGTCGATAAGGCCACCTGCTAATAAGTCCACCACAAACCCCCCTAATTTACTCATTTAGGTTTGACTCGAGATTTCGCCGGCTTATACTATAGCTAAATGTCCGAGAAGGAAGACGCATGGGGCGCGTGATATGTCGGTTCAAATTCGCTGCCGGGCTCGCTGCTCAAGCAACCAATAAAACGCCACATTTCCGCGGTTCAAACGCTATTCACTTTCGCACAGCGTGCGCCGCAAGCCACTGCGCGATCGCCTGTAAGTCAAGGTCGCTCTGCGCAACGGCGAGCAAAAAGCGCTTTATTGGCGCATTGGGATCGATGTAGTACCCGTTCCGCTCTAAGAAAAGATCACAGGCTAAAAAACCCGTCCGTTTGCTGCCATCAACAAATACGTTCGTGGAGACGATGCAATCAAGGAGCGCAGCTGCCTTTGAAAATACATCTGAGAACGGCGTAAAGCCGTGAATGGAGATTTTCGGTCTCTCCAGGCAGCGCGACAGTGAGTTCTCGTAAATGCCAGCGTGAAGGCATGCGCGCTGTTCGCCCTCTATCATCTCGATCATCGTATGATGCGCTCGACGAACTTCGTCACACGTTAAGTAGGTTACCAATGCTACAGCTCCGCCAGCTCCTCTAGCACCGCTCGGTAACGTTCTATCGCGTCACGCAGCAATTGATCGTATTCATCCTCTTGTAAACGAGGTGCATCCATAACGACTATTTCCCGTTAGCGACCCGCTAATCTTTGACGAACTTGTTGTAGACGCGACTTTGAAAACCGTAATACTTGGAAAATCCCTCTGCGTCTCGCTGGTCGAGTGACTTGTCGTTAAATGAAACGAGTTCTTCAGAATAGAGCGCCTTAGGAGAGGATCGGGTGATGACGGTTACTGTTCCCTTATACAGTCGCATGGTAATCATGCCATCCACGCGCTCTTGCGTCTTGTCGATAAACGCGTTCAGCGCAGCGACAAGTGGCTCATCGATGAGTCCCTGATAAACGAGCTCAGCCCACGCAGAATCAATAAGCCGCTTAAGATCCCGCTCTTTCCGGGTTAAGACAAGTGCCTCCAAATCCTGATGCGCGGTTAAGATGATCGATGCCGCCGGATGTTCATAGATCTCTCTTGCTTTCAGTCCTAGCACGCGATCCTCCATGAGATCCGTTCGCCCGATTCCGAGTTCTCCGCCTATATCGTTCAGTCTTTGAATAAGGGGCAATCCGCTCAAGTTTTTTCCATCCAGAGAGACGGGCACGCCGTCTTTGAACTCCAAAGTCAATTCAACCAGCTTATCCGCTTTGACTGGGTCAGCTGTCCATTTGTAGATATCTTCTGTAGGAGCACACGTTGGATCCTCAAGCCGCCCTCCTTCGATGGACCGGGACCAGATGTTTTCATCGATGCTGTAAGGCTTCTCGAATGTGATCGGAACGTCAATATTGTGCTCAAGGGCGTACTCAATCTCTTCTGAGCGGGTAAGATTCAGCTCACGCATCGGTGCATGAATCAGATACTTTGACGCTCGGAACACTGCTTCAAAGCGCAGCTGATCATTGCCCTTTCCAGTGCACCCGTGTGCGACGGCGGAGGCATGCTCTTGGTTTGCTATCTCAAGCACTTTCTTAGCGATGAGCGGACGCGCAATAGCGTGCCCGAGGGTGTATCCTTCATAGCAACCATTTGCTTTAATCAGGGGAAATAGGTACCGCTCGACAAACTCGTTTCTTGCGTCGACGGTGTAGTGTTTATCGCTAAGCGTTGCGGCGCGCGCCTTGGCTTTTTGTAAATCACCGCGTTGTTGACCGACATCCACCGTGACGCTCACAATCTCGTTGTACTGATACTTCTCTCTCAGGATAGGTATGCACACGGAGGTGTCTAACCCGCCCGAATACGAAAGCACGACTTTATTCATCACAATCACTGCATCCAATTGGTACGACGGCCACGTATCGCGTGTATCTGCTTGGCCACGCGTTAGCGCCGGACTACGATCGTTTCGGCAACAACGTCACTGAACCGCTGTCGCGGATCTCCCTTCGTCGCGAAACCAATTATCAGGTCAAGCAAGAATAGGAACGCGAAAAGCGGGATCCAAGCTTTTGTGAAACTTCTAATGAAAGCTTTCGTGTAGCTTATCTCTCCGCTTAGTGATCTTACTCTCAAGTCCATAAACCGTTTGCCGATCGTACCGCCAATCGATCCTTCGAAGGCAGTATAATAGCCCCATACAACGAGCAAGCCGAATACGATTGAAAATCCTGAAAACAGTCCCCCAAAAAGATTAAGATTGAAGACTAGGGCAGGCACCAGCAGCACAATAGCTAGCACAGCATATACCACTGCAAAAATGAGGAGCAGAATGAGCGAATCAACGATGAATGCTATGACCCGTCGGATCCACAAGTTTTGCAGGGCAGTCGTAGCCAGTATTACGTCAAACCTACGGTCCATTATACTCCTGCAAAACTAGTATGGCTGAGCATAAAAGCGTTTTCGTTACTGCTCCCGTGAGATCCTTCTTTGTTACGATTGCGAGCACCTTGAACGGCAGCGATCGTGACACACGGGCCGAGTCTCACGAACAAAAAAGCAGGACCAAGCAGCGGAATGCCGGCGTTAAAACTGCGACTCGGAGCGGGATAAACGGTTAGATCGAGCAACGTGGTCATTTCGGCGTGTCCGTGGGCTCAATTCTTCGAAAGGGGCGCTAGCGGCGACGCTGGCAGGTTCCCGCAACTCGCACTGCATACACTGCGTACGTAGAAGCTGTTGTAAATAGTGGACGTTGCAAGATGCGAACATAACGTGCAGCGATCTGACGCGCATTCGGAAATAGACACTAATAAGCTGATGTAACAACGCCTGCGGCTGCGACATCAATCAAAGGACTACCTGTCGACCTTAGGTCGCGTGATCAACGCATCGTCGTCTTCATCGCAAATCGTTGATATAACTGTTTATAGGTTTTATCGTGAGAATTTGGGACCGAGGCGTATCGTGATGCTTTAGCATAGTGTGGATTGCGTCGGCCGATGCCCGTGCACCCTGCACGCTAGTAATGTACGGCACCTCATAGTCGACAGCAGCACGTCGCAACACGTCACCGTCAAGGCGCGATTGCTTCCAAGTCGGTGTATTTATGATAAGCTGTATGCCACCGCTTCGCATCACATCGAGCAGTGCTGGATCGTCAGTAAGTTTGGGCACCGTGTCAGCCGGCACGCCACGCTCGTTTAAGTAGGTCGCGGTGCCAAGCGTTGCCAGCAACTTAAAGCCCGCTCTATACAGCGAGTTGGCGATATCATGGATCTCAGGCTTATCGTCATCCATGACTGAGATAAAGACCGTGCCCGAGAGTGGTAACTCGTTGTCGCTTGCTAACGCTGCTTTATAGAAGGCTCTGCCAAAATCGTAGTCTATTCCCATGACCTCACCCGTGCTCTTCATCTCAGGCCCCAATATTGGATCCGCTCCAGGCAGCTTGTCAAATGGTAATACGACTTCTTTGACTGCAACGTGCCTGATCTTGGGCTCACTCGGATATAGATCCTTTAATTTATGCCCCATAACGACTTTCGCAGCGATTTTTGCGAGCGGCAATCCCGTAGCCTTAGATACGTACGGAATCGTTCTGCTCGAGCGCGGGTTTGCTTCTAGCACGTATACCGTGCCATCTTTGATCGCCATTTGAAGATTAATGATTCCAACGACGTTGAGAGCTCGCGCTATTTTCTTCACGTAGTCTTTGATGATCTCCTGCGTGTCATCATCAATCGACTGGGCAGGAATAACGCACGCGGAATCACCAGAATGAATGCCCGCCTCCTCAATATGTTCCATTATCGTGGGCACTAGAACATCCTCGCCGTCGCTCACCGCGTCAACGTCAACCTCGACAGCGTGTTGCAAGAACTTATCTATTAAGACGGGATGCTGTTTAGACACCCTGACTGCCTCCTCGATGTAACGGTTAAACTCAGATTCGTCGTAAACGATCTCCATGGCACGTCCGCCGAGAACGTATGAAGGCCGGACGAGGAGCGGGTATCCGATCTCACCGGCCACCCTTTTTGCCCCCTCTCGCGAGATCGCGGCGCCGCTGCGTGGTTGAGGTATCGCAAGCTCGTTCAACAGCTTTGAGAACCGGTCTCTATCTTCCGCAATGTCTATCGCATCCGGGGAGGTGCCGAGTATTTTTGTTGGAAGTCGTCTTCTCTTTATCTCTCGTTCGAGCGGAAGAGCGAGATTTACAGATGTTTGGCCCCCAAATTGTACGAGGACGCCGTACGGTTTTTCCTGTTCTAGTATATTCATCACGTCCTCGAGAGTCAGCGGCTCGAAGAAAAGCTTATCGGAGGTATCGTAGTCGGTCGAAACCGTTTCAGGATTATTGTTGATGATGTGAGCTTCAATGCCCTCCTCGCGGAGCGAGAGCACTGCGTGCACGGTACAGTAGTCAAACTCTATTCCCTGCCCGATTCTGATTGGACCCGCACCCACGATGAGCACCTTCTTCCTGTCTGCTGGTACAATCTCGTTCTGTTGCTCATACGTGGAGTAATAGTAGGGCGTCTGTGCTTTGAACTCAGCCGCGCACGTATCTACCATCTTGTAGGTCGCCGTCACTGCATGGGGTGCAGCGTGTCTGAGATCAGTCACGCGCTCTCGCTTCCTACCAGTCAGGTCACTAATCTGGTGATCGGTGAAACCGAGGCGCTTCGCACGCCTAAGATCGTCGCGCTGTATCTCTTCCCCGTTTCGATACTTACCCCTCAAGTAATCTTCAAAGTCGACTATGTTCTTGATCTTCTTAATGAAAAATGGATCAATTTGAGATAATGCCGCTATTTCTTCGACAGAATAGCCTCTCTTAAGGGCGTCATATATCTGAAATAGGCGCTTGTCAGTGGGGACTGAGACCTGCCTAATGGGATCTCTGGCAAACGTCACGCTAGTGTCCAAATCTAGCGATCGAATTGCCTTCTGGAACGATTCTTCGAGCGTTCGACCGATCGCCATCACTTCTCCCGTGCTTTTCATGGCTGTTCCTAACGTATCGTCTGCTTTCGGAAATTTGTCAAAGGGCCAGCGCGGTATCTTAATTACCGTATAGTCAATGGTCGGCTCGAAAGAAGCAGGCGTTTCGTTAGTAACGCCATTCGGAATTTCACTCAATTGCAAGCCGATAGCGATTTTTGCTGAGACGCGGGCGATCGGATACCCAGTCGCCTTTGATGCGAGCGCTGACGAACGCGAGACCCGAGGATTCACCTCGATCACGCGATACTCACCGTCTCTGAAGGCGAACTGTATGTTGCACCCTCCTTCGATTTTCAGCGCTCTGATAATTCGTATCGAGGCGCTCCGAAGCATTTGATGTTCGACATCGGAAAGGGTTTGCGACGGAGTGACAACCACCGATTCCCCGGTGTGAATGCCCATAGGATCGATGTTCTCCATGTTACAGATCGTGATGCACGTGTTCACCGAATCACGCATTACTTCGTACTCGAACTCTTTCCAGCCGAGTACATTCTCTTCTACCAAGACTTGGCCGATACGCGATTTCTTCGTGCCGCTCTCAATTATGTCTTTCAAGTCTCTCTCAGTTCTCGCTATGCCGCTTCCGCCGCCTCCAAGAGTGTACGCCGATCGTACGATTACGGGCAAGCCAAGCTCGCTTGCCAGCCACTGATAGTCTTTTGAATCGTAAACCGCATAGCTTCTCGGCACGCGCTCGCCGATATTTTCCATCGTATCGCGAAATCGCTCTCGGTCCTCCGCCATGTAGATGGTCTCCAGAGGAGTTCCTAAGAGCTTGACGTCGTGGTCTTTTAACACCCCCATCTCCGCCAGTTCCGCGGTCACGTTAAGTCCTGTTTGTCCACCTAGGCCAGCGATAATTCCGTCGGGCCGTTCCCTTCTGATTATCTCAGCCACGATATCGGGTTCTAAAGGCTCGATATATACCGAATCTGCCATGTTAGGATCGGTCATTATAGTCGCGGGATTTGAATTCACGAGGGCTACCTTGACGCCCTCTTCTCTGAGCGACGTGCACGCTTGACTCCCGCTAAAATCAAATTCGGCTGCTTGACCGATAACAATAGGACCGGAGCCGACAAGTAACACCTTTTCTATATCTAGTCTCTTAGGCATGCGCGTTGTATGCGGGTGGTGAGGTTAGACTTCAGCCGTCACACCTTTCGACTCGCCACTTCAGTAATATGGTCAAAAAACGGCTTTTCAAGGTCGTGAGGACCAGGAGACGCTTCAGGATGGTATTGTACGCTCATGATATGTAGGTACCTGTTTTCTATAGCCTCAACGGTGCCATCGTTAGCGTTAATCTGAGTAATAGCCGTCCCGTCCTGCTCATCGTAACGAACGGCATACCCGTGATTTTGCGCGGTGATATACACAACGTTTGAACGCAGATCCAGCACTGGTTGATTTGCGCCTCGATGTCCAAATTTGAGTTTATACGTCTCTCCGCCGAGCGCCATAGCGATAAGCTGATGCCCAAGGCATATTCCAAAAATGGGCAGTTGCCCCGCAAGCTCCTGCACGACGTGAATCCCATTTTTGGCTTGCGCCGGATCACCCGGACCGTTAGACAACAGTATCACATCCGGCTCAAGGTCTGCTATGTGCTTCGCCGGCGTATCCGCCGGCACAACGATAAGATCAATCTGCCGGCGCTTCAGATTCCGCAGAGTGTTTGTTTTGACGCCGAAATCCATGAGAACGAGGCGCTTTCCCTCTCCTGGTATTCGATACGCGTTGGCACAAGTAACGTCCGACACCAGGTCTAAACTCTCGATATGCGGCGAACGTCGCGCCAGCCCCACGGCCTTTTTCATGTCGGTCTCACTGCCACTACGGCTGCGGACTAAACTCGCCCTCATGGCGCCCTCGTCTCGAATCATAATGGTGATCATTCTGGTGTCGACATCCCAAATGCCGGGGATCCCATACTGTTTGAGAAAATCGTCTAGTGCTCCATTCTTTGCTGGATAGTCACAAAGCTCTCTTATAACGAACCCTTCGGCCTTTATGCCTGCTGATTGGCATTGATCGACATCTGTCCCATAATTTCCGATCAAAGGGTATGTGAAGAGCAAAATTTGGCCTTTGTAAGAAGCGTCGGTCAACGCCTCGACGTATCCCGTGTAAGGGGTAGCAAATACAAGCTCCCCACAGGCAGGATTTTCCGCTCCAAATCCATTGCCAACAACAGCAACGCCATTTTCAAACCCGAGAATCGCTTTCATAATGTGATGCCAGTGCAAACGCTTTTCGCCTGAAGGTGATGACCGTCTGCCTCTTAAGCTAATCATGAGTATCTGGTAAATAGATTACTATGTACGACTCCTCTCACAAGCATAGCGGCGTTGCTCGGAGTGACAACCTGAGAGTGCTGCGTTTATCTTAAGCAAGATATGGCCACCGTACCTCTTCTTCCTTCCTAACGCCCTCTGAAAGTTTTAAGCCACGACCTCTTCATGTATTCGGGGTTAAATGGGAAAATCAAAGGTTGCGTTGAGGATCGCTTATCTAGGAACACGCTATGAAGGCTTCCAAACTCAGCCTGGCCGTCGAACGGTGCAAGCAGCAATCATGGAAGCCCTTCAAGATGCACGTCTACTTAGCTCGGAGGCCGCCGATTTTTCGGCTTCAGGCCGGACGGACAAAGGCGTTCACGCTCTTGATGCAGTTGTCGCGTTTCAAACGGAAGCGAGTGTGCTCGCAACCCCTCGCCACATCAATACCAAACTGCCGCCGGACATATGGGCGTGGGCACATGCGGATGTGCCGCCTTCGTTTAATGCAAGACGCGATGCTACCAAACGGGAATACCGTTACATCTCGTGTGACAAGCAGTTTGATATACGCTCTATGCGACAAGCGTCGGACATGCTCTGTGGCATGCATGACTTTCGCAATTTCAGTCGTGAGAGGAAGTTGCCCGTAGTACGAACGGTCTTTTCCTCAAACGTGCGGATTTCTGGCAACTTTGTTATTATCGACGTTGAAGCCGATAGTTTCGTGTGGAACATGATGAGAAAACTGGTTACGGCGCTCATTCTCGTGGGGAGCGGCCAGAAAACCTTGGAATGGTTCGTAAATATGCTCAACCCGCAGCAATACAGAGAGGGCCTCCGGTCTGCGCCTGCTTTCGGACTTGTGCTTACCAAAGTCGAATACCCAGACATACACTTTCTTGAAGATGCTTACGCAAAGAAACGTGCACTGCGACGTATACAGGATCTGTCTGTGCGTAACAGCACGATGACGGAAGTTCTAAAGACATTTGACAAGCAAATGACTTCGGACCATAAGCGACGCGGTCTAAAACTCATCTAGGAATTTCTGTCCGCTAGGCGAGTCATTTTGGATGTTCTCGTCGGGCTTACTTCTTCCCCTCGGAGCGCTTTTGTTTGCTATGGCTCGGGCCGCCGCGGCATCTCGCGAACTTCCAGCTTGCAAATCAGCTGTGCCCAGGCTGGTCGGTCCAGGTTCACCCTCTGATAATTCGTGTGATAATCGCTCTCCTTCCAGTCTTTGGGCCTCTTGAAGAGCTTTTTTAATGACCGCGCTGTCTTTCTTGGCATTCAGCAGATATGCGAGCTCTTCGGCAGCGAGATCCAGCGCAACTGTTATGCCTCCTGGATCTCTCTTTGCGAGTTCTTTATAAAGCGGCATCATCTCTTCCCGCGCTTCAGAAACCGATAAATGATTTGCCTGGGCAATTTTAGAAGCGACGAGATCTCTCACGGCCCTTTTGGACCTCGTTTGTCCAAGCCGCATCCACACGGTAGGTGGGGAGTATCTCGTTGCTACGCTTCGTTGCTGATGGTTTTGCTGGGCCGCAACGTTGATTCCTGACGTCATCAACTCGGTAGCGTACTTCCATAGGCCGTAGTGCTGACGCCTCCTCGTGCGTCCTAGGTATAAGTCTGCCGTGCGGAGAGTCTCAAATGCCGATGTCAGGTTCTTCCCTTTCAGAGCACGAGGAAGATTTTCGTCGACCCAATGAATCGTGTCCTCAGGCGTCTCGTCAATCGTATACGAGACGTTCAGCGGTTTTTTCGGATCTTTGTCGTTGAAAATGCTTCTGACGAGATCAAACGCAGATTGCGCGCGATCACGCGGTGCGAGATCCGTCGAAGTACTCCCAACATATGCTTGAAAATCTGTTATCGCCGACCTGAGATCTCCTCTGGCGTTTTTTGCAATGAGCTCGATGAACGGACCACCCACTGTACCAAAAGAGCGCGCCATTTTGGAGAGCTGCTGCTGTAAGGTTTCCACCGTGTTTGAGAATCTCTCTAGCATATTACAGTCAGCACGAATCGTTTCGATCTCCTCTCTATCTCGCAAGGTCTTCTTCGGCTCCTCAAGCCGGGCGGAGAGATCCTCTAAGGCAACCGTTGCCTGGTGAATTCGATGCAGCGCTTCGGGGTCGAAACTAGGTTTCGTGAGCATTTCAAGAGCAGCACGAATCGTTTCGATCTCCTCTCTATCTCGCAAGGTCTTCTTCGGCTCCTCAAGCCGGGCGGAGAGATCCTCTAAGGCAACCTTGGCGCGTGCGATATCTCTTCTCTCGTTGTGCCAAATGTCTACGAGCGTCTTTCGTATGCTGTCCTCTCTGATAGCGGAAAAAGTGATAGGCTTACAGTGCGCCCTTAGGGTGGATGAAACGCCATACAGATCGTTAGCAGTCAGTATCACCGGTTGGCGCGTCTTCTAACTAGCTCAGTGACCGCTTTTGCGCCGCCTCTGTCAGAGTTGCCATGCAGGTTATCTATTTCATCGAGGAGGATCAGTTTCCGATCGTTCAGAAAGGACGCGTTCTGTGAAGCTTCTCCGGCCGTATGAGTAATGACGCCCTGCGTTCGCTTGTCACTAGCATTCAGCTCGAGCAAACGCCATCCCATGTCATTGGCCAAGGCGATTGCAGCTGACGTTTTGCCAGTCCCAGGTTTGCCATAAAGCAAAGCCGCTTTCTTATCAGCCGGCCACTTCAGCGCCCACCCCCGGAGCTCTTCGACAGCTTTTCTGTTTCCTCTAACTTCAGAGAGCGTTCGAGGACGATATTTTTCTGTTAATTCCATAGAACTGACGGGGGTATATGGATATAAGAACCTCCAAGCCTATTAATGTTTTGTGAACGATATGAAACTGGAAGAATTAGCGCAATCGCTGCGTCATTTTGAAGGCGTGGCACGAAAGCGCGCGATAGGCTCACTAGTCAAATGGTTTCAGGGAGATACCGACGCGGCTAACTTCGGGGAAGACGCTGCTATAATCGAGCGCGGCGAGGAGTCTCTCCTGATATCTGCCGATGGTATTTGGTCGAGGCTTATGGATGCGGATCCTGAGTGGGCGGGATATTGTTCTATTCTTGTGAATATTCACGACATCATAGCAATGGGCGGCACACCCTTAGCAATGGTGGACGTTTTCTCCGCAAGTTCGAACGAGGTGCGCAACCGCGTGCTTGCGGGTATGAGCGAGGCGGTCCAAAAGTTCGGCGTGCCGATCGTTGGCGGGCATATCCATCCTGATACGAAATACAGTGCGCTTGATGTCGCTATCATCGGGACCGTGAAAAGTGACTCAGTCATATACAGCTGCAGGGCGGATGAGGGACAGGACATAGTCGCTGCAGTTGATTTAGATGGGAGAGTTCATCCGTCGTGCACCCTCTGTTGGGACACAACAACGATGAAACACCCCAAAATCCTTCGGCAACAGCTGCAGACGATGAAACGTATAGGCGAAGAGCACTTGGTCACGTCAGGCAAGGACATCAGTAATCCAGGCATGATTGGTACACTCGGCATGCTGTTAGAAGTATCAGAAGCCGGAGGAACTGTGGAATTGGAGCGCGTCCCCATTCCCGACGGGATTGATATGGATCTGTGGCTTCGGATGTACCCTGGCATGGGATTCGTGTTGACGGCGTATCCCGAGAACGTTCAGGAGATAACACGCATCTTCGAGGAGGTCGGGATGGTGGCTGTCAAAATAGGAGAGATCACTGCCACTCGAAAGCTTGAGATCACTTACAACGCCGAAACGGCAGTCGTATTTGACTTCGATCAGCACGGCGTCATGGGCATTGGTGCTGTTAGCTGCAAATAAGAAAGCTGCCAAGCCGTAAAAGGCGCAAAAACAGAATAATAAAAAAAAGTAGTGGGAGATAAGGCACGTGTGCCTTATCGCTTACTCTTAGTAGTTGGTGTATGTTCTGGTCGTTCCGTTTGATTCCACAAGCTCAAGTTTTATCGGCCATCGC
>Ga0187778_10002954_pt1 | contig 11512 bp, 12 predicted proteins | sample 1015_Q2_SP5_20_M_FD_132418 | JGI IMG/M metagenome (GOLD analysis project Ga0187778, IMG submission 132418) | Tropical peat soil microbial communities from peatlands in Department of Meta, Colombia - 1015_Q2_SP5_20_MG | ecosystem: Environmental > Terrestrial > Soil > Wetlands > Peat | place...
ACGACTACCAGCTACTCGACATCAGCTGTGTGTTTTGCCATTTCGCCCTCTAACCGAATCGTAGAGAAGTTGAATGCCGATCCCTCTTTGCAACAGTTCGTGCAACGCCATGACCTGCCTTTCACCACGCTTCCTTCGGTCCCACCCGCGACGGACGATTGGCCTTATCTCCACCAGAAAGGACGATGGATTCCCGCGATCTTCTTCTGTATGGGCCTGATGGTAGCTTTGTTGGCGGCAACGTTTTATTGGCGGATTCCCGATGCCCGACGGCGCACGCCGTCGCTCTTCTTCTTCAGCATGGGGGCAGGTTTTCTTTTGCTCGAAACCCAGGTGATCAGCCGTCTGGCGTTGTATTTCGGGACCACTTGGCAGGTGAATGGCATTGTTATCGGAGCCCTCCTGGTTGCTCTTCTGCTCGCAAATGCCATGGTAGCGAAACACAAAATCTCTTTGCCTCGGGCTTGGATTCTGGTAGGAATCTTAGGCGGGATTATGCTTGCTTACGTGCTGCCTTTTTCTCGAATTCCGGGTAGCGCGTCATTTGTGGGTTGGGTTGCGGCATTAATCTTTGCGATTCCCGTGTTCTTCGCTGGCGCCCTGTTTGCTACTGAATTCCAAGCCACTGAATCACCCAGCACAGCTCTAGGCGCGAATATGCTGGGGGCGGTAGTGGGTGGACTTCTGGAAAATCTTTCGCTGGTCATCGGAATGAGGGCGCTTTTGATCCTTGCCCTGATCCTGTACTGCTTCGCGGGACTTGGCCTGCGAATTGCCGCGCCGGCGCGGGCGAACTCAGCGGCTCTGTCCTAAGTGGAAACTGCCGGCTGCTGCTGGGGCATGATCCAAGAAGTCGCCGGTCACGCGACCGGTTCCTTAGCGCGAAGATAAATGCATGGTTCCCGTCAAACCGAAGTACCCAACCGATCGCCCGTTCGTGAGCCAACCTGTCGCAGTTTTCTGATATTCTCATTCGTTTTACTCCGAGGGAAATGGCAGTGGAACGGCGCGGCCAGAAATATCATCGAGAGCGGCTGGGGGAGGCTCTGCGCGAGGAGATTGAGACGATAGTCGAGGGGGAACTGGGGGATCCACGTATCGGTCTGGTAAACGTGAGCAAAGTGGTGCTGGCGGAAGATTCCCGGTCGGCACGGGTGTTTGTTGTGGTAGAGGGAGACGATGCCGAGTCCGACCGCACGCTGGAAGGGCTGACGGGAGCCGTAGGTTTCATTCGTCGTGAAGTGGCTGAACGCTTGCATCTGCGCCGCGCCCCGGAATTATTTTTTCAACTGGATCGCTCGCAGAAATATGAGGCGCGCATCAACGAACTTTTGAATCGGGCAAAAAAGAACAAGTAACTCGAATTGTGTTCTATGCTGCAGGAAATCCTAAGACAAATCGAACAGCGAGATCGGTTCCTGCTTACCTCTCATGCTCGGCCGGACGGCGATGCGGTGGGCTCGGCACTGGCGTGCAGCGCGATTCTACGCTCCATGGGCAAAGAAACAGAGGTGGTGCTGCGGGATGGAGTTCCGCGAATCTATCGATTATTACCGTTTGCCGATACGGTCGTCACTGCCGAGAAAGTCAACGGAAAATACGAGGCTGCGATCATTCTGGAATGTGACAGTATCCACCGCACTCGGCTCGAAGGTCTCGAAGATCGATTTCTCATCAACATTGATCATCATGTGAGCGGAAAGCCTTTTGCGCACGTTAATTGGATCGATCCCCAAGCTGTAGCAACTGCTGAATTGGTCTACAAGCTGGCGCGTGCGGCGGGCGTGAAGATTTCTCCTGAGATTGCCACTTGCATATACACCGCGGTCCTGACCGATACGGGCTCCTTCATGTTCGAAGGAACGAACGAGCATACGTTTGCACTGGCGCGCGAGTTGGTGTTGGCGGGGGCAGATCCGGCGCGTTGCGCGCGCCATATTTACTTTGGGCATTCCACCGCCAAGATGCGGCTATTAGGAGCGGCCCTTTCCAACCTGCATCGGGAAGGACCCTTGGCCTGGATTTGGGTAACCCGAGAGCAAATGGACCAGGTCGGCGCCCGTGAAGAAGATTGCGAAGGCCTGGTGAACTATGCGCTGTCCATTCATGACGTCGAAGTCGCTGCATTCTTCCGCGAGTTAACGGATGGCCGTTTCCGCGTCAGCTTGCGCAGCAAAGGGCAACTGAACGTCTCTGCGGTCGCGCAGCAGTTTGGGGGAGGAGGTCATGAATGCGCCAGCGGCTGTGCACTGGATGGCCCCTTATCCGTCGCAGTTTCCCGAGTGGTGGAGCAACTTCGGCGCCGTTCTTCCGTACAATAGTGCTCCATGAACATTTCTCTGGCTCGGCAACTGACCTCCTTTGTTGGCGCACTTCTCATACTTATCGCGTACGTGGGACACCAGTTGCACTGGATTGATCCGCGGCGGTCGGCCTACAACGTCATGAATGCCGTCGGGTCAGTCATCCTCGCCTATATCGCCTTCCGCCCGTTCCAAGTAGGCTTTGTCGTATTGGAGGTGGTTTGGGTGTTGATCAGTGTGTATGCGCTGCTCAGGAGAAATGCGAATTCGTGATTGTTGATTGTTGATTGCGGAGCGAAGGATTGGCTCTGCAATCAAGAATCATCAACCAACCGTCAAAAAGCGAGACAAGGGTCACCAGGGCAAGTGCCCGTATCAGCACAGACTGGGTTCTGCTCGGGGGGTTTTGTGCCTTTCTGTTTTTCTTCGGTCTCGCGAACTTCGGATTGGTAGGGGCTGACGAGCCTCGATATGCACAGATCGCGCGTGAGATGCTTGGGCGCCATGACTGGGTAACTCCTATGCTCGGAGGCGCGCCGTGGCTGGAAAAGCCGCCCCTCTATTACTGGCAAGCCATGTTCGCGTACACCGTTTTCGGGGTGAGCGACTGGGCGGCGCGTCTGCCTTCAGCGATAGATGCAACGCTCATGGTGATCGCGGTCTATTTTTTCTCGCGAAAATTCCTGGTGGGTGTACAGCTTGATGGTGCTTTGATGACTGCGTCCGCTGCAGGAGTCATCGGCTTTGCACGTGCCGCCTCAACAGACATGCCGCTGGCGGCCATGTTCACCATTGCCATGCTGGCATGGTATGCCTGGTACGAGAGTGGGGCCAGAAGCTGCCTCTCTGCGGGCTATCTTTTTTTGGCGTTGGCTACATTGGCAAAAGGGCCAGTCGCGCCGTTCCTGGCGGTTGCAATTGTCGCGGTATTCGCAGTTGTAAAAGAAGATTACACCCTGCTCAAGCGCACAGTATGGATTCCAGGCATTCTGCTTTTTGGTCTGGTTACGCTGCCTTGGTTTGTCGCGGTACAGACGAAAAATCGGGAATTCTTTCGTGTATTCATTCTGCAGCACAATCTGGCCCGTTTCGGCACAGATATTTATCACCATCGCCAGCCGTTCTGGTATTTCGTTCCGGTCACGCTGTTGGCGCTGATACCTTGGACGACATTGGCAGGTGTGTCGCTAATTCAAGAAGTACGGGCCTTGTGGTCAAAGCGCGAAGGAGCAGTACGAACGGAAGGTGCTTTGAGTGTTTTTTTCGTGACCTGGCTGCTTGTACCGCTAATCTTCTTTTCCCTCTCACAATCAAAGCTTCCCGGGTACATCCTTCCGGGGGTGCCGGCAGGAACGTTGCTGGCAGCGAGATATGTGCTTCGACAGGGACGTGCTGGCCTCCGCCCGGGTATTTTTGTTGCGATGCTGCATGCAGTTGTTGCCGTTGCACCGGTCGTGCCGGCGCTCATGATTCAGTACATCGTGCTGCAGCATCGGCTGCCCTGGGACAAAGCATTAGCGATTTCATGCACGTTGGCAGCGGTGCTGGTGATCGGATTGGGATTATCTTTGCGCTCGAGGATGGGCTGGGGTGGTTTTCGGTTTACTTTGGTTCCAGTGACGCTGGCCGTCGCAGCGGTATTGCGGCTTGGTGCGCCTGCGCTGGACAGCACATTTTCATCGCGACCGCTGGCTAATGAAATCAGCCGGCTAGAGAAAGCACAGCTGCCGCTCGCCGTCTTCCGGGTATCACGCGAGCTCGAATTTGGGCTGGCTTTTTACAGGAACCAGGTCATTTTCCGCTACGGTTCTGAAGAGATCCCTGCAGTCGAACACATGCTGGTGGCGCCGGAAGGCTCTCAAGTTGATATTGCGAGGCTGATCCCAGGGCGGCACGTTTCCTACCTAGGAAGCTTTGCGCCACAAGGGCTGGATTATTACTGGGTGGCAGGGGCTGGAAATCAGCAGTCAGCCGAATCTTTGCCTGTGCCAGTTTCGACAAGCTCGGTCGCGCGGCTGAATGGAGGGGCTGGGTTGTTGTCTCTCCGTGTTCTCCGGTTTGCCTCTGCGCATCAAAGCAACTACACTCGCGTTTTGCGTTTCACCAGGAGGGCGGAATGGCCGCCGTAGCCCTGCAGGAGCCCCGGGTGGAAATTCTTGATCTTAGGCATTTTTCGTCGGTCGATCTGCGTCCGCTACTGGAAGATGAAATCGAGGTCTGGCAAAACCTGCTTTCGTGGGATTACAGTGGCTCCGCTGACATGATCCTGCGCTACATTGATGCAAAAATCCTTCCCGGATATGCCGCTATCGATCGCGGACGGGTTTTCGGGTACGCCTTTTTTGTGTACGAAGGCAACAAGGGCGTGATCGGGGATCTTTTTGTTGCGAATGAACGGCGGCTGCCGAATGCGCGCGAGGTGGAATCGCGGCTGGTCATGCATGTGGTTGAGACTCTCCAGCAATCGCCCGGGATTCATCGGGTGGAAGCCCAGTTGCTCTTGCATGAGGCGAGCGTGGTTTCACGGCCGTTCATCGAGCAGGGTTTTAGCCGGCATGCACGGCTCTTTATGGTGTTGCCCTTGGACAGCAGCACCAACATATCGATTCCTTCGCATCCGGATATCGAAATTCGACGCTGGTCGGAGCAGGATTATCAATCCGCGGCCGCCATTATCATAACTTCTTATCGCGGACACGTGGATTCCGACATCAACGATCAATACCGCACCCTGAGCGGCTCGCTGCGATTCCTCAACAATATCGTGCGATTTCCCGGTTGCGGCACGTTCGATGGCGAGTCGTCTTTCGTGGCCGTGCACAAGCGATCCCGAACTCTGGTGGGACTGATTCTATGCTCCCGTGTGCGCCATGACGTCGGCCATGTTACGCAAGTCTGCGTGCTACCCGAATATCGCTCCTTGCGAATCGGAGAGGCCTTGATGGGTTGCACGGCTGCCAACCTTCGGCAAAGGAAGTTCTCTCTGCTGTCTTTGACTGTGACGGAAGCCAACAAACGTGCCGTCGACCTGTATCGCCGCCTGGGATACGAAGTGAAGCAGATTTTCGACGCATTTGTGTGGGAGGGATAGAGGTTAGAGCTCAGGACTGATCAATCACTTGCGTAAATCAAATTTCGGACCCAAAATCCTATTATCGCTTTGCCGATAAATCTGAGTTGCTCGGTTTTATCGTCTCAGTATCCACATTACCCAGCCGGCCACGAAAACGCCTCCCACAAACATCACAAAACAATACAAGCCGTAACGGATCTGCTCACGGGAGGTGCTGCGCTGGGTAATCCCAAACACGATCGAAGCAAAGACGGAGAATAGCAGTGCAGCAGAAAAATGAGAGAGGGCGAGGGTCACGGCTTCTTCCCGATCGCGATATGGTAGGCATCAGCCGTGCTGATGAAGTTTAGCAGGCCAGCGACAATCAGATATTTGGTTCCGTAATCGGCAGTAGCATGTGATATAGCGACACGGCCCCAGCCCATGGCTTGGGCCAAGATGTAGAGGGCACCAGCGCCGATGTCACCGACAAATCCTAAAATGTCGAGAATGTCGCCACCATTAGGCTGATAGACGCGTCCCTGCATCAGCAGGCCGAGTATGAACATGGTGACGATCGAGCCCATCAGCAGCAATCCGCGAATCCAACGCTTCTGAATCAAATGGCCAGCGCCAGGAATGAGCCAGCCCAGAGCTGGCGCCAAAACGGACATAGTCGTGATCGGCTGAGGCGACGCATTGGCAGCTGCCACTTCGTTCTTAGTAGTTGATGGGCTCGGCATCAAATGATGACAATCTCTCTTTGAATTTTACCTGTTACTTCAGCGATGTGGGGCCGGACCAGCACATCGACTTCGCTGCGGACACCAAATTCCGGCAAATAGATGCCAGGTTCGATGGAGAAACAAGAATTGGGCAGGATACGGCGTTCGTCATGGATTTCGAGATCGTCCATGTTAGCGCCATTGGCGTGGACTTCGGTGCCGATGGAATGCCCGGTGCGATGAATGAAATAGTGGCCAAAGCCGGCTTCTTGGATATGGTTTCGCACCACTCGATCTACTTCCCAGCCGGCAATCGGCTTATTACTAGAGATGGCGTCGTGCACCTTTTTCACGCCGGCATCACGAGCGTCTCGCACGACTGTGAAGATTTCTTTCATGCGGTCCGAAGGCGCTTTTCCAACAAACCCAGTCCACGTAATATCGTAATAGACGGCGCCGGGCGTGTTTTGTTTTGCCCAAACATCGAGAAGGACGAAGTCGCCCTCCCGAATAGGAGCGGAACCGCCGGATCGCGGCTCGTAATGCGGGTTTCCGCTGTTGCGGTTGACGGCCACGATAGGGGGATCGTCGGTCACCAGGTTCTCGCGCCGGAAAGCTTCCATGAACCATTGCTGCATTTCGAATTCGCCAGTGCCGCCGTTGCGCACCCGCCGGCCAATTTCCTGGAAAGCGGCTGCAGTAATGGCGTCGATCTTATCGCGCGCAGCAAAATGAGTTTTAATTTGCTCATCCGTCAAAGTGGCTTCGAATTGCGCGACCAGATCGCCTGAACTGACAACCGTCTTCCCCAAGCTGCGGATAAGTTCCACGGTGCCACCGTCCACCATCGAAACATAGAACACGAGGTTGTTTGGCGAATACTGCATGGCTACATTGCGATACGGGGCCAGCATTTGCTTGAGTTGATCGAAAAGCTCCTGCCAGCCAGAGTATTGGAGCTTCTTGCCGGGAACAGTGTCGAGGTGGCCGGATTCGATCTTGTGAACCAGTTTCACCGGCTCGCCCTGGGCCGGGATGGCGTAATACCAGCGACGGGTGACCATCAATCCATCGGGCAGACCGAGAACGCGATAAGCGATGGGATCGCGATGATGATGATCATAGAAAAGCCAGGCATCAATATTGCGCTCGCGCAGAGCCGACTGAATGGCGGGAAGATTCATGGGTTTAAATTTCCATTCTAATCAAGTGTAGCGATTTGGGCGAATCGGGGAAGAGCGTAGATAGCCCCGTTGCCGGGAGCTATCACATGTTCGGGAAGTGTTCAAAGATCTCCGGGCGGCTTACTCACGCCAGGATTCTGCGGCGGGTTGCAACCGGCAAGGTCTCGCAGGCGGTCCGCAAAACAAGCCGCGGAGTGCGTTGCCGGATGCTGATCAGGTAGGGAACTGTGCGCTTAGGGTCCGCTTTTGCGGTTTCCCGCAGCAGCCAGCCCAATCCCTTGTGGACCATGTCGTCCTCATCGCGCAGGAGCAAGTTAGACAAGCGCTTGATCTCCGAAAAGAACATTTTCCGCCGGGCCCCCTGGATCAGCGCCACACAGGCTGCACGGCGATGCCAGCGGTCGCGTGATTTTGCCCAGCGAAAAACGTAATTTGCGCGGGCGGGTTTGGCTGCAATCATTGGGGCGATCAAATAGTGGACCAGCGCATCGTGATCGGCCCAACTGCTGATTCTGGCCAACCAAGATTCGAACAGTCGAAATTCAGGTTCGCCAAACTGATCAGTCAACTTCTCCAGCAGTAGCACGGCAAAAACTTTTTCCTCCAGACATCGACCGGCGAAAAGTTTATTAGCGACCTGCAGCAAGAAAGGAAGACCTAATTCGCGGACAATTGTACGGCGAAAACGGACGGCTACTTTACGAAGTTCTCCGGTGTACCAGCCCCGCGATTTGATCTCCTCTTTAAAGAACCACTGCACTTCTTTTGCATGCGGTGCAGAGCCGCCGTTTTGTAGGACACGCTTTATATGAGCCGCAATGTAGCTCGGCGTGATTTTGCGTTTAGGCATTCTTGTAAAGCGGTCAGTGGCTATTGATCACTGATCACTGAAGACACTCTGCAGCTTGCGTGCGATTTCGTCCACAGAACGTCCTGCGATGCGAATCATTTTACGGCGGCTGGTTTGGCCAGACGCTATGTTAATGGAGGAACGGGGAATATCTAGGAGATTTGCAAGAAATTCGATGCAGGCTTGATTGGCGCGCCCATCTAGCGGCGGGGCAGTCAGAGATAACTTGATAGCATCTCCAATTACGCCTGTGACCGCGTTCTTTTTGGCGCGGGGCTGTACCTTGACGTCAAAGCTGATACCGGCGCGAGATTCGTGGATCGGAATCATGTGAAGGTTAGAAGTCAGAGGGCAGAATGCAGAAGTCAGACAACGGGCGAATCTCACTTCTACATTCTGACTGCTTACTTATGCATTTGACTTCTTTCTCCGAAAATTGCAGTGCCAATGCGAACGCATGTTGAGCCTTCTTCGATCGCGACTTCGAAATCGTGAGACATGCCCATAGAGAGCACGCCCATGCTGATACGGGGCCAATGACGAGCTGCAATGTCGTCACGCAAGCGACAGAGCTTTTTCAAGTACGGCCGGGCTTCTTGCGGATCTTCAGTGAACGGTGGAATGGCCATAAGCCCACGAACCTCGAGGTATTCCAGCTTTGCCGCAGCTCGCAAAAGCTCATCTAATTCCGGCGAGCCGGAGACGATGCCGCTTTTCGCGGCTTCACCACCCACATTAACCTCGATAAGAACGGAAAGTTCCTTGCCGAGTTGCTGCGCGGACGCGTTGAGCTTTTGCGCAAGCCGCAGTGAATCAACTGAATCCACAGCGGAGAACAACTCGGCGGCTTTGCTCGCTTTGTTGGTCTGCAGATGGCCGATCATGTGCCACTCGGCATCGTGCAGATCACGCAGAGCGTCGCTTTTGCCGTCAAATTCCTGAACACGGTTTTCACCAAAAAGCCGAAGGCCAGCTTCGTAGGCTTCGCGAATGCGATCAGGGGGAAATGTTTTTGTCACTGCCATCAAAGAAATTTCATTTGGATCTCGCCCGGCGCGCTGAGCGGCGGAAGCCATTCGTTCGTGAATGCGAGCTATGTTGCCTGCAACAGACATTAGGGAATGCAGAAGTAAAAAGTAAGAATGCTGAAGTTAAAGGCACAGCCACGCAAAGGCCGTTACATGATGGCGGTGGGCGGCGCCGGTTCATCCGGGCTTCCGGCGTTGGCCAATGGCACTCTTATCATCACGAAAATCAACAAGGCCATACCGATCAAACCGGAAAACCATGCATCTCCCATGCCGATGTGCCAGAGCGCGTGATTCGAGCCCACCACTGCGGCGATCACGAGACCGCACAATGCTTCGCCCGCGATCAGACCGGAAGCGGTTAAGACACCAGCATTGTCAACTCGCGCTTTCTGCGCGTCGTTGTAGCCGCGGCGATCGCGTAATTTATCGGTGAACCAGCGAATAACCCCGCCAAGAAAGATCGCGAAAGTAGTTTCGAGCGGAAGATACATTCCCACCGAGAACAGCATGGGGCTTTTTACTTCTATCAGGATCATGGAAAAGCCCAGCAAAATACCCACCACTACCAGCGGCCAAGCCATGTTGCCCCCGACAATACCCTGCGCCAGCATGGCCATCAATCCGGCCTGGGGCGCGGGCAGGGCGGCGCTACCGAAGTGGTATGCCTTGTCGAGAATCATCAGGGGGAAAAACAAGACGAGTGAGGCGACTAGGGTGCCAAAGATATCGCCCACCTCCATCTTGGAAGGGGTACCACCCAGAATGTGGCCTGCCTTCAGGTCTTGCAACATCTCACCCGCGACCGCGGATGAAACACAGACCACAGCAGCGACACCGAGAACTGCCGCCACGCCGCCGATACCCGATACTCCTAGAGCCACCATCAGCAGGGCGGCGACCAACAGCGTACACAGCGTGAGCCCGGAGACTGGATTGTTGGAGGAGCCGATCATGCCGACCAGGTTTCCAGAGACGGCCGCAAAGAAAAAGCCCAGCACGACCATCACAGCTGCCGCCACGACGGCGCCGGCAATAACTTTATTCGACGTTAAGTTATGTCCGCCGGCAATAAAGAAATAATAGAGACCGATCATGGCGAGAAATACAAGACCGACCCCGAGAAAAACCGCCTTAGCGCTGAGATCGCGGTCCGTGCGGTCGATGGCCTGATGGGCTTCCGTCGATTTCTTAAGATCAGAAACAGCACGTTTCATGCCTGCAAGCAACTGAGCGCGCATGCGGAACAATGTGAAACCAGCTCCCACCAGCATGCCGCCGACGGCAATGGGACGAACGATCGAGAACCACACGCTGAATGCCACGCCACTCCAGTAAGCCGCCGAGTCCGTACCTGGCGCCTGTGCCGGAAGATTCGGGCCAAGAAAATAGATGAGGAGAGGAACCAGCAAGCCCCAGGCGAGCACACCGCCGGCAAAGTTCAAGGACGCCAGGCGTGGCCCGATGATGTATCCGACGCCGAGATAAGCTGGACTGACTGCCGGCGAGGTGAACGTACTCATGCCGCCGGTTGCGAGGACAGGTGAACTCGTGCTGCGCCCCAGGCGCAAGCCGGCGGGCATTTTGGGGATGTTGACCAGCAAATTTCTGGTGTACCAATACACATTGATCTGCGACACAAAGTACATGAGGGCGCCGAATCCCATATTGGCGAAAAGAATCTTGGCGGCCTTCGAACCTTGCTGTCCCGCCTTGTGGATTTCCGAAGCGGCGACTGATTCGGGAAACGGGAGCTCGGGGTCTTCGACCATGACGCGGCGCAGCAAGGTAACGAATAGAATCCCCAGCAGCCCCCCGATGCCCATAAGCGCTACTGACTGCCAGTATCTTCCCATCCCGAGGCTCGGCCACAATCCGGCGAGCACGAATGCGGGAATGGTGAACACCGCACCAGCGGCTACGGATTCGCCGATAGCACCAACAGTACGCGCAATGTTTTCCTCTAACAGCGATCCTTTCATCAGGCGCAGGACGGACATCCCGATGACTGCCGCAGGGTAAGTGGCTGCGATCGTCATTCCGGCCTTGAGGCCGAGATACGCGTTGGCCGCGCCAAGTATGCCGGTCATCAGCATGCCGAGAAAAACGGCGCGAAAGGTGAATTCCCGCATCTCCATGTGCTGAGGAACGTAGGGTTGGTATTTCTTCGGAGAGGTGGGGATGGTTTGAGTGCTCATGAGAGAAACCTCGTCGTTTCGGCCTTGGGAATGATAATGCACCTTCCGACGGCGCACGTTAGCATGCGTCGAGGCAGCTTTACAAGTGTAGCGGACGGCCTGCATTGGCGGCTGCGATCCGCAGCACCGAGCGAACCTGCCGACCCGACGTACTACCTTCGATACGGCAGAG
>Ga0187778_10002955_pt1 | contig 11504 bp, 7 predicted proteins | sample 1015_Q2_SP5_20_M_FD_132418 | JGI IMG/M metagenome (GOLD analysis project Ga0187778, IMG submission 132418) | Tropical peat soil microbial communities from peatlands in Department of Meta, Colombia - 1015_Q2_SP5_20_MG | ecosystem: Environmental > Terrestrial > Soil > Wetlands > Peat | place...
AGCTGACCTTCCGGATACTGGACGGTGACGAAGTAGTTGTTCCCCGTTTTCGGATCTACCCAGTAGCTCGGCGCGATCATGACGTCGGAGGTCAGCGCGGTAATGATGTTGTCGATCACTTCCTTTGGGGTCAGTCCGAGCTCGCTCGCGCGCTCGCGATTGACATTGATATTCAGCGCGGGGTAGTCCATGTCCTGCGGGATGTAAACATCGGCGACGCCGGGCACTGCTTTGAATTTCTGGGCGAGCGCCTGGGCGATGTCATTATCCTGGTGCAGATCCATTCCGCTAATCTGTACGTCGATTGGCGCGGGCACCCCTTGGTTCAGCACGGAATCCACCAGCCCGCCTGATTGGAAGTAGGCTCCCAATTGGGGGATCTGCGAAGCGATTCGCTCGCGAACGTCTCGCATGTATTCGAAGCTGCTGACCTTGTGCTCGGGTTGCAGGCCCACCTGAACGAACGCCGTATGCATCGCCGAATTCGAGGTAAACAACGCGGACAGGTCCGACATGACGCCGATATTGGAAACAATCGTGTTCAAGTCCTTCGGACGAACGACCTGGCGGACGATGTCTTCCACCTGCGCGACATATTTCTCGGTGGTCTCGATGCGCGTTCCCGTCGGTGCCTTGACGTTGATCACGAATTGGCCTGCGTCGGCGCGCGGAAAAAACGCAACGCCCACCAGTGGATACAGCGCGAAGCTGAGTGCGAAGATTCCCAGGAAACCGATTACGACCTGCTTCGGTCGATCCAGCACCTTGGTGATTAGCCGGTCGTAGTAACGCAACATTCCTTCGAACCGTGCGTTAAAGGCGGCGTGGAATCTTTCTCCCCAGCCGCGCCCTTCGTGACCGAGTGCTTCGGTCTCGGGTCCGGCATCGCTTTCTTCGGTCGATGCGTGATGTCCCGTCACTTGCTTCAGGAAATTGGCGCAGTAAAGCGGAACGACCGACACGGCCACGAAGTACGACGCGAACAGCGCGAGTACCACGCCAAGCGCCAGGGCCGAGAAGAGATACTTGCTGACCCCGTACAACAGCGTGACCGGAAAGAAGACGACCACTGTCACAAGCGTGATGGCAAGAACCGCCAGCGCCACTTCGTTGGTTCCCTCTTCGGCGGCTTTGACTGGCAACTCGCCGATCTCGAGGTGGCGATAGATGTTCTCCAATACGACGACCGAGTTGTCGATCAGCCTGGAGAAGGCCAGGGCGAGCCCGCTCAGCACCATGCTGTCGATTCCTTTGTCGCCGGTATGCAGGAAAAAGAAGGTGGCCATCACGGAAAGCGGAATCGATAGAAAGACGGCGACCGTGGCGCGCATGCTGCCCAGAAAAATAAGGATCATCAGAGCCGTCAGGACCAGTCCCATCCCGCCTTCGCGCAACACCGTCGAGATCGCCTGCTTGACGAAGACGGACTGATCGAACACGACTCGCGCGTGCAGTTGGCTGGGAATGTCCCGCAGCGTCTGGATCGCCTTCTTGATGCCCTCCACAACGGCGATCGTGTTCGTGTTTCCGCCCTGCTTTTGTACGGGAACGTAGACGGATTTCTGACCGTTCACACGCACGATGTTGTATTGCAGGTAGGATCCGTCCACAGCGTGCCCGACGTCGGATACGAAGACGGAGCGCTCCCCCTCGGTCTTTAGCGGCACTTCGTTTAAGGCGCTCGCATTCGCCACTTGGGCGTTTGTGTAGATGTTGTAATCGAGAGGGCCAATTCGCACGTCGCCTGCGGGAAGAATCAAATTGGAAGCGTTGGTAGCGCGCACGACGTCCATCGGGCTCAGCTCGTGCGCCTGAAGTTTCAACGGATCAACGTACAGCATGATTTGTCGGTACTTGCCTCCATACGGCGGCGGCACGGTCGCTCCCGGCACCCCTGCGATCTGGTTCCGAATCTGATATTGCAAGTAGTCGTGCAACTGCGTCTCGTTCAGCCCCTGTCCTTCTACCGTTAGCAAACACACTGGCAGGCTCGATGCGCCAGTGCTTAACACGACTGGTGGCAGAGTGCCCTGTGGTAGCCGCCGCAGGTCTGCCATAGCCAGATTCGATATCTGGGTCACGTCCGCATTTGCGTCGGTGCCGGGCTGGAAATAGATTTTGATCAGGCTGACGCCGGTCATGGAGCGGGATTCCATGTGGTCGATGCCGCTGCCGAGGGTGAAGAAGCGTTCGAAGGTGTCGGTGATGTCGGCTTCGATCTGCTGGGGAGGCATGCCGTTGTAGAAGGTGGCGACGAGGACGACGGGGATATTGATGGGAGGGAACATATCGACGGGCATCTGCACCACACTCGTCAGTCCCAGCACGCAGACGAACAAACAAATCACAACGATGAAGTAGGGGTGCCGCAGGGAAAACGAAGACATACGAACTCCTACTCCGACCCTGTTGCCGTGATGATCTTGGGCTTCACGAGTTCACCGGGCTTGTATTGCGACTGCTCTCCGAAGACGACAATCTCGTTCTCGCTCAATCCGGAAACGATCTCGACGTCTGTTGCACTCTCGATTCCCAGGGTTACGTCGCGGTGGACAAGTTTGTTGCTGTTGTCGACCACGAGCACCTGCCCGCGGTTGTCACCCGAGGCTTGCACGGCCTGAATAGGTACAGTCAGCACGCCTTGAGCAGTCTTCAGCGGAAACTCGACGGTCGCATACATGCCGGGAACGATCTCGTAGTTCGGATTCGGTACGTCCACTTCGGTGTGCATCGTTCGCGTTTGGAGATCAACGTTGTCTGAGAAGCGGACGATCTTTCCGGTGAATGTCTTGTCGATCCCTGTGACGTGTACTGCGACGTTCTGTCCGACGTGAACGTCTGATACAACTCGCTCAGGCACCGGGATGACAAGCCGTAGCAAATCGTTTTGCGAAATATGGCAGAGGGCTAGGTCGCCCTTGTTCGACGAGGTACCAGCGGGCAGAAGCGCTCCCGTGTAGGCGTCCATCTCGGTGACCACTCCGTCAAAGGGCGCTGTAATGTGCGAGTAGGAAAAAAGCGCGCGGTCTTTTTCGAGCGCAGCTTTTGCAGCTGCGAGTTCCTGTTCGCTTGCCGCCAGCGAGTCTTTGGCGGCGGAGACGCCCGCGCTGGCTTCTAAGTCTTTACCCTCGGCGACATCGATTTCTTCTTGCGCCACGAGTTCCGGGCGGGTCTTCTGCACATTTGCGAGCCGTGTGTACGTCAGATGAGCGACGGTGTAACTGGATTGTGCGCGCGTGAGCTCTTCCTGCGCGCGGGCCACATCCTCTTGGCTCTTTCTGACGCTCGCTTCATCCTGCTGCAGTTGTTGCTCGAGCTCGGGGATTTCCAGCACGGCCATGAGTTGCCCGTTTTTGCAGTGAGTGCCCCAGTCCACGTACAGCTTCTGGATGTAGCCGGAAACCTTCGCGTAGACGTTCACTTCCTGGAAGGGCTGAAACTCAGAGGCAATGCTGAGTTCGCTGGTCAGATTTTCTCGCTGCACCTTGACCACAGCGACAATCGGCGCATTTGCGCTGCTGTCGGCGTTGGTTTTGCTGCCGGAGCCGCAACCTGCCAGAACTCCGGTCGCTAGAAGGAATACCGCGGCAGGAGCATGAACCAGGCGCCTTCGTCGCGATCTGAGATCCTTAGTCATAAACTCACCGGGAATAAGTAGAGGTCTGCCCTCGGATCATTTCGTCTCAACGGGCCACAGGGCTGTGTCACGAATGGACTGGCGAAGTTTTTCAAGCGAGAAATCGGCCGAACGACGCAAACCGATTAGATGCTGCCGACGCTGCCTAATTTCGCGAGCCACGTTCGGCACCTTATCTGCGATCTCGAGCGGGATCGTTTGAACTCCGTGACAATCGCCATGAATCAAATCGCCGGGCCGGACTTGCAGGCCTCCCACTTCGACCTTGCCGCCGAAATCGAAAATGTGCGAGTAGGCGTGCGATACAGAAACATTGCCGGCGAACATTTGAAATTCCGTCGTCCGGATGTCGGGCAGGTCTCGTACCGCGCCGTTTGTGACAATTCCTACGCAGCCCAGCGCGAGAAGTATGTTCGCGTGGACCTCTCCTACGAACGCGCCTAGACCAGCGGGTTCGTCTACGTCCTCAATCACCACCACGCGTGGCGCTGGAATCGAAAGGATATGGTTCCACCAATCCGGCCGGTCGTAGTAGTCGTAGGCCTTGTTCGTCTCCATTCGAGGACTGGAACTTCGCATCCGCGCGGTGGCGGCGTAGCCAACCATGGCGGGCTGATCATCGAGCATGCACCGGATGCTCGAATCGGCGAAGCCCGTGTTGGGAAGCCGCACGTGGAAGGTTTCGATAGCGCTGGCGACGAGGCAGGTGCTAAAGCGGCGAAACTGCTCCAGCTGGCCGGGTTTGAGTGTCCTTAGTGTCCTTGTGGTCATCACGTTCATGGCGAAAATCAAGACCAGGCTCGACCCTAAGCCCGGTCGCGCCCGACGACCACTGAAGAAATTCTGAAGTTTTTGTGAAGTGTGCGAACATTAATACGATTTTGGTTTTGAACGGTAAGGCGAATGTTTCTCGCCCGGCAGGCGAATCCAGAATGTGGCGCCGGCGACTGTAGAACTTCTGACTCCGACCTCGCCGTCGTTTGCTTCCACCGCCCATTTCGTGACGGCCAGCCCCAACCCCGCGCCGTTGTTATCCCCGGCGCGAGCATCGTCCACGCGGTAGAAGCGCTCGAAGATGTGGCCTACTTTTTCACTTGGAATTCCGGGGCCCGTGTCGCGGATTGATAGCTCCACGCGCGAATCTTGATTGCATTCGACGCGCGCGCAGATCGATCCCCCGATGGGCGTGAACTTCACGGCGTTGTGCAGGATATTGACCACGGCCTGCCGCACGTAGAGACGGTCCGCCTGCACGCCTGCGTTTTCATCTCCCGTCAGTGTGAACGTCAGCCGCTTGTCCTCGATGAGAACCTCTAGCAGCGCCGCTGCCTCCCGCACAACCGCCATGAGCGGAAACACCGACACCTGCATCTGGATCTGCCCGGCATCGGCTCGCGACAGCGTCAGCAGGCTTTCCACGATGCTCGTGAGCCGGTTCACCTCTTCGAGCATGCTTCCGATCGTGTCGCGATACTCAGCGGATGTGGCGCCCTCTTGCAATCCCACTTCGCCGATGCTGCGAATGGCCGCGAGCGGCGTGCGCAGCTCGTGCGACGCGTCCGCCGTAAATCGCTTCAGTTGCTCGAACGACTGTTCGATGCGCGCCAACATCGCGTTGAAAACGCGTGCGAGATGGCCGAGCTCGTTTTCGGCGGTTTCTACCGGCAATCGCTCGTTCAGCCGCTCCGAATTGATCTGCTCGGCGCGATTCGCCATTTGCGTGACCGGTTCGAGCGTGCGTCCCACCATTTTGTATCCGGCGTAGGCGGTTCCGGCGAGCACCAGCGGCGACGCCAGGATCAACACCAGCAGCGTCCCCCTTAGTTGGCTCCAGATCAGATCTTGGCTGTAGCCGACGCGAATCAAAATCGACTGGCCCTGCAGATCGTATTTTCGGCTGATCAAAATTACGCGAGTTCCGTCGGACATTCTGCCGGTTCGTCCCGAGTATCCGCGCTCACCCTCGCCGGGAAATGGCGCTCCGCCGAGAGCGCGATCGCCAAGCCGTTGGTTGCGGTAAAGGACCGTTCCTTCGGGCGAAAGAATTTCGAGCAGCCTTTCCTGCACCTGTTTCCAGTCGGAATGATGATGGAAGTCTTCGCGCACCCCGACCTGGCCGTCCGGCCCCAGGTAGAGCAAGCCCTTGACGGTTTCCAGATCTTCGGCGGCAAGCCTTTTCAGCACGCCGTCCATCTGCCATAGGAGCAAGAGCGAGACTCCCGCGAAATAAATGGCGAGAATAATGGCGAGCATTCCCACGTACCACAGCGTCAGCCGCGTCCTCACGCGCTTGGGGCGCAGCCACACTACGGCGTCTCCTCGCGCAGCACGAAGCCGACTCCGCGGACTGTGTGCAGAAGCTTCTGTCGAAAGGGCTCGTCCAATTTCCGCCGCAGGTGGGCGATGTGCACATCGATCACGTTATCGAGCGGCGTGTAACGCTCGGTTTCCTTCCAAACGTCACGTGCCAGCATTTCCCGCGACACCACGCGGCCCTGCTGTCGTAGCAAATACTCCAGCAGCGCGAATTCCCGCGCCGTCAGCGTGAGTTCACGGCCATCGCGCGAAACAATATGGCCGGCGACGTCCATTTCCAGATCGGCAAGCCTGAGCGTGTCGGAAGATTCCGCCTTTCCGCGCCGTTGAAGCGCTCGCACGCGCGCGAGCAATTCGGGAAATGCGAACGGCTTTGTGAGGTAATCGTCGGCGCCGGAATCGAGTCCGTGAACGCGATATTCAATCGCGTCTTTCGACGTCAGAATCAGAACAGGAACGGCCACGCCTTTGTTTCGCAGCGCCGCCAGCACTTGCATGCCGTCGCGGTTGGGCAGCATGAGATCCAGGATCACCAAATCGTACGTTTCTGTCGAAGCGAGAAAGAAACCATCTTCACCGGTCTGCGCAATGCTGACGAAGTGGTGGTCGGATTCCAGGCCTTTCCGCAAGGCCTTGGCCATCTTTGCTTCATCTTCTACGACCAGTATCCGCATCGAAATGACTCGTGCTGTCGCCGGTTGAATTGTTTCGGTAGTGTTCCGTCGCGACCGAAGCGAAAAGACCCAACAGCGCCCACGATTGCTCCTAATGTGAAATATACACCCACAGTATTTTTATCGCTCGGCTCCGCGGCGACGGCGCGCATTACATTCGAAAACAGCGTCGATGCTTGGCGCAGTGCACAACATCCAGTAACAATCGTGGCCCGAGCTGTCGCCGTCTCGAGCCGTAGGCTACAATGTTTCAAGCATTCCGAATTTCGGAGGGGTGGGTGAGCGGTTGAAACCGGCGGTCTTGAAAACCGTTAGGCCCGCAAGGGTCTCGTGGGTTCGAATCCCACCCCCTCCGCCATTTCGAGCCATCTGCGCGCTACGAATCTCCAGCGTTCTCTGCGCATCTAACCGAATCAGCATCGCGTGAAGCAATCATGAAGAACGTCTGGCGAGGCGCCGCAGCAACGATGATGGTCGCGGGCGCTCTGCTCTCTGCCGCCCTTCCTGTCCCGTTCGCGGTGCACGCGTCGCTTCATTCTTCGCAAGGACCGAACGCGTCGACGAACTCTGCAGCGCATCCTGCGCCGCACGCGACTCCCGTGATCGTCGAACTTTTCACCTCCGAGGGCTGCTCGGATTGCCCTCCCGCCGATCGCTTGCTCTACCAACTTGCACAGACGCAACCCGTCCCTGGCGCCGAAATTATTGCGCTCGAGCAGCACGTCGATTACTGGGACTACGAAGGCTGGCGCGATCCATTCTCGTCGTCGCAATTCACGCTGCGCCAAAAGGAATACATTTGCGTCTTTAACGCTCCCACGCCGTACACGCCGCAGATGATCGTCGACGGAACCACGCAATTTGTCGGCAGCGACGGCCTCCGCGCTCTCGCGGCGATAGCCAAGGCCGCGCAAACTCCGAAGGCTGACCTTCAAATCGAGCAACGCAGCGGCGCGAACTCCAGCCAGCGAGCCGTTTCTTTGCGTGTGAGTCTGCCGGGCTTGAATGGCGGGATTTTGAGGCACGGCGCAGACGTGCTTCTTGCGATCACGGAAGACAATCTCGCGTCGAACGTCACGCGCGGCGAAAATGCAGGCGTGCAGATGAATCATCGCGCCGTCGTGCGGGAACTTCGCGTGCTTGGCCGCGTCAATTCGGATGGCGCGTTTTCCGCCAACCCTGATTTGAGCCTCCCACAGAATTGGAAGCGCGAGAACCTGCACGTCGTCGCCTTCGTCCAAGATCACGGGACCAGGCAAATCCGCGCGGCTTCGACGCTCTCTCTAGCTGAAATCGCCCGCTAGGTCTGTGCCCTCGGTTTCCCGTTCGTGCAGCTGCTCGTGTCCTTATCGCATTCATAGAGGCTGTGCTAGAGTCGTTGGACTTCGATGGATGCTCCCGCCATCGCCACCGAACATCTGACGCGCCGCTTCGGCCAGCTCGTCGCGGTCGATGACGTCAATCTTCGCGTCGCGCCCGGACAATTCTTTGGCTTTCTCGGCCCCAACGGCGCCGGAAAATCCACCACGATCAAGATGCTCACGGGCCTGCTGGCTCCGACCGGCGGCCGTGTGGAAATCCTGGGCCTCGACCTCGCGCGCAGTCCGGTGGAAGTGAAACGCCAGATCGGCGTCGTGCCGGAGGGAATGGCGCTGTTCGGCCGCCTCACCGGCGCCGAATATCTGACTTTCGCTGCGCGTATGTACGGCCTCGACCGTCAGACTGCCGCCAAGCGCACGGCGGAACTGCTGGAGTTCATGGACCTGGCGAATCAGCCGAAAGCGCTCGTCGCCGACTATTCGCACGGAATGCAGAAGAAGCTCGCGCTCGCAGCCGCCGTGATCCACGGCCCGAAAATTCTTTTTCTCGATGAGCCGTTCGAAGGCGTCGACGCCATCGCTTCCGGCACGCTCAAGGCCATGCTGCAGCGCATGATCGCGCGCGGCGCGACGATTTTTCTCACCTCGCATGTCCTCGAAATCGTCGAGCGGCTCTGCAGCCACGTCGGCATCATTCACAAAGGCAGACTTGTCGCGCAGGGCTCGCTCGAGGAATTGCGCGCGGGCGTTCAGGCAAACGCCGCGCCGGATTCCGCGGGAGCGCCGGCCGGCGAAAAGCTCACGCTCGAAGAGATTTTTCTCCGCATCGTCGGCGGCGAGCGCGCTGCCGATCAGGAACTCTCATGGCTGAAGTGACGCCAGCGCCGCGCGCCATCGGCCTGCGCGAGCAGTTTGCCGCGATCGCGCAGCTTCGCTGGAAAATTTTCTTTCATTCGCTTCGCACCGTTCGCGGCCGCATGGAAATGGTCTCGTGGATCTTCATCGGCTTCGGCTATTCCGTCATGGCCATCGGCGGGACGATCGGCCTCGGCGTCTTCACTTGGTTTCTCATTTCGCACAACCAGGAGGAATGGCTCGCCGTCCCGCTCTGGTTGATTTTCCTTGTTTGGCAGCTCTTGCCCGTGATGGTGACCGCGTTCACGGAAAATTTCGATGCCTCCAATTTCCTGCGCTTCCCCCTTTCCTATCGCTCCTACTTCATGATCCGCATGGCGTACGGCACGCTCGATCCCACCACGATCATTGGCTGCCTTTGGCTCGCCGGGATGGCGCTCGGAGCGGGGATCGCCGCGCCGAGTCTGTTCTTGTGGGCCGCAATCGTGCTCGCGGCCTTCGCCGCGCTAAACATTCTTCTCGGCCGCATGATTTTCAGCTGGCTCGAGCGCTGGCTTGCGCGCCGGAAGAGCCGCGAAATTCTCCTGTTGTTCTTTTTTCTCTTCATCATCGGCATTCAATTCATCTCGCCCCTCACGCAGATGTACCTGCACCGCTACGGGCGCCTACACGGGCCTCCCTCGTTCGCTCTTGCGACACAGCTGCTCGCCATCCAGAGATTTCTGCCTCCAGGCTTGGCCTCTTCGGCCATTTCGTTTTCCATACAGAGCAGGTTTGCTCTTGCCCTCGCGGCTCTTGCGCTTGTGTGCGCTTACTCAGCCGCGTTTCTGACCCTGCTCAACATCCGCCTCGTCGCGCAATACCGCGGCGAAAATCTGAGCGAGGCCCCTGCTCCCGTAGCTGCGCGAAAGGGAAAAGAAGCGGTCAGCGCGGGATGGGAGTTGGGTGGCGGGCTTTCCGGCGCGGTCGCGGCGGTGTTCGAAAAAGACTTCCGCTACCTATCGCGCAGCGGCCCGATGCTTTTCCCGCTGGTGATGCCGGTGGTGATTCTCGTGATTTTTCGGTTCAGCATGATCAACGCGCGGCACGGTTCCAACTTCATTCAGGATCATGCCGGCCTGGCATTTCCGATCGGCGCCGCGTACGCTCTGCTTATCCTGAGCAGTATTTCTTACAACTGCTTTGGGGCGGAAGGCGCGGGGGTTCAGTTCTATTTCATGTCTCCGGTACATTTTCGCGAAGTGCTGCTGGCGAAGAATCTCGCCATGGGGACGATCCTGCTCTTTGAGATGATCCTGGTGTGGGCTGGTGTCGCGTTTCTTTTCGCGCCGCCTTCTCCTGGCATTACGTTTGCGACGCTTATCGGCGTGCTGTTCGCGGCGCTGGCCAGCTTCACCGTCGGCAATCTGATGTCACTCTACTCGCCGAAGAAGATTGACTGGGCCGCATTCGGGAGGCAGCGCGCCTCGGGCCTCACGGCTCTCGCTGTCTTGGGAGTTCAGGCGGCCAGCATGGGCTTCGCGGCCATTGCCGTCGTTGCGGCGCTTTACTTCCACAGCACTTGGCCCGCCACAGTGGTGCTGCTGGTTTTTGCCGCCGGCGCGCTTTGGCTCTACAACTTCGCGCTCGACCACATCGATGCCATCGCGCTCAGCCGCCGCGAAAGCCTGCTGACTGAAGTTTGCCGCGCGTCCTAGCCTCGACCGCTCGTCGCGGCTCGCGCTACGAAATCGCGCGGTCAGCCTGCAAATTTGTCGTTCCGAGGGCGATTACCGGCCCTTTGCTTTGTACGGGGGTCGGAGCTTTAGCTCCGACATTCAGCGTGCCCAAACGAAGGGGCTTTAGCCCCTGAGGCAAGCCAAAACGCGCAGGGACCTTGCACATCACGCTTTGCGCCGCGGTGAATTACGAAATCGCGCGTTTCAGGAACGCATCGATGCGCGCGTTCGCTTCCGGCCCCTGCGGCAGCGGGAAAGTAGTGAACGCGTGCGGCGCGCCCGGATAGATCGCCAGCTCCGCTTCGTTCCCCGCCGCGATCCATCGCGAGTACATGAACAGCGTGTCGTCGAGCAGCGGGTCGATCGTGCCGACCGTGAAAATCGCCCGCGGCAGGTTCTTCAAATCCGCGTAGAGCGGCGAAACGTCCGGGTCGTGCGGGTCCACGTTCTTCGGCAGATACGCCTCGGTGAATTTTTCGATGCTCTTTCTACCTACCAGAATTCCTTTGTCCGGCGACCTCCGTTGGCTCGGCGTCATCGACGAGTCGTGAACGCCGTACGCCAGATTCGCCGCGCGGAATCCGGTGTATCCGTGCCGGTCGCGCATGCGCAGCACCGTCGCCGCCGTCAGCAGCCCGCCCGCCGACTCGCCTCCGATCGTCAGCGTCTCCGTCCCGAATTCTTTTCTTGCGTTCTTCACCAGCCACACGGCCGCTGACTCGGCGTCATCCCACGCCGCCGGATACGGATCCTCCGGGGCCAGCCGGTACTCCACGCTCGCGCACGCCATCCCCGTGCTCGCGATCACGCGTTCCATCATCATGTCGTGCGCCATAGCGGACCCAAACACCAGCCCGCCCCCGTGGAAGTGCAGGTAGACTCCCTTCGCATGCTCCGGCGCCACCACGCGCAGCGCGATCTTGTGCCCGCCCTTCCCATCGATCTGAATCGTGCGCCCCCGTGGAGACATTTCCGGAGGCGGGAA
>Ga0187778_10002956_pt1 | contig 11498 bp, 8 predicted proteins | sample 1015_Q2_SP5_20_M_FD_132418 | JGI IMG/M metagenome (GOLD analysis project Ga0187778, IMG submission 132418) | Tropical peat soil microbial communities from peatlands in Department of Meta, Colombia - 1015_Q2_SP5_20_MG | ecosystem: Environmental > Terrestrial > Soil > Wetlands > Peat | place...
TAGGTTCGACCTTCCTGAGTCATATCTTGAATGCTCAGGTAGGCTTCACCGCCCAGTGTTTGAATCATCTGCTCAATCACAGCTTTGGCCCGATTGGCATTTTCCTGGTCGACCGGAATCGATTGAGCGGAGCTTGCGGATGGTGCGCTGGCCAAAGCGGCAAGAAGTAGGATGGCGATGAGGTATCTCATACGTGGAGTCCGACAACCCTGACAGAGGGCCAAGGTCTCCCCCTGTTCTGAATTGTTACATGGCGAGAGATTTCTTTCCAAAACTGGGAAGCTGGGCGACAACCACCGCCCCTTCACCTTGCAAGACAGATTTCCCGTCTCGCGGCCGGAATTGTCAGCCCACCAGGACAGCGCCGCCGTTCACGTTGAATATCTCACCGAGAATGAAGCTGGCATAGGGTGTGCACAAAAATAGAATCGGCCCGGCAATTTCTTCCGGGTTGGCTACCCGCCCGAGGGGAATGCGGGACAGAATGTCCGGGCTGGCATTCCGATCGTTGAGCACGGGAGCGGACATATCCGTATCCACCCATCCCGGCGCGACACAGTTTACGTAAATGCCATCGGCGGCGAGTTCAGTCGAAAGCCCTTTGACCATGCTGATCAGTGCGCCTTTGCTGGCCGCATAATCGCAATGAAAGGCTTCGCCGCGTTGCCCGGCGGTTGAACTCACGAGCACGATGTGACCGGCCACCCCTCGCGACTTCCCTTGTTTTTTCATCTGTGCCACGGCATGCTTGGTCAGAGAGAATACCGCATCCAGGTTGATCGCCAGAGTGCGCCTCCATTGCGCCGGCGGCATCTGATCGATGGTCATATCGGTGGCCGACCAAACTCCGTGGTTGGCTACCAGAATGTCCAGCCGTCCGAATTTCTCAACCGTGGCTTCGACCAACCCGCCGGCGGACTCGGCATCGGAGAGATCATAAGGGACGGCGGCGCATTGTTGGGGCCCGAGTTCGCTGATCAGCTGCTCGGATTGCTCGCGGGCTTGCTGGTAGTTGAACAGCACCTTGGCGCCGGCCGCGACGAACATCCGCACGCTGGCTCGACCAATCCCGCGCGATCCGCCGGTGATGAGAGCTACTTTGTCATGGAGCGAGAGCTGGATGGGCATAGGCAGATAGTTTCCAGCTTCTGATTTCGAGATTCAAGAGTCCGGGTGGACGGCGAGCTCCCCGTTTCCATCTCCCGACCCGTCCCGGGCATAGTGCCTAGAAGGTCAGGATCCTAGACTTGGGGAAGGTTTTCGCTCTTCATCTGCCGAGATAGGAGGCGCACCAGCATTCCGTCGTAGCGAGTGCCGCTACCCCTTTCCAGTTCTGCCAGGGCCTGTTCCGCGGTCCTGGCGGGTGCGAAGGGGTGATCGCCGGTCATGTTCACATACGCATCGGCCACCGCCAGGATGCGCGCCCAGAGTGGAATCTGTTCTCCTCGAAGTCCCTGGGGATAGCCGCTGCCGTCGAAAGCTTCGTGGTGGTGTTCCACTGCCTTTTTCAGTACCTCACCGCCGGGAATGGTGGAGAGAATCTCTGCTCCCATGTGGGCATGGTACTTCATCAGGTAGAACTCATCCTCGGTGAGTGGGCCGTTCTTGTTGAGGATGGTATCGGGCACGAAAACCTTTCCCACATCGTGCACTCGCGCGGCATACGCCAGATCCTCTACTTCCTCGGGCTCCAACCCGAGAGCACGAGCCATCAGCTGGCTATATCGCGAAACCAGGTCTCCGTGACCCGCACCATTCACCTCGCGCATTTCCGCCGCGTGGTTCAGAGCCTCGATCGCTTCGCGCAGCACCTGAGCGTTGTCGCTGGTCTCGTCTGCCTCACTCCGGGAAAGCTTGCGCAGGGTGGTCAGCAACTCCTCGAGGTGCTCCGGACCGGTATGCTCCCGTTGCAGAAAGCCCTCGATATAGGCGGAGACTTGTTGGCGCTGCACCGCGCCGTGTTCATCCACCCCAAATTCATCGGCGGTCGATACCCGATCCCCGCCCGCACGCTTCGACATATACATGCCCGAGTCCGCGACGCGGATGATGTCCTCGACCGAGACACCATGCACCGGGAAGCTGGCTACCCCAAAGCTGCCGGTGATGTGGTGCTCCTGCAGCATGGGATCGGTTACCAGCCACAGACGCAGGCGTTCGGCCAGTATCTGGGACTGTTCCACCCCGGTCTCGGGCATCAAGATAATGAATTCGTCGCCCCCGTAGCGGGCCACCACGTTCGATTGCCGGCATTTCTGTTCTAACAGGCGTCCCACCCGGGCGAGCACCAGATCGCCCTCCAGATGTCCCAAGGTATCGTTTACGTCCTTGAATTTGTCGAGATCCATCAGCACCACCGAGAAGGGGCGGCCGGAACGGGACGCCCGCCTCCACTCCGAGGTCAGCGCCTCAAAGAAAAACCGGCGGGTCTTGTTGCCGGTCAAGCCGTCGGTGATGGCCTGTTGCTGGAATTTCTGGAAGACGAAGGAATTGTGCAAGGCCGTGGCCAACAAGTCCGCCAGGGTCTTCATAATCAACACGTCTTCGGGCGAGAACGCATCTTCCTCGCGGCTTTCCACGTTCAAGACCCCGAGCAGAGTATCCCCATAGGTGATGGGAATACACAATACCGAGCGCGATTCCGGGAGCACTCCCTGCAAATGAGCTTCGCCGGTGGTGGCCACGAGCGCGCTCTCGCCGGTTCGCGCCACCCGCCCGAGAATGCCCACCCCCAAAGGAATCCGCCGGCCCAGCGCTTTTGCCGTGGTGCCAGCCTCGGCCTTGATCTCCATTTCCTTGCGCGCGTAATCGAAGATTCCAATGCCGATATGATCGAATTGGAAGTTTTTCTGGATGTGACTGACGATTTCCGTCAGCATTTGCTCGGCGTCTTCGCTGGAAATTGCCGTTTTTGAGATGCTGTTGAGGAAGGAAAAATGATGCGCCCGCCGCTGTTCTTCGGCAAACAGCCGCGCGTTTTCGACCGCCACCGAGACCTGACCGGCCGCGGTCTGCAGCACCTCCATGTCGCGCTGTTCGAAGACGTACTCGCGTTCCGTGCTGAGCGCGGCCATCACCCCCGCCGGTTTGCCCGCCAGCAGAATGGGAGCACCGCAGAAGCATTTGGCCGGCCGGGCAGCAACCACGACCGCACCCAGACGTTCCCGCGCCTTCTCGATATCAGCACGGATCAGCAGCGGCTGGCCAGTGCGCAAAATGTACTCGGTGAGACCATTGGTGGTTTTTCGCGAGCGCTTAGGACGGGTCTGTCCGCCGACCACTTCCAGTTCAAAACGAATCTCGTCTCCCTCTTGAAAGGCCACGTAGAAATCCGTGGTGTCGAAGATCTGACCCAGTTCCTGGTGCACGGTCCTCAGAATTTCGTCCTGGTCCAGTCGTGAGCTGACGGCCTGGCCGATCTGCGTCAGCAGTTCATACTCCTTGGTGCGTCGCTGGGCGTCGTGCATGACCACGTAATTTTCGAGCGTCAAGCCGATCTGCAGCGCCAGTCCGATCAGCAGGCGCAGGTTCGACAAACCGAAGACGCTGGGGGCCGCATAGGGGAAGAAAATCACTCCGAAACTGTGTTCGCGAGTTTGCAGGCTGACGGCGGTCACGTGCCGGATCCCTTCCTGCGTCATCAGCTGTCGGAATTGCTCGAAACGTGCTCCCGGGAACACCGGCAAAGGTTCAGAAATTTCCGTGACGTTGCGGAAAGTTACAAATCCACCTCGGCGGTAGGCCAGTTCAGCTATATATTCCCCGGCGCCGCTCTTCTCCATCCTGCTGATCAGTCCGGGAGAGAAGCCGCGCTCGACCGAAGGCAGGATGGCGCGCCAACGCTCGGAGATGTAAATCACCGCCCTTCCGGTCGGCAGAGGCGCGACCAAGCGGTCCAGCATGCTCTCCAAGCTGGGAACAAGCTCTTCCGCGGAAAGGAGCCGCATGGGGTCAACCCCGAGGGTGGAGAAGGCGAGCGCGTTCTCCTGCACCGCGTTGCGCTCGTTTTCAAAGAGCACCATCAGCATGGCCGCGCCCAGCAACATCTGCGGAATCGCTCCCAGGAACAACCCCGGAGGGCCGAGCAGAGGGATGAACGGGTTGCGCACGATCAACACCGCCCACAGCGCCAGCGAGATGGCGAGAAGCTTGAAGGCCACAGAATTCTTTCGGTGGGCGTGACGATAAAAGTAGAAGGAACAATAGAGGAGCACGACCCCGATGCCGACATTGAGGGGAAGATTCGGGGTAGCGGAAACGTCGGAGCGAGATGCGCCGTGGGCGATGACCTCCCACAGATTCGATCCCGCGAGGGCGATACCGAGCACAGCGAAGACCGCGTCGGGCCAACGCGGGGTAAACTTCGCCCGCATCAGGCGGGTAGAGATGAAAATACAGAGCGTCATCGCCACCAGCAGCAACGAACCGACGAATGCGAGCCAGGGTTGCGGGCGGAAGGTTCCCCAGGCCGCGAAACAATATTGCAGGGTGTAAAACGCCCAAGCCAACTGCCAGGCGCGAAAATATTGCTGGCGGCTCTGTTCGTACAGGTAGGTAAACAGGAAGAACAGGAGCAGGACAACGACTCCTGGAACGATCATGCTGATGGCGACACTATTCTGTTGAATCCCCATGGAACGGAAAGGTCGGCGATCACCTGGCGACCACTCGTCGGCTGCTCTTGGCCCATCTCAATGGTTTCATACCGCACCGGACAAAGACAATAGTCTCCCAGGTAGGAGTCGAATTCCCCTTCTCCCGGGGTAACAAGTACGAGGTTACAGAAGATTGGATGAAAGGCAACCAAGCGGCACGAGTCAGACATTCGCCTCGCTCGAGTTCGTGCCCGTCGGGCTGGGGCGGAAATTTCGAATCTTTAGTCGTGCTAGCATAAATTGGCAGCAGTTCATGACCGCTTCGAACCCGACTCGCCAAAGTATGGAGCCCGAGGTCTCGCCGGCCGAACCTCGCTCCCCCAACTTCATCCGCGACATCATCCTCGAAGACATGAGGACGGGCAGGTTTGGGGGCCGAGTGCAGACGCGATTCCCTCCCGAACCCAACGGCTATCTGCACATCGGTCATGCCAAGGCTATCTGTCTGGATTTTGGCCTGGCCGACGAGTTCGGCGGCCACACCAACTTGCGCTTCGACGACACCAATCCCTCGAAAGAGGAGACCGAGTACGTCGATTCCATCCTCGAGGATGTGAAGTGGCTGGGTTTCCACTGGGACGGCCTGTTTTATGCCTCGGACTACTTTGAGCAACTTTATGAATGGGCAGTCCAGCTGATCCGGGCGGGAAAGGCATATGTCGACGATCTCTCCGCCGACCAAATCCGGGAGTATCGCGGTACGCTGACCGAACCGGGGAAGGAGAGTCCGTATCGCAACCGCTCGGTCGAGGAGAACCTGGATCTATTCGAGCGCATGAAGGCCGGCGAGTTTCCGGATGGCTCCCGGGTCCTCCGGGCCAAGATCGACATGAGCTCGCCCAACCTAAACCTGCGCGATCCGGTCATGTACCGGATCCTGCATGCCGAACACCACCGCACGGGCAACAAGTGGTGTATTTATCCCATGTACGACTTCGCCCACGGCCAGTCGGATTCGATCGAGCGGGTTACCCATTCCATGTGCACGCTCGAATTCGAAGGTCATCGTGCGCTCTACAACTGGTTCATTGAGCAGCTGGGTATCTTCCCGTCGAAGCAGATTGAGTTCGACCGCCTCAATCTGACCTACACAATTTTGAGCAAGCGCAAGCTGCTACAACTGGTCGAGCAAGGCCACGTTCGGAGCTGGGACGATCCCCGCATGCCTACGCTCAGCGGCATTCGTCGCCGGGGCTACACCCCCGAGGCGATTCGCAATTTTTGCCGTGCGATCGGGGTTTCTAGAACCAGCGGCATGATCGAACTCGAGATGCTCGAACACTTTGTCCGGCAGGATCTGAACCGGCACGCCCCCCGTCGGATGGCGGTGCTCAGACCCCTGAGGGTTGTCCTCGACAACTATCCCGAAGACCAGGTGGAAGAAATGAACGCGGTGAACAACCCGGAAGACCCTGCCAGCGGTACGCGCAAGGTCCCTTTCTCCCGCATCCTTTACATCGAAGAGGATGATTTCCGCGAAGATCCGGCTCCCCAGTACTACCGCCTGGCTCCGGGCCGCGAAGTGCGCTTGCGCTATGGTTACTGCATTTCCGCCACCCGGGTGGTGCGGAACGAGAAAGGCGAGATCTCGGAAGTGCATTGCAACTACGATCCCGCGACCCGGGGCGGCAATACCCCCGACGGACGCAAGGTGAAATCCACGATCCACTGGGTTTCAGCCGCGCACGCGGTCGACTGCGAGACGCGACTCTACGAGCCCCTTTTCACCCAGAAAGACCCCAACCTGACCGAGGAAGGCCAGGACTTCACCAAGAATCTGAATGCGAATTCCCTGCAAATACTCACCGGCTGCAAGGCAGAACCTTCCCTGGCCCGCGCCCCGGCGGGCAGCCGGTATCAGTTTGAGCGCCTGGGATATTTCTCGGTGGATTCAGACTCGACCCCGGGAAAGCCGGTACTCAACCGCACCGTGGCCTTGAAAGATACCTGGGCCAAGATCGAGAAGAAGGGACAATCGCGCCAGAGTGGCAGTAAGTAGCGGCTTTCGCCCGCGCAAGCCAGGGTTCGGATGGCTGCCAGTGTCGGGCCTGGACTCGCAGGTTCGAAGGACGAACCGAGGTGTCCCCCGCGCTTGGCTATGAGCCAGTTGCGTGCGGGCTCTGGGCAGGATTCTTCTTGGGCGGGGGCGGCGGCTTCACCACCTTTACGGCAAAGCGCACGGGAAGGTTCTTGGGCGGGTAACAGGCAGCGTTGTCGCAAGCCTGGTATCTAAGATTTCCGTGAAATTCATACTGGCCGTAAAGCACGCTGGCCAAGGGCCTGACGCTGACCGACACGCGAAACTCCCCGGTATAGACGTTGACTTTCTCGGTAGGGGCGAAGGTGAAGGTCATGTCTTCGCCACGGGGATAGGTAATTTTTCCCACCATGAGGTCTGTCGGCGGGTCGATTCTGAGCGTGGTAGGAATCAGATAATCGGCGGATGGCTGATTGGAGTTGATGTGAAAGCCGGACTCCACGCGAAAGCTGAAGGTAATGACGTTCGCCTTGCCGCGGGTCAGGTTGGGGGTGGAAAAAGGCAAGAGCGTGACCGAAGGGGTCTTCTTGGCGAATTGATCCTGCGCCAGCAGCAGCAATCCCAAGGCAACCACCAGCCCGAGGGTGGCCATCGCGCGCTTCACAACGTTTTCCAGCCCGCCTTTCTGTTTCGGTGGAACTCCCGCACGCCCTCTCGAGAAGCAGCCTCCAGCTTGGAAGAGGGTCGGCTTCACTTTTGCGCCTGAACGGCAGGGGCGGACGCAAGGATCTTCTTTACGTCGCCTTCGATGTCTCCTCGTCCCTTGAGGCCGAGGACCTTGTCGACCACTTTGCCATTACGATCGATAAAAAAACTTACCGGCAAGTAGGGGATTCCCCCGTAAGCGTCGCCGACCGCCTCCTTCCCAATCAGCACGGGGTAGTTTACTCCCATCTCCTTGGCGAACGCGGCAATCTCTTTAGGGCTGCCATCGTCCATCGCAACCCCGAGGATTTGCAGTCCGGCGGGACCATATTGCTTTTGCAACTCGACAAACCAGGGCATTTCGATCTTGCAAGGCGGGCACCAGGTCGCCCAAAAATTCAGCAGGACGGCTTTGCCGCGGTAATCGGAGAGACGAACGGTCGTGCCCTCGAGCGACTGGAGAGTGAAATCCGGCGCCGGGCCTCCCTCCATTTCAGCGGCCGATGGGTTTTGCCGGTGCCGGGCGCTTCTGAGGCCGACCCACAACATCACAGCAATCGTCGCTGCCACGGCGACGATTACCAAGGGATCACGTTTCACGGAAATCTCTCCTCACAAAGCAAAGCGGTTAAGAAACGACAAATAATTCGAAATTAAGGTAAAGCGTCGAAATACCAGCAAGGCGCCGAGAACAATCAGGAGCGCCCCGCTGCCCACTTCGAGGGCATGCATATACGAACGGAAGCGGCCGTAAAAGCGCAAGAAGCGTTCGATGCCGAAGGAGGTCAAGAGAAATGGCACGGCCAGTCCCAGGGAATAGACCCCGAGAAGGGCAATGCCCTTCGCGAGCGAATCCTGGGCGGCTGCGAACCCGAGGATTACCGCCAGAATGGGGCCGACGCAGGGAGTCCAGCCAAAGGCAAACGCGAAGCCAATCAGAAAGGCTCCTCCCGGGGTGCTTCCACCGTGGATCTGGTGCAGGCGTTGGTCGCGATAGAGGATCGGAATCCGCAGCACACCGCTCAGGTGCAGGCCAAACAGAATGATGACGACTCCCCCAAGCTGTGCCAGGGTTGACTTGTAGCGTGCCACAAGCTGCCCAATCTCGGTCGAGAGCGCTCCGAGAGTGATAAACACAACGCTGAAGCCCACAATGAAGCTGATGGAGTTCACCATCATTTTGCGCAACAGGTGCGAGTTCTCAAGCTTCAGCTCTCCGACTCCAACTCCCGAAATCAGCGACACATAACCGGGTACGAGAGGCAGGACGCAAGGCGAGAGGAACGACGCCAGGCCGGCGAGGAAGGCCGCAATGGGAAGAGGAAGACTAGCCATTGAGCATTATTTTACCTTCTCGCGGATTCGGGGGAGAGAAATCGAGACTTGCTCCCGGCTCTCCTAGAGATAGGATTCTTCACGATTCGACGGTGGAATCCTCAGAAGGTTAGGCATATTGGCTAGAATCGGTCCCGGGGAGATCCTGGCCGGGCCTCATTTTCCCTGTCCATCTTCTTTCCCCACGGGCGGAGGACCCGAGGGCGGCGGCTTGGGCGGGGGCGTGACCTCGACGGGGGCTTCGGCCAACAGTTTTCGAATCAACCCCACAGGGACTCTTGCGTTGAGCACGGCGCGATCCCTCTGTTGCTCGATTTCCAGGCTGTCAAACAAGGCCCGGATATCGGGATCGGGAACCTTGGCTCCGAGCGAAATCTCTGCCGCATGCATGAGCCGGAGGAACGTGCTCACTCGATCGACCAGGGCATTAGCCTGGTTGTCGCTTCCGGTAAAGGCGACCGCCCGGAGATGAAGCGTTCCCAGGTAGCGTATCGATGCCAGCACCACGGCGGGTTGGGACAAAACCTTGGCCCAGGTGTCGGGACCGTTGGGGAAGACACTCATCGACGGGTCGACTCGAAAAATCGCCCAGGCAAGGCTGGCCAGCGGCACGTGCCGGTAGTAGCGGCGCAACAGCGCTGGACCAGCGAAGGGGGAGGCCAGTTTTCTCGAACGGTCGATCATGCCACGGATGACCTGCGGATCATCAACATTGGAGGCCGCAACGCTATCCACGGTGAGAATGGCTACCCGTACCGTGCGTCCTTCCAAGGGAATGGCGTAAATGTCCGCCGAGCGATAGTTTTCGACCGAACGGGAGACTTTGCGCAGATAATCCCTTAAGCGGTCGCCGTGAATCTTGCCTACAAAAATCTCCGAGAAGCGAGGCTCCGCTTTCTCCATCGCCGGGCCCGAATAATGGATGGCGATGGCCGCCTGTTCGAGGTCGCGCTCGAACTGAAATCCCGTGGCCTGGATGAAATCATCGTAGTCGGCCTCGTGCGGAACCGGCGGGAGCCGGCCGATGACGTCGGCCCGACGCATCCATTGAAAATTGATGTAGACAAAACCATCGGCACCGGGAAGGAGACGGGCGGGTTCGGGGGGAGCGTGCTTGCGCAGCACGACGACCAGGGCGACGCCCGCCGCTAACACGAGAACGCCCACGATGACTGGGAGGCTGCGTCGTATTCGCATGGAGCGCGGCCGCTCGGGGATCCAGGTACGGGTGGAACCTGGTCCGGGAGGGCCAAGGAAAGCCAATCATAGCACCCGGCTCCTAGTTCAAGCCGTCTCCGAGCGGAGAGGCAGGACGCACTAGGTTCTTCGCGGCCGGTTGGGTGGGTAAGCCTTGGGCTCTGGTTGCACGTGGGTTGCCGTTATGATATTTTGAAAATGTACCCGACAGCGAACGGATGTGGGGATAGCATGCCTTGAAGGCATGTTTCCCAAGCTGCTGGCGTAGCTCAGCTGGTAGAGCATCTGATTTGTAATCAGAGGGTCAGGGGTTCAAATCCCTTCGCCAGCTCCAGGATTCCGGAACATAGGGATGGCGGCGGCGCGACATCGGGTTTTTCCATCGGCACTCCATAAGGAAGCTTTTGCGAAATGTAGTGTGTGTGTATGCGTGCGAAGAGGAGTTCGTGCGCATATGCCCTATTGAGGTTATCCGCCGAGCACTATCTTCCAGGCGCAGGCAAGGCCTGGCATATAAGCCGGACTGCAAGCAGCCGGCGATTTGCACAGGTGGGTGAGTGGTTAAAGCCGGCAGACTGTAAATCTGCTCCTCCTTGCGAGGTACGGAGGTTCGAATCCTCCCCTGTGCACCAGTGATTCGAGTGAATCGTTTATTGTTCGCACTGGTCGCCTACTTAGTGTTAGGAGTCTTGTCGTGGACGACGCTGGGCGACCGGCGAATTCGGTTCGTAGTGCTGTTAATCTTGGCCATGTTTGCGCTCAAGACCTGGGTGCACCGAAAAGATTTCATGCACTCGGACTAGAGGCGGGAGCCGTTCCGCTTGGGCGGGATCGATCCTCGAGGAAACGGAAGCGTGTTGACGGGCGGGTGCGAGACCTGAGCCGGTGAGGGAAATCCGAAGCGAGCGGAGTGTCCCTACGCGGTGGGTGAGGCGGGAGTAACTCAGTGGTAGAGTCACAGCCTTCCAAGCTGTTGGTCGCGGGTTCGATTCCCGTCTCCCGCTCCAGACTTCTGGGCAGGACGTTCGGCCGATGTAGCTCAGTTGGTAGAGCACTCCCTTGGTAAGGGAGAGGTCACCAGTTCAATCCTGGTCATCGGCTCCAGATTCGAAGGCAGGATTTTCTACGTGGCGAGCTTCGAGCAAGCGGTGCTCAAGGTTGAAAACGAGAAAGAATTCGCAGAATTGAAGAATGCCATCGGGTGCGCCTTCCGAGCGGAGAAGGTGGAGAAGCTTCTCAGGCGGATGGCCAGGCAGAAACTGCGAGTGCGGGACTGGGACGCGGTGCTCGCCAAGGGCATTCTCGATGACGGCGAATCGGGAGCGAGGCCCCAGAGCCTGTATGAGTCGCTCTCGGTCTCGGATCAGGCCCAGATTCGTGAATTCTATCTTTTCCGCGTGGAAGAGGTCCACCCGGAACTGCGAGCGCGGTTTCACAAGCTGTACCAGTATTACTGAGGATTCGGCCGAGGTAGCTCCCGGCCGTGAAGTTGGGGTTTTCCTCACCGACAGCAAAGAGGTGGGTGCGAATGGCGAAAGAGAAATTTGAACGCAACAAGCCGCACGTGAACGTGGGGACGATCGGGCATATCGATCACGGGAAGACGACGTTGACGGCGGCGATCACCA
>Ga0187778_10002958_pt1 | contig 11493 bp, 9 predicted proteins | sample 1015_Q2_SP5_20_M_FD_132418 | JGI IMG/M metagenome (GOLD analysis project Ga0187778, IMG submission 132418) | Tropical peat soil microbial communities from peatlands in Department of Meta, Colombia - 1015_Q2_SP5_20_MG | ecosystem: Environmental > Terrestrial > Soil > Wetlands > Peat | place...
ACCCGCATACCCGAGCGCCGCGGCGACGTCGTCGAGCGCCAGTTGTGTGGCGCTCAGCAACTGGCGTGCCGCCTCGAAGCGCACGTCTTCCAGCACTTCGCGAAACGTCGTCCCCTGTTCCTTGAGACGACGATTCAGGGTGCGGCGGTGCATCGCCAGCATGTCTGCGATCGCGTCTCCCGACGTAACCCCGCTCAAGAGCTGAACACGCAGCGAGCGACGGAGCTTCTCGATCAGGTCGGGCTGAGCCATGGCGCTGGCCTGCTTCTCCAGCTCCCGCAGAGTCCTCGGATTGGCACCCGCAACCGGTCGATTCAACCAGTGCGCTGCAAAGCGCATTGCGCTCAGCTCGGAATTGAATCGCACCGGGCACCTGAACAGGCGGCGATACGGACCCACGTCGGCGGGTGGCGCGTGCGCAACGAGAACTTCCGACGGCACCCAATTCGAGCCGCACAGCTCCCGCATGAAGTTGACGAAGGCCGACAACGCCCCGTCGTAGATCTGGCTTGCGCCCTGAATGCCCTGGTAATAGATGGCGTAGCCGAACTCGGCCATCGCCCCGGATTTCCGCAGGAACGCGACACCGCCTTGGCTGTTGAGATGATGAGAGACGACGCCCAACTGCAACCCTTCGCCCACCGTTAAAGAGTGGCGTATCAGCTCGCCGATCAGGCCCATCGTCGAAAGATGCCAGGCTTGGCCCGCCAGGAGTCCGAAGTGCTCGCAACCGCTCCGCCGCGCGCATTCGTCCAGGAGCCGGCCGAACGTCGCGTATGGAATGGTGTTTTCGGAGAATTCGAGCGCCGACGCGTCGAGGCCGACGGCGGCTAGAACCGCTGCGGGGTCGGTTCCCAATTGACGGAGAAGCGCCGGCACCACCGTGAGGGCGCCGACACGCTGTCTCCACAGCTCCTCTTCCGCGCCGAAGACGGTGGCCGGAACGTACTTTTCGCCGACAGACACGGCGCGATTTTCCGGGAAAACCTGCTCCCTGTCGAGAAATGTCAACTTGGCTGTCCTGAACTGCCGCAGTCGTTGTCCTGAACTGCTGCGACACGCGACCGTGCGACGCGATACAAATCGCTCGCAGCTCGCGATTACCTTGCATCTGCGGAGCAACAAGGGCCGGGAAAACGCCCGGTCGATGGCGAAATCGAGGCCCGAGCAACCTGTCACAAACCTTTCAGAGGAGAGACACCGTGTACTTCACCGACGATTCCCTTTTTCCGGACAACATGCAACCGACGATCATCACGGCGGCGCCGTTCGGTCCCGAATGGCTGCCCGGCGATGTCGAGGACCTTCCCCTCACCTGGGATCAGCAGGTGCAGGCGGCGGTCGACTGCTACAACGCCGGCGCCACGATGCTGCACGTCCACGTGCGCGATCCGAAGACCGGCCAGGGTTCGACCAACTTCGATCAGTACAACGAGTTCATCGGGCGTCTGAGGCAGGCCGTGCCGAAGATGATCCTTCAGGTGGGCGGTTCGATCTCGTTCGCGCCGCATACCGAGGACGCGAAGGCGAAGTGGCTCGATTACGACACCCGCCACATGCTGACCGAGCTGAATCCCAAGCCGGACTGCGTCACGGTCACGACCGGAACGTCGCTTTGGGATGTGACGATGGCGATGACCGCAGAGGATATTAAGGGAACCCACCTCGACAATCCGAAGGTCCTGGCCGCCTGGAGAGGCATGGTCGTCGACTCGACTCCCGCATTCTACGAAGAGCACCTGAAGCGTTTGCGCGCGAACAAGATCCAGCCCTACTTCGTTCCGGGGCACGTCCATCAGCTCGAGATCATCGAGCGGTTGATCCGCACGGGCGTATACATGGGGCCGCTCAACGTGGCGCTCTGCGGCTACGGCGGCGGCACAATGGGCCGCAATCCCTTCGACTGGATGGAGATGCTCCGCCGCACGCCGCACGGCTCGAGCAGCGTGACCTTCTGGAGCAGCATGCGCGGCAACATCGCGATCCAGACCCTCGCGACCATTCTTGGCGTCCACGTGCGCGTCGGCAACGAGGACAACATCTGGGACATGAACAAAAAGCGCTGGCCGAGCGTGAAGCAGGTCGAGTGGGCGGTGAAGCAGAGCGAGCAGTTCGGCCGCAAGGTCGCAAACGCCGACGAGGCGCGCAAGATCATGAAGATCGGCGTCTGGTACAACACGGTGGAAGAGACGCTCTTCAACCTGGGACTGCCGCCGAACCGGCAAGAAGGCTACAAGGGGTTCCTGACCTACGACACCGAGGGGCATCTGCCAAAGGCGGCGGAAGCTCGTACGAATCCGGTGAGCATTCTGTAGCAACACGTTACCGGCGAGCCATCGTTCGATCCGGTGATCCCGCGGGATCGGGTGCCGCGGTCTCGCATGACCGCGACACCCATGGGCGGTGGCGAGTTGCTGCGATCCGCTGCCTCGCGATACCAAGGAGCTTTCGAGCCGTGCGGCGCAAATCGAGCAATGAGAATCAGGACATTCGACCCATGGCGAGTTTCATGGAAGTAGCGCGACTGGAAGAGCTGCCTCCGGGTCGAGCAACGACCGTGACGATCGGCGGTAGGAACGTCGCCTTGTTCAACGTGGGAGGCACCGTCTATGCAATGGACGACTCGTGCCTGCATGCCGGATCGTCGCTCGGCTCGGGTGAGCTCGACGGAAAGGTCGTCAGATGCCGCAGCCACGGCTGGAAGTACGACGTGACGACGGGCTGCGTGCTCGACGTTCCCGGGCTCGGCGTGTGTGCGCACGCGGTCAAGGTGATCGACGGCAGGATCATGGTGGCGGTCGACTAGAGCGCCCGTGTTGCGTCGCGCTCAATTTGAAGGGTGACGATATGCCAGACAATCGACAGACACCGACGACTGCGGCATCCGATCGATTGGCGGAAACCGGCCCGTGGGACGACGCGCTTGCGCCGCTGCGCGAATGGGATCCTGTGTTTGCAGAAACGTGCACACGGATGGCGACCAACCCCTGGCGCTCGGGCGTGCTGTCGCGCAAGCTGGTCGAGCTGATCAGCATCGGGTTGAACGCCGCATGCACGAATCTGAATCCGGACGGGACGCGACGGCACATTCGCAGGGCGCTCGAAGCCGGCGCGACGAAAGACGAAATCCTTTTCGTGCTCAAGTGCGCAGCGGTGCTGTCGATCCACTCGTGCAGCCTCGGTGCGCCGATCTTGCTGGAAGAGGCGAAGTCGGCAGGCGCGCGGCCGCCCGCGAAGCGCGTCGCTGCTACGCCCGCTTGCGACAAGATGAAGGCCATCGGCCAATGGAACAGCGCTTGGGATCCGTTCTATGAGCTCGATCCGGCTTGGACCGACGAGTTCATGGCCGCTGGCGCGGGAATCTACGCGAGCGGAATCCTGTCGGCGAAGGATGTCGAGCTGTTGAGCATCGCGCTCGACGCCTCCTATACGCACATGTATGCCCCGGGAACCCGGCGGCATATTCACAACGCGCTCAAAGCCGGCGCGACGATCGAGGAAATCATGGAGGTCCTGAAGCTTTGCGTCGTGCAGGGGGTGCAAACACTGAACCTCGGCGTGCCGATCCTTGCAGAAGAGCTCGCGCGGCAACGCGCGTCGGCCGATTGACCAAGCAGTTGCTAGACAAAGGACATGGTATGGACCGCGATGCCAAAGCCAGACTGAAGGAGCGGGCGATCGAGGAGCTCAAGCTCTTCTGGATCATCGTCCTCTACCTCTGGGTGTTCCTGGGCTCGTTCACGGCCTATCGCAGGCTCGTCATCGCCGAAACCGGCACAGCCTATCTGCACTACGGCATCGCGGTGATCGAGGCGTTCATCATCGCCAAGGTCATCCTCATCGGCAAGATGTTCGGCTTCAGCCGGCGCTTCGAAGACAAGCCGCTGATCGTGCCGGTGTTCTACAAAACCATCCTGTTCGCCATCCTCGTGCTGCTCTTCGGCGTCATCGAGCACCTCGTCGAAGGATGGTTCCACAAGCAGGGCCTGGCGGGCGGACTGCGTGAAATCGGCGACTTCGGCGGCTACGAGCTCGGCGCGCGCGTGCTAATGCTCGTCGTAGCCTTCGTTCCATTCTTCGCGTTGGCAGAGATCGGTCGCGTCCTGGGGGCTCAGAAGCTTGCGGCGATGTTCTTCTCGAAGCGCGAAGCACGCGGCGAGATCCAACGTCCGGCACCGTGATCCTTCCATACCACGCGGCACGGACCGCGCGTGGACGAACAGATGCGGCAACCTGCGAGGGAGTGCACAGTGAGCCATAATCGAATGATCCTCACAGCGTCGCCTGCCGCCATCGCAGGCCAATGACAACACTTTGGGAAGATCAACAATGAAGAGCTCGGCCGCAGTAGTTTGCATGCTCGCCATCGTCGCCACTGGCAACGCCCTTCCGCAGGCGCCGGCGGCATCCCACGGCCCCGCAGCGTCGACGGCGGCCCAGGCCGCACCGCTTCCGTGGACGAGCGAAGCCGCGGCCGCGCCGGCGACGGGCGATCGCTGGCCGAAAACGGCGCAGCTCGACGGCGCCACGTATACCGTTTACCAGCCTCAGCTCGACAGCTGGGATAGCTTCAACCTGGCGGCGCACGCGGCCGTCTCGGTACTCCCGCCGGGCAGCCAGGCTCCGGTGTTCGGGATGCTCAAGCTCACCGCGAAAACCAAGGTCGACCGCTTGGCGCGAACGGTCTACTTTACCGACACGACCGTACAGAGCGCGATCTTTCCGTCGGCGCCGAATTGGGCGACGAGTTACCAGCAGGCCTTCCAGGCGCTGTTCGTCAAAGGGCCGTTCACAGTCGCGCTCGATCGCATGGAGGCGGCGCTGGCGACGCTCAGCGCGCAGAACCAGGCCAAATCGGTGCCGGTGCAGAACCCTGTCCCGCAGTTCGTGTTCTCGCCGACGCCGGCGGTGTTGGTCACCATCGACGGCGATCCCGCGTGGCGGCCGGTTGCCGGAACCTCTTACGAGCGCGTCCTCAACACCCGGCCGCTGCTGTTGCGCGAAGGAGGGGGGACCATTTACTTCCACCTCTTCGACGGTTTCCTGAAGGCGCCGGGCCTCGCCGGACCGTGGACCACGGCTACGTCGGTTCCTCCCGGGATTGCGAAGGTGGCCGCCGATCTCGGCAAGAGCGGCGCGGTCGATCTGATGGAAGGTCCGCCCGACGAGAAGACCGGCAAGAAGCCCTCGCTCGCCTCGGGCGCGCCAGGCGTCATCGTCGTGACCAGGCCAACCGAGCTCATCGTCACCGACGGAGCGCCCGATTGGGACGGGCTCGATGGAACGGGATCGCTCCTTTATCTCAAGAACACCGATGCCAACGTGTTCGTCGACATGAACACGCAACAGAACTACGTCCTCGTCAGCGGGCGCTGGTTCACGTCGCGCGGGTTGAACGGGCCCTGGAGCTATGTCGCGCCCAAGGATCTTCCACCGTCGTTCGCCCAGATTCCCGACAACAGCCCCAAGGAGAACGTCAAGGCGTCGCTTCCCGGCACGACACAGGCGAAGGAAGCGCTGATCGCCACGCAGATTCCGCAGACGGCACAAGTCGATCGCACGAAGGCGACATTCACGCCACAGCTGCCAGGCGCGCCCGACGTCAAGCCGATCGATGGTACGGCGCAACTGCAATACGTTGCGAATTCGCCGATACCGCTGATCCAGGTCTCGAGCGGCGCCTGGTTTGCGCTGCAGAAAGCGGTCTGGTTCACCGCCCCCACATTGCAGGGGCCGTGGTCGGTTGCCACCGCTGTGCCGGCCGAAATCTATTCGATTCCTCCCAGCTCACCGCTCTACTACGCAACGTACGTGAGGATCTATGACGTAACGCCTGCGACGGTGACGGTCGGCTATCTGCCAGGCTACATGGGAACCTACGTCGCGGATGGCACGATCGTGTATGGAACGGGCTACGCATACACTCCATACATCGGCAGCACGGTCTGGTATGGCGCGCCCGTGACCTATGGGTATGCGGCCGGCATCGCATGGACTCCATGGACGGGCTGGACGATTGGATTCGGCTTGGGCTGGGCCTACGGCGCGGCTTGGGGCGCGGGTGCGTGGGGTTGGGGCGCTGCGCCCTACTGGGGCGGCTATTACGGCGCCGCGTGGGGCGCCGCCGGCGCGTACGGCGCGTGGGGACCCGGTGGCTGGGCGGCCAATTCAGGCAACGCCTATCACCAGTGGGGCAACACCAGCGCTGTCACGCATTCATCGGCGGGGTACAACGCCTGGACCGGGAACGCGTGGTCGGGGCAGGCAGGACACTCGTACAACTCGCAGACCGGACAAATCTCCGCTGGTCAGCGTGGCACGGTAGGCAACGTCTACACCGGCAACTACGCGAGCGGAACGCGTGGCGCGACGTACAACCCGACGACCGGCGTCTCGGCCTCGGGCGCGAGAGGCACCGTGGGCGATGCCTATACCGGACAGTCGACCAACGTCTCGCACGTGAATGTGAGCGGTCCGGGTGGCAACGACGTGCGCACGGCGACCGTGGGCAATGATCACTACGCCGACGTTAACGGCAACGTCTACAAGAACACCGGCAGCGGTTGGGAGCAACACAACAGCAATGGCGGCTGGAGCAGCGCCAGCGAGGAAGGCGCGCGTTCGATGGAATCCGAGAACCTGGCTCGCAACATGGGCGAGCAGCGCTCGGCGGCGTCATCCTGGGGGGGCGGTGATCGCAGCTACGGCAGCGGCTTTCGCGGCAGCGGTAGCGAGCCCGGATTCGAGCGCGGAGGCGGCGGGTTCCAGGGCGGCGGCGGCTTCCGAGGCGGCGGCGGCAGGCGATAGTTGTATCAGCGACATTAGCGCCGATCTCGGCTACGCTGATGGTGCTCGGCCGCTTTCGCCTATCCACCTGAACCAGAAGGCCACTATGGCGATGCACTTGCAACCGGCCGTGGACTCCGTAGACCACGATCGGCCAGTCTCCAGGGCGTATGCCTGGATTGCGTTCGTGCTGGTGGTCGGCCTGATGCTGTCGGACTACCTGTCGCGGCAGGTGATCAATGCGATCTTTCCCTTCCTCAAGGCGGAATGGGCGCTGAGCGACGCGCAACTCGGCTCGCTCGCCAGCGTCGTGGCACTGGTCGTCGGCGTAATGACGTTTCCCGTCTCGCTGCTCGCCGACCGGTGGGGACGGGTGAGAAGCGCAACGGTCATGGCGCTGGTTTGGGGAATAGCGACGATCGGCTGCGGGCTGGCAGAGGGCTTTGCATCGATGCTTGTCGCGCGTGCCTTGGTCGGCCTCGGCGAGGCAGGCTATGGGAGCGCGGGCGGGGCGATCCTGACGCACGTGTTTCCGCGCCGGCTGCACTCGACCGTCATGGGCACCTTCCTCTCCGCCGCGTTGTTCGGCTCGGTGCTCGGCGTGATCCTGGGCGGCGTTATCGCCAAGAGTCTGGGTTGGCAGCTCGCGTTCGTGATCGTCGGCGGCGCGGGGTTGGCGCTTGCCGTGACCTTCCCTCTGGTGGTCAAAGAACCACCCTCGGCCGCACCGGAAGGCGCGCCTGCCATGCCGCTACGCCGTGTCATCCGAGAGCTTTTTCGCTTTCGCACGGTGAACTGCACCTACGTCGCCTCCGGTCTGCTGATGTTCATCCAGGGCTCGATCATCGCTTGGGCGCCCAGCTACCTGAATCGATACTATGCGATGGATCCTGCTCAGGCTGCTGTCGGAGCCGGCGTCCTCGTGCTGGTGGCTGGCGTGGGGATGACGCTTGGCGGAATTGTCGTCGATCGCCTCGTCGCGGTTCGCCATTTCAATCGACTGAACATTGTCTGGGCGTACGCACTCGCGTCCGGAGCGAGCTTGCTAGCCGCGTTCCTGATCTCCCCGGGCCCGCTGCAGTTCTGCATGATCGCGCTCGGGTTGCTTCTGGGCGCGGGTTTCGCGGGACCGTCGGGCGCAGTGGTCGCCGACGTGACCGACCCTGCGATCCGCGCCACCGTCTTCGCGACGCTAACGCTCGCCAACAATCTGATCGGCCTCGCACCGGGACCTTTCCTCACCGGCGTGCTCGCCGATGCGGTGGGGCTCGACGGCGCGTTGCGCATCGTCCCGTTAACGAGCATTCTCGCTGCCGTTTTCTATATCGTCGCCGCGCGCAGCTATAACCGCGATCGCCGCCACTACGCGAATACGTAGACCGGTGACGGGCTGCGATCCTCCGAAAATACCGGGGGCATGTCAGGTTCACGAAGAGTAGCGCTTACCCTCCGCATGCCTCCGTCTAGTGCTTGTGCTGTGTTGTCCAGTTCCGCAGCGCGTCCAGAGTGTTCGCCACATGCTTCTCGGGGTTGAGAGACTGATAGGCATAGATGATGTGGCCATCCGGCGCGATGACGTACGACACGCGGTCGGCATATTCGGGCTTGACCGCCAGGACCGCGTCGTAGGACTTCATGATGCTCTGGTCCGTGTCGGCGGCGACGGCGAACTTGCTGCGGCACTCGCTGACTGAAAATCTGTTCAACGTCTCGATATTGTCGTGGGACACACCGATTACCGTGGCGCCGAGCGCGCGATACGCATCGGTCGCGTCGGCGAAATCGTGTGCCTCGATCGTGCAGCCCTTGGTGAAAGCTGCTGGGTAGAAGTACAGCACCACCGGACCCTTCTTCAACGCCTCGGATAGCGAGAAGGTGAAAACGCTGCCGCCAAGCGACGCCTGCGTCGTGAAGTCTGGAGCCGGATCTCCCGGCTTCAAGGCCGCGAGCGACGGCGTGGCGACGAAAAGGGCCACGAATCCGAGCAAAGTGAGAGGTCGCAACATGGCTGGGCTCCTGAACCTAGTGAGCGGTAAATGATGCAAGAGTTCCTACGCTGGCGCAACTCCCGTTATGGGTGGACCGCATTTCGGAAGCAGTCGGCCAGGAGTGGTTTGAATCCGGACCGCTCCCGCCAAGGGCCGGCGAGTCAGGCCAAAAATCAGCGGAAGCAAGCGATGCCGGAAACTGTTAGCCGTTATCGGCTTACGAGTGAATCCCTGAATCTGCTAGACCATGCGCCGCACCGATGCCTGCAGGATGCCCGCGCTTCTGACCGCCGCTGTCGCCATGACGTTGGCGGCCGGGCCGACGCAGCCTGCAATCGCAGCCACGGTCAGTTTCAACGCTGAACGCCGCGACGGCGCGCTGAATATGCAGGCGAGCGCCGTGCTGAAGACGGATGTCGGCACCGCATGGCGGGTGCTGACCGACTACGCGCGCTACGTCGAATTCGTTCCTGATCTGCAGGTGAGCCGCGTCGTTGCGCGTAGCGGGACTGCGGTGACGGTCGAGGAAGCTGGCGACGCGGTGCTGGGGCCCTTCCGCGTCCCTCTCAAGGTTACCTTCGAGATCATCGAGTTCGCGCCGAACAGCTTGCGCTCCCGTGCGGTCGCCGGCAGCCTGCGCTCGCTGGATAGCGTCTACGAACTGACGCCGGTCGCGGCTGGCGTGCGTCTGGACTACAACGGGCGCGTCGATCCAGGGTTCGGTCTTGGCCCAATCGAGCAGCTGGCTGCGGAGCGCAATATCGCCCGCCAATTTCAGGCGCTCGCCGATGAGATTGAGCGCAGCAGCGCAACAGGCACGGAGCGTAGAGCCGAGGCGCCCTGACCGGGCCCGAGGCGGAATGCGACGAAGTTCGCTAACCGCCACTCGGCGAACGACCAATATCGCTTCTCCGCGACATCGGGTGACGGCTCAGGCTCGGCTTGAGCCGTCACTGCCCGTCTCAGACGGGCCAGTTTCGGCCCTTCGAGCGGCGCGCAGAACCTTGCCTGCGCATTGGCTTAGTGTGCTCGGCAGGGCCCTTGAAGTCAGTCGAATCATGACCGAAGATCAGGCAGAGGCATCTTTGAGGAGACATGGATGACCAACGCTACCGTCATTCGTAAGGCGTATGCTGACTTCGCCAAGGGCGACATCCCGGCAGTGCTTGCAGCATTCGACAAGTCGATCACGTGGCATGTGCCGGGCCATAGTCCTTTGTCGGGCGATTACAAAGGGCACAACGAGGTCGTTGGATTTTTCAACCACACGCTAGCATTGTGCGGCGGTATCTTCGCTATAGAGGTTCATCAGATCCTCGCGGAAGGCGATCTTGTAGTGGCACTTGTAACGGTCAAAGCGGAGCGAAACGCTCGTCCCGCCGCATTCCAGGAGGTGCACGTATGGCGGTTGGCGAACGGGACGGCCACTGATTTTCGCGAATTCCAGGGGGACGAGCAGACGGAGGATCGTTTCTGGTCGTAAGGGCCGCCGCTGCAGCGCAAACGCCACGCGTCTGCGCAGGCTGATCCGCGCCCGACCGCATGCGCTTTGCCAGGTACGGCGACCGCGCTCATGGCAACTCCCGGTGACGCGGGTCTCAAGACGCTATAATCCGCCGAAGCGCACAAAGAAACCGCTGCGCGGAGGAGAAATCATGCAAGGAATTCACCGGCGTGCGGCTTTGGCGGCGGCATTTTCGTTGCCGCTGGTCTTCGCAGTCGCGACTGCGGGAGAAATCCGGGTCGCCTGCTATTCGGACGGCAACGAATGCGAAGTCACGCAGGACCTCGCCAAACGCTTCGAGACGCAGAACCCGGACGTCAAGGTCGCCATCGACAAGGTCCCGTACAAGGCGATCCTCGAAACGCTTCCCGTCCAGTTGGCGGCGGGCGAGGGCCCCGACATCGCGCGCGTCACCGACCTGGGCGGTCTCTCGAAGTACTACCTCGACATCACGCCCTACGTGAAGGATCCGAAATACTGGGAGGCCAACTTCGGCCAGACGCTGCCGTGGATGCGACCGTCTCCGACCGACAAGGGCATCTATGGAATGATGACCCAGCTCACCGTGACGGGCCCCTACGTCAACAAGACGCTGTTCGAGCAGGCGAACGTGCCGCTGCCAGGATCCCAGGCGACTTGGGATCAGTGGATCGATGCGGCGCGCAAGGTCGCGAAGGCCACGCAGGTACCTTTCGCGGTCGCCTTCGATCGCAGCGGCCACCGCTTCGCGGGGCCGGCCATCAGCATGGGAGCCAGGTACTTCGATGCCAAAGGAGATCTCGTCGTCGACGACGGCTACAAGGCGATGGCGAAGAAGCTCTACGACTGGAACCGTGACGGCACCATGCCGAAAGAGGTGTGGGGCGGTGTCGGCGGATCGAGCTACCGCGACGCGTTCGAGGAGTTCGCCAACGGCCGCGTCGTGATGTACCTGTCGGGAAGCTGGCAGATCAGGCGGATGGACACGCAGATCGGCAAGAACTTCGACTGGATCGCGGTGCCGAATCCCTGCGGTCCGGCCGCCTGCACTGGCATCCCGGGTGGAGCCGCGTTTGTCGCGCTCAAGCGGACCAAGAACCCCAAGGATGTCGGACGCTTCCTCGATTACCTGGCGAGCGAGCCGGTGTACGCCGAGTACATGTCACGCACCGAGAACATCCCTGCCAATGCCGCGGTGGCCAAGAAGGGCGTCGACTACAAGGTCTCGCCGCCAGC
>Ga0187778_10002959_pt1 | contig 11488 bp, 6 predicted proteins | sample 1015_Q2_SP5_20_M_FD_132418 | JGI IMG/M metagenome (GOLD analysis project Ga0187778, IMG submission 132418) | Tropical peat soil microbial communities from peatlands in Department of Meta, Colombia - 1015_Q2_SP5_20_MG | ecosystem: Environmental > Terrestrial > Soil > Wetlands > Peat | place...
CTATTGGCAAGGATGTTTAGCTCGGTGGGCCGACACCGGACTCCGACTTCGTTGTCTTTGTCGATCTGGGGCAGGGTGTGGAGGAGCAGTCTAGTGATATAGGAGAGAACCGCGGCGCGGCGGGCGGAGATTTGGTTTCGGGCCAGCAACTCGTAGAGCTTGCCGAGGGAGTGGTTGATGCCCTGGGCGGTCTGGAAATGCTGAGAATACCGGGAGAGGTCGTCGAAGTAGTCGGCGTCTTCCAACTGTTTTTGTTCGGCGAGATGGTGAGGACAGAGGCTGGACTGAGCACTGGCGGCGGAAAGACGGCAGCGGCGGCCAGTGGGAGAAAGATAGGCACAGCGGAGAGAAGTGGACAGAGTTGTTTGCGGTTTCATGTTTTTCCTTTTTTTTCGAAATGGGGGTAGGGTACCCCGGGTGTTTTGAGCAAAGAGTGCGGAAGAGGTTGAAAAGAAAAGAGATACGAAATTGGAGAGCGCAAAAGAGTGCGCAAGCTGTTGAAAAGAAAGGACAGTGGCGAGTGACGAGCAAGGCAGCCCGGAGAGGATGGGGTCGAGAAATCACCACCCATGATAATCCCAATCCGTTGATTTGTCAACTGAAATGATATTTATTTCTAAAGTACTAGTATTTAGAGAATCGGCACAAATGGGCGTATTGGTTCAAACAGGATTGCAAGAGAAAGAAAACAAAAGGGTAGACCTCACTGAGAGGTGATGCATGGGGCCAGAGCGGCGCAGGTGCCCCCTGCAGAGCACGAAAGTGCCCATGCGGCGGCTAGTACCCACTTTACCGGTAACCCCGTTAATCAGGAGCTTGGTCATTTTGGGCTATGATGTGACACAGCATAACGCTATGAAAGCTAGATACATTGCGCGACTAGTGGTGCTCGCTTGCGTTACCGTTTCCGGGTTGTCTTTTCTGTATGGCGTCTCCATCTTCGCTTGGATTTTCTTCGAGAACTTCCACCGGTTTCCTGTTGGGGTTGTTGTAGCAAAGCGCATCGCTCACGCCGAGTCGGGCAGGAGTAAACAAGCCGTTCTATGAATTCAGCCTCCCATAGGCAAGTCACGCGACCACAACAACAAGCCCAAACGTAATAGGATGAGTGAAACCTAGGAATGCCAAACGGGGCCGCACCGGCTATGGGCTTGGTTCGACGAGGACTCGAACAGTTGAGCGTCTGCACTCATATCCTCTGGGGAATTCTTCGTAGTTACAGGTGTCTCCAGAAGGCCCTTCTCTGTTCCTTGCTGCTATCTCTGCTCGTTTGCGCCGGAGCGCAGGCGGAAAAACTGCCGGTGCGGAAATTCACGACCGCGGACGGGTTGCCGAGCAACGCAGTGAATTGCGTGAAGCGTGATTCGCGAGGATTCCTGTGGTTCTGTACGGCCGAAGGGCTCTCGCGATTTGATGGCGATCGTTTTGTAAATTACGGGATCGACCAAGGGCTGCCCGACCGTCTCGTGACGGATTTTCTGGAGACCCGAAAGGGAGAATATTGGGTTGGGACGCTTCGCGGGTTGGCCAGACTCAATCCCAAGCCTTCCTCGGGTTCGAGCGTGTTTTCCATGGTTCCCCTCGGTGAAAACGACCAGAGCCGGCACATCAATAGTCTGTTTCAAGACCGCGAAGGAGTGCTTTGGGTAGCGACCGATGGCGGCGTCTACTTCCAAGTGGTATCGGGGGAGAAAAAAGGGTTCGAGCATCTTGAACCCGGACCCGGAGCCGACGGACAGATCTCTGATTTTGTAGCACAAGACCACGAAGGCAATCTTTGGATCGTTTACGGGCGCGATAAGGACGTTTTGCTTTGCCGGCGCGAGCCCGGCGGACAAGCAGAACTCATGTCGGATCCGTTTCTTGCGGCAAACAGAGTCACTTCTCTCTTTGTCGACGCGGAAGATCGCATTTGGCTAAGCACCTATCTCGGGCTTGCGCTGCTGGCAGCCCATCCTAGCAATACGAAACTCTTTGCGCGCATCTTTCATAAGCGGGATGGTCTGCCATATGACTATACCGGACCGATGTTTCAGACTTCCGATGGAAGGTTGTGGGTGGGGGCCGGTGAGTTAACGGAAGTGATCGGGAGCAGCGAAGCCGTTCGATTCAAGCCGTGGGCGGGTTCGGAACAGGGCTTTTTCGAAATCCATGCCGAAGATGATAACGGGAATCTTTGGTATAGCGGCACGCGCTTGACTACCCACGGGTTCGTTACGTATGGCCGAGAAGACGGGCTGCGAACGGAGGATGTGCGGTCGATCTTTGGAGGGCCGGATGGGCAGGTCTACGTCGTCACGGGGCTTCACGGGCGCTATATTCATCGATTCGACGGGAAGAGATTCACGATGACTGTGCCGTACGTGCCCGGCCATGATGCAGCCTGGGATTGGGACGGGTGGGGTTGGGGGCAAATACACTTCCAGGATCACCTTGGAGAGTGGTGGTTTGCGACCGGTTACGGGCTGCTCCGCTATCCCAAGGTGAAAAGGCTGGAAGAATTGGCGCACACCCCACCGAAAGCGTTCTACACAACCCGCGATGGATTGGGCGGCAATGATATTTTTCGGCTTTACGAGGACTCCCACGGTGACATCTGGATATCAGCTTGGGGTGGCAGCGGGCTGACACGATGGGACCGAGCCACAGGACGGTTTCACACCATTGGGAAACAGGAAGGTTGGAGTGGCGGACTTGGCACCTCCTACCGTGAAGATCGCGCGGGAAATCTATGGTTCGGCTTGTGGGAACATGATTTAGTACGCGTTAGGCGCGGCCATTTTGAAATATTGCATCGAAGTGATGGCTTTCCAGATGGAGTAGTGTATGCCATCTGGCTGGACCACAAAGGGCGAATCTGGGCGGGCACGAGCCGAGGGGGACTAGTGCGGATTGATGAGCCCGATGGGGAACAGATTCACTATCGCGTGTACACGACAAAGGAAGGTTTGTCGAGCAACGACGTTCGTGCCATCACCGAGGATCGCTTGGGGAGAATCTACTTTTGGACGGGGAAGGGAGTGGACCGATTGGAGCCAGAGACCGGGGGATTGGTTCATTATACGCCAGAGGACGGACTGGTTCCCGCAGGCTCCGATAACCAGGAGGCGTTCTGCGATCAGCAAGGAAACTTGTGGTTCGGTTACGTCGGGCTATCGCGATTTGAGCCTCGGGAAGAATCAGTGAATCCCCCATCGCTCCCCGTGTACATCAGCCACTTTCGCGTCCGGGGAGCGCCCTTGCCGATTTCCGAGCTCGGTGAAACAGCTCTGTCCGGCCTGGTGTTCCAACACAGCGACAATAATTTGCAAATTGAGTTTGGAAGCTTGCACTTTGACACGACTCAGGTGCTGCGCTTCCAGTACAAGCTCGAAAGCACGGACAAGGATTGGAGTGCGCCCACTGATGTGCGGACGGTCAATTATGCAGATCTTCGTCCGGGGAATTATCGTTTTGCGGTGCGGGTCATCAATGGCCGGGGGCAGACGAGCGCAACACCGGCGGTGGTGAGTTTTCGCGTGCTTGCTCCCGTATGGGCACGCTGGTGGTTTCTAACTCTTGCTGCGGCAATGCTGGCGCTGCTGGGATACGGGCTTTACCAATTCCGCGTGAATCAGCTTCTCGAGGTCGAGCGAGTGCGCACGCGAATCGCTTCGGATTTGCACGACGATGTGGGATCGGGGCTCACGCAAATCGCCATTTTGAGCGAACTTGCGCAGCGCGAGCCCCCAAGTAATAAGGGAGAGCGGCTATCGCGTATTGCAGAGCTTTCCCGCGAACTGGTGGACGGCATGAGCGAAATTGTGTGGGCCTTGAACCCGCAGGGGGATCAACTCGCCGACCTGGCGCAGCGCATGAGAAGTTTCGCCAGCGATGTTTTTGAACCGCGCGGGATCGAGTTTGAGCTCCACGCTCCGATTGCAGATACCATCACCCGGCTGCGCTCCGACGCGCGCCGGCAGGTGTACCTAATCTTCAAAGAAGCCATCAACAACAGTGTCCGTCATTCCAGCTGCACGGCGGTTCGGGCGAGCTTATCGCTGGAAAACGGCCAACTTCTTCTTCAGGTCTCTGACAATGGGACCGGCATTCCGCTGAATGATAAGGACGACGGCCGTGGCTCAGGGCACGGACTGAAAAGCATGAGAAAGAGAGCGGCAGACCTCGGCGGAAGCCTGGAGGTTACCTCTCAAAGCGGCAGCGGCACCAAAATCAGCTTGCGCGTGCCGCTGGGCCGGAAGTTCAAAGACGTTCTGAAAACTACATAAACATGTGGGGACAATCGCGCGGCGAGGAGCGAACATGGCAAGGCCGGTTGGAGATCCAGGAACATGCCAGCAAGCGAAGGGACGGAACCCCAAATGAATTTCGGCAATCGCCATGAGCCGTTAACCGTCGCCATCATTGAAGACCAGAGAGATATCCGGGCCGGACTACAGATGCTTATCAACGGCTCTCCGGGATTTTGTTGCGTTGGCGCGTATGGCTCGATGGAGGAAAGTCTACGAGCACTGACTGTCGAGGTCCCAAAAATCGCGCTCGTGGACATTGGGCTGCCGGGAATGTCTGGAACACAAGGCATTCCGCTTTTGCGCGAAAGGTACCCCAACACGACGTTCCTGATTCTCAGTGTGTACAAGGACGACCAACGAATTTTTGAGGCCTTGTGCGCGGGTGCGAGCGGGTACCTGCTGAAGAAAACGCCGCCCGCGAAGCTGTTGGAAAGCCTGCACGAAGCCGCAGACGGCGGCGCGCCGATGTCTCCGGAGATTGCGCGGCGCGTGGTCGCGTTGTTTCAGAAATTGCGGCCACCAGCATCGGCAGAGCACGATTTGACGCCCCACGAAGTACGCTTACTGCAACTGCTTGCCGAGGGGTATAGTTGCAGGATGGCTGCAAAAAAGCTGGATGTCACGATAAATACCATTCGTTTCCACATGAAAAGCATCTACGAGAAACTGCACGTCCACTCGAGGTCGGAAGCCGTAGCCAAGGGCCTGCGCAATCAAATCGTCCGCTGAATTTTCCCTGCAGTTTGAATTGGATGCCGCTGTCCAGTTCCCTACATATAGATGTGGTGACACAGGATCGCGCGTTTTGGTGGAATTGCGGCCGCAAGAATCCTACTAGGTTGACTGCAAGACTGGTCGAGTGATGGGAAATGGAGAATTGCCATGAAATCTAGAAATGGCTCGTTGCTTCTCGGAGCGCTGCTGGGTGCGGTCACTGCGGTCAGCAATCTTGGCTGCAACAATGGCACGTCGGCCCCGCCACCCCCTCCGGCCATCAGCGTTACTTTTTCTTCCCAAGCCTCGGCGACGGTGGAAGCAGGGGGAACGCAGCAATTCAGCGCTACGGTTCAAAACGATGCCTCCCATGCTGGGATCACTTGGAGCGTGGCATGCGCTGCCGCGCCTTGCGGCAGCGTTTCGCCGACAACTACCGCCAGCGCCGCACCCACAACCTATACGGCCCCCGCGGCTCCGCCAGCAAGCAACCTCCAGGTGACACTTACCGCGGCGGCCGTGGCTGACCCAGCCGCAACCAACTCGGCAGCGATTACGGTTCCTGCCGTCACCGTCTCCTTATCCCAGTCAACCGCTACCGTTCAGGTCAACGCGACACAACAATTTACCGCGACCGTCGACAACGACCCCAACAACAAAGGAGTTAGCTGGACGCTCACCCAAAATGGAGCGGCTTGCTCTCCGGCTTGCGGAACTGTTGCGCCAGGCACCACGGCCAGCGGCACGCCAACCACCTACACCGGGCCAGCCACGCCGCCAGCCGGAAGCCTGACGGCCACGCTCACGGCCACGTCCATCACAAGCCCGACGGCGTCAGCCCCGGCAACCATCACGATTACTGGGATCGTGATTACCATTTCTCCGAACGGCCCATCCGTGGAGTCCGGCGGAACGCAGCAATTCACCGCCATGGTCACCGGCGATCCGAGCAACGGCGGTGTGACCTGGAGCCTGGTCAAATCTTCTCGCGGGATTTGCAACCCTATCAACCCCCACAACTGTGGGGTCCGCTACTCCGCATGTCCTACTGGCTGTGGGACAGTTTCGCCAACCACAACCGCGAGCAGTGCATCGGTGATGTACACCGCTCCTCCCAATGCGCCTTCGGGGGTACTTATCCAAGCCAACTCCGTGACGAACACTTCCGCTTTTGGCCGCGTGCCCATAACCCTCCTCCCTATTTCCGTATCGGTGTCGCCAAGTCCCGTGAGTGTCGCCTTGAACGCCCCACAGCAGTTTACGGCCACAGTAACGAACGACGGGAGCAATAGCGGCGTGACATGGACCCTGACGCAGAATGGCGCCGCCTGCTCGCCCGACTGCGGCACAATGACTCCCGCAAGCACAACCAGCGGTGCAGCCGCAACCTACAACGCGCCCGCGACAGCGCCCGAGTCGCCCGGCGTGACCGTCACGGCCAGGTCGGCAGAGGACACCACAAAATCGAGCAGCGCAGTAGCGATCCTGAAAACTGCAACTGGCGCCTTAGCCTGTGGCGCGGAAACAGGCAAAGAATCCTTGCTCAAGGGCCAATACGCATTTTCATTGGAAGGCAGTAATCCGTACGACCAAGTGGTCATAGCAGGAAGCTTCACCGCTGACGGCACGGGCAAAATCACCGGCGGTGAAACGGATGCCCAGCGAACCGTCGGTCCCGTAGAGAAGGACGTCAGCATCAACGCTTCTGTGAGTGGCTATACGGTGGGGCCGGACCATCGCGGCTGCCTACTTCTGGCGGATGCAAGTGGAGAGGCGCCAATCTTTCGTTTCGCTCTCGGCTCCATCAACCCCGGCAATATCGCGACGCTAGGTCATATCGTCGAGGTTGGGGATGGTGGAGGGTTCCCCGCGCCTGTCGCAGGAACCTTGCGATTACAGGATGCGACCTCGTTTGCGGCGAGCCAATTCAAGGGCCCCTATGCCTATGGAGTGGCCGGGGGCGGCATCGTGGTCGCCATGGCCGGGACATTTGTGTCCGACGGCGTCTCCGCGCTTACCTCCAGTGACTTCGACAGCAACGTGGGCGGAAATGTAACGAGCAATCAGTCCTCCTCTCCCGGAGGCACCTTTACGTGCTGTTCCGCAAACGGTCGGGGGACGTTAAACTTAAGCAACGCCAATGCCCCAATCAGCTCTTTCGTAATTTACATGATCAACAGTGGCGACAGCTTTCTGATGAGCGGCGCAGGTGTTACGGGCGAAGCCATTGCCATCCCGTCTGCGACAACTTTCACGCAAGTTTCTCTCAATGGTGCTGCGGTTCTTCGCGGCACTGGGCTGTCGAGTATCGGCCCAATCGTGGACATCGCCCTGGCAACTGCCGACGGAAAAAGTGCCATGACGGTGAACGACAACATCAACGACGGCGGCGCATTTACTTCCACCAGCACCGCGTTGAACTTCACCGTGGCTTCCAACGGTCGCGTCACGTTTACGGGCGGCACCACGCCACCGGTGGTTTATCTGTACGGCCCGAACCAAGGATTCCTGGTGAGCACAGACACGATCGCGACCTTGGGGATTCTGGAGCCGCAAGCCGCAGGTCCGTTCAGCGACGCTTCGTTTTCCGGCGCGTATATCTTCGGCACGGAAAATTCCTCGGCAAGCTCCGTCACTATAGAGTCTGGCGTCTTGACGGCAAATGGAAACGGAAACGCTACCGGGACTTCGGATCAATCCACCGCAACGGGCTCGACGCAGAACGAGAGCCTTAGTTTCACCTATTCGTTCCCGGCGAACGGCGTCGGAAACATCGGCACCGGCACCACGGCCATTCTCATCTCCGGCAACAAGCTGGTGTTCATCAAAAACACCGATCCAAACCCGACAATCACCGTCGTCGAGAAGTAATATGATCGCGAACCGGCTTATGGGAGGACGCAGTGAGTAGAAAATTGAACCAATTTTCGCCACTGACGTTGGGAATTCTCCTCGCGGTCTACTTGGCGGGATGCGGTGGCGGAACCACAACCCCATCCCTATTTATCCTTACGACCTCTTTGCCCGATGACACCATCGGCTCGCCTTACAGCGTGACGCTACAGGCATCCGGTGGCACCGCGCCATTCGCCTGGAGCGTTTCTGCCGGCAACTTGCCTGATAACCTCACCTTGGCGAGCAGCTCCAGCAGTTCGGTAACGATTTCCGGAACGCCCGACCGAGTGCAAGCGGCAGTCTCATTTACAATTCGAGTGAATGACGCGACCAACCAAACCGCAACGCAATCCTACAGTGTGAATATCACCAGCTCTCCCACCGTGGTCGTGACGAAGTCTGGCGCAATCCAGGGCACTGTACAGGGCAACATTTTCGCGTTTCGCGGAATCCCTTATGCAGCCCCGCCGACGGGCAATCTGCGCTGGAGGCCCCCGCAGCCGCCAGCCAGTTGGTCTGGCGTCCGAGACGCCTCCACCTTCGGCAATCTGTGCACTCAGAATTCCAGCGGCCAGATCGTTGGCAGCGAGGATTGCCTCGTCCTCAATATCTTTGTCGGTCAGCCGGCTTCGGCACAGCCGCTCCCTGTTATGGTTTTCTTTCACGGAGGCGGCAACGCGGCCGGGGGCACGCAACAAAAACCATTCGACTTGCCTCCTCTGGCAAACCAGGGCGTGCTCGTCGTAACTGCGGAATACCGGCTGGGAGCATTGGGCTTCCTGGCTCTGTCGCAGCTCACAGCCGAAGATGGCGTCTCCTCCGGCTATTACGGGCTGATGGACCAAATTGCCGCTCTAACTTGGGTGCAGCAGAACATCGCTGCTTTTGGCGGCGATCCGGCACACGTGATGATGTTTGGGCAGTCCGCAGGTGCCGGTGACACAGAGGCCTTGCTGATGTCGCCCCTCGCAAAGGGATTGTTCTCCGCCGCCGGGATGGAAAGCGGCGCCGAGCATTCCGCGGGGCTTGTGACGCTGGCCCAGGCCGAGACGGACGAGGCGCCGATCGTCTCTTTGCTTGGCTGCGGCACAGCGGCGGATGTGCTTGCATGCCTGCGCGCCGTACCAGCCGCAACGATTGTCACAAACCAAAGCGCGCTCCCTCATGTCCCCGGGATTATCGAGCCGCGCGTTGTTCCCGTCGATCCACTCGTCGCTCTTCAGCAGAACGGTTCGCCCGTCCCTCTGCTCATCGGATCGAACCGGGAAGAAAATGCCGCCATCAACGATGATCCGACGGTGACCCCGCCACTCACCGAGCCTGGCTACGAAACCCAAGTCCACGCGGAGTACGATCCCTTAGGCGCCGGAGTTGCAAATCAGGTTTTGAGCCTCTATCCCGCAAGCTCCTACGACTCGCCCATCTACGCGCTCATCGCGGTGGACAGCGATTCCTTACTCACATGCCCAACCCGCGAAACCGCTCGCGCTGCTGCTACGGGTGCCGATCGCCCCGCCGTTTGGAGGTACCTCTATGTCCACCGCTACGAGAACGACGCAACATTGAATCAGTACCGCGCTTTTCATACCGCGGAGCTCTTCTTCGTGTTCGGCAACGTACAACCCCCGGATCCTAACTTGTACACACCGACTGCAGCCGAGGTCACGTTAGCCGGCCAGATCATGGGCTATTGGACGCGCTTCGCTGCCACCGGCAATCCCAACGGGGCAGGAGCGGTCCAGTGGCCAGCGTATGACGCGACGACAGACGCGATGCTGCAACTCGACGACACTTTTGTAGAGATCAACGGCTACCACAACCCGCAGTGCGACTATCTCGCAACGCTTCCATACCAACCGCCGTCAAGCGGCCCAAGCATTGCTCCGCAGGGTGCGCTGAGTTCAAGCAGACAGCGGGTCAGCTTCTGGACCATGCCACGGCAGCAGTGAGGCTAGGATGATGCCTATCGCTTCAGCATCGAGGAGTCAATTGCCGACCACTTTCCCGCCGATTCCGGGCGGATGACGGGCAACTCGGAAGTAGTGCCTAGTAAGTCGGGTAACCGGAGAAGTCCGTACTGGAACCTACTTGGACGTTAGACCGTTAATCAGGACCCACGAATATCAAACCGGGTGACACTCGATCAGCGAAGACGCTTCTGTGGAGATGATATGAGTGAGCGAGAAGCCGGTGGCCGCTAGGAGCGAACGGAATTCCCCTTCGGTGCGTTCCTGACCGCCGATCACCAACATCAGAAGTTCCATAAGACCTACAGGTCGACCCGAACCAACGATACCTTCGATCAAAAGCAGAGTACCGTTCGGACGAATAGCGCGACGGGTGTTGTGGAGGATTTTAGCAGCATCGACGTCGCGCCAATCGTGGATGACGCCTTTTAGTAGGTACGCGTCGGCCCCCTCGGGCACCGAGTCGAAGAAACTGCCACTCACAATTTGGCAACGGGTGGCAACGTCGCCCTTCAAGATTTCGGGAGAGTTGGAAACGACTTGGGGAAGATCGAAGAGAACACCTCGAAGCCCCGGCGTTGCCGCCAGTATTTCGCGCAGGAATGCTCCCTCGCCGCCTCCTACATCCACGAGTTGCTCAAAGCGCGAGAAGTCGTAAGCAGCAAGGAGCGCAGGTGTGGTCCAGCCGATGCCCTGCGTCATAGTCCTATTGAAAACTTCATCGTCAGCCGGATGGTCACCGAGGTACTTAAAGAAAGACTGCCCAAAGATTCGTTGGAACGCAGGTTCGCCCGTGCGGACTGACTCGTAAAGGTCCCCAAGTGGCAGCCAAAGAAAGCGTGCTGGCAGAAACAAGGCACCATCCCGCTGCGACTGAGGATGACTGCTGCGCAGCATTTCGCTAAGTGGCGTGTTACAGAAACGACCATCCGGTGTAAAAGCGAATATTTCAAGAGTGCAAAGTGCGCGCAACAGGCGCTCAAGTGCTACGGGATGGGAGCCGGATTGCGATGCCAGCTCTGTGGCGGTCTTTGTGCCAGAAGCCAGTAGGTCAGCTAGGCGTAGCTTGGTCGCGACATGGATCGCCTGCGCGGCGATAATGCCGGGCCAGATGTACTCCATGGGATTGGTCGGCATGGAATGAATGCTGATTCTATATATGCAGACGTTTAGCGCCGAACTTAGGTAGCAAGATCGCTGCCGGGCGGACAGTCCTGATAAGTCGGATAACCGGACATGTGGGTATCTCTAACAATGTCGGCCCTGTCAAATCCTTTAGGGGCACACTTCTCCGTTCACTCCCGAGAGTGGTCTTGGTAGTCTTCCTGGTTCCTTCTTGACCTTCGCTTTGACGACCACGGCTCGCTCGTAATCTTTCGGTCTGCTTCAGTCCGACCCAAACATCTCTTCGATCAAAACTTCGACCATGATTAGTAATTCGAACTCCCTCTGCAGGGAGCGGGATGCCCCATCACTGGCGCGGTGTTCTACTTCACACCATACCCACTTCCGAGCTGTCCCACGTACGAACCGAACTCTAAAGATGGCGAATAGTCACAACCATTCCGCCACATCCAGTACAACCGAACCGCCAGCCTGCGTCCTATTGCTACCTTGGCA
>Ga0187778_10002960_pt1 | contig 11487 bp, 9 predicted proteins | sample 1015_Q2_SP5_20_M_FD_132418 | JGI IMG/M metagenome (GOLD analysis project Ga0187778, IMG submission 132418) | Tropical peat soil microbial communities from peatlands in Department of Meta, Colombia - 1015_Q2_SP5_20_MG | ecosystem: Environmental > Terrestrial > Soil > Wetlands > Peat | place...
AAAGGAGGGCGGCACTTGGAAAGTCTCGCGGAAGTGGACGCCGTCGTGTTCGACAAAACCGGCACCTTGACCATAGGACATCCCGATGTTCTGGATGTCGTGCCGGTCAATTCCTCTACGGCTGATCAGGTGCTCGTGCTCGCGGCTGCCGCGGAAATGCGACTGTCGCATCCCGTTGCGGACGCCATCGTCCGCGCCGCCCAAGCCAGAGACCTTTTAATTCCGGAGCGGACCGCGTCGGATTACAGCCTGGGTCTCGGTGTCGAAGCGATCGTGGACGACTCGGTGGTGCTCGTCGGAAGCCCGCGGTTCATGACGCTCCGCGGAGTGGACTTGACGCCGGAAGTCCAGGGACATATCGCTCGGATGCAGCAACAAGCGATTTCCCCACTCTGCGTGGCGAAGGACGGGGCCGTCGTCGGATTACTCTCCATCTCCGACCCGCTACGGCCGGAGGCGGTGGACGTGATTCAGGCCTTGCGGCATCGGGGCATCAAGCACATCGTGATGCTCACCGGCGATCATAAGGACGTCGCCAAGAGAATCGCGGATGAGCTCGGAATCACTGAGTATGTCGCCGAAGTCTTTCCGGGAGACAAATCGGAGGCGGTCCAACGTTTGCAACGAGCGGGCTATAAGGTCGCCGTCGTCGGGGACGGAATCAACGACTCACCCATGTTGGCCTACGCTGATGTGGGCATCGCCGTCGAGGGAGGCACGGAAGCCGCGCGAGAAACGGCGCCGGTGGTCCTCTTACATGGAGGGCTCTGGAAAGTCCCCCTTGCGATCGACATCGGCCGCGAGACGGTCGCGTTGATCCAGCAGAATTGGAAGATCATTTCCATTCCCAACACCATTGCGCTTGCCCTCGCCTGCGTCGGGCTGCTCGGTCCGATCGGCGCGACATTGCTTAGCAACGGGTCGGCGATCGTCGCGACCATGAACGGCCTGCGTCCGATCATGGAAGATCGGCCAATCAAAGTGAATTCTCCAGTACATGAAAGTGCAAGGCTCCTGCCAGCACCTGAGGCTGAGAAGGTCGTCCTCGCGGGATGACAAGGTGTAGCCGACTTCGGATATAATTGATTCATGTCGATGGAACTCGACAGGCCGTTCGCTGCCACCCAGGTCGTCCATTCGATTCCTGGTCGCGTCCGGCTGCGCGTGCCGATACTCAAGACCGCTCGGCACGTGGCGCGCGGGCTCGAGGCACTACTCTCAACTCAACCAGGGGTCATTGAGGCGACCGCCAATACGGGGTGTCATAGCGTGACCGTTGTGTACGATGCATCCGTGTGGGCCTCGGAATCGCTGTGTCAGTTCCTGCAAGATCGCAGTCTGGAAGAACTAGAAGAATACGCAAATGCCGCTTTGGCGATCGAAGCTGCCAGCTCATCTTCAATGAACTGGTTGCAGCCGTGGCGATTCTTGAACACGACTGAAGGCAGCGACGGTTCGAAAGGTTCCCTTCAGACAGGCCAACCGGTTAAGTCCGGTTACTGGACGCTCGGATATTACAGCATGATCGTTGGGGCGGTTCTGGTGCCTGTGCCGCTGGTCCCAGGCATACCGTTCTTGATTCTATCAAGCTACTGCTTTGCCAAGGCCACCATCTGGAGGGAAGAAGAGAGATCCGAAGGCGCAGAGCAACTTCCCAAAGCAAAAGAGAAAGGTGTTCTCCCATCCGCTGTTGAGAAGACATATATATAATGTGGTTGGGTTTGTGACAAAAAAATGGCCACTCATGCTCGCAAATGAACATGAGTGGCCATTGTACGTAGGCCCTGCAGATAGTGCAGGCGCGCAGCCCTCAGGATGGTCGTCGGTCTTATAGGACCGCTACCGTCAAGAGGAATGCCGCGACTTCGAGTCCAAACCCAACGATGGAGAGCACAAATACGAGGCTATGCATGATTGGTCCTCCTTGCTTGATCCTTATGGGATCCGGCCTGATTTGAATCAAGCCTACATGAAAGCAAGCTGCGTGCCATCCGGTGAGGCAAACTGCAGTCCCGACCAAAACACGAAGCTATTTGAAACCGTGAAGTGAAGGCGAGACGCGAACCAGAAAATTGTGCGGAGAGAGGGAATCAATTGATCAACTGTATCTACACAAACACATAATCTGTGTTCTTATCGTTGGGAGAACTCGGCGGACCTCCCGTTGATGAAGTATAATTTCCTCCGTCATTTCGGCACGGGTTTCATTAACTCCTCATCCGACAAGCGGCCTTCTTCAAACCGGATCGCCTTCTCCAACGCCTCGGTGGGAGATTCCCCATAGGCATAAATCCGGTATCCCACATAACCGACGGCGGCTCCGACCAGCAACTCGCCTACGCCAATCAGCATGGCGGCACCAGCACCCAAGCCTCCGGTAACGACCCCGCCAAGCCCCGGGGCGTGATGAAAGAATCTCCAGATTCCCCGGGCGGCGTCACCGATGCCTCCCTCAATACTCCGTAATCCGTAGCGGCCACCCTCGAAAGTCGAGGCGGTTGAGAAGGCCGTCTCTGTTTGTTTGCTCTGCCTTTTTTGTGTTGGCATACCCACCTCTCTAGAAGCCAGTTTTGTGATACGAGATCATATACTCTCATCTTTGGTAGTTTGTAAATGCCCAGCACGGGCTCATGGGCTCCCCAATCTGGTTCTCCATAGCATCACAACCCGTGCGTTGGCTGGTTGTGCCGGCTGTCACTCTTCGACCCAAAGTACCGCTCTACTGTCCTGCTAACCGGTCGAGCTGGGAGACCCCATTTGGGATTTAGATCAGGTCGCGGGGAAGTTATGGTTGAAGCGAGCGCCACTCCAACACTTCGCACTCCGTGCATGTTCCCAAAAGTTCCAGGACACGTTCCGGTCGACAGGCCACGCGATCCTCCTCGGTGACACCGTAGAACATATAAAAGACGCTGGGTCGGTAGCCGAGCGACAAGACACCGACGTTGCCAATCTTTCCCGTCCGTAGCAGGCGAATGATCTCAAGCGCTTCGGTATTGGTGTCCGTGTCAAACCAGATGGTATGGATTTTCTCGCGGGGCTCTTTGAGGGGGATAAGGATGGTGTGCTCTCTCTGATCCAGTCTGGCTTGGTCGAGGTCAAGGGCAGAGGTTGGCAGCACAATAGGGGGGAACATCTCACGAATTTTTTTCAGACAAGCGGATTCCTGATCGTCCTCCTTACGGTCAGGCATGGTCAGATCATATAAACTTCTCTTCGGGTTTGACGACTCTCGCCGTTGCACCAGGTGGGTATAGCCCTCCGACGCATTGGGATTCGGGCTCTGCGCTGGGTTCCCTGTCGCAGTGGAAAATGATCTGAAATGAGGATTGAGCGATTGACTTGCATGCGACATGAGTCGAGCGTTGGCGGAAGCTGTCAGCGCAAGGAGGATGCTCCAACCCAAAACCCAGAAGACAGCTATTTGCCGGAATCTTCGCGCATGACTTATCACAAAAACCTCGCGTTCTCTCAGGCGGGAGTCTAAAGATTTTCCGTGAAGGTGTTCGGGAAAAAACTCGAGATCAACAACGGACCATCGTGTCTCCTCGATGTGTGTGAGGATCTGTGCTTCTCCACGCCCTCAGGGGAGGATCGCCTCCTTTACCTATTTTCAATCTATGATCTTCGAGGATCTAGACTGGATACCAGGCCGGATATAGCCTCTGGTCGCTTACTTCTGCCCCAGACTCTCAGTACCGGCGCCCGCGATACCTAAGTCAATTCGGGACCGAGTGTAGCCTATCGTGGTCTGGCGGTGCAATTCCTGCCCAGCGGATTTACAAGTTTGTCGCATTTGAGATAGAGTAGGCGCCACAAGAATGGCCGGTCGAGGAGGCGGATATGCAGCAAGATGGCGCTGACAGGACGATGGATACGAAACCGGCCCGGTCGGGAGACTCTTGCTCAGGGAGCGACGTTCCCCTATTACGGGAACTTGAGGAAGGTATGGGCGCGGCCGGGCGCGCGGCATGGAGTTTCTTTCACACCCTTCCTTTTCACGGCGCGATAGTCGGTGGTGCCATTGGTCTCTACGCTGCCACAGTCTTCGGTGTCGCCGAACTGGCGGCCGCAGGCCTATGCGCTTTCGTCGCGTACAGGATGTCCGCTTATGGTGAGACATTGACTGAGGCGCTGGAAAACACCATAAAATTCGAAAAGGGCGAGCTCTCGAAAGAGGAGATCGACAAACCCGTTCTCTAGCAGAAGAGTAATGGAGGTTCGATACGGACCTCCGAGCCCCTCACCAATCCCGTGTCATCCGAGGCAATCCGCGTTCGTAGTCAGCTCATTCTAGTAACTCGATATCTCCGGTGTCCAAGTCATGTCGCGCGCCGACGATTTTCACCCGGTCGGCCTGCATGCTCGCCGCCAGCACCGGTACGTGAGCTTCCAGTTTTCTCATGACCAACCTGACATTGGCCCTTACCGCATTATCGATGATGTCTCCCGGTTGGTGTTTGACTTGAGCAACCGCCGGCATAATGGCGGCAATGATATCGCCCAAGTATCCGGGGCTTCCTTTGCCTGTGTCCATCGCCGCTACGGCTGCCTGCACAGCGCCGCACCGCTCGTGGCCCATGACCATCACTAATGGAATGTTCAGTTCCTCCAACCCGAATTCGATGCTACCGAAGACGGCGGTGTCGGGAACATGACCAGCTGTCCGGATCACAAACAGATCGCCGAGACCCTGATCGAAAATGATTTCGGGCGGGACCCGTGAGTCACCACATCCAAGAATCAACGCATATGGATGCTGGCTAAAGGCAAGAGTGGCGCGCCATCCTGCTTCCTGGTGCTGGTGTAGAGGCTGACTACTCAAATACCGCTTGTGCCCATCCAACAACTGACGGAGTGCTTCATCACTTGTCATCATCCGTTTGCCCCTGTGCTTTCGTAATGAAGGGCTCGCCACACCGTCGCCGAATTTACGACAAGACTCCGGGGCTATCTTCCCCGCTCGTGCGTGACAACAGGGCCGAATCGTTCCCGGAACATCTCAGGTGTGAGACCAACCACCTGAGCGCAGAGCGAGAGTCGATCCTTGTCTTCAAAGTCCTTTGAATCCAGGCGGATCATATAGCGGTGGGCGATCCGGTAGGGCTCTGCTGCAACATCCACCATGCGAACGCTTGTCCGTTGAGTGACTGGGTCGAGAATCGTGTCGAAAGGGATCGGTGAAAATTTTCCATTAACAACCGACACCATCGCCCCTGTGCCTCCCGAGATCAAGTATTCGGCCGCACTGCAGCCGAGGTCGCGACAATATTCCATATCGAACGGGATGGGATCGGCGCATCGCAATTCGAATCCGATGTCCTTGAGTCGGATGGTTGGAGCAAGACCATAGGGTTTCAACCGCTTAAGGACTTCTTCCTTCAGCGCTCGACCAAGGTCGAGATCCGCCAACTCCACATGGCCGTGCTCGTCGCGAGAGACGGACGCCAACGCGGTAAAATCCTCGGGATTCATAACTTCCGCGACTCCCTCGGCAAGGACCGCGACGCCATCCTCTCGTCCCTGACTCAACCGTTTGATAATCGCGCCGGCGAGAATGTCCGCGACTTTTGCGAGTCTGACTGGTCGCTCGGGAAACTCTTCCGGAATGAGAGTGAGCGTCGCTCCAGCCGCTTTGCCGATCCCCAAGGCGAGGTGGCCGGCCTTGCGCCCCATGGCCACCACGAAAAACCAGTGAGAAGTCGTTCGAGCATCTTCAAGGATGCTCTTGACCGCATAGGTGCCGACATGCCGGGCGGTCTGATATCCGAACGTGGGTACGCCTTCAGGAAGATCCAGGTCGTTATCGATGGTCTTGGGAACGTGGACGACTCGCAATCGTCCTTTTGCCGAACGTTCGAGCGTGAGCGCGGAGAAGCAGGTGTCATCCCCTCCGATTGTGATCAGCCCCGACACTCCGAGTTGCTCGAGGCTTTTCAACGACTGAGCAAGATGTGCGGAATTCTTGGTGGGGTTAGCGCGCGCAGTCTTGAGGATCGACCCGCCTCGAAAATGAAGTCGGCTGACCTGCTCAATCGTCAAAGGCGTGACCTTGCTCACATCGCCTTGCATGATCCACTTGAAACCCTGCTCGATGCCCAGGACTGTTTTGCCCTCCGCAAGGCATCGAATCGTCGCGGCGCTGATCACTCCGTTGATACCAGGCGCCGGACCTCCACCAACCAATATGGCGATTGTTTCGGCCATCGAAATTTCTCCTTCACGATCTGTTTGTATCGCGCTCGTTGCGTGTACTGAGTTTATACCGGGGTTGCCTGCCAGGACTATACCAGCAAACCCGACGACATTTGAAGGAAAGTGATTGGGGATTTCGCTAGAGCTAAGTCGCGAACATTTGGAAGAAGCTCATCGACACGAGCATAAATTCGCCTTTGTGCTTCCACACATATGAGCGCAATAGGGATTGGGGTATATTGGGACTTACTCGTTCATCTCTCTGTCGCCATCCTCCCCACCGTACCGTCTCCCAGCCAGTGCCTACGTAATAGTTTCTGAAGAGATTTTACGATCTTATAACCAAACGGTGATCTTCTTATGACTGTTTTATGGTGGTACTGCTCTTGCTCTGACCCTCTAAGAGTTGTATGGTCACATATTCTGGAACTGGTTTTATGTCGAATGGCGGGGCCATGTGGCCATATGACGATCATTGATCGCGAAGCATTTGAACCATCGGGAGACATTGACATGAAACGGCAAGAACTAGACCAAACCGCAACTGAGCTCGTGACGGACACGAAGGGGATTCTCGCAGCTGATTAAACGGTTCCCACGCTTACAGAACGCCTTGCGACGCTGAAGATTGAATCGACAGAAGACAGTGGAAGAACGACAACGAGAGCAGGAGCTGCCAGTGCAGTCCTCAAGAAGGCCAGCTAACCATGGAGCAAGCATACATGAAAACTCTTAGCGTTCACGAACAACAACAGCAGCAAATGAAGACACATCCCGGATTCATTGCAGCGCTGGATCAAAGCGGGGGCAGCACGCCCAATGCGCTACGTCGCTACGGAATCAAAGAAGGGGCGTGGTCGAACGACAATGAGATGTTTGTCATCGTGCATCAGATGCGTACGCGCATCATCACCAGTCCGAGCTTTTCCGGTCAGCGGATTATTGGCGCCATCCTGTTCGAGGACACCATGGACAGGGATATTGAGGGGCGGTCTACTGCGGACTATCTGTGGAATGTGAAGCGAGTGGTCCCTTTTCTGAAAGTGGACAAAGGCCTTGCGTCTGAAAAGGATGGGGTCCAGTTGATGAAGCCCATGCCCGCACTTGCTGCCCTGCTCGACAAAGCCAACACGAAAGGTATTTTTGGAACCAAGATGCGCTCGGTCATCAAGGAAGCCAATGGTGCCGGCATCAAGGAGGTCGTGGGCCAGCAGTTCCAGCTAGCCCGGCAAATCATCTCCGCTGGCCTCGTGCCGATCGTTGAACCGGAAGTTGACATTCACTGCGGGGAAAAGGCCAAGGCCGAAGCGTTGCTCAAAGAGGCCGTCTTGAAGGCACTCAACGAGTTGCCGGCGAGTCAGTCGGTCATGCTCAAGCTCACACTCCCGGAGCAAGACGACTTCTATCTTGATTGCATCCGACATCCCAATGTGTTGAGGGTCGTCGCGCTCTCGGGCGGCTATACGAGGGAAGAAGCCAACGACCGGCTGCGCCGGAATCATGGCCTCGTGGCGAGTTTTTCGCGGGCACTGGTAGAGGGGTTGACGGCCCAGCAATCCGATGCTGAGTTCAACGCCATGCTGGACAAATTCATTCAGAGTATCTTTGATGCGTCCAACACTTAAGGCAAATGTCCTCTCCCAACCCTCCCCCCATATTATGGGTAGGGCAAGCGTGAGGGCATGAGACTTGAGCGCTGATATGCAGATTCTGGTGATCAACAGTGGAAGTTCATCGATCAAATATCGGCTTCTGGACGTTGTAGAGGATGGAGGAGGACCAAATCCTCCAGCGCTGCTCGAAGGCGTGATCAAAGGTATCGGTGGAGTCGCAACCTTTGAAGTGAATGGAGAAGACGCACAACGTTCGAAGACGACGTTGGAGATTCGGAATCATGCACAGGCGTTGCGCGTGCTGTTTGATCGTCTGGCCGGTTCTCTCGGCAAGATCGAAGCGGTCGGGCATCGGGTCGTTCATGGAGGAGAACAGTATGTGAAGCCCACGTTGATTACTGAACAGGTCGAGGCCGGAATCGACTCTTTGTCCGAGTTAGCGCCACTCCATAATCCGTCGTGTCTCGCAGGGATTCGTGGAGCCAAGGCAGTCTTGGGTCGCTCAATACCGATGGTGGCTGTGTTCGACACGGCCTTTCACCAAACGATGCCGGACGTGGCCAAACGATATGCGCTTCCGGCGGAGCTGGCTGACCGGTATCGAATCCGGCGGTATGGTTTCCACGGGATTGCACATGCCTCGCTCGCGAACGGCTACGCGACATGTACGGGGAAACCACTGACAGAAGTACGTCTGATCACCCTGCAGCTCGGCAACGGTTGCTCTGTCACTGCAGTTGCAAAGGGCCGCTCGGTCGAAACCTCGATGGGGTTCACACCCTTGGAGGGGTTGGTGATGGGGACACGTTCGGGTGATCTGGATGCGTCCATCGTGAGTTATCTGTCGGAGCGCGAGAAGGTCGAGGCGGCTGAAGTCGAGCGGTGGCTCAACGAGCGGTCGGGTCTCCTTGGAGTCTCCGGCCGGTCAAACGACATGCGGGAGCTGCTCCGTGTGGCCGAGCAGGAGCACGACAAACGGGCGCAGTTCGCCATCGACCTGTTTTGTTATCGGGTGCGCAAGTACCTCGGGGCCTATCTCGCCGTCTTGGATGGCGCCGATGCCATCGTGTTCGGTGGTGGGATCGGGGAAAACGCACCGGAAATTCGAGAGCGGATCTGCCAGAAGATGGAGTGGTGTGGTCTGAAGATGAACCGGGACCGTAATCGAGCGGCGGTGGGGCTCTCGCCTGGTCGTGCAGAAAAGATCAGCACGGATGACTCACGGTTGGCGGCTTATGTGGTCGCAGCGGATGAAGAAACCTGGATTGCAAGAGAGACAGTTCGCTGTGTGCGAGCCGCACATTTATAAACCAAAGGCGCTGGAAATCAGTCAAGCGAGGCCGTAACAGGGAGGAGAGAGCATGGGGAATTCATTGTCGCAAAAGGAATTGAAATTGATCGATGCCTACTGGCGGGCGGCGAACTATCTGTCGGTCGGGCAGATTTATCTGTATGACAACCCGCTGCTGAAAAAGCCGTTGACGAAAGAACATGTCAAACCCCGGTTGCTTGGGCACTGGGGAACCACCCCTGGGCTGAATTTCATCTACGCCCATCTGAATCGAGTGATCAAGCAGCGGGATCTGAACATGATCTACATCATCGGTCCCGGCCACGGCGGTCCGGGCATCGTCGCCAATGCCTATCTGGAAAGCACCTACAGTGAAGTGTACCCGAACATCTCACAAGACGAAGAGGGCATGAAGCGATTGTTCAAACAGTTCTCGTTTCCCGGAGGCATTCCCAGCCACGTAGCGCCGGAAACACCTGGTTCGATTCATGAGGGAGGCGAATTGGGTTACGCCGTGTCCCACGCGTACGGGGCGGCATACGATAATCCTAACCTGATCGTCGCCTGTGTCGTCGGCGACGGCGAGGCTGAAACCGGAGCGCTGGCAACCTCATGGCACTCCAACAAGTTTCTCAATCCCGTCTCCGATGGTGTGGTGCTTCCGATCCTGCACTTGAATGGGTACAAAATCGCCAATCCCTGCGTGCTGGCCCGCATCAGTCACCAAGAATTGGATCAGCTCTTCCGTGGCTACGGCTACACGCCTCACTTTGTGGAGGGCAGTGATCCGGAGAAGATGCACCAACTGATGGCGACCACACTCGACAACATCCTCGACGATATTCATCGCATCAAGGCTGAGGCCCAACGGACCGGTGCCAAGAAGCGACCGCTCTGGCCGATGATCATCCTGCGCTCGCCCAAAGGATGGACCTGCCCGAAGGAGATTGACGGCAAGAAAACGGAAGATTACTGGCGAAGCCACCAGGTGCCGATGGGTGAAATGCACGAAAAACCCGCGCACATCAAGATCCTCGAGAAATGGATGAAGACCTACAAACCGGAAGAGTTGTTCGACAAGACCGGCCGATTGATACCAGAGCTCGCGGAACTGCCGCCGAAGGGCGACCGTCGCATGAGCGCCAACCCGCATGCCAACGGAGGTTTGCTGCTGAGAGACCTGTGCCTGCCGGACTACCGTGATTATGCCGTCAAGGTGACGAAGCCCGGCGCGGTTACGGCTGAGGCCACGCGCCACATGGGGAAATTCCTGCGCGATACGATGAAGTTAAATATGGGGAGCCGGAACTTTCGTCTGTTCAGTCCGGATGAGAACAACTCAAACCGATGGCAGGACGCGATGGAAGTCACCAATCGCACATGGATGGCCGATCGCTATCCGTACGACGACCATTTGGCTCCGGATGGGCGCGTGATGGAAATGCTCAGCGAACACCAGTGCCAGGGATGGTTGGAAGGGTATCTGCTGACCGGCCGGCACGGGTTCTTTTCCTGCTATGAGGCGTTCATCCATATCATCGACTCGATGTTCAATCAGCATGCGAAGTGGCTGAAGGTCTGCCATCACATCCCTTGGCGCAGGCCGATCGCCTCGCTGAATTATCTCCTTTCGTCCCACGTCTGGCGGCAGGATCACAACGGATTCAGCCATCAGGACCCGGGTTTCATCGATCACGTCGTAAACAAGAAAGCAGATGTCGTGCGTGTCTATCTGCCGCCGGACGCAAACACGCTCCTGTCCGTGACCGATCACTGTTTGCGCAGCCGCAACTATGTGAACGTCATCGTCGCGGGTAAGCAGCCTGCTCCACAGTGGTTGACGATGGACCAGGCGGTGAAACATTGCACGGCCGGCATTGGCATTTGGGAATGGGCCAGCAACGACAAGGGGAGCGAGCCCGATGTGGTGATGGCGTGCTGCGGCGACGTCCCGACGCTGGAAACGTTGGCCGCCGTGGATCTTTTCCGACGATACCTCCCCACGCTGAAGATCCGCGTCATCAACGTCGTCAATTTAATGAAATTGCAACCGCAGAGCGAGCATCCTCATGGGCTATCGGACCAGGATTTCGATGCGCTCTTTACCAAGGACAAACCAATCGTGTTTGCCTTCCACGGATATCCGTGGTTGATCCATCGGCTGACGTACCGTCGTACCGGCCATAAGAATCTGCATGTGCGCGGCTACAAGGAAGAAGGCACGACGAGCACGCCGTTCGACATGGTGGTGATGAACGATCTGGATCGGTTCCATCTGTTCGGCGATGTCATTGATCGGTTGCCACAGCTTGGGTCACGTGCCGCCTATGCCAAGCAAGCGATCGGCGACAAGTTGCTCGAGCACAAACAATACATCGCCAAGTACGG
>Ga0187778_10002965_pt1 | contig 11468 bp, 9 predicted proteins | sample 1015_Q2_SP5_20_M_FD_132418 | JGI IMG/M metagenome (GOLD analysis project Ga0187778, IMG submission 132418) | Tropical peat soil microbial communities from peatlands in Department of Meta, Colombia - 1015_Q2_SP5_20_MG | ecosystem: Environmental > Terrestrial > Soil > Wetlands > Peat | place...
CTGGGATGACCGCCCGAACGGCTGAGGTGCAGCGGATCGAGGACCAGCCCTACGTTGTTCGACCCCGTGGCGGTGACGATTCGGAGGGCTTCGGGAAGATTGCGGATGGTGTGGAAAGGAACGAATTCCACACCGACCTTGATGCCGGCCGACTTGGCGTGCGCTCCCAGTCGGACCAGGTTTTCGACCATCCGACGTTCGTCAGGATCATGTCCATTGACGAGAATGTGCGAACTGCCAAGCTCGGCGCCGGCCTCGACAAGGCGGAGCAGATGGTGATCAGTCGTGTCGGGCTCCAGGGACCGACCAATGATGTTGGACAGCGACACCCCGAGGTCGGTGAGGCTCGCCTTGATCTCCCGGAGGCGCTTTCTGTCGCCGACCACCGTGTGCGGAAACCGGTCGCCAGCGCGCCGTTCCTCGATGCGCAGGCCCACTGATCGGAATCCTGCCGAAGCCGCTGCCTCGATGACCTCGACCTGCGACTTGCCGAAGAAGGTCAAGTAGCCAAGTGTCAGCCGTCTCATGACGAATCCCCGCCTGGGTGTGCCGTTACCTTGGCTTGGGAACGGACCAGGCCGTTCGGCGCAATGAACTCAATCGACGATGATGTTCTTCGCCTTGGCGAGTTCCCTCCACATCTGGTAGCTCTCCCGCACCCTCGTGGCGGCTTGAGCTGGAGTCGCCGATTGCGCAATACCACCGTCCTCGTGCACGAGCGCAGCGAATTCCGGCGTCTTTACGATCTCGTTGAGTTCTCGGTTGAGGCGGTCGACGATCGCGGGTGGCGTGCCAGCCGGCGCCCAAACGGCCTGCCACTGAACGACTTCGAAACCCGGAACCGCTGACGCCATCGTCGGTACACCAGGGAAGTCAGGGCTCGGTTTTGCCCACGTGATGGCGACCGGACGAACCTTGCCGTCGGCGACGTAACCTGCAGTCTGGCTGTTCGAAACAATGTTGATATCGATGCGACCACCGAGCAGGTCGACCAGCGCAGGACTGCCACCCGTATACGGGACGTTCTTGATCTCTATATTTGCGGCTTTGTTGAGCAACTCACCGGTCAGATGGGCGATGGTGCCAAGACCCGGTGTGCCATTTGTAATGGTATCCGGGTTGGCCCGCGCTGCGGCGACAAGATCCGCTGGCGTGCGGATCTTCGATTGCACGGAGACGATAATCAGCAGCGGGGACTCGGAGAGGATCGAAACCGGGGTAAGGTCCTTCAGAATATCGATTGGGACATTGCTCTTGGTCGCAGCCGCAGTGATCATGCTCGAAGACGTGCAAAGTAGCACCGACCCGTCCTTCGGCCCTCGAGCGACCGCGCTTGCGCCTATGTAACCCGAGGCGCCTGGACGATTCTCGACGATGACGTTCTTTCCAATGCGTGGTGCAAGCAGCTTTGCGATCATCCGTGCCGCAACATCGTTGCTACCCCCCGGCGTGAACGGAACCACGATGCGAATCAGCGACGGCAATTCGGGGGCCTGGGCTCTTGCGCCGGGCGCCAACAGCGCTCCTACAGCCGCTAGCGCCGCAAGACCGCTTAGCGCCGCATACCGCGCGGCAACACGTGTGATTCGAGAAAAGCTGGGAAGGGAAATCAGATGGGTCATTTCGGCTCTCGCTTGTCGAAGGGCAATGGCAGGTGGAGAGCGGTACGCTCGCGGGATATGTCCGTCCACCGTGTTGCGTGCCAAAAGTCACAGAATACGGGATTATTTACAACATTGCAAGCGGCGACTGACCGGCTCGATTGATCGCGCAGAGTGCTTGATAGACCTTCACCGGCAAAGTAAGACCCTGCTGAAGCCGCCGTCTCCGGTCGGCGAACGCGCGTTCGGATGGAATGTGAATCGCGTCCACACCGGGCTGGCGCGGCAAGGCACGCAACTGCGCGACCATCTCGGTCATCTGTTCGTAGAACTCGTCGCGCTGCATCAGCAATCCAGGGTCCACGACGATGAACAGGAAGCCGCTGTCGATGACCTGGCCCGTGGCCCGTCGCGCGCCGGCGAGAATGCCCAATACCTGCACGATCAGAAAGAGACCGTATCCCTTATGGCCACCAAAGGGCAGCACGCCCCCTTTCAGCATCTCCCGCGCTGACGTCGTCGGCCGACCCTCGGTATCGACTCCAATGCCTTCGGGAAATGGGTGGTCCAGCATTGCGTGGAGCAAGACCTCGCCCCACGCCGTCGAGGCGGTGCCCATATCGAAGATCGCTTGTACTGCCGCTAGCTGAGTCCGTGGCAGCGCGCCCGCGCGGCGTAGATATCTGAGCCCAAAACCACATTCACGATTCGGTCCCAGCGCCGCGCGCGCATGCCCGGGAGCGCGAAGCGGATCATGGAGGTCGAGATGGGAAGCGCTTCAGGGAACGAGGACAACGCGACCTCGAAGCCCGCCTTGGTCGACCAAGCGGTGCGCTTCCTTTGCGTCAGCCAGGTGAATGCGGTGCGAGATGCGCGGTGTCAACACCTTGCGGCGCACACGTTCGGCAAGCCATTCGAGAGACTCCGTGTTGGTGATTTGATTCAACACGCTAACCCATGTCACCTTGAGACGCTGCGTATCATAGGGCTGGGCGGCTCGTACACCGACGACGCCCCCTCCATCCCTGACCAGGGCGGCCACGGCATCCCCGATGAGTGCAGCATCCACGAGTCCGTCCACCCCGGCCGGGTGTTTGTCTCGAACGGCAGCGGTCATGCCCTCGCCGCGCGGAACGACTTCTCGGGCACCTAGCCGGATCAGCAACGCCCGGTCCTGTTCTTTCGCGTCGGCAATCACCGCAATCCCTGCATCATTGGCCAGTTGAATCACGTAGCCACCAAGCGCTCCAGCGCCCCCGGTGACCAAGAGCGTCGCACCGGGCGGCAGTGCCAGCGCCTGCAGCGCCACTCGTGCGGTAAGGCCATTCATCGGAATAGTGGCCGCATCGACGAGATCGATGTTCTCGGGTGCAGCCACCAACGAACGCTCGGGTACGCAGACGTACTCCGCGTACGCGCCTCCTTGCGGTCGCCGAGGATTGACGATTCCCATTACAGCTTGACCCTGCTTTAGTCGGGTGGAGGCGCCGCCCAGTGCATGCACGTGCCCCGAAAATTCCTGTCCACAGATGTACGGGGGTTTGAGATCAGTCATCAGCTTTGCCTGCTGCCCGGAACGCATCAGTACGTCCGTAGGATTGACGCCCGCAGCGGCCACCCTGACCAATGCCTCGCCAGGAGCGGGTACAGGCTCCGGCAGTTCTGCCATTTGCAGAACTTCGGGGGCGCCAAATTGCTTGAAGACGATGGCTCGCATCGCATTACCTCCTCATGGTGGACAGCAACTCGGGATCCGTGCTGGTTCTTGAGCCTCGGCGGGGCGTCTGGCGTGTCGTGCCCTAAGCCGGTCTTAGCGAGGATAGCACAAATTCCCAAAATGAAGGAGAAAATGATGAGACGTTGCCATGACCAGTAACGCCGCTCTCGTACCCTGCAAAGATCGTTAACTCGAGGCCCTCTTCTCAAGCGCGTCAATTCAGGTTATTCTGCATTCTGGGATTTCATACATCTTTCCTATTCGGGACATTTTGGCGGTACGCGGCTCGCGCAGCGATCGCCGTTTCAGTGATTGCAGACCTCGCGCGCAGCGCAACCGCGGGTGAACACGTTGGCGCGACGAAGCGTTGCCACCGCTCGCCGACTCGCGCTGTCCGCTGAGCTAACTTCGAAGGAGAATGGACTTGAGCGACAACTCCAGTACCGCGTTCACCCATGGCGTCGTCGACTTCGTGTCCGCGCTCGATGCCGACGAGCTATCGGCCGCCGTACGACATGAGTGCGTGCGCGGATTCGTAAATGCCGTCGGATGCATGGTTGGCGGCGGCCGCCACAAAATCGTCGACACCGCGCACGCAGCATTGCTCGAATTCTCGGGGCCGGCGACCGCCTCGCTGCTCGGCCGAGGCGAGAAAACAGACCCGCTCCATGCAGCTTTGTTGAATGGCACCGCCTCGGCGGCTTACTCGTACTTCGACACCTATTCGAGCGCGTTTGTGCATCCTGCCGGCCCCGTCGCGGCAGGGCTGCTGGCCTTGACAGAACGCGCGCCGGTCCCGGGAAAGCAATTCCTGTCTGCCTACGCGGCCGGCGTAGAAGTCGCGTGCCGGTTGACCAAAGCGTTGGCCGTGCCACCTGCCGAAGGCGAGATGGCGTGGTCGATGAGCGGCATCACGTGCGGTCCGGCCACGGCACTTGCGGTCGGAAAACTCCTCGGAGTGGACGCGAAGCAGCTAAACTGGGCACTCGGCATTGCGGCCTCGCAAGCGGCCGGGACACGCGTTGCCATCGGCAGCATGGCTGGGTCCCTCATCTTCGGCCAGGCTGCGCAGACCGGCCTGCGGTCGGCCCTACTCGCTGCGAAGGGCTTCACCAGCACGGATGGGGCTCTTGAAGATCGCAACGGATTCGCAAAAGTGTTCGCAAGGAAGGCTAACCTCAACGCCCTGATCGAGGGTGCGGGCAGGGACTTCGAGCTCATGCTGAACACATACAAACCCTACCCGTGCGACGTGGTGATTCACCCCGCGATCGACGCGATGCTGCGCTTGCGGCGCGAGCGCAACCTCTCTGACAGCACTCAAATCGACCGCGTCGCGCTGAAGGTAAGCGAAAGCGCGATCTCGTTTGCTCATCGACGCGATCCGAAGAACGATCTGGAGGCGAAATTCAGCCTGCACCACTGGGTTGCGGCGGCTGCCGCGCGAGGCAAGGCTGGACTCGCCGAAGGCAGGCTGGCTGTCGTCAATGACCCGGAGATCCAGCGTCTGCGTTTAGCCATCGACATTCAAGGCGACCCCTCGCTCGCGTACGACGCTGCTGAGCTCATCGTGCGGCTGAAGAGCGAGGAACAGCTCAGCCGGCGAGTCGAGCACTGCGTGGGAAGTCTGAAAAGCCCGTTGTCGGACGCCGAACTGGATACGAAATTCATCGATCAGGTCGAGATGACCATCGGGTCGGAGCGTGCTCGGGATCTGCTGTCGAATTGCTGGAACCTCGAGGCCCTGCCGGATGTCGCCGTAATCGCGCGCAAGGGCTGTTGAGAAAGCTTCGTTCCCGAACGCTGCTCAACGTCGCTTGCGGTCCCCAGTTCGTCGACTCGGAAGGATCGCGCGACGGCCGTTGGCGCGGTCCGTGGCGCGTCAGACGAGCTGCAGCAGGCCGTTATCCAGCACGAGCTCGTCGCGCTCGACGCAGCGAGCGCGAAACGAGCCGTCGGACCACGCTTCAACCCGAACCATCTCGCCCGGAAAAAGCGGCGCCGAAAAGCGCATCTCGATCGAGCCCAGTCGCGCGGGATCGTCGTTGGCCAACAACCGCATAAGTGCCTGCGTGGCGATGCCGGCAACGCACATCCCGTGCAAGATGGGACGCGTAAATCCGGACTTGCGCGCCATCGCCGGATCGGCGTGCAGCGGAAAGAGATCGCCGTTCAGCCGATACAGAAGCGCCTGCTCCGGACGCGTTGCAACTTCGACCTGCCAGCGCGGCGCATCGCCTGGCAACGCATGCGGCGGGGTGAGCGGTCCCGGGTCGCCGCCGAACCCGCCTTGGCCGCGCAAGACGTGGACCTGCGTGAGCGTCGCATAGAGAGCGCTCGTGGCGGCATCCACGATCTGCCGCTCCGACACGACTATCGCGTGCTTTCCTTCGCCGCGGTCGACGATGCGAAGGACGCGCGTACGCCCAACGACTTCGCCGGCCACAGGCAGCGTGCGGTGCCACTCGATCGCCTGCGTACCGTGCAGGATTCGCGTGGGGTCCACCGTCGTGTCGGAGCGCACGAGCCAGAAGCCAGGGTATCCCAACACCAATGCCATCGACGGGAGCACGCGCTGTGCTTCGCCGCGATTCGGGTCGACGAAGTCGAGTCGCGCCTCCTCGAGCGGATCCTGGCCCATCCCGACCGACAGCGCGTAGAACGCGCTTTGGAGTGCCGTGTAGCGCTGTCGGACCTCAGGCACCTCGTAGGCGAGCAGTCGCCTTGCGTCGATCGCCATCCTTCAGCGCCTCGACGGGGCCTCGAGTAGCGTGACCACGCAGGCGGCCTCTTCGAAGCCGTAGAAGCCGCCGCCGTTTTCGGCGAGGCCCAGGCGCGCGCCGGCGACCTGGCGGGCACCTGCCTCGCCGCGGAGTTGCGTTACGAGCTCGTGGATCTGGATCGCGCCGGTCGCCCCGATCGGATGGCCCTTCGATAGGAGGCCACCCGATACATTGATCGGCAACCGGCCACCTAGGCGCGTGGCGCCGCTCTGGACTAGCGGACCGCCCTCGCCGTAGGCGGCGAAGCCACAGTTCTCGCTTTGCAGGATTTCGGCGAAGGCGGTGGCGTCGTGGAGCTCCGCTACCGAGACGTCTTCGGAGCCAAGTCCAGCGATCTCATAAGCGCGCGATGCCGCGGTGCGCGTGAGATGCCGCTCGACCTGGTCGGCAGTGCGATTGCTGCCGCTGCTCGCTGCGACGGCACGGATGCGCACCGCACGTCTACGGTCGAACCGATCGAGGACGCGGTCGGCAGCCACGATCAGCGCGCCACCGCCGTCGCTCATCGGCGCGCACATCGCGCGCGTCATCGGCCACGAGACGAGCTTGTCGGCGAGCACTTCGTCGCGGGTCATCGGCGTGCGGTACTGCGCGTTGTCGTTCCACTGCGAGTGCCAGTGGTTCTTCGCCGCGACCTCGGCGATCTGCTGCTCGGTCGTCCCGAACCTCGCCATGTGGTAGCGCGCCTGCGCGGCGTAGATGTCCATGAACACGGAGCGCTCGCCGCCTGCCTGTCGTGCCCGCTCCGGGAGCGGGAGGGCCTCACCGATGGCGAGCAGCGCCTTCATCTGCTCGTTGGCGAGGTCACGGTCCCAGCTGCCTTTGAAGGCCTCGAACATCTCCTTGCTCTTGTCGCGGAAGTTCATCTTCTCGGCGCCCACGACTAACACAACGTCGTGGATGCCGGAGCGCACCGCGGCCCACGCCTGCGCGAGGCCGGAGCTCGAGCTCGCGCAAGCGTTGTCGGTGTTGAAGATCGGGATGCTTTCGAAGCCATAGGCGCGCAGCACGCACTGGCCACGAATGTTGTGCTGGCCCTCGAGCACACCGAGGCGCGTGTTGCAGAACCACGCTGCCTCGATCGCCTCGCGGCCGATTCCCGCATCGGCGAGCGCGCGGTCGATCGCACGGGCTGCGAGCTGCTTGACGCTCTGGTCCCAGTGCTTGCCGAGCGGGGTCATGCCCGCGCCGACGATGTACGCATCCGTCATTGCAAATTCCTTTTTCAGTAACGACCGCCGGTGACGTGCAGCACGTCGCCGCTCACGTACCCCGCACGTTCGGAGACCAGGAATGCGACCGCGTCGGCGACGTCCTCGGGCTGGCCCATGCGCGGGATTGGGGTTGTTCGTTCGGCGTTCTCGCGCACCTTCTCGAAGTGGGGTAGCGAGCGCACCAGCGGGGTGTCGATGATTCCGGGCGCGACCGCGTTGACCGTCACGAACGATTTCCCTGTCTCGAGGGACATCGCGCGCGTCAACCCGATCACGCCGGCCTTCGCCGCCGAGTAGTTCGCCTGGCCCGGGTTGCCGAGATAGGCGCGGGAGGAAATGTTGACGATACGTCCCCACTTCTGCTCGATGAAATGCGCAATGACGGCCCGGGTACAGAGGAATGCGCCTTTGACGATTACGTCGACCACGGCGTCCCAATCGTCAACCGACATCTTGGTGATCCGCATGTCACGAGTGAACCCGGCGTTGTTGACCAGGATGTGCACGCCGCCGAAATGCGCAACCACCTGGGCGACCATCGCCGTCACGGCCGCCTCGTCGATGACGTCGGCCGCGATGGCGAGCGCGCGGCCGCCGGACTCGCGAAGGCGCGCCGCCTGCGCTTCCGCGGCGGCCTGATTAATGTCCACGACGGCCACGCTCGCACCTTCTGTACAAAGCCGCGTGGCGATCGCCGCTCCGATACCGCTGCCCGCGCCCGTGACGATCGCCGTCTTTCCAGCCAACCCCAAGTCCATCTTGCCTTCTCCCGTTTTACGTTCACTGCAGCACGAGCAGTCCGTCGACGGCAACGACGCCTTCGCCAACAGGCTTCACGAGCAGGGGATTGATCTCCGCTTCGGCAACGGCAGGTGAGCCGATCGCAGCGAACTGCGAAAGGGCGACGACAGCCTTCGCCAGCGCCTCGCAGTCGCCCCTCGGCAGGCCGCGGTAGCCGCGGATGACGGCGAGTCCGCGCACTTCTTCGATCATCGACCGGGCATCCTCCAGCGTGGTCGGGGCGAGGCGAATCGCGATATCGCGGTATACCTCAGCCAGTACCCCGCCGACGCCGAGGACGACGATCGGCCCGACTTCCGGATCGCGGCGGAAGCCCAGGATCACCTCGGCCAGACCGCGTTCCATCCGTTGCACGAGGATGCCGTCGATCTTCGCCTGTGGGCACTTGGCCGACACACGGTCCAGGATCGCCGCCGCCGCCGCCTTCAATTCAGCCGCGTCCTTCAGATTGAGCACGACTCCGCCCGCGTCGGTCTTGTGCGGAACGTCGGCCGAGAGGATTTTCGCGACGACGGGGAATGCAACACTCACCGGCTCCTCCGGCGCGCGGATCACCGCTGACGCCGCCGATGCAATGCCGAGCGTGGAGAACAGAGCGCATGCCTCGACCTCGTTCGGACGTCGCGTGCCGAGCGCGGAGAGCGCGCGACCCACGCTCGCCATGACTGCGGGGTCGGGGGGCAGCGCATCCACGGGGGCATGCCAGCGCTTCCACGCACGGATCGCATCAGCGCACGATTCCGGCGTGCGAAAGCCGGCGATGCCGGCATCGGCAAGCTGCTTCAACGAGGCCTCCGCGTGAGGGGCGATGAAAACTGCAAGCGGCTTGCCGTGACGATCCGCGCGGACCAACGGTCCAACGGTGATCTCCGGCTGGAACTGCGCCGAGCTGCCCGCGATCGCGACGAGCAGGTCACAGTGGTCGGACGCGAGCAGTTCGTCGAGCACGGCGCTGTAAACCTCGGCCTTCGTACCCGCAAGCGTGAGGTCGGTGAGGCGCGAGCGTGGGATGGAGATGTTTCGTCGTGCAAGATTGGCTACGACCGCTTCGCTGGGCGGTACAACGTCGACGCCGAGCGTGCCGAGGCGATCGGCTACTGTGGCCGCGCCGCCGCCGGTCGTCGTCATCATCGCCACGCGGTGGCGTGCCACCGGCCGCTGGCCTGCCAGCATCGCCGGGAGCTCGAACATCGTTTCGAGACAATCGACGCGGACGATGCCATGCGCGCGGAAGAAAGCGTCAGCGACTTCGTCGGTGCCCGCCATGGCGCCCGTGTGCGAGGCCGCGAGATCGCGTCCCACATCGGAGCGTCCGAGCTTGAAGGCGATAATGGGCTTGCCCGCGGCGACGGCCAGCCGGGCGGCACGGGCGAGGCGCGCTGCGGAGCGAAAGGTCTCGATGAACAGCAGGATGGCGCCGGTGTCGGGGTCGTCGACCAGCCACTCGGCGATCTCGCCGACGGACAGGTCGCACTCGTTGCCGATCGAGACAATCTTCGAGAAGCCGACACCACGCCCGAGGCCACGTGACATGAGTCCGCCCGTCATGCTGCCGGATTGAGAGATGATCGCGAGCGGGCCCGGAACGATGTCGAGCCGCTCCACAGCGGCGTTGATGGACAGTGCACATGCCGGGTGGCTGCTGTAGATGCCGCTGCAGTTCGGGCCAAGCAGTCGCACGCCGCCGCTGCGTGCGATGGCGAGCAGCTCGTCTTGCCGGCGACGGCCGTCGGCACCGGTTTCCGCGAAGCCGTCGGTATAAATCGTAGCGATGGGCACCTGCCTGGCCGCGCATTGCGCGATCGCCTCTGGAACCGCGTCGCGCGGCACCATGATGAAGGCGTGATCGACAGTGCCCGGCACGTCGGCCAGCGTCGGATAGGCGCGGTCGCCGAAGATCCGGTCGCGGTTTGGATTAATGGGCACGATAGTGCCGGCGAAGCCGTGCTTGCGCAGCGTTCTCTGGGGCCGCGATGTGTGCTTTTTCGGGTCGCCCGATGCGCCGATCAGCGCGATCGTTCGCGGCGCGAACAGTGCGTCGAACTGCCTCTTCTCCTGCTGGTTCACGTGACGTTCCTAGGGGGAGTGAGTGCGCCGAACTGCACGCGACGAACCGCTCGCGTGAGTTCCGACGTGATCATCGATTCCGTCGCTGCAAGGTACTCGGCCCATGCCGGTTCGCGATCGCGCGCGGCACGGCGCGTCTCGAGGTCGGCGAGGCTGTCGAATGCCCACAGCTGGATCAGCTCGTTCTGGGGACCGATCTCGGAGACGTAGAGCGCTACCGGAGCGCCGAGATGACGAAGCTGCACGGGTAGCGCGATGGCCAGCAAGATTCGTTGGAAGTCCACCATCGTGCCGCGCCTGATGGACGTGATCCGGAACTCGACAACCGTTTTGGCCGCATCGGGAGCGGGCGCGTCGTCGAGCACCGGAAAGGCCACTCTTCGCACGACGCGCGTCTCCTGCCGCTCAATGAGCCCCTCCGAGGCGACGGCGTACTGCGGCCATTGCGGATCCAGGTTCCGTGCGCGGCGCCGGGCCTCCATGTCTCCAAGGCTGTCGAAACCCCAGAGGTGCATCACTTCGTCCTGCGGACCGATGTCGGTGACGTAATACGCGAGCGGCGGCCCGATGTGCCGGAGCATGACCGGAAGCACGATCGTTTCAGCCAGTCGCAGGAACAGCGGCATGCCGCCGCGGCGGATCCGGTAGGTGCGAAGATCGACGACAGGTTTGTGTGCGCGGCTCATGGGGACGATCCGGCGGTCGCCGCTACCAGAGCCGCGCGAGTTGCGATACGTCCTCGACGTGTTCGAGGTGCAGCACCCGCTCCACCAGCTCTGCGATCACCGGGGTAGCCAGGAAGCGCTCGGCGTTGTGCCGGAACTTCTGCGCAAGCTCTGCGTCGCTCATACGGGTTTCCTCCGTTGCCGGTGAACCCTTGCGGTACTTGCGCTCCTCGCTGAACTTCCGTCCCCGCGCGAAGACATCCACCCTGCCGATCCTGCTGCCCGGCTCCTGCTTGATGACGCGCTCGAAATCCGGGTGGGCCTGGACGGTGATCTTGTTCATGAAGGCACGGAACCGGGGATCGTTGAGGGTGGTTGAATCCTGCCACTCGGGACCGTTCTTTACGCGATGCGCGACCAGCGACACCGCGAACGGAACGCTCATCTGCGCATCGAGGCAGGACACGATGTTCGTGCTTGCCCACATGGGCATCAGCGCGCCGTGCGGATCGCAATAGGTGTCGATACGCTCGATCTCGTCGGCCCGTAGCCCGTCTTGTTCCATGAGATGAGCAAGGCAGTCGAGCACCGTCTGCGAGATCCGACAGTGGGCGTAGGGC
>Ga0187778_10002966_pt1 | contig 11463 bp, 14 predicted proteins | sample 1015_Q2_SP5_20_M_FD_132418 | JGI IMG/M metagenome (GOLD analysis project Ga0187778, IMG submission 132418) | Tropical peat soil microbial communities from peatlands in Department of Meta, Colombia - 1015_Q2_SP5_20_MG | ecosystem: Environmental > Terrestrial > Soil > Wetlands > Peat | place...
CCCGGCGCGGATTCTTGGCGTGGTGCCGGCCATCGCCCTTGTGTCATCGCGTACCGTCGTCCTGAGCGGAGCCGGGCGCGATGCTCATCGTGCGGTGTTTGCGCGCGACCGACGAAGTCGAAGAATCTCTCTTCGGCACAGATCGCCTGCCGCGCTTCTGTTGAATCCGCTCCCTCTCGATGGAGACGGGCCCCGCTTGCAGTTCAATGCCGAATGTGAGCGGTTGCGAAATTCCTCGGGATTGGCTACCCTCTTGCCCATTCCCGCAGGAGCGGTCCGGGCCCCCATCTCCAAAGAGAGGAACTCATCATGCCAACCAAGAGCGCGAAGGCCCCGAAGCGATCTGCGAAACTCCGTGGCGCGAAGAAACTCGAGCCCCAGAAGCCTTTGGCCTTGCAGGCGTACGTCAACCTCGCAGGCCAGAAACAAGGGGATATCAAAGGAAAATAACGCCTCGCGCGCGCCGCAAGCCGGCGCGTTCGCCTCATCCTGCAGCGCCGCCGGATAGCGCGGAGGAAGCTCGGGCCTCGCAATCCCACGCTTCCCTGGGCGGAAGCGCCCAGCTCTAGCCGCGGCGGCTCGATGCGCGGACCCGCGTACGGAAAGGCTTCGCAAGAAAAGAAAACGCCCTGGGGCGCGGGCTTGAGTTGCGTCCCAGGGCGAATCGTTGATGACGGGAACGGGCTAGACCGGGTGCCTGTACGGCGGTAGCGGTTGCGGATTCAGGGGATCAACGCCCACCGTCAGCGGCTTCACTCGGCCAATCTTCTTCGCCGACCGCAATTTCTTCCCACGCGTTGCTTTCGACTTCTTGGTTGCCACGGTGCTTCTCCTCTCTCGATTTCTTGACTCCGTCCAAATCGGGAACCAGGGCCTATTACTTGAAGCTTTGTGGCGCCCCGGGACGTTGGGGGGCAACCGTCCCACGGCGTATCACTGCTGCCGGTCAAGCGAACGAATCGGAAACCTACTTGGGGCTTGCTCCGTCGGTGCCCTTGGTGATACTGATACCGCTAAAGGTTGTGAGCGGCTTCTGCTCTTCGATCTTCTTCGCAGCCTTCAACCTCTTTCCATGCGTTGCTTTCGACTTCTTGGTTGCCACGGTGGTTCTCCTCTCTCGATTTCTTGACTCCGTCCAAATCGGGAACCAGGGCCTATTACTTGAAGCTTTGTGGCGCCCTGGGACGTTGGGGGGCAATCGTCCCAGGGCGGTGTTGCGAACAAATTCGTTCGGCGCGCGTTCTTAATCCCGCACCTTTTGAACGAGTGGTTTCACTGCTTCCAGCTTCTTCGCCTTGCGCAGCTTCTTGCCTGTAGTCTTTTTCGTGGCCATCGTCCGTCCTCCTTGTCATATTTTCTTGCACGGATCAGGCGGGAAGGGATTTGACAGAGGTTTCTTGGCCTCGACGCGCCTGGCATTCCGTAGTCTGTTCGTCTTTTTCGTCGGCTTCTTGGCTGCCATTTGATTCACTCCTGATCTACGAGAAGGCATTGCGCTCGTCACGCGGTTGAGTGCTCCCTGGGGCGTTGGGGGGCAATCGCCCCAGGGATGGTGCAAAGCTCTGACCGAACTAGTGGTTTCGAGTCGCCGGGCTGCCTCCCCGAGTCAACGGTTTCACGGGGCTCAGCTTGGTGGACTTGCGGAGTTTCTTGCTTGCTTTCTTGGTTCCCATCGTTTTTCTCCTTGTTCAAATGAGTGACTGCTCTTGATCCCGGGCCGATTTGGAACTCGTCAGTTGATCCTGCGTTAATCCCGTGCCCCACAACTCCCACCGCGAGTGTGCTGCGGCGAGTGTTGCCAGTCGGCCGGTTTAGTACTCGTAAAAGGAGCCCTTCACCAGAGGCTTGACGGTGCTGAGCTTCTTCGCCTTGCGGAGTTTCTTCCTGCCGGTCGTTTTCTTGGTCGCCACTCGATTTGGCTCCTTTCGCGGGAGGCATGTGCACGAGGCGTGCCAATCGCCCGTCGTAGCCGCGCCCCGGACGCAAACCCCGCCATTGCCGCGAGATGCGTCTTGCGGCGCGAGTTTTAACATGGAAGCGTAAGGCCGCATGCGTTGAAATATTCAGCGCATGTTGAATAATCCAACGGCCGGCTTAACTCGCGGGCTTCGGCGAGGCCATTAGGCGCGGCAGGATGAAATCGAGGACTTTCTCGCGGTCCGACGCCAGGCACGCCATCACATTCGGCGAGCCCTGTCCGACGCGGGTGTAGCCATCCTTATCCACGTCGATCCGCAGAAACTTCATCGTGCACAGATTCGGCTGGATCGCGTAGCTCACCGCCACAGGATCGTAGAGCACCGGCGTCGGCTGGCCCCACTGGTGGTAAAGCAGCGTGAGCGCGTCGGTGATCGGCGTGCCCGTCGCGAAGAGCTCGCCGCGGCGCACTTCGTCGAGGCGGATCTGCGTCGCATCGAGTGGCAGCATGTAGATTTGCGCGCCGCTCTGCAGGACCTTCTGCGCCGCCGCGACGTCGCTCGCGATGTTGTACTCGGGATCGGGAGGGGGATTGGGGCCCGCGCCCGGATCGAGATAGCCGCGATAAATCGACCCGCCTATCATCACGATTCGTCGCACCTTGCGGAACGTCGCGGGATCGCGGTCGATCGCTGCCGCGATGTTGGTGAGCGGCGCAATCGTGATCAGCGTGATGTCGCCGGGATGCGCCGCAATCTGCCGCAGCAGGAAATCGACCGCATCCACATGCTGCTTGGGCTCCGCGCCGCCTTCGGCCCAGCGCGCCTGCGTGAAATGCGCCTTGCTGTGCGTCGCGATTCCTTCGGCAACCGGTATCTCGCTGCGGCCCGCCTGCGCCAGCAGCCGGTTGACGAGCCGCGCGCGCAAGTGCGTATCGCCCCACGCCGTCGTGATGCCGTCAATCTTAAGGTCCGGCGAATTGAGCGCCAAGCTCACGGCAAACGCATCGTCGATGTCGTCACCGATATCGGTGTCGATGATCACGTGCTGCAGCCCGACGTAGATGGTCTGCGTCGCCCGCGCCTTCGCCGCCGCGGCTGACACGTGCAACGCGATGGCAGCGAGCAGCACCAGCAACCCCAGCGCCGCTATGGCCACGATCGAGCGCACACGCAAACATTCACCCATGGGCAGAGTCTCGCATCGAAACGCCATTACGGGAAGGGAAACGCTGACGCAGGCATGCCGTGGTCCGCTGGCTATCTCGTCAGCACGTAGCACTGATCCGATTTCCCGGCAGACGAAACACAGGAAAAGCCGACCACGTTGTCGCTGTCCGGCACAGGGGCGCGCACCGTCTTGTCGACCATCGGGACGGCTGTCACATAGACGGAGCCGCCGGCTGCTTTAGAGGTTGGCGTGCGGAAGAGCCACGCGCCCAGAACGAAGCCCAGCACCAATGCGATTCCGGTCTTCAGAATCCTCATCTCGTCTCTCCTTTGTCGTCGTATCGGAGGTTTGCCGGCGATGATCCTAACCCCGCGGGGAGCTCAGGCGCGAGGTCAAAGGTCGACACGCGAAATACCTCTTGCCCTGGCGCAGCCACCGCCATTCGCCCCGTTTTATTTGCCAGGGAAACTGACGTAGTGGTATACCCGAAGGCGCTGCGGCCAATGGCTATGCGACGAAGTCTTGCCAGGTCATGTCGAACGGTGCTGCGATTCCTGATAGCCATCGCCTTGCTTGGCGTGTCCTGCGGCTGCCTATGGGGGCAGAGTGTCGAGTCGCCGCGTCCCAGATCGAAGGTCGGGTATGGCCTTCAGATACTTACTCCGACCAATGGCGTGGACTTCACGCAATTCGAGAAGCATCTCCTTGCGGCCGTCAAGGCTAAGTGGTTTGCGAAAATGCCGGAGTCGGCCATGATGGGAGAGAAGGGGATGGTCGTCGTCCGTTTCGGTATCCAAAAGGACGGCACGCTGACGAGTCAGCCTCCGATTGTCGAAAATCCTTCGAAGATAAAAGAATTGGACACGGCTGCAATCGATGCAGTTCGCAGCGCAGCGCCTTTTGATCACCTGCCGGACGCTTTTGACGGCCCATCGATCGAACTGCGCCTGGGATTTTTCTACAATATACGGCCGGACCACGCCCCGCTTCCGTAGCCTCGAAGTGTCGCATCACCTCAACTGGTGTCTTGCTCGGCTCGAATCCTCGGCGAGGCGGCTGCACCGCTGATTCACGCTAGCAACATCCATTTGGAGCACCGCGCCCCCTCCTGGAGCCGTTGCATTTGGCCTTCAACTGTGCTATAAATACTTTGCGTTTGTTGCTCTTATGTCGCTGACTGCACTACGATGAGGCTGCCGGGCACACGTCCTGGCGGCCTTTTTTGTTGTACGGCCGCGGTAGAGAAGCAGCAAAAATCTTCTGGACGGCGATCCGCCGTCTTATGAATCAATTAGGAGCAAGTGAATTGGCTACAGAGCAAGGTACTGTCAAGTGGTTTAACGCGGCTAAGGGTTATGGCTTCATTCAGCGACAATCCGGCGAAGACGTCTTCGTCCATTTCTCGGCGATTCAGTCCGATGGATACAAGACGCTCAACGAGGGTCAGGCCGTCGAGTTCGAGGTCAAGCAGGGTCCCAAGGGCCTGCAGGCCGAACGCGTAGTGGCTCTCTGACCTGCGCCTGCCCGCGAGGCAGACCCGCAAGCGGTCATTCTAGGCTTCTAATCTGGAGGAGGCGTCATGCAGATCCTGCCTGAGGGGCAGACTGTCCGCCACCAGCAGTACGGTCTTGGCACGGTCACCGAGTCGAACGTCGAGCGCACCACCATCGATTTCGACAATCATGGAGTGAAGAAGTTCGTCACCTCGATCTGGACCGCCGAAGTCGTCGGCGAGCCGCCCGAAGGGCGTCCGACGAAACGTCGCGGCCGCCGCAAAACCGCAAAGAAGTGACGAGCTGATCAAGCTCGTCATCCTGAGCGAAGCGTCCCGGAGTTCGGTTGCGCGCCGCAGGCGTGCCGGGACGCGCAGTCGAAGGATCCCTCTTGATTTGGTACCTCGCGTAGGCCATCGTCAAGCAGTTTCGAGCTGGCCGAGCGGTCGTCATTGATAAACCGCTTCGCGTAAACCATTGCCCGCCGGTGAGTGCTTGCACTCGCCGGCGGGCTTTTTTGTTTTCCGCAGCATTTCCCAGCGCCTGCTTACGGGCAAACCGGCTTTGTTGCCTAGCACCTGATACAAACGCCGCCGCGAACGTGGCGGGCTGCCGAAGCTTCTGATGTAGAATCCTCGCCTCGCGTATGCCCCTGACACCCGGCTCACAGCTCGGCGTCTACGAAATCGTCGGCGCGATTGGCGCGGGCGGAATGGGTGAAGTCTACCGCGCGCGCGACAGGAAGCTCGGGCGCGACGTCGCCATCAAAGTCCTGCCGTCGTTTCTTTCCGCCGATCCCGATCGCCTGCGGCGTTTCGAGCAGGAAGCGCGCGCCGCTGCCGCGCTGAATCATCCCAATATTCTGGTCGTCTTTCAGCTGGGGACGCACGATGGCGTGCCCTATCTGGTTTCGGAGCTGCTCGAAGGCAACACGCTCCGCGAGCCCTTGCAGCGCGGCGCTCTCCCGATTCGCAAAGCAATCGATTACGGGGTGCAAATCGCGCGCGGTCTGGCAGCGGCGCACGAAAAAGGAATCGTGCACCGCGATTTGAAGCCGGAAAACGTGTTCGTCACCAAAGACGGGCGGCTGAAGATTTTGGACTTCGGCCTGGCGCGGCTGCTTCCGCAGCGCGGCGAAACTGAAGCCAGCGCCGCCACGCTCAGCGATCTGACCGACCCGGGCACGGTGATGGGCACGGTCGGCTACATGTCGCCCGAGCAGGTGAGCGGAAAACCGGCCGATCATCGCGCGGACATTTTCGCGTTCGGCGCGATCCTCTACGAAATGCTCACCGGGAAGCGGGCGTTTCAGAAGCCGACCTCCGCGGAAACGATGACCGCCATTTTGAACGAGGAGCCTCCGGGCGTCTCGCAGCTCGTGCCCACGGCGCCGCCCGCGTCGCAGAGAGTTGTTCACCGTTGCATGGAAAAAAATCCGGAGCAGCGCTTTCAATCCGCTTCCGACCTGGCCTTCGCGCTCGAGGCGCTATCGGATTCGAGCACGATCACCGCAGCGGCTCCGGCTTCGCGGGAGAAAGGGAGACGGTCGAAGATCGCCGCCGTCGCCGTGGGACTCACCGTAGTTGTGTTGCTGGCCGGCGCGGTGCTTTTCTTCATGCGCGGCAGGAAATCTTCCAGCCATGTTTCGACCGAATACGTCCAGCTCACCAACTTCGCCGACTCGGCCGTGGAGCCGGCGCTTTCGCCGGACGGCCGCATTCTGGCGTTCATCCGCGGCGACTCCACGTTCGTCGGACACGGCGAGGTTAACGTCAAGCTGCTGCCCGATGGCGAGCCCGTGCAGCTCACGCACGACGGTCTCTCGAAAATGGGGCCGCTCGCCTTTTCGCCGGATGGCTCGCGCATCGCCTACACGGTCGGGGTCGCAGATGCGTGGACAGTGCCGGTCCTCGGCGGAGCGCCGAGCCACTGGCTCACGGTGGGCACTCCGAGCTGGCTGCCGACCGCCGGAGGCACGCCGCGCATCATGTTCTCCGCTGGGACGGGCGAAGGCTTCCACATGGGCATCTTCACGGCCACGGAAAGCCGCGCGGAGCAGCGGCAGGTATATCTCCCCAGCGACGTGAACGGCATGGCGCACCGCTCGTATGTCTCGCCCGATGGACGATCCGTCTTGGCCATTGAAATGGACATCACCAGCTGGCTGCCTTGCCGGCTCGTACCGTTCGACGGCAGCAATCCGGGAAAGCGCGTCGGTCCGCAGCCGTCGCAGTGCACCGGCGCGGCCTGGTCGCCCGACGGCAAGTGGATGTATTTCTCCGCGGACACCGGCGACGGCTTTCACATCTGGCGCCAAAGTTATCCGGACGGCGCGCCCGAGCAGGTCACTTTCGGCGCGACCGAAGAGCAGGGGATTTCCTTCGCGCCCGACGGCCGCTCATTCGTCACCTCGGTCGGCGAAAAGCAGAGCACGATCTGGCTTCACAATTCGGCCGGGGACCGTCAGATCACTTCGCAGGGGTACGCGTTCCTGCCTTCGTTTTCTCCCGATGGCAAGCGTTTGTATTACCTCCAGCGCTCTCGTGCGAGCCGGGGCTTTGTCAGCGGTGAACTCTGGGCCGTCGATCTCGAGAGCGGCGCCCGCGATCGCCTCCTGTCCGAATTCTTGATGGAGCAATACAGCCTTTCGCCGGACGGCAAGAGCATTGTGTTCATCGCGCTGGATGATGCGGGACATTCGCCGGTCTGGATTGCGCCGCTCGACGGCAGCGCGCCGCCGCGCAAGTTGACGACGCTCGATTGCGTGCGCGCGCTCTTCGGCGTCCGAAACGACGTATACTTCGTTGGCGGCGACACGGTTGCGGTGCCCTACCTCTACCACGTGAAGACGGACGGCAGCGCGCTGCAGCGCGTCGTGCCGAGTCCGGTCGTGTATTTGTACGATGTTTCGCCGGATGGAAAATGGGTCGCAGCTTGGGAGCAGTTGGCGGTCGTCCTGTATTCGAGCGATGGCGCGATGCGCAAAGTGATCTGCGATCGCTGCGCGTCGGCCGGCGCAGAAGAGCGCGGCGTGATTCCGCCCGTCGTCAGATGGTCGAGAGAAGGAAAATTTCTTTACCTCCACGAGAACGCCACGCGCCACGGCATCGAATTGCCCAACACGACGTACGTGATTCCGCTTCGGCCCGATTGGATGCAGGCGCTGCCGGCTGCTGGGTTCCCGTCCATCGATGCCGCCGCAGAGGCCCTGGGAAAGCGCCTTAGCTTGGCAGACAGAGCTTTTATCGGGTCGGATCCTTCCGTCTATGCGTACCCGCGCCTCTCTTCCCATCGCAACATTTTCCGCATTCAAGTGCAGTAGTTCGATTGATCTACAGGGAGCTCTTAAGTTTTCGACTAGTCGCCTAAAGGGATAAGTTCCGTCCGCTGCGAAACCGCAAACAAACGACCGCGCGCTGACCGCTTCGCTCGCCGACGAGCCGCCAGCGCTGCGAGATCAAGCACTGCGCACCGCGCGCCTGCGCGCTCCCCAAAAAAGAAAAGGCCCCGCAGGGCCTTTTCTTCTATCGGACCGGGTTTTTGAACCGATCGTTCGGTAAACGGCCGGGAAGCCCGCCGCGTTAGTCGTTACCCTAACGCACGTTGCCGTTGCGGCCGTTGTTAAAGCCGAACAGGTCGGACATTACAGGGACGCCCGGATCGCAGGCATGGTTCAGGCAGGGCAGCCCGAATCCTGCCTCGAGCGAGCGCAAAAGCGAAAAGCTGTTGTAGTAGACGCCGCTTTGCACGCCTGCAGCGCCTCCGTTCGTCTGGACGGTGAGCACGACCCGATTCTGATTCTGCGGCGGAAACAGGCCGTGGGGCTGCGCGAAAACGCCGCTATAGTCGTTCTCATCCCACACAATCACGATCGCATTGTTGCCTTCGTTCCATACGGGCGAGGCTTCGATGGCCTGGACCAGACGTTGAATGGTCACGTCACCTTGCTGGATCAGCCCCGGATTTAGTCCGGCCTGGGTGCCGGCGGTAAAACCATTGTCGACGCCGAAATCGAACGCGCAGAACGCGTCGCCGTTGCCGCGGCCATGCTGATCGTCACACTGGTTGGGCGCGATGAACGCGAAGGACGGAACGCTTCCGGTGGCCAGATCGTTATAGAGAGCGTCGAAGCCGACGATGTTGTTCAGGCTGTTGCTTGCGAAGCGCCCGTTTTGCACGCTGGCGAAATACGCGAACGGGTTGTGCTTCACGGCGTAGAGCTGCAGAATGCTGCTCGTCGTCAGAGGTGCTAGCTTCGTGAAGTCCGAGAGATTAGTGGCAGTTCCGTTGCTGTAGTTGACGCCGAAAATACTTCCGAGCGGCAGGCTCTCCTGATAGCTCTTCCAGCTCAGGCGGCTCTCGGCGAGTTGATCGCCAATCGACATCCCGACTGCGAACGCTGAAGGCACCGATTTCACTCCGTCGAGATCCGCGAGGAAGTTGAATGTCCCGGGCTCCGTTTCGTTCCAGGAGTCGACTGCCGGCGTTTCTGCATCGTGACCTACCCCAGCGATCGGGCAAATGGTACCCAGGTCGACCGGCACCGGCGCCACGCCAGCGGGAATGCCGGCGGGAGGAAATGCGATATCGTCATCCGCATTCACGATTCCTGTCGCGAGATTGGGAGAGCAGGTGGTGCTGCCCCAGTTAGGAGCATTGTCGCTCCGGATTCCGAAATTCGAGCCTCCCACGATCTCCAGATAATTCGTCAGACTTGGATGGCCGACGGCGAAATAGTTCGTGGCCAGATTGACTTTCTTGTTGGCGATCAAACTGTTCAAATACGGCTCATTCGGATTGTTGATCACCTGCTGGTAGCTGTGGTTCTCCATCATGATCAGGAAAACGTGATCAAGGTGGGGAATGCCTTTCGGATAATCGTTGTCGTTGGCCAGAGCGGGTGCGGCCGTCAACGCGGCCGCCAGCACGCCTGCAAGCGCGCATTTCACTGCAGTCTTGATTTTCATTAGATTTCCTTTCATCGATTTTGCGCGGAGGCGAGCGGTTCTCAAGCCGCCGATGGGACGAGTGCGCCGCCGCACCACGTTCTGAGAATTGAAAACAGCCTTGGGACAGGCGAACGCTACGGCGGGAGAGTTAATCGCCCAAGGCGCTCAGGTTACAGGCATGTAAATTGTGGGGCGGGCGAACCGAGCAAGATTGCGGTTGGCGGGCCGAGGAATCGTAGTTCCTACTCGAATTCAAGCGGCTCGAACTGCGGAGTCTGCACCGCGAGGATCGCCCACGCTTCGCGCTCGGATTGCACTACGTGAAGATTCGGATGTATGTGCTCCGCCTGCAGCTCGAACATTCGCGACATTCCGTAAACTTCGCCGGACGGCGCAATGATGAGCCGCACCATGTTCGGATCCGGAATGATCGGCGGAACTTTGGCGAATAATCCGATGGTTGCGGCAGACACGTCGAAGGAGCTGGCGCCAGACATGTCGACGATCGCCGCAACCGGGCCGGGTGTGGGCACATGTTTGTGCCCGTTTCGGACGAAATGCGCGAGGTCGTCTTCGGTGACGTGCCCGTGAAAACGCGCGCGAAGAATGCGGTTCTTCCGATCGATGGCGACGTCGTATGGCACCGTGCTCCTCGGCGCGCGCTTCCTGGCAATTTTTCGTCGAGTCGTCTGACGACGTCGCTGCCCATTACGAACGAAAATCTATTCGGGCGTATCGCCGATCAGTTACACGTGCCCCTTTGCCGTTTCGGCGTTTCCTGCCAAAACGGCAGTGGCGCAATTCGTAGAGGTGCAATCGCAGCTACGCTGCCGCTTGCGCGCCGCGCGGCGTGAGCACTGCGAGCACGATGGCGATCAGCAGCAGCGCCGGCACGTCGCCGTAGAGATGCCCGCGATGCTCGGGGTAGACCAGCGACTGCGCCGCCATGATTCCGCCGTGCACCACGCTCGACCAGACGGTGAACCAGATGAGACTCAGATTCTTGAGCGGGTTGCGCGCCGCGAGCAGCAGGAAAACTCCGAGCGTCGCGTAGATTCCCAAAATCATCTGCAAGTACATCGACTGCCCGCCCATGTGCCACGCCCATCCCGACGGCCAGACGATGGTCAACGGATACACGCCGAAAATGAAAATGAGCCCGACCACGACGAGCGCCACGCGAAGAGGGGTGAGCCTATTTTCGGTATCCATAGGTGTTGCTCCTTTGGCGCTGCCGCCGCTCCCCTAAACGACAGCTTCGAATGGGCCGCATTAAAGCACGAGACGCACGATTCGCCCAGCGCCAAAATGCGCGAGGTCATCTCCGCCGAGCTGCGCACAAGCAGGGAAGTGAAGTTAGAAGGGAAGTCCGACGTAATTTTCCGCAAGCGATCGCAGCGCGGCTTCCGACGAAAATAGATACGCCAGATCCGTCTCCTGCAGCTTGACGTCGTAGGGAATGTTGTCGGGGAAGCGGTGCAGCAGCATGGTCATCCACCAGGAAAACCGCTGCGCCTTCCAGACGCGTGCGAGCGCGCGCTTCGAATATCCGTCGAGGCCGGCATCGTCACCCTTTTTGTAGTGATCGAGCATCGCGTGATACAGGTAATAAATGTCCGAGGCCGCGCTGTTGAGCCCGCGCGCGCCCGTCGGCGGCACGATGTGCGCGGCATCGCCGGCAAGAAACAGTCGCCCGTAGCGCATCGGTTCGGCGACGAAGCTTCGCAGCGGCGCGATACTTTTCTCGATCGACGGGCCGGTGGTCATCTTCGCGGCGATTTCATCCGGCAAGCGGTGTTTGAGCTCGGCCCAGAACGCATCGTCCGGCCAATCGTCGGTTGAATCCGTGAGCGGCACCTGAATGTAGTAGCGGCTCAGCACCTGCGACCGCAGCGAGCAGAGCGCGAAGCCGCGCTCGTGCTTGGCGTAGATCA
>Ga0187778_10002968_pt1 | contig 11460 bp, 7 predicted proteins | sample 1015_Q2_SP5_20_M_FD_132418 | JGI IMG/M metagenome (GOLD analysis project Ga0187778, IMG submission 132418) | Tropical peat soil microbial communities from peatlands in Department of Meta, Colombia - 1015_Q2_SP5_20_MG | ecosystem: Environmental > Terrestrial > Soil > Wetlands > Peat | place...
AACACAACCCGGATCTCATCGAGCTGACTCGCGAGCCCTCGTTCGCAAGCCTGCGAACCAATGCCAAATTCCGCGAGCTGGTGGAGCGAATCGGTTGGCAAAGCGTAAGCCCTGAATGACTCGATGGGCTGTCAGGCTGACTGCCGAGGCTGTGCCGAGAATGCGTCGAACTCAGATTGGGTGTGCCAGGAATGTGCCATGGTGAGGCTGGGTTCGGGGTTGGCAAGCGTTGCAAGTGATTGATTGAAAAACCCCTAGAACCACCGGGGCCCGACTGAAAATCCGCGTGTCGGTGGTTCGATTCCGCCCCTGGCCACCACTGACTCAATTTAACGCCATAGGCGTTGACGCCGATTGTGACGCGGCAATCCTCGCGTAACGACGCTGACGAATGGGGGCCAGTCTCACTGCAGATTCGGGGAAGCTCCATCTCGGAAGCGAGAACAAACGTCGAGCGGCCTCTTTATCTCATGTGGGCACGGTCGCGATTCAACACAGAAACAGATCCGCACCGACCAAACCACAGCGCACGATAACAGGAACAGAAGCGCGGTATGGCATTCGGCCTCCGAGCACGTTCTGGCCCATAACTTGATACATTGCGCTGGACCGACGGTGCCGCGCCAACCAACGGGGATTCGAATGGCACTTACTATCAGGGGTCTGTCAAAGACTTACCCGAACGGGGTTGTTGCCCTGAAGAATCTGTCTCTGACGATCGGTAAGAACATGTTCGGTTTGCTGGGGCCGAATGGGGCCGGCAAGAGTTCGCTCATGCGGACCATCGCGACCCTGCAGGAGCCGGACGAGGGCAGCATCGACCTTGATGGCATCAACGTACTAACCCAGAAAGACGCCGTGCGGAAGATCCTCGGCTATCTGCCGCAGGAATTCGGCGTGTATCCAAAGTTGTCGGCGGTAGACATGCTGAACCATCTCGCCGTCTTGAAGGGAGTCACCGTCGCTGGCGAGCGCAAGGAGATGGTCGAGGCCCTGTTGCAGCAGACGAACCTGTGGGAGGTGCGCAAGAAGGCCCTGTCCACTTATTCGGGCGGCATGAAGCAGCGCTTCGGCATCGCCCAGGCGCTGCTCGCCAATCCGCGTTTGATCATCGTCGACGAGCCTACCGCTGGCCTCGACCCCGCCGAACGCAACCGCTTCCTGAATCTGCTCGCTTCCATCGGCCGGGATATCACCGTCATCCTCTCGACCCACATCGTCGATGATGTGCGCGAATTGTGCTCGCAAATGGCGATCATTGCCGCAGGGGAGGTGCTGCTCGAGGGCTCACCGGCCGAGGCACTTAGCGCACTCCAGGGGCAGCTGTGGTCACGCATCGTGGCGACCGACGATGACTTGCGCAGCCTCGAGTCGCAATTGCAGATCGTGAGTACCCACCTCGTGGCTGGGCGGCACGAGATCCGCGTATTTGCGCCATCCTCCCCAGGGGCCGGCTTCCGCTCCGTGCCCGCGGAGCTCGCAGACGTTTACTTTTTGAGTTTGTCCCGTAACGCGAACAGCTAACCAGCACTTAGAGGACCGGAAGGGGCAGCAATGTTCTGGGAGTTCTTCACCTTCGAGCTGCGCTTTCGTGCCAAGAGCCTGTCGACTTACGTTTACTTTCTGATCTGGCTGGCCTTTGCCTTTTTCTGCGTCGCGTCTGAGAGTTTTGGCCCGGTGGCCAATGCGAATGGCAAGGTCCTCCTCAACGGCCCGTGGGCCAATTCGATTCAGGATGCCTACGCCCTCCTGTTCGGCATCATCATCCTCGCCGCGATCTTCGGCACCTCCATACTGCGCGACTTTCAGCGCGACACCTACCAGATCCTGTTTACCAAGCCGATTTCCAAGTTTGCCTACCTCGGCGGGCGCTGGGCCGGCTCTTTCGTCACGTCGGTATTTGCTTTCTCCGGCCTGATGGTCGGCACGTTCCTCGGTACGCTCGCACCGTGGGCGGATCACGCGAGGATCGCGCCCAATCAGCCGTGGTGGTATCTGCAACCCTTCTTGTCGATCGGCGTAATTCAGATCTTCTACATCGGCTCGCTGTTCTTCGCCGTCGCCGCGTTGTCGCGCAAGATCCTCGTCGTATACCTGCAAGGCGTCGCGCTGTTCATGCTGTACGTCATCGGTCTCACGGTATTCTCGGCGACGCGCTCGCTCGAGCACTTTTGGTCCGGGATTCTCGACCCGGTCGGACTGCTGCTGGTGGACCGGATGACCCGGTACTGGAGCGTCGTCGAAAAGAACAGCCAGCTGCTGCCGTGGAACTTCTCCGGTTACTCACCCGGCGTGTTTCTATACAACCGCCTACTCTGGACTGCCGTGGGCATCGCAGCGCTCGCCAGCGTGTGGGCGCTGTTCCCGATGTCAGTGGAGGCGTTGAGCGCCAAGTCGCAAGGTAAGCGAGCAGCGAAGGCCCGCGAGCAGCAGGTGGAGGAATCCAGGCCGGTGCGTTCCCTGGTAACCTCGACGTTGCCGCGCGTGCGGCAAATTTTCGGCGCAGGTACCAGCTTCGCGCAGTATTGGTCGCTCACCCGCCTGCGCGTCCGGATCATCACGCGCGAAATTCCCTTCTGGGGCATCGCCGGCTTATTGGTAGCGTTCGCGGTCAATAACGGCTACTTCGCTGGCCGCGTCGCCGGCGCCGACGTCTGGCCTGTGACCTACCTGATGGTGCAGGCGGTCGAAGGCGCGGCGACCTTGTTTTTCGTCATTGTAGCCGCCCTGTACGCTGCGGAACTGATCTGGCGTGAGCGGGACAACCGCTTCGACGGCATCCACGACGCGCTCCCCGTCGGGGGCACGACGGACTGGCTGTCGAGGCTCACCGCGATCGTGTTCGTCGAGTTGTTCCTGTTCACCCTCGCCATGCTGGTCGGCATGCTCATGCAGACCGTCCTCGGCTATTACCACTACGAGGTACTGCAGTACGTCGAGGAGTTGTACGTCGTCACCCTGCCGCAGGTGCTCGGCATCGCGATGCTCGCCCTGTTCGTGCAGACCATGGTATCCAACAAATTCATCGGTCACGGCATCGTCATCGGCGTCGTCGTGCTACAGCCGATCCTGTTCAACTTCGGCTGGGAAAACACCCTGTATTTACCGGGCGCAGTGCCGCCGTATATTTACTCGGACTTGAACGGCTACGGTCATTTCGTTCCCGCGCTGTTCTGGGCGACCTGCTACTGGAGTGCCATTTTCGCCTTTCTGGGAGTCGTCTCGATCGCATTCGCGCGGCGCGGCGCAGAGGTCTCGCTGCGGGCCCGCGTCGCGCTTGCCCGACAGGCGACGCGGCGACTGGCGCCGGTTGGGGCGCTGCTGCTGCTGATAGCCGCGGGTTCCGGCGCCTGGTACTACTACAACGCACATGTTCTCAATGAATACCTCACTGCGGACGACCGTCGGCGGCTGCAGGCCGACTACGAGCGCGAGTTCAAGCGGTACGAGCGTCTGCCGCAGCCGAAGGTGACGGCCGTCGAGGCCAGCATCAACATCTACCCCGATCGCCGCTCCTTCGACGGCACCGGACGATACACGCTGCAGAACAAGGGTACGCAGCCGATCCCGCAGATCCACCTCACGGACCAGCACGAAGCAGTGTCGAATGTGCAGTTCGACCGGCCATTCCATCTGCAGAGCCGTGCACCGCGAGACGCCTACGCCATCTACGTGCTCGACCAGCCGCTCGCGCCGGGCGAGGTCACGACGCTCTCTTTCTCGGTCTCGCACACGACGCACGGCTTCAGGGACGGCAACGAGCTGGCACAGTTCGCCTATAACGGCAGCTTCTTCGACGCGGAGTTTTTCCCGGAGGTCGGCTACGACGCGAACGTCGAGCTCGACGATCCCCGCCGCCGCCGCGAGCAGCATCTCGGGCCGCTCGAGGAAATGTCCCACCGCGGCGATCCGCTGGCGTCCGGCGTCAACTTGTTTACGCCGAACTCCGACTGGATAACCTATCACACGATCGTCAGTACTTCGGACGACCAGCTCGCGATCGCGCCCGGCTACCTGCAGCGCGAATGGCGCCAGGACGGGCGACACTTCTTCGAGTACAGCATGGGATCGACTCACATGCTCGATTTCTATGCCTATCTCTCCGGCCGCTATAAGGTTCGCAAGGAGGTCTACGCGAGCCCGAACGGGCCCGTCAGTCTCGAGGTTTACTACGATCCGGCTCACGGCTACGACGTCGATGACATGCTGGCGAGCTCACGCGCCGGACTCGACTACTACCAGGCGCACTTCAGTCCCTACCAGTTCCGCCAGTTCCGCATCATGGAATTCCCACGCTATCGCACCTTCGCGCAGTCCTTCTCCAACACGGTGCCGTTCTCGGAGGCTATCGGCTTCATCACGCGCCTGCGCAGGCCGACCGATGTCGATCTCACTTACTTCGTAACTGCCCACGAGCTCGCACACCAGTGGTGGGGGCACCAGCTGATCGGCGCCCGGGTCGAGGGCTCGAATATGATGGCGGAGACGCTGGCGCAGTATTCCGCGTACATGCTCATGCAGCACAAGTACGGCAAGGACTACATGCACCGCGTGCTGCGCTACTTTCTCGATCGCTATTTGCGCGGCCGGGCCGGCGAGGTGCGCCACGAGCCGCCGCTCGCTCTGGTGCAGCGCGAGCCCTATGTTTGGTATGACAAGGGTGGCCAGATCATGTACACGCTCGCGGACTATGTCGGCGAGGAGCAGATCGATCGCGCGCTGCATGACTTCCTGATCCAGTACCGCTATGCGAACGCCGCCAACCAGGTCGACGCCGCTAACCGTGCCGGCCGCGCGGCAGCCGCCGAGCAGCCCTATCCGGACACGCGTCAACTGGTCGAAGCGCTGCGGTCCCAGACGCCGCCCGAGCTGCAGTACCTGATCGACGACGGATTCAACCGCATCGTCCTGTATGACAACAAGGCGCTGTCGGCCACCTCGAAGAGGTTAGCGGGTGGCCGCTACCAGGTGCGCCTCGAGGTGCAGGCGCGCAAAGTGCAGGCGGACGGCAACGGCGCCGAGACGCCGATGCCACTCGCCGACTACATCGACATCGGCGTCTTCAAGGGATTGAAGGACGAGGAACAGCCGCTTTACATGCGGCGCGAGAAAATCACTCAGGAGCGACAGACGTTCATGATCGAGGTCAACGAACGCCCCACTCGCGCGGGGATCGACCCATACAACAAGCTTGTCGACCGTATCCCTGATGACAACATGATCGATGTCGGCAGTGAATGATGCCGGGGTAGAGTTGCGCCTTCCTTACTTGGACCAAGACTTTGCCGACAGCGCCCAAGGAAATGAGCTTTCACGAAGGGACTGTGCCGACAGCATTTCACGATTGTAAGGTCTCAGGAGCTAATTGCCTGCGGGCACGCCGACGCCCACGACGTAGAGTACCGACTCCGTTATGCCGTCGATTCCGAGATCCCGCTCGATCAGGGAATCATTGAGGGCCGCTAGCGAGAAAGGTGCGAGCCCCAGCCGTGTAGCCGTCAGACAGAAGGTTTGACCGAGATGACCGGCATCGAGCAGCACGACCCGATAGCCCCGGGCATGGCGGTACTTCCACATGTTTCTGGCAAACACCGCGGTCATGATGAAGAGCGCAGCGGCCTCGGCAACATAGGGCTGATCCGCGCAATACTGGCGCGCGATGTGCGCGCCGGCCGCCGCGGGCGTCTTCTCCAGGCAGTGATCGTCGGCACGGTAGTGATAGACGCCAGGGCGCAGGCCAGTCACCCGCAGCGCCACCAGATAAACCTCGATCGGATGTCTCGAGCCGCCTGAGGGGCTGGTCTTGCCCGGGAGCTTTCCGAAGAATTTTCCGTCGAGATATTTTTGCACGCCCCAGGTGGCATGCAGCAGCTCCTCCACCTGCTCGAGTGGGAGGTCGGCGGTGGAGAACGATCGATGGGTCCTCCTTGCGTACAGGGTATCGAAGAAGCTGTCGTTGCGGCGCGCCGGTAAGCTGAGCCGGATCGTTTTGGCGCCTTCGATCTTCTTGAACTGGGGCGGGGGCCTGGTCCTGGGCAGCGCCTGTATCTTCTGCTCGTCGGTCCAGTCGCCCCCAAAGTAGGTGGCGTCCTTGGTCAGGAAGTGAAACGCACCTCCCGGCAGCCAGGGTTGCCAGGATTCCAGCAGCCGGTCGCGCCGCCACTGCGGAGATTCGAGCTCGAGCAAGTGCTCGGTCTCGATCAGCCTCAGTATCGCGTCCCCGACGCTGTCGGGACTGTAGGAATCGAACGCGAGCAGAGCGTCGCGGATCGTCTGCGGGGTCCGGAAGAAATGGATGACCTCGAGCGTCCTCGGGTTCGCGGAGAACGTCTTTCCCGTGAGGAAGTTGACGATGCGCAGATCCCCGTCCTGCCAGTACGCGAGCTGGCACAGGGCGCTGCCGAATCTCTTCATTGCTCTGCTGTGCCGGCCTGCTGCACCGCGATCTGATCAACACCAGATATGAATCGGGGGTATCGGCTTGATCACCTCGTCCAATTCGCGCAGCACGGCCTCCAGCTTCTCCTTGTCGGCGTTGCCCCCGGTACCTCCGCCCTCTTCGATCTCCCGCAGGCGGTCGCGGATTTCCTTCTTGGCTTCGGCGATCCTTTCGGCAACCTCGCAGAGGGTCATCTCGTCTGCCGTCCGCTTTGCCGCGACCGACCCTTGCTTTCGCGCCGTGCTGCGCCGCGTCTTCTTTGTTGCCATGATCAGGTTCTCCCCTCGTTGGTTAGAAATGGCTTCTGTGGTGCCAACCCCAGCTTGTTCAGCAATGCTCCGAACCTTTTATCGTCGTGCAGACTGCGAAGCAAGGGGTCGGAGATGACCGAGCTTATTCCGCTGTCGCGCTGCCGGTAGGCGCGTTCGAGCCAGCTGAAGGCTGCATCGCTCTCGCCGCGGTAGGCGTGTGCCTCGGCGATGGCGTAGGCATCCGACGCCGCGAACTTGTCCTCCAGCGATCGCAGTGCCGCATCGGAGTCCTCCCGCCTTCCCAGGGCCGAGTACGCCATGGCCAGCCCGGCCAGGCGGGAGGCCTCCGCGGACTCCTTCTGTATCGAGGCCAGGGCCGCATCGAACTGACCGGCCTGCAGTTGAGTCGCCCCGAGCGCGCTATAGACCGCCCCGAAGTCCGGGTGCAGCTGCAGCAGCCGCAAGCGGGATTGCAGACACTCCTCAATGCGGTTGGCGGCGCACAAGGCATCGCCGAGATAGGCGAGGGAGCGCACGTCGAGTGGATCGCGGTCGAGCGCCTTCTCGTACAGCTCGACGGCGCGATCGACCTGGCCGAACGTCAGCGCGAGGCCGCCGAGGGCGCGTGGCAGGAGCTCACTCCCGGGCTCGATCTGGCGAACGCGCTCCACGTCGGCCGCGGCCGCTTTCCAGTCCCAGGTGACGGTCAGCTCAAACCCGGCGCGCGTGAAATAAGCCAGGGCCAGATTCGGGTCCAGGCGGATCGCCCGCTCGAGCGCATCGAGAATCCTCTTGTTGTCGGCCGCCGAGACCGTTCCGGTCAGCGCCTGCTGGTCGAAATAGGCGCCGGCGAGGTGCGCCCACGCCAGGGCGTAATCGGGTCTGAGGTCGAGCGCCTGTCGATAGAGCTGGATTGCCCGCTCCAGTTCGGGCTGAGTCCATCGGGCCTGCAAATAGTTGCCTTCCAGGACCAGGTTGTAGGCGTCCACATCGGGCCGGCTTTTTCCCTGCTCGCTCTGGGCAAAGGTCACGTGCAGCGCCTCGGCCACCTTGCCTGCGATCTCGTCCTGGACCTTGAAGATATCGACCAGGTTGCGGTCGTAGGTCTGCGACCACAGCTGCGCGCCGTCCGAGGCGCGCACGAGCTGGACTGTGATGCGCAATGCACGGTTGGCCTTGCGGACGCTCCCCTCCAGCAGGTGCGCCACACCGAGCTTGCTGGCGATCGAGCGGGCATCTTCGTTCTTGCCCTTGAATTGAAACGAGGACGTGCGCGCGATCACTTTCAGATCCGGGCTGTGCGCGAGGTGGCTGATCAGCTCCTCGGACAGGCCGTCGGAGAAATACTCCTGGTCCTGCTTCTCGCTCATGTCGGCAAAGGGCAGGACTGCGATGGATCTTTCCGGCGGCGTTGGAACGGCCACCACCGCGACTGAGGTCGGAACCGTCGTCGCCGTAACTGGGACGCTGCGCTGAGTGTGCACCAGCTCTACGGTGACAGCCGCCGCGGCGATGACGACCGCGGCCGCGGCCGCCCACTCGGCCGGACGCCGCCGCAGCAGCTTGCCGAAGCGATAGCTCAGGTGATCGGAACGCGCCTTGACCGGTTGCCCGTTCAGGCAGCGCCGCAGCTCGTCTGCGAATGCCGCCGCGCTGGCATAGCGAGCGGACGGCGCTTTTGCCAGGGCCTTCAGCACCACCGCATCGAGGTCACCGCGCAACTGCCGCGCGAGCTTGCGTTGGGTGACCGCCCGGGCGGCGCCGGCCGCGGGAGCGAGGTGCGTGCTCGGCCGCGCGATCTCGGCGCTGCTGATCGCTTGTTCCAGCCGCGTGGCTGAGTCGCGTGCCGCTTCGACCCCGTAGGGAAGGTTTCCTGTCAGCAGCTCGTAGAGTACGACCCCGAGCGAATACACGTCGCTCGCCGGGTCGATCGCACCACCGCGCGCCAGCTCGGGACTCGCGTACTCGGGCGTCAGGGCGCGCCCGTACACCACGGTGAGTCGCAGCTGAGCCTCGTCCTGGGCCAGCAGCTTGGCCACTCCGAAGTCCAGTAGGCGCACCTCGCCGGCCTCGTTCACCAGGATGTTCGAGGGCTTGATGTCGCGGTGGATCACGTGGTGCGCATGCGCATACTGCAGGGCATCCAGGACCTGCAGCACGAGCTTCAGCCGCTCCGGCACGCCGAGACGGTGTGCATCGCACCAGGCGGGGAGGACGTCACCCTGCACGTACTCCATCGCGAAGTAAGGCAAGCCATTGGGATCGATCCCGGCGTCGTAGAAACGCGCGATCTGCGGATGCTCGAGGCTCGCCAGGATGTCGCGCTCACGGGCAAAGCGATCCTGGAGATCGGGGCGCAGGTGCTGTAGCGCCGGCACCTTCAGGGCCACGTTGCGTTTGAAGGCACCGTCGGCGCGGCGCGCCAGCCACACCTGCGCCATGCCACCGGCGCCGAGTGGTCTGATCAATTCATACGGACCCACGCGTGCACCCGGGTGCAGCCGGTTTGCAGCCCGGGCCCCTGCCTCGTCCGTCGAGTCGGGCGACGGCGGCGGCAGCAGTCCATCGGCCTCTGCGGCCTGAGAGGTCTCCGCCAGCAGCACATTACGCAACGCCGGCGCGAGCTCCTGGTATTCGCGCGGCAGATTAGCGAGCCACAGGCGCCGCCCTGCGGCGTCGAGCGGCAGCGCCTCGTCCAGCAGACGGCTCATGAGCGCAATCTGGGGAATCGATAGGTCCATGCTCAGGCGAATGACAGTGTGCGCTCCCTGAAGGCTGGTTGCTCAGCGCATCAGCTCCACTAGGATCAGCCGCGCCTTTTCCCAGTCGCGTCGTACGGTGCGTTCCGTAACGTCCAGCGCTTCAGCGATTTCCTGCTCGCTGTAGCCGCCGAAGTAGCGCATCTGCGCCACCTGAGCCAAACGCGGATCCGCCTGCTCCAGCGCCTCCAGCGCCTCGTGCACCTTCAGGATCGTATCCTGGTCGTCGGCGGCGTTGAGCGGCAGCTGGGTCGATAACGTCAACGGTTGCCAGTCACCACCCCGCTTTTGCGCCATGCGTTCGTGTACGCAATTGACGATCACCGAGCGCATCACTTGCGAGGCGTAGGCGAAGAACGCCCGCCGGTCCTCGGCGCGCAGTTCTCCGGCGCTCACGAAGCGCAGGTACGCTTCGTGCACCAGGCAGGTGGTGTCCAGCACCGTGTTGCGTCCTCCGCGGCGCAGCCGCGAGCGCGCGAGCCGTTGCAGCTCCGGGTAGGCGGCAGCAAACAGCCCATCGCGTGCTCGAGGATGGCCCGCCTTCAGCTGCCCCAGAAGCTCGGTGAGTTGACTCATCGAACGACCCCAACGCAAGCGTAACAGCCCTGATTCCGCGACGGGCGCCGATCCAGGCCCGCCCGGCGCCTGAACTGCGACACTGCGGGTAACTCACGGTTTCCTAAGAGAAATCCGCCTCTTGCCGGGCCGGGTGTCCGGTTTGGCTCGCAGACCCTGTCTGCATGAGTGAGACGGCGAAGCAGTCGTGCCTGTAACCACGGCGGCCGCCGCCGGAACGTCACCCAATCACTACTGACTCAGGAGACTCACATGAAGACCATCATTCGCCATGTCATTACCGCCTCGATCGTCGCCACGCTCACCGCCGGTTTCGCGCCTGCGGCCAGCGCTGGTGAGGAGCCGCGTAGCATCACCGTGAAGTTCGGGGACCTGAACATCGCCACGGCTGAGGGCGCGGCCGCTCTCTACACCCGCATCCGCACGGCGGCGCGGCTGGTGTGCTCGCAGCCGGATCCACTGTGGAACACGAGGAGCTGCGTGGACAAGGCCATCGCCGATGCGGTGACCAAGGTCAATCAGCCCGCGCTGTTCGCGGTGTACAACAGCCACAACAAGCCCTCGCTGCCGAAGTCGGCTCAGCTCCTGTCCCAGGCGCGCTGAGTGCAGGGTCTGCGCGGCGGTGCCAGCCGCCGCGCAGACGTTTGCGGATTCCGACTCGGTTGCGAATGGCCATTCTGACGACGTGACCGCCACGATGAACACCCAATTGGTCCGCAGGCTAGAGCGTAACGACGCGCATCTGTCGACTCGCGCGTCTCTGCTCTACCCGAAGCTGTTGGCCACCGGGCAGCCGATCGCAGCCGAGGACGTGCTCCTCGGATCACACGTCGTCACGTCACGTCGCGGTTATCTGCATCACGGAATTTATGTGGGTGCCGGCAAAGTCGTGCATTACGCAGGGCTGACGCATGGACTGCACCGAGGGCCGGTGGAAGAAATCTCACTGCGAAGGTTCGCCCGCGGACGCACGGTCCGCATCAGCTCAGGAGCGCCGGCGAGTTTCGATCGTCGCGAGGTAATCAGTCGGGCGCGCTCCCGAATCGGCGAGAACTGCTACCGGCTGCTGACGAACAACTGTGAGCACTTCTGTGAGTGGTGTCTGCATGGTGAGCATCGCAGCTACCAGGTGGAGGCGTGGTTGGCGCGCCCCAGTCAGATCTTGGGGGGGCTGCTACGGCTTTCGGTGAAGTGGACTCGAGCAACGTTGCCAGCCATCAGGAAACAATCAGAGAACAACCGACGCGAACCAGGTGCGAAGTTGCGCATAGACGTCGGGTCGGTGGAGTAATTCCAGGTGTCCCATCTGGTGGCCGATCCATTGGTGCGTCACCGGAAACTCCAACGAGCGGCCGCGATCCGCGTGCCTGCCGAGGGCGCTGTTGAGCGGGACGAGACCGTCGCCGACCAGGCGCTCCGCGAGCAGGCTGCGGCG
>Ga0187778_10002970_pt1 | contig 11456 bp, 9 predicted proteins | sample 1015_Q2_SP5_20_M_FD_132418 | JGI IMG/M metagenome (GOLD analysis project Ga0187778, IMG submission 132418) | Tropical peat soil microbial communities from peatlands in Department of Meta, Colombia - 1015_Q2_SP5_20_MG | ecosystem: Environmental > Terrestrial > Soil > Wetlands > Peat | place...
GTCCTCCCTCTCTTCCACATATACGGGCTGACTGTCACCATGAACATGCCCATATCGGTGGGGGGGACGCTCGTCCTCCTCCCCAGTTTTCACGTAGAGGAGGTCGCGAAGGCCATCGAGAGACTGAAGGTAACTACGTTCTCCGGCGCACCCGCAATGTACATCGCGATCAACAGCAAGCCCAACGCCAAGGACTTCCATCTGCATTCGGTCAGGGCGTGCATGTCCGGTGGTTCCGCGCTCCCGCCCGCAGTGAGGAAGAAGTTCATGGAGTTGACCGGAGGAAAGTTGGTCGAGGGATACGGCCTTTCCGAGACAAGCCCCGTGACGCACGTAAACCCGCTGAACGGTGGTGCTGTGAAGGACGGCTCCATAGGCCCTCCGTTCTGCGAGACGGAAGCGAAGATCGTCGACACGGAGAACAGGTACAGGACGCTAGACGCGGGGGAAGTGGGGGAGCTTGCTGTGAAGGGCCCTCAGGTAATGAAGGGCTATTGGAACCAGAAAGCAGAGACGGATGCGGTCCTAGAAGACGGGTGGTTCCTGACGGGGGACATAGCAAGGATGGACGAGGACGGTTATTTCTACATAGTCGACAGGAAGAAGGACATGATTAACGTGGGCGGATTCAAAGTCTACCCCAGGGAGGTCGAGGACGTGCTGTTCGAGCACCCCAGCATCAAGGAGGCGGGGGTCATCGGGATACCGGACGAGTTCAGCGGCGAAGTCGTGAAAGCATTCGTCGTATTGAAGGATCCCTCAAAGGGCGCCACTGAACAAGAGATCATCGACTTCTGCCAGGGTCGTTTGGCCAAGTACAAGGTGCCGAAGCAGGTCGAGTTCGTAGACGAGTTACCAAAGACCCTGATTGGGAAGGTACTCCGCAGAAAGCTCCGCGAGCTCACGCCTCAACGATCATAGCAACAGCGTTCCCGCCGCCTAGACAGAGGGTGGCGAAACCTGTCTTCTTGCCCGTCCTCCTGAGGGCGTAGATGAGGGTCGTCAGCACCCGGGCGCCACTGCACCCTATGGGGTGGCCGAGGGCGACCGCTCCCCCACTCACGTTGAACCTCGACTCGTCCACGCCGAGGGCCCTCTTGACGGCGATGGAAGCCGTGGAGTAGGCTTCGTTGTGCTCAAAGAGGTCCATGTCTTCTACATTCATCTTAGCCCGCTTCAGCAGCGCTTTTGTCGTCGGGATGGGCGCCTCCATGACCCGTGCTGGTTCAAGACCTCCGGTTCCGTAAGCCACTATTCTTGCGATGGGCTTCACGCCGAGCCTGTCTGCAGCATCCTGGGACGTGACGACGACAGCCGAGGCGCCGTCGCTCAGTTGGGAAGAGTTGCCGGCCGTGAGCACACCGTCGGGCTTGAACGCCGGTTTCAGCTTCCCTAGCTTCTCAATGGTCGTGTCCTCGCGTATACATTCGTCATCCGAGAACTCGGTAATCTCTCCTCCCTCGTGTTCTATCTTCACGTTCACCTTCTCGGCGTCGAAGAATCCCGCCCTTGAAGCCTTTGACGCCTTCATGTGACTCTCGTAGGCGAACTCGTCAGCCTCCCTGCGAGTGATGTGGAACCTCTGGGCGATGTGCTCCCCCGTCAGCCCCATGTGGTAATTGTGGTAGGCATCCCAGAGCCCGTCGGCGATCATGGAATCTTGCAGGCGCGCATCACCGAACTTCGTCCCCCACCTTACCCCCCTCGCGAGGTATGGAGTGTTGCTCATGCTTTCCATCCCCCCTGCTACGACCACGCTACTGTCACCTGCCTTGATGGCTGAAGCGGCTAGCATGACCGCCTTGAGCCCCGACCCGCAAACCTTGTTCACCGTGATGGACCCGGTACGAAAGGGTATCCCGGCGTGAATCGCCGCCTGTCTTGTGGGGTTCTGCCCAAGACCAGCTGAAACGACGTTCCCCATTATCACCTCGTCGACTTCGACGGCAGGAATTTTGGCCCTCTTTAGTGCCTCTTCGATTACCAGCGCCCCAAGAGAGGGCGCAGATACCCCGACAAGGCTCTTCCCGAATTTCCCGATGGGAGTCCTGCAGGCCGAGATAATCACGGGGGTGTTCATGTCAGTCTTGTTCTTCAATCCGCGATATTAAACGACTCTGACCCACGTTAAACACTGTCCCTAAATGGGAATTACAGATGAGCGGATTCTTTAATTTGGCACGTTGCTCCTTGTTCTGCATCCGTCGAAATCTGGGACGCTATTTGCATTTCTGGCCACCACCCCTAAATACCGTGGTCATCGGGCGGTGTTTGGGATGAAGCCCCAAAGCAGGATCTGGATGGACGGAAAGCTAGTCCCATGGGACGACGCGAAGATTCACGTCCTCACCCACGGGCTCCACTATGGAATGGCGATTTTCGAAGGGATCAGGGCCTTCACAACCCCCGAGGGGACGGCCATATTCAGGCTGGACGAGCACATCGAGCGCTTCCTCAATAGCGCCAAGATCTACAGGATGGACCTTGGATACTCTGCAAGGGAGCTTGCGAAGGCGTGCATAGAGACGGTGAGGAACAACCCCGCGAAGGAGTGCTATATCAGGCCCCTCGGTTACACTGCATATGGGGAGATGGGCCTTAACCCACTCACAAGCAAGATTTCCGTTGCCATTGCAACCTGGGAATGGCCCGCCTATCTGGGGGACGAGTCGACGAACAAGGGCGTCAGGGCGACCGTGTCGAGCTGGGCCAGAATTGACTCCAGGTCGATGCCTGTTCAGGCGAAGTGTGCCGCCAATTATGCCAACTCTGCCCTCGCCAAGATGGAGGCGCTGGGAGCCGGTTACGACGAGGCCATCCTCCTCAACACACAAGGGATGGTCGCAGAGGGGCCGGGCGAGAACATATTCAGGGTGAAGGACGAGATCCTTAGCACGCCCCCTGCGAGTTCGGGAATCCTGCGTGGAATCACCCGCGACACCGTGATTCAGTTCGCCAAAGACCTGAACATCAAGTTCTACAGGAACGATGCCACCAAGGAGGAGCTGTACACCTCAGATGAGGTGTTCTTCAGCGGTACAGCGGCAGGAATAGCCAAAGTGAGAGAGATTGACGGTCGAAGAATCGGGTATGATGGAACCCCAGTAACAGACAAGATGATCAAGATGTACGACCAGGCAACCCACGGAAGGGCTAAGCGCTACTCGAAGTGGCTTACGCCTGCCAAACCATAGGACGATGTACGATTTCTTGCTGGACCACTTTTCTTAGGCCGCTTAGCCTCGACGACTATCTCCGGGCCCCTTTCTTCTCCGGCATGGGGAGGAAGTGGACGTCAGAGATTAGGTACCTGGGCTTCTTCCTGAACTCGGCCCTGACCTTCATACCGATGTAGATGTCCTGCTGCTTGACCCCATCTAGCCTGGAAAGGAGCAGGCTGTCGACCCCGTCGAACTCGACGAGCGCGAGGTTGAACGGGGTTTCCTTCAAGAACTCTTCGCTCCCGAAATAGCATGTGGTCCAGGAGTGCACCCTCCCCTCGAGCGGCAGGTCGAACCACTTCGTCTCGTTCCCGCACTCCATGCAGTGGCTCCTGGGAGTAGCATACCTGTAGTGGCATTTCGTACACTCGCTCCCTTTCAGCTTCCCTTCTGCGAGCCCGAGAAAGAAGGGGGAGTCCTCGGCATAGCTGTGAACGTACTTTATGCTGTATGGGGAAAGAATGACGAGGTCCTTGGTCCCCACCGGGTTCTTGTAGATCGCTGCCCCGCTCTCTTGTATCTCCTTCATTACATCCCTGAACTTGCTGAACTTCCTCAGCTCAGCCATCCTATGCGCTCTCCATAATCGTCACTGTGACTGAGCTTCCGGTGCCTGCATGCGAGTGGATCAGCCCACGTCGGGCGTTCTTGATCTGTAGCTTGTTGGTTCCAAAATGCTTACCGATGGTGCCCTGCAGCTGCCAGAAGGCGAACACCCCCTGCATTATCCCGGTGGCTCCAACTGGATGGCCGCACGCTATCAGCCCCCCTGACGGGTTAACAGGTATGGTCCCCCTGTGCGCCAGGTTGAGCCCGTAGTCGATATCCTTCAAGAAGGGGTGCCCTTGGTCCACGAAGTCGTACCCTTCACCGTATCTGCAGAGTCCTATGTCCTCGTACGTTTGGATTTCAGAGCTGGCGTAGGCGTCATGCAGTTCTACGAAGTCAAGCTCCTTCTTAGGGTCGGTGATCCCTGCGTTCTTGTATGCTTCTAGGGCGGCCGTCCTTCCCGCCCGGAACGAATGCACACCGGGGTATTCTAACCTGGAATAGTACCTGGCCGTCTCCCAGGGGAACAGAGGCACCTTGCCATGGGGCCTGTCCGCGAGCCTCATGGTGTCCGTTCCGCATCCGACGCCCTTGATCAGAACGGGGTGGTCGGTGTACTTGGAGGCGACTTCCCCCGATGCCAGGATAATTACGGCGGCACCGTCGCTCATGGTGCAGACCGAGGGCCTGTTAAGCGGCCAGGAAATCATCTCTCCTGCAAGGCACTCCTTCATTGTCAGCCTCTCCGGATACTGTGCGTAGGGGTTGTGGAGAGCATTGATGTGGTTCTTGACGGAGACCATGGCCATTATCCTCTTTGCCTCCTCGGTCGCCATCTGCTGGGCCTGTTTCTCGTCCTTGACCGAGGCGAATCTCGACTTCCTCAGGTACTGGTAGATATGGCGTTGGACCATCAGAGCGTAGTATCCTGTGTAGAACCCGCCTACAGGATAGTCAAAGTTCGTGTCGGACGCCAGCGCTATGAATTCGTTCCCCTTCCAAGTCTCGACGTGGGACATTGTCTCAAAGCCGGCTACGAGGCAGATGTCGTTTCTCCCACTGGCGACCGTCTCCCACCCCGCCTGGATGGCCTGCCCCCCGGTGGCTCCGCCCCATTCTATTCTACGAGAGTCCTTCGGGTTGAGCCCAAGATAGTCCTGAACCATCGATGCGGCCTTCAGCTGCCTCGCGAAGTGGTCCGAGAAGTATGAAATCCTACTGCTTTCGATTTCGGACGGCTTCAGGCTCGGCACGTCTTTCATGGCGTAGTCGTAGGCCCTCTTCACCATAAGCCGGAAATCCATATCGGGGTGGGCTTTCGCGAATTTCGTAACCCCGCCGGAAATGGCGTAGACCTTCCTTTGCCCCGGCACGCCGACGGCTGCGATTTTGCGGGTATTAATTTTCTTCCACTAAAATCGTTTGCCGATGTCAGGTGCTAGCTGTGGCCCTTCCTAGGCCTCCGCTGTCCCCAGCGTTTCGCGAGTTCCACGTAGAAGTCGACCGCGACAGGGTCGGCGAGGGAGTCCCTGTTCAACACCTTGGAAGGATCCCCGCCCATCAGGATCCTCTTGATTGGCACCTCCAATTTCTTCCCGCTAAGCGTCTTCGGTATGGCTGGTACTTCTATGACCACGTCGGGGACGTGTCTTGGCGAAAGGTCCGTCCTGATGCGTCCTCGTATCCTCGAATCAAGCTCAGGGTCTAGTCTCCTCCCTGGCGCCATGGCGACGAAGAGCACCAGCTCCCCCTCCTCCTCGGGGCCTTCTAATTCCACGGCCATGGACTCTGCTACTTCAGGAATGGATTCCACTGCGCGATAGACCTCGCTGGTGCCGATCCTCACGCCCATGCGTTTTATTGTGGCGTCCGACCGTCCGTAGATAATGCACGTTCCCCGCTTCGTAATCTCTATCCAGTCGCCGTGCCTCCAGACGCCCGGAAAGAAGCTGAAGTAACTTTCCTGGTATCTGCTCCCGTCCTTGTCTCCCCAGAAATAGATGGGCATGCTAGGGAGTGGCTCCGTGAGCACCAGCTCCCCCACTTTGCCTACCACCGGCTGCCCCTGTTCATCGAAGGCTTCCACTTTCGCTCCCAGGGCCCTGCACTGAATCTCTCCCGAGTAGACAGGGAGGATAGGACAACCTCCGACAAACGGTGCGCACACGTCCGTGCCTCCGCTCACTGACGCCAGCCAGATGTCATTCTTCACCGCAGAGTAGACCCATTCGAAAGCCTCGGGGGAAAGGGGAGACCCTGTCGAGCCCATGCTCCTGAGCCTCTTCAGTTCATGGGAGGGTCCCGGAACTAGGTTCGCTTTCATGCAGGCCGAGAAATAGGCCGCGCTCCCTCCCATGAAGGTGGTTTCTGTCTTCTCGACCAGGTCCCAGAGCGAGTTCAAATCAGGGAAGGATGGGCTCCCATTGTAAAGCACGAGGGTCGCCCCATGAAGGAGGCCTCCAATCAGGTGGTTCCACATCATCCACCCCGTGGTCGTGAACCAGAAGAAACGGTCCCCTGGCCGGATATCGTTGTGGAGTGAGACGCCCTTCAGCATCTCGACCAGAATCCCGCCGTGGCCGTGTACTATGGGTTTTGGAAGGCCCGTCGTCCCCGAAGAATAGAGGATCCACAAAGGGTGGTCGAAGGGGAGGGGATCGATCTCGACCGATTCTTTCCCCGCTACCAGATCCTCCCATGGGACAGAGCCCTCGATAGGCGTCCCTTCCGACCTTCCCTGGACCGCCACGACAGTTTCCACCGACGGCAGCGCCGATATGATCGATGAAACAGCTTCAGTCCTGTCGAACCATTTCCCACCGTAGCTGTACCCATCTGTGGCGAAAAGGATCTTGGGCTCGATCTGGGTGAACCTGTCCAACACAGCGGGAGCGCCGAAGTCAGGGGAGCAGCATGACCATATTGCGCCGAGGCTCGCGCAGGCGAGGAAGGCCACCACCGCCTCTTCTGCATTTGGGAGATAGGCGGCGACCATATCCCCCTGGACGACGCCTCGCCCCTTAAGGTGGGCCGCAAGCGCGCCGGTCCTCTTCCTAAGCTCCTGCCAGGAAATGGACTTTGGGCTTCTCCTCTCCGTCTTCGAGATAATTGCGGTGCCTTCGAAGGTGCTCTCAAGGACCCTCTTGGCAAAGTTTACTTCGGAGCCCTCGAACCATCGGGTGCCAGGCATACGCCTGTCCTGGAGAACAGGGTAGTCCGCGTCTGCCACATCATAATACTTCCAGACCGACCCCCAGAACCCCTCTAGGTCATCAACCGACCAGCGCCACAGCTCATCGTAGGTGCGGAATGGCCTCCCTTTGCGTTCTAACCACTTCATGAATGCCGTGATGTTGGTCTTCCTGGCATAGGCCGGTTCAGGTTCCCAGAGCAGCTTCCCTGCCGGCATGTTCGAGCGACGGATTCAGGCCCTGCTATAAGAGCACGAGGCCACGTGATTCGACCATCACTTGATTGGCCTCAGGATGAAGATAGCAATGTCCCAAACAAGGTGGCTGGTGAAGCTCGCATGCGTTCCCTTGTAATGGTAAGTTATCCCCCAGAGAAGGTCCGTGACGAATGTCGCGCCGACCCACAGAGGATTCAGAGTTGCGACGTGGAGGACGGCGTCGAGGGTGGCAACCGCCGGCGCCCCCATGATACCGAGCCGGGGCCGGAGCCTTCTCTGCAGGACTCCTCTGAAGAAGGACTCGTATCCGGCCGAGTCAAAAACAAGGACAGCCACCTGAAGGTAGGCAGGATTCGCCGGAGAGGAGATCAACGAGTAGATCGAAGTCTCGGACGCCGAAGTGATGCCGAAGGGGTGGTATGTGGAGACTATCCATGCTCCCCCGTAAAAGATGCCGTAGAGGAGTGCCGCGCTGGCCATCCCAAGCAAGACAGAACTCAGGCGTGGCCGCTTCGGCATGAGCGCCCCTTGGGTGTAAGCGGCTCCGACCATGCAGGAGGTGGAGACAAAGGTCGCACCCACGAAGTAAAAGGGAGGCAGGGTGAAAAGAAAGAGCATCGACGCGATTACAATCGCGAGGCAGACAACCAGTCCGCGGCGTCCCGCCAATGGGGGAGGGATGGGTGAAACTGGTTAAAGCCGTATGCTGCCTCTCCACTGCTAGGGTTATACCACAGCGGCGCGGGGCCAAGCACGATGGACGTCAAGACCGCCTTCCTCTCGACAAGGCCCTGGTCCTTTACAATGACCTTCTCATCCGTCACAATGGGGACGCTACTGGCCGCCATTGCGGGACGGTTCAGTCCCCTGTACTATGCACTTGCCCTCGGAGGGATGATTTGCTTTCATGCGGCCACCAACGTCCTCAATGATTTCTACGACGTGAAGCACGGCGTCGACAGGGAGGGGGCGCCCACGACAAAGTATAGGTTGCACCCGGCAGCCTTCGGGCAGGTGCCGCTAAGCACTACGCTGGCCTTCTCAGTCGGACTCTACGCGGTTACACTCGCCGCAGGAGTCTATCTTGCCTTCGTCAGCAGTACGTCCATATTGCTAGTGATTGCCGTCGGGATACTCGGGAGCGTGTTCTACACCGCGGACCCCGTGGATCTCAAAGCTAGGTCGCTGGGGGAGCCGACCGTCTTCGTCATGTGGGGGCTGCTGATTCCACTAGGAGCATACATGGTGCAGACTGGGACCTTCGCCTGGGCACCGCTCCTTGCGTCGATCCCCATTGGATTATTCGTGGCGTTGGTCCTGTTGGCCAACAACATCAGAGACATAGCGTACGACGGTACCGTCAGGGAAAGGACACTGGCCGTTGCTTTGGGGGCCCGCGGTGCACAACGGTTGTACTTAGCCCTCCTTGCACTGGCATACGTTCTGGTCGCGGCTGGAATTCTTCTGGAGCAGCTACCGGCGTGGTCCTTTATCGTTTTCCTTACGGTTCCTGGCGCGCTACGGCTTGCGAAGATGTTCCATGGGCCCGTGCCAGACGATGCAGACCCCAGGACCGCGGCCCTCGCATTCCAGTTTTCTCTCCTCTACATGGCGTCCCTTGCTTTTTTCATCCTGGTCCCCCTGAAGCTGCCCTTCTGAGCTCGGAGGGTTAGGAGTCCTCAGTGCCCCCTCGCGGGGCGAGCTCCCTCATCGCATAGGTCAGGTTTCCAATGGGCATTGAGATCGGAAGGGTCACACCGGCCTTCTCGTACTCTCTCAGCCTTTCTGCCGCGTGGTCTCCCGTTCCTGTGATCGTAAGAGCCTCAATTGCCTCGTCGGGGATGAGCCTCTTTGCTTCGGGGATGTCTCCCCTCTTCCATGCGTCTTTCATGGGAGACAGCCGGTCCTCGCCGACGCCGTAAGGAGAAAGGACCTCCGGCCTGACCACCTCTGCCAACTGGTATGCGAAGAAGTAGTAGTCACGGACCACCTGGGCGGCCTTTTTAGGGTCGGGGTCAAGGGAAGTGAGCATATACGAAGCTCGTTCGACGGAGGAGCCCCTTCTTGCCTCGCCTCGCTTGACGTTGTCGACCATGCGCCCGGTCCCCCATGCACTATTCAGCGCGGGGGAGAGTATTACCCCGTCAGCAACCGTGGCGGCGAAGGCCTGGGTCTTGGGGGAAAGGGATGCGATATAGAGCGGGATCCGCCCATCTGCCTTGAACCCCATGGTGAGGCCATGGACCTTGAAGAACTCGCCATCGAATTCCACTTTGCTCCCACCCCAGACCATCTTGACCACTCTTACGTACTCGCTGAGCCGTCGCAGAGGTCTGTTCTTTTCTACAGGGAATATCTGATGGCCGATAAGGGGAATCGTTGGGAAACTGCCCACTCCCAGGCCGAGCCTGGTCCTGCCGCCTGAGTGCTCGGAGAGTGTGGCGAACGTCGTCGCCGCGGTCACCGGGTGCCGAGTGAATGTGTTGATCACCCCCGAGCCCAGCCCAATTCGAGTCGTAACCGAGGCCATGGCTGAGAGGTAGGTGACAACATCGCGCTGAAACAGACTTTCGTGCATCCAAACGGAGTCGAACCCGAGTCTTTCTGCGTCGGCCGCCACCTGCATTGCTTCCTTGACCCCCAGTACAGGATTGAAGCCGACGGCTAGCTTCACGTTTTACCCTGCCTCCTTAATCGCTTTAAGCCTTCGAACTCCTGTTGACGCTTAGCATTTCCAGCAGACTGCCTAGGTCACGCTCCTTCTCCAGGTCCCATAGCCGTGACAGAGCTTCTCTGGCCGGCCCCACTCCCAGACTCCTCCCCGCCAGACGAAGAAACTTGGCCTCTATGTCCGCCTTGGTCATTGGGTTCAAGGAGTGCCCTTTGGGCACAACCACCTGGGCGGAGGTCTCCCTCCCGCTTCTTTCCGTGACAGTGACCCTGTTCGCAATTCCATTGCTAGGATAGAGCGCTGTAAATTCCGGGTCTTCGACGACCTTGATTTTCCTCATGAGGTTTAGGTTCTTCGGGTCAACAAGGCTCTTGGCCGAATATGTGGAGTTGTCCACCGTCCCATGCAGCAGAGCCATTCCGACTATGTACGGAAGGCTATGGTCCGCCGTCTCCCTGGTCTTTGGCTTCCACTTTTCTTTGCCCTTTCCAAGGATATTGAAGCCGGCTTCATGAGTCTCGACCAGCACCGAGGTAATGTCAGCGAAGTCCCTCACTCGCCGGCGAGCCTCGAGGGCAGCCCAGATCGCCGACTGTGCGTGGTACTCCGCCGGCCAGTACTTGATGTATGTCTCGTTGACCTTGTACACGCCACCTCTCCCGCCGAACCCTCGGACATCCAGGCTGAACTTCCCGGACACCTGCATGAAGAAACCCATTTCGCCTTCGAAAATGGGGGAGGGCCCCGTCATTCCCTCCCTGGCCAGAAGAGCAGAGAATACGCCGTTTCTCGCGGCGTTAGAGAACGACGCCCCCTTCCACATCGATAGCTCCCCCGCCCTGACCTGTCTCATCGCTATGTGCCCCCCCAGCGCTATGTTCACTGACTCCGTCGCCTTCCTTCTGCTCAATCCCATCAGCTTCGCCGCAGCCAGAGACGACGATACCAAGCCGTAGTTCACGTGGTCCCACCCTCTGTGCCTGATGTCGGCCGCATCGCATAGCCTGCACTGGATCTCATATGCCGCAACCGCCGCTGCTACAATCTCCTTTCCTGAAGCGGCTTCAGACTCTGCCACGGCCAAACAGGGGGCGAGATTGTCGCTGGGGTGTGCGGGCTCCTTTGAAAGGTAGGTGTCGTTGTAGTCGAAGTATCGGATCATCAGGCCATTTACGAAGGTGGCGAGTTCTGGCGATGACTGGTAGCGAGTCCCGAGCAGGGTGGACGTCCCCCCTCCCCTGAGGCCGGCTGCCACCCTCCTTGCAATTGCCACGGGTTCTTCGCCATAGGCACCAATGGCGCACCCAAGGGCGTCGACGATCCGAGCCTTCATCTCTCTTACAGTCTTCAGGTCGAGCTTCTCGTAGCGAACCGACAGCACATAATCAGCGAGACTCTGTGCCAGCTCCACGCCCATGCCGCAAATGGCCTTCACTTAATTCTCCTCCTTGCACGAGAACGATTAAATCACGCACATATGCGGCGGGAGTCAGTCACGCACCTTGGCGATATACAGCGCCGAGCACCGGCGGCTGATGCAGATGTTCTATCCCGACCATCATGAAGAGTATTCCGAGGTTCTAAGCTCACTGGGGACTTTCATGGA
>Ga0187778_10002971_pt1 | contig 11456 bp, 10 predicted proteins | sample 1015_Q2_SP5_20_M_FD_132418 | JGI IMG/M metagenome (GOLD analysis project Ga0187778, IMG submission 132418) | Tropical peat soil microbial communities from peatlands in Department of Meta, Colombia - 1015_Q2_SP5_20_MG | ecosystem: Environmental > Terrestrial > Soil > Wetlands > Peat | place...
CCCATAGGCTCACCAGCACGTACGTCGCCCGTCTCTTTCAGCTCGTGGAGGCGTGGATATACGTTGCCCGCAGTCGCCTTGAATCGTCCACGGCTACGCTCTTTGATGAGCTGTGCGAGCTCATAACCACTCATCGGCCCTTCCGTCAGCAGAAAATACAGCACAAAGAGGGAGTACACTTTTAAGGCGTGCCGAGCGAGTGGTTCAGGCTCTACCATTATCCAGTCATACGTCATCTATGTATATAGCAATTGCTGTTACGTAAGTGTATGATGTACCATTAACTGATATAATGAACGAAGACGTAGGTAACCTCGCCGACAAACACGAACAAACTGCCCGATCGTCGGGACAATAGCGCATCTCGACCGATCTAATGAACGAGGGCGTGCTCTGCAGGTAACGCGTAACGGAACTAGCTTCATTCCGATCCCGTTGACCCATAGCGCTGCTCGCCTTTGGATCACAGTTATGGCGACCTGCATAGGATTTATGATGGTAGCGATGATTAATATCATTGTACAATCAGCATGGCAGGTGGAAACGGGCGTTGTCACCCTATGAACACAATCCTCAGAACGATCGGCGTGGTAGGACCAGCCATCGCTGGTGTGTACCTTGCACAGAATGCCGTATCCCTCTTAATGCAGATTCCTCTCGGTCCCATTACAGACCACTTCGTTCCGATGAAACGGCGTCTAACCGTATATTCCTCACCGCCTTTGTCATCCCGCTCTTTAGCGTGTTTATGGCACTTTTCAAGGGAAAGGAGCGGAGAATGAAATGCACGGGCCTTTTGAAGAAAGCTACAGCTGTTTAACGTGGTGATCATTCATGGAATACAAACGTATCTTAATAGGAACTGATGGCGGGGACCTCATGGGTTCCGTCTATGAGCATTGTGCCTATCTGGCGCAACTTACTGATGCAATCGTACACGTCGTCTACGTTCTCGACGTTGCTGGGTTCACCGCCTACCCGATCGATACGTCATGGGAAAACATGTACGACGTCCTTCTGGACGAGGGAAAAGGCATTGTGGCTAATGCCAAGAGAGAGCTGATTTCACGCGACGTCGCCGAAAATCGCGTCATCACAGCGGTGCTTGATGGGCATCCAGCAGAAGAATTGGACAAATATGCCGGAACGCATGACGTTGCCCTCATCATCATCGGATCGCATGGACGAATGGGATTGGATCGCCTGCTCATCGGAAGCGTTGCTGACAAGATAATTCGCGGAGCAAAAGTGCCAGTATTGGTCATAAAGAGTCAATAACGAGGGCATCTTTCCGAACGTTCGCACGTAGACCTACGTGTGCCATCATCTCGCCCTGATCGTCCGCACAAAACGGTATTATTAAACCCCATAAGACGTTAGTGAGCATACGATGTATTTTACAGAGCTCGTCTCCCTCTTTGATGAGCTGAGCGCTCATTCGTCACGGCTCAAAAAGACTGATCTCATAGCCGCTTTTTTGACGAGAGCGCCTGAGGACGACATAGCAGTCGCCTGCACCTTTTTGACCGGTCGCGTATTCCCTGCATGGGACACTCGTGATATAGGCATGGCGGGAAAAACGGTCATCAAAGTCATCGCGAACATCAGCGGGAAGAGCACTCTTGAGGTCGTGGAGAGCTACCGAGATACAGGGCATCTCGGCATCACCGCGGAACAGCTTCTTGGGAAAAAGGTGGCGACGAGCTTAGCCGCATTTGACGAGGATATAACGCTCAGTGAGCTTTACAATCGGTTTGGGGAGATGGCCGGCACAACAGGGAAAGGATCGGCACAGAAGAAACAGCGAATGCTATCGAACCTCTTAGGCAGAGCAACGCCACGGGAGGCCTATTACATCGTAAGCCTTGTGACGCGCAACCTCCTTACCGGCTCGAAAGAAGGGGTGACGGAAGACGCCATTGCGCAAGCTTTTAGCGTGCCGCCTGATCTCGTGCGGCGCGCGTGGATGCTTACCAACGACATAGGTCTTGTCGCGAAAATAGCCAAAGCTGAGGGCGTGCACGGTTTGGGGACCCTCAACATCGAACCGATGCGACCCGTGAGACCCATGCTCGCTCAGAGCGTCGCCGGGATTACCGAAGCGCTCGAAGTTATGGGAGGCCGAGCCGCGTTCGAAACGAAATACGACGGGGCCCGCATCCAGGTCCATAAGGTCGCCCGAGAGATCAAGCTCTTTTCACGTAAGATGGAGGATCTCACCGATGCGCTGCCTGATGTGCTCGGTGAGGTAAAGCAGAGCGTTAAGGCAGATTCAATCATTCTCGACTGCGAAGCCATTGCCGTGGACAAACGCACGCAAAGAGTCGTACCATTTCAAAACATCCTCAACCGCCTAAGACGGAAATATAAGATACAAGAGCTCAGCGATCAAATCCCGATGCAATTGCGTCCCTTTGACATCCTCTATTTAAATGGAAGAAGCCTCGTCGATCTTCCGTTTATCGAGCGGCGTGCGCTCCTCGAGAAAGCCGTTGTATCTCTTGATGAGCGATGCGAGCCATCCATCTTCAAGATTCTCACAGACCATGACGCCGTGGCCCAATTTTTTACGCAGTCGATAAACGCGGGACATGAAGGACTCATGGCAAAAGATCTCAACGCAAGTTATAGTCCAGGGATTCGTGGGCGGAAAATGGTGAAACTCAAAGAGGCCCTCGACACCCTAGACCTCGTAGTGATTGCGGCAGAGTATGGTCACGGAAGAAAAGCGGGCTGGATCACCTCGTATGAGCTCGCGGCGCGAGACGAAGAGAACGACCAATGGGCACCCGTTGGGCGAGTAGCGAGCGGCGCTTCCGATGAGCAGCTTAAGGACCTCACCGAAGAGATCAAACCGCTGATTATAGGAGAACGAGGGCGTATGGTCGATGTAAAACCTCAGATAGTGCTCGAAGTCAAATTCAACGAGATTCAGAAGAGCCCGAACTACGCTTCGGGATACGCCCTTCGATTTCCGCGCATCGTTCGAATACGAGACGATAAGGGACCCGATGATGTCGAAACGCTCGAGCGAGTCGGCTCAATTTATGACTTACAAACAGGCCTGCGGCACACAGGCAACGATCATAACGTGCGCTAAAACTTCGTTGTAGCGCTGCCGCAATCTTCGTGCAGCTCGCCCCCAGGAAAACATGGGGGCGCACGCGGGCAGCGACGCGAGGAGTGATGAGTTTTAAGGCTAGACGTTATAAGGCCCTAATTTTCGGCTATACTTCCGTGCAGCTCTTTAATTCTGGCAAAGTTATTTAAGGGTCTGAACGAACAATACTCTGGTGATGCATATGGATGATGAAAAAGAACGTGTCTCTGTTGCACCGAACGCGTTTCTCCGTCACGATACAGAGAAATATACAATCGAAGTAGAACTTCCCGGCGTGCACAAGAAGGATATAGAGTTTGAAGCCACGGAAACGGGCTTTTGTCTTCGCGCTCCGAGAGACGACATAGAATATGTCGGCTGCTGGATACTGGCCCATATGATCGAACCAGAAGAGGCACAGGCTTCGTTCTCAAACGGACTCTTGACGGTTTCAGTACCTTTAGCAGAAAGCTTTGAAGGCGTGAAAGTGCCGATAAAATAGTCCCGTACGCTCACTCCCTGAACGACCCGTGCATATCGAGTCTCTTGACCGTTCCCAGTAAAATCGGTGGCATAATATCGTTATCAATCATAGGAATTCCCTCTCCTCGTTGCACAAAATCGCACTGTCGTCCGTGCACTCCTTTTGCGGAGGAGAGTTATCCAGGTGACAGCCATCGCAGGCTGTCAACACTTTTTTCGAAAGGCGCTTATGATCCCTCACGCGAAAGCGGCTGCGCTATCGCATTGTCGTTAACGGGGTCGGAAGCGCGTCACTTGCCGGTTATAAACCAAACTGCCGTCGCTTATTAGGCGACGAGACCCAGACGAACGGAGAACGGCTCTTCGCGAGATACCACTTGATTCGGTTGCAACGTCGGGCGCCATAACTTCTTTTTTGAAGGCGCCCTCATCGGTGAGGAGGAAGTAGCAGCGTGGTGGCAGCGAGTAGTATGCCGAGTGCGACCACGAATACCCCTACGTACGCGATGAGCGCCTGACCTAGATTATTGGCGCTCAAATCGTTCGTGGAAAAATAGATTAGTAGAGCGCCGCCTACAACCATTAGTATCGCTACGAGCAGTCCCCGAGCATTCTCACGTAAGTGCGCGTGTAAATCTGTCATCCTTGCCATTTTGTATTACTCTCGGAACAAGCCGTAGATGCTGATGTTTCCAACGATGCACGTGACAACAACCGAGATAGCGGAGTCAGTCGCTGAAGTGGGGATGCGTGTATCCACCTGTTCTGACATCGCTCGAACACAGAGCATCTCAGGCGAATGCACGTGACGTCCAGCTAAGCCCTCTTAAAAAATCCCCGGAAGCTCGCGTCCGGCAGTGAGCACTTCGCATCCGCTTTCGGTGATGCGAACGACATCCTCTCTTCGATATCCTCCGACACCTGGAACGGCTAGCACCGCGTGCCCAACGCTGACCGTCATGTTGGGCTTGAGCACGATCTCGCCGTGCTGCGGGTAGTGACTTGGGTGGGGGTACTCTTCAAACTCTAAGCCGACGCCGTGGATATACCCGGCAACGATGTATCTGCCAAACTCGGTTTTTCTGATGGCATCTGCCATGAACTGTGTGACCTCGTTCACCTTCCAGCCAGGTTTCACCGCCTCGATAACGCCCCGCTGCGCGTCGTCATAAGCGCCAGCAAGCTTGATGAAATCGGTACTTAACGACTTCACCGCCACGCCAGGTGATGCCTCGCTGCACACAAAGGTGCGCGCCATGTCACTCGCATACATATCAGCGACAGGATGAAGATCTATGATGACGGGATCGCCGCCATTGATTTTCCGATGTGTTACGAAGCCGTGAAGGTGCAGCGAGCGCTCCCCCGAGTTCACGAAGGTAATAGCGCCCAACCACTCGGATCCTGCCTTTCGCATCGCATGTTCGGCTTCTGCGGCGACATCGTTCTCCGTAACGCCGGCAACAAGGGTATCTGCCGCGGCTCTCATTCCCGCTTCGGCGACATGGGCCGTCTTTTTCATCCGCTCGATCTCATCGGCAGACTTGACCATGCGCAGCTCACTCATCACGTCGTCGTTTTCCACCATAGTGACAGAGGGATTAAGCTTTTTGAACCGATAGACTTCAAAGCCCGGAGCGGTGTGGGTATCGAACCCCACTGTTCCTTTCTGCAGGTCGTGAGAACGCATCGCGCTGAAGAAGTGTTGCATGAGCTCATTCACGCTGCTCCAACCGCGCACGTCATCGACCCACGTATGGGCACGAACCTGTTCTACCTCAGGCTGGAACACGATGATCGTCGGATCGGCATCGCGATAGAACAACATGCGCGCCTGCCGTCGGTAGTCGCCGGTGATGTAATAATAGTTCTCTACTCCGGCGACTAGCATCGCATCGACGCCCTTTGCTTCCATAATCTCTTGAATCCGCTTTTTTCGTTTGAGGTAGTTGGTCATAGTGCACCCTCCATATCTGATGCGTATGTCACTCGACGAGCGAGCGTGGCATCATCGCCGAACGACGTACTTGCTGCTCTCCACTGCTCTCTCGAACGTGCGCGTGTGTTCAACTTGCGTCTTCAGGTAAAGTCTCTCGTCGCGCACGTCGATGAATCCCCGCCGCTCTAATTCAGAGACTCCCGCTTCTATCAGCCTCTTTTGGGTTGGGGCATCATCCAAGCTACACGCAGCACATGCCTCTTGGACCTCCCTTGCTCCAACTCCCTCGCGTTTGGAGGGGGTATCCTCCCCCTCCTCGATCAATAGGGCATACAGCACGCTTTGAGCCTCAGGACTCAAACGTCGGATTTTATCGATCAGCTCTGCGCTTTCCGGTGCTTCTTCGCCTGTGTACCGATATGCTTCTTCACCCTCTCGTGTCATTTTCATCGCCTTCGCGTGCCTTTCATAATAGGGGTTATTTCGCACCCCCGTGATGACTGGTGGTCGGCTACGCACGAATCATCGTTAGCAACATCTTGAACTGTGTTGCTGCCTTGAGTGCGTGTGGAACGTTCGCCGGCATGATAATCATCTGTCCTTCTGCCACATTCGTCGTGTTGCCTCCGATCGTAATCGCCGCCTCACCATCGACGATTTGTACAACAGCATCGTACGGCGCTGTATGCTCACTCAGACCTTGACCTTTGTCGAAAGCGAATAGAGTCATTGTACCTGCCTTGGTATCGATTAACGTTTTGCTCACGACAGAATCGGCCGCATAGTTGATCAGCTCTTTTACGCTGAAAGCCTTCCCTTTATACGAATCTTCAGACGCCATTCGCACCACCTCGTGCGCTTTGTTTACTGAACTGTTCTTGCATTATATCAACGTTCCACTCGCGTTGCCGATCGCCTCAATGAAATCAATAGGTGAGATGAACGATAATATTGTAGTAAAAAACCGCCACATTCACAGGCCTATTCTTCCGTTCCAAATTCAGCTATCCACTCTTCGACTTTAGTAAGTCTCTTGTCGAGACGCTCTAATCGTTCCTTGATATCTTCAAGCTCGTCTGATCCAATCACCGATCTCTCCTCCTTCTTTCTTCGTTTTTCAGGCCTATAGCTCCTTTTCTATGCGCATAAATGCGCTGACTGCAACAGGAGAAAGGCACATCGCTCTTAGTCTTCAACGCGGGCGTGAACGAACCTTGTCGTCTTTCGCCGCGTGACGCGTTGCGTTCCGTTCCCGCTCTGTCAGGCTGCGATGTGTTCCTGTCTTAATAGTTGTCTGCTAGCGGGCAGCATTGCTGCACCGCTGCTTCTTTCTCCGTTTCAGGAGCCGTTCATGGCAGCGACCTGCACAGACGCCCCTCACGGCGATGAACTGGAGGCGCAAAAAATGTTGTGAATAAGCGAATTCGCTAGTTTGCTCTCATTCTCAGGACGCAGACCGCTTGAGGCATTCGCTCAGGCTCTTTTTCGCTTCGGCGTACTCACTGCTGGCTTTTCGAAGAACCTCGCTGCCGTGGGAGGGACTTAGCTCTTCGAGGGATCGTTCAACGCGTTCAAGCGCTTCTTTCGCCTTCTCGACGGCTTTCGCCTCTTTCTCACATGTCATAAGCTTTCTGGCCGATCACACGCCTGATCCTAGCGCGACTTAGTCTTTAGTGGCGTTACAGATCTCCAAAATCCCTAATGGAGACCCCCCTTCGTCGTGTTGGAGTGTCAGTTGGCACTGCGTGACGATCTTTGCGCCGTCACGTGCGCGTCTCTCAATAAGTCCTTCCCACACATGGGAATCGAGCAGCAACGCCTTCGCTTCATCAAACGACACCGGATATACGGAGTGAAGCAGATCGTTGATGTTCTTTCCCGACGCTTCTGTGACAGTCCAGCCATACTGGGCCGCTGCACCGTTATTCCAGTACGAGATCACTCCGTCAAGATTATACGCGACAATGCTATCGCCGCTCTCATCGATGACGTTTATCCTCTTTTGTAGCTGTTCCTCAAGCAGTTTCTGGGATGATATATCGTGGAAGGTCACAACGACGCCTTCGATAGTATTCTCTACCGATCGGTACGGAATAATGCGCATCTGATACCATGAACCATCCTTCGTTGGTACTTGGCGTTCTTGTGTGACAAGCGTCCTGAAGACCTCTTTTATATCGTCGATTAAGGCGTCGTACCGCAAGTTGGAAGAGATATCAGAAACCGGGCGACCAATATCGGAGGCGATAAGGTTCATAATCTTGATCGTCGGAGGGGTGAAGCGCATGATCCGAAGTTTTTTATCCACAAACAGGGTTGCGATGTCAGTGCTATTTAAGAGATTCTTTAAGTCGTTGTTCGCTCGTGCTAGCTCGTCATTTTTTTGATTGAGCTCTGTATTAACCGTCAACAGCTCTTCGTTAAGTGATTGAAGCTCCTCTCGGGACGTTTTAAGCTCTTCATTTGTGCTTTGCATCTCCTCATTCGTCGACTGTAGCTCTTCCATCGTCGACTTGAACTCCTCTTGAGAGGTCTCCATCTCTTCAATGGTCGTCTGAAGACGCTCTCTAAGCTCTGTTGTCTCTCCTTGAAGCGCTTTTTCGCGCTCGCTTAACTTGGCTTTGCCACGGGTCTTCTTTCTCTCTCGAACGGGAGATTTCATCCCCTCTTCAAAGGTGATCATCAGGAGGTTATGAGCTACAGCTGTATGGAGCGGGCGTACTTTCACGTTGACGTAGTATTCGGTCCCGTCTTCCTTCACGGGAATTTTGTTAATGGCCACCTCGGCATTGTCTCGCGCGGCCCGATGAATCGCGTTGTTTAGCTCCATGCGAAACGCCTCTCTCGCGAGAGAATAAATGTTCAGGCTTGCTTTGCCCGGTGCGGGTTCGAGATACGGTCCGGTCTTCCCAAAGAAGTAGACGATATCGCCATCTCTATTTACGATGAGTGCTGGAGGCGCATAGTTATCGAGCAGCGACTGCTGCACGGTCTCTTTGATAGTGGGTATGTACTCCCTCCGTTCGATCTGCTGGGGAATCTCGGGCGTGCGGAAGATCGGGTACGGTTCAGCTTCTGCGTTCCGCTCCTTCTCCTTGTTAATGAAGAGCTTCCATTTGGTGTTGTACTCGTTGAACAGATCCTCGAAGCCGCCGATTGACTCGGATGTACCCAGAAAGAGAATACCGCCAGGATTCAAACTATAGTGAAATATGGGCATAAGCCTCTTCTGCAGGTCGGCATTGAAATAGATGAGCAGATTGCGACACAGAAGGAGATCCAGCTTGGTAAAGGGAGGATCACGAACGACGTCCTGCACGGCGAAGACGATGTGCTCTCTAATATCCTTCTTTACGCGGTAGTTTCCATTTTCCTCTTTCACAAAGAAACGACTAAGTCTATCGGAACTTATATCGAGGGCGATGTTCGGGAAATACACGCCCTGTCGTGCGACGTCAATCGAATCAACGTCAATGTCGGTGGCAAAAATCTGAAACTCTGCGATGTGTGTAGCGCGTGCCTCTTCGATAGCCTCAGTAAGCGTTATCGCGAGTGAGTACGCCTCCTCACCGGTTGAGCAGCCGATCACCCAGGCGCGGACCACTTCACTGGTCTTTTTCCTGAGCAGCTCTGATATGATCGCCTCTTTCAGGTGATCCCACGCTTCGCGATCCCTGAAGAAGTTTGTAACCCCGATTAAGAGCTCCTTGTAAAGGAGGTGTGCCTCGGGATCGTTCTGCTGCAGATAGTGGTAGTAGTCCTCGAGTGAAGAGAGCTCAAGAATATCTCTTCGGCGCTGGAGGCGGCGGATAAGCATGTTCTGTTTGAGCCCGGAAAAGTTATGTCCTGTCCGTGCTCGCAGAAGGGCCAGTATTTGTTGGACGATCGTCAAGGTCTTGTCAGTGATGACCGGCGTCGCTGCCGAAGCTGCGTGTGAGGCGTAGGTGACGAGTTTTTGTGGCAACTGCTCCGCAGGACCGATAAAGTCGGCAAGACCTGTATCAATCGCGCTTTGCGGCATACCACCGAACTTCGCGGTGGTAGGGTCTTGAACCATGACCATGCCCAGTCGCTCCTTGATTTTCCTAATGCCGAGCGTGCCGTCAGTTCCTGTTCCCGAGAGGAGGATGGCGTAGGCGTTCTCGCCTTGATTGTCAGCAAGATGCCTGAAGAAGTAATCGATGGGCATTCGTATCCCGCGTGTGCTCACCGGTTCACTGAGAACGAGCTTACCGTGCTCGATCCCGAGATTCCGATTAGGCGGGATAACGTAGACAGTGCTTGGCTCAACCGTTGTCCCCTCTGTCGCCTCGATGACTTTCATATTGGTATATCGCTGTAACAGCTCAGGAAGTATCCCTCCGCTCGCTGGGTCAAGATGTTGGATTACGATGAATGCGAAGCCGGTGTCTGGTGGAAGGTTCGTGAAAAACTGTTCAAAAGCCTCGAGCCCACCAGCAGAAGCGCCCACTCCCACAATCGGAAATGGAGCTACTGCCTCTTGCTCATTGTTCTTCTCTTTTTTAGGTGTCTTGGAAGGCTTTTTATTAGGACTCATGCGAGAGCCCCCCGTCATAATGCTTCAGTTCTAATCTTATTCTTACTAGGTTCCTATGCGTACGCGAAGGTACTTCGATATCTAGGATATTCATGTTATCGTTCAAAATAAAAACGTTTTTCTCCAATTTAATGCTGCTTTAAACCCATCCGCCGGCCGAGACGCCATCAGTATCCGTCGACGGAAATCGATGGAAAACCGTATCAGGCCTTTGCAGATACGCATTCTTCGACATTGGGGAGTGTTATAATTAGCGTGCTTCCTGCACCCTCGTTATTACTGGCCGAGATTGTCCCATTGTGCGCCTCGATGATCCTTTTTGTTATCGCTAACCCTAACCCACTCCCATTCTCTTTTGAGCTCACTAGTGGGGAAAAAAGGTCGTCCTTAACCGCATCCGGTATACCAACGCCTGTATCTGTCACCCGTAATGAGAGACCATCATCAGTCTCCCTCGCTGCAACGGTGAGCTGTCCTCCTTGAGGCATCGCCTCGAGGGAGTTCGTAATGATGTTCAAGAGAGCACGCTGCATCAGCGCTGGATCCACACACGCGCACGCTTCTCTGGGCACGTCGGTGTGCAGCTGAATGGATAGAGGAACTTGGATGAGGTCAAGCGTTGCCGTCATAAGCTCTTGCACGCGTATCGGCATGCGTTTTGGCTCAAGTGCTTGCATGTATTCATAGAGCGAGGTGACAACATCACCCATATACTCCACTTGTCTCGCCATGTGACCGATCAGATCGTTCTCTGTTTGCCAGTAAGGCGTTTCAAGCTGATCGGCGGGAATTCGACTTACCAGCGCGTTATGAAGATCGATGCCGTAGCGCAGTGCTTGTAACGGATTTCTGAGGTCGTGCCCGATTGAGGCGGTCCTCTCGCCGATGCCCGCAAAACGCTGCGCCTTCTTGAGCGCATGTGTTCGCTTCTCGACGAGGTGTTCAAGGCGTTCTGCGTTTTCCGTAAGCTCTTCGGTCTTCTCCTCGAGCTTTTGTTCCCTCTCTTTGAGTTGAGTGACGTCGGTGGCCGCTATTTGATAGTACGGTCCCGTGTGCTCGCCTTCAAAATACACTATCCCTGAGAGCTGAGCGCGCATATCTCCTCCGTTGGACGTTTGAAGAGCTATCCAGCTCATTTCAGGTTCGTTCGTTGCGTTCAAGCGTTCGATAAAAGTTTTGAAACCATCCTTATAGGACGGGTCGATGAACTGCGTGAAAGGCACGCCTATAAGCTGGGGCATGTCGGCTTCGAGAAGCTCGGCACCCGCCTTGTTCGCTTCGGCTATTCTCCAGTCACTATCCAAGATAAAGAAACCGATAGGGGCGCTGTCGAACAGCGCAAAATATCGTCTTTTCAGCAGATCCAATGAGTGAGC
>Ga0187778_10002972_pt1 | contig 11456 bp, 11 predicted proteins | sample 1015_Q2_SP5_20_M_FD_132418 | JGI IMG/M metagenome (GOLD analysis project Ga0187778, IMG submission 132418) | Tropical peat soil microbial communities from peatlands in Department of Meta, Colombia - 1015_Q2_SP5_20_MG | ecosystem: Environmental > Terrestrial > Soil > Wetlands > Peat | place...
CCCGACGGCAAGTGGGTGGCAATCGCTGATCATGAAGTTCCGGGCGGGGATGACCGGGGCGCCGTCGCTGTGATCAGCATGGACGGGCACGAAAGAAAGCTGTCCTCCGGTTGGACCTCGGTGGAGGGGATTGTCTGGTCGCCAGCGTCTGACGAAGTCTGGTTTTCCGCTTGCAATGCAGGTTCCTCCGATAACCTTCGTGGCGTGACTCTCGATGGCAAGCTTCGCACCATCGCCAACGTCCCCGGCGGCATGTGGACCGAAGACATACGGAATGGTGTGCTGCTTGTGGTGGCACAACAGCAGAGGATTGACATTTCTGGCGTTCCTCCCGGGTCGAACGAAGAACGTGAACTGGGATGGCTGGGATGGTCAACCGATTTGCAGATCAGCAGCGATGGCAAGAAAGTTCTGTTCACGGAGGAAGCCGACGGCGGCGGCCCCAATTACACTGTGTTCCTGCGCGATACGGACGGTTCTCCTCCGGTGCGCATCAGTGATGGGGTGGGCGGGGCGATTTCACCCGACAACAAATGGGTGGTAACACAACCTGCAAAAGGCGGTCCACTAAGCCTGGTACCGACCGGAGCTGGCGAGGCGCGACAATTGACCCACGACAATATCGCCTATAGCGCAGTAGAGTTCTTGCCAGACGGCAATGGTTTGGTAACAACTGGAGTCGAACCGGGACACGGCGCACGTGATTATCTGATCGACTTAAAGTCAGGCGACTTTAAAGCTATTACGCCAGAAGGAATCACTGGAACTCTTGTCTCTCCGGATAGCACAAAGGTTATCATGAGCGGGCCGGATGGCCGAACTGGCATTTGGCCAATGGGCGGCAAAGATTTGCAGATAATTCCCGACCTTGACCCTAGATACGTGGTAAGCGGCTGGATGCCCGATGGCCTATCGGTTTACGCGACCTTGAACGAGTTGGGCCGAAGAACAGTTAAGGTCTACAAGGTGAACACCGCCACGGGCAAGATGGAATTCTGGAGGGAATTCGGAACTGGATTGTCCGGTGGCATCAGTGGGGTGGCAGCGCCGCATCTTTCTCGCGACGGGAGTGCTTACGCTTATGTTTACGTCCGGATCCAGTCACATGCTTATGTGGCGAGGGATCTGAAATAGAGATTCCGCCAGTGCTGCTGTTGCCCTGGGCGTGCCAGCATCTAGGCTGGATTCCAAGATCGAATCTCTTGAAAATCGATAAGCGTCGCTATCAAAGCCCTAAAGGTCCAAAGGAGTTTTTTCCGACGCCCGTCGATGTGGGAACGCGATCGCAGCTCCCCAACCCTGAGAAAAATGGCCCTCCGAGAGTTGTACCCGTTAGCCACTGTTTAGCAACCGGCTTCGTATCAGCGCATCTGCCGTCTAAGTGTTCGACTTATTCGTCGGCGATTTCTTAGTCAGTTCAGCGAGCAGTAGTTTCGCCGATGGTGGGGCCGTCACCTGGTTGTTAAACACGATGTCGTGTGCGGTTATTTGTTTTCCGTATAACCTCTTGTTAGCATCGTTATCGGGGCGAAGGGTCGAACCAGAGAGAGAGATTCCCGCGAATAATCCACGGGCCCGGGAATATGAAAGAATTTCGGCTCGCAGGGCCGCGTCCATTCCGCACATGACAACGCTATTTTTGACTGCTGGCAGGCATATTAAGACGTACAACTTTGCCACTCTCAAGCTCGTATTCCGCTTCAATTACGCTAAGCTTACCCGACTTCACCGCATCGCGAACGATGTCGCTATTTGCGAGCACATCTTCTGCGCTCCGATGAACATTCCCTCTGATGGCTGATTCGAGAAGATCGTCCGGCTTGGCATACGTCTTTGCTTGAGTTACCGCAGGACCGATCTTCTCCACGATAGCGTCAAGGTTCTTGCTGGGCATCTTTTCACCAGAACATGCGGCACTCACAGCACCACATTTCTGGTGTCCAAGTACAACCAGTAAGGGGCTGTGAAGGTGATCAACCGCATATTCGATACTTCCGAGTGCCACAGTGTCAGCAACATTTCCGGCTGTACGCACGACAAAGACGTCGCCCAGACTCTGGTCAAAAATCAGCTCCGGGCCAACCCGGCTGTCGGAACAGGAGAGAATGATTGCCTTAGGCGATTGTCCTGAAGCGAGCTTTCGTCGGAGCGGCACCAGATCACGCGCTTCAGGTTTACCTTCTACGAATCGACTGTTGCCGGCGATGAGGCTGTTCCAGACTTCGTCCGCTGAGGCATTGGCTTGGCCGTGAATATCGGATGAGTACTGTGCAGGAGCAGCCTGCGCTGGTTGTAAGAGTCCGCAACTTGTGAGCGATAACACGATTGCAACGCACAGTGTTCGCATCATGGAACGTTTCCTCCGGAGGCATTATATGCGCATCTCGTTAAAGAGACCGCAGTAACACGCTGCCAGCGAGTGACCACGAAAATCCCTCATTCCGTCTGAAACCTTCTCGTCAAGCAGTTCCCCGTCGCGTAAGCACGAGAAAATTCGAGGAGTTGGCATGCACTATGACGGAACCTTCACCCGCGCCCAAACTGATTGCCCCCATTCCATGTCGCGGCACCGTCGGCGAGCAGGTCGCGTAACCTTTTTTCGGCGATCGAATCCCATAGCTCAACAACTAGTAGTGCCCACAACATGACAAAGTACAAAGGAGAAAAACGTTATGGTTAGGAATATCAAGAGCGCGTTGGCGTTCGTTATGGTGGGATTCGCATTTGGGCTGTGCTCCTCTGCGTATTCCCAAGACAACATGAAGCATGAGAAAAGCGCCAAGCCGCTGGCGACTGGCACTTTCCACGGCGACCTGCACAAGACGTCCGGCCGCGCCACTATCTACCAGCAGGAGGACGGAAAGTTAATCCTTCGCCTGACAAGTTTCAAAACGTCCAACGGACCCGATGTTCACGTGATTTTGATCGCGGCCAAGGATGCAGAGGACGACGCAAACTTCCTAAAGAGCGACACCGAGCGAGTAGAACTGGGCAGTCTGAAGGGTAACGAAGGCGATCAGAACTACGAGATACCAGCCGGTACCGATCTTGCCAAATTCCGAACGGTGTCAATTTATTGTGAACGCTTCAACGCTAATTTCGGCGCCGCACCGCTAGAAAGGTTTTGAAGACTGGTGGCGTCCCTTTGAATGATCGGGCAGCCTCACTGCCCGATTGCTTTTATTGAGGAGACAAATGATGAATGACCGCACACGCTCTTGGACCTCTCGCAGAAAGTGGCTTTTGATCGCAATCGGTACGCCGATGATTATCGCAGCTTGGTGGGGCTTCCGGCCTGAAAAGCTCTGGATTAACAACAAGGTCGACGAACCTGCTCCCTTTGGTTCAACCACGGAAATTGAACCAATTTATACCGGATTGCTGCAAGGCAAAGCTCACCAAACCAGCGGGCGGGCGTCAATCTATGGAACCGCCGATCATGGACAGTACCTTCGACTTACGGATTTCACTACCTCGAACGGACCCGACGTCCACGTCCTGCTCGCACAAGCCAACGACCAAAACCTGAAGCAAGACATAGTGACTGGCAAGCTGGAGGGGGTTGAACTTGGCCAACTGAAAGCAAATCAAGGAGATCAGAATTATGATCTTCCCGCATCTATCGACTTACAGAAATACAACGCGGTTGTCATCTACTGCGAACGCTTTCATGCAATATTCGGGGTAGCCGCATTGGAGCGATTCTGAAACTTTGCGATACCTCGCAATTGACTTTATTTTGAAAAAAGCCGGTTACGAACCAGGTAAGAATCTGCGGATGTTGACAATGATCCAAGCGCCCGAGCGCAATTCCATTGCGACTATGCCTGTCCTTTGCCGATCAGAGACCTAATTCGAATGCCGATTCCGAGAATGAGCGACAAATCCGAAACGTTCTCAACGGCCGGATGGTCGAGCAGCCGGGGAGATGGCCGGAGCCTAGAATGTTGGCATCAGCTCGCTCCCCGAAGAGGACGTACTAAATGGCCCGACTGCTCTCGCTGAACGTCGGCCTTCCGCGCGAAATCACGTGGAATGGCAACACTGTGCGAACAGCGATCTGGAAGCTCCCGGTTGAGGGACGTCGGATGGTGCGCAAGCTGAATATCGATGGCGACGGGCAAGGCGATCTTGCTGGTCACGGTGGTGAGCAGCGCGCGGTATTTGTCTACCAGATGGAGTCTTACCATTACTGGGAGCACTTCCTTAAGCGCGATGATTTCAGTTTCGGCCAGTTCGGAGAGAATTTCACGGTTGAAGGACTTGCCGATAACGAGGTCTGCATTGGCGATCGGTACCGCATTGGCGACGCGGTATTCGAAGTGACACAGCCGCGCGTAACCTGCTACCGCGTGGGCATCCGAATGAACGAGCCTGGGATGCCAGCCCTGCTTGTCGCACACCGAAGGCCGGGCTTTTACTTACGCGTTTTGCAAGAAGGAGAAGTCTGTGCGGGTGATGACATCTTAAAAATCGTCGATGGTCCAGAACAGATCACGGTGGCCGATATTGATGCTCTGCTGTATTTGCCCGGACATTCTCGCGAGCAACTGGAGCGCGCCCTACGCATCCCAGCCCTCAGCAAGGGTTGGCAGTCTTCTTTCCAGGCGATTCTCAAGCAAGAGTCGAGTGCGAAAACACTGGTGGGGAACCCCGGTCTTGCAAATGAGGAGCAAGCGCCAGCTTGGCCCGGGTTTCGCGAGATGAAAGTTGCGACTGTCCGAAAGGAAAGCGATAGCGTGACCTCCTTCCTTCTCGCACCGATCGAGGGACAACCTCTTCCTATCGCCCAGCCCGGTCAATTTATCGTCCTGCGATTGCAAGTGGATCCGGATAAACCGCCAATTCTTCGCAGCTATTCATTGTCCGACTTGCCAGCTGGCGATCACTTCCGCATAAGCGTCAAAAATGAAGCCAATGGAATTGGAAGTTCGTTTCTGTGCACTCGCGTACGAGTAGGCGATGTCCTGGATGTCAGCGCACCACGTGGCGGCTTTACTCTGCGGCCGGGCAAGAACCCTGTTGTCTTGCTCAGTGCTGGCATCGGTGCGACGCCTGTAATGTCGATGCTGCACGCACTTGCTGCCGAAAGATCACAGCGGCAGGTCTGGTGGATTTATGGAGCCCGCAATCGCGCCAATCATCCCTTTGCGGAAGAATCGCGTTCTCTACTAAAGCAACTACCGAGCGGACGAAGTTACATCCTGTATAGCAGACCCGATTCAACTGATGAAATGGGCGTGCGCTTCGATGTTCAAGGACACATTGAACCAGATCTTCTCGAAAAGGTGAACGTCTCGCCATACAGCGATTTCTATCTGTGTGGCCCATCCTCATTCTTACAGAATATGCGCAAGGGGCTTCGCGATTGGGGTGTGCCCGCAGCGAATGTGCACACGGAAGTTTTCGGTGCTCTTCCGAGTATTACACCTGGCATGGCGCGGGTTGATCGCACTCCGCATCTGCCACAAGGGCCGCAGGGATCTGGGCACTCAGTCTCGTTCGCACGCAGTGGGATCAACGTCGCATGGGACTCTCGATTCGGAAGTTTGCTTGAACTGGCGGAGGCGTGTGATGTTAGCGTCAGGTGGTCGTGCCGAACTGGAGTATGCCACACCTGCATGACAGGTCTGATCGGCGGATCGGTTACTTATCAACCCGAGCCACTCGAAAGACCAGCCAGCGGGAATGTGCTCGTCTGCTGCTCACGGCCAGACGCTAACGTGATACTTGATCTCTGACCATTCTTACCAGGAGGAGAACTATGGGATTGTCATGGCAACAAGGTCCGTTATCACCGGGGGCAATCGGCCGATTTCTTCTGCCCGAACCGCTACCCAAGAGACTGCTGTACGTTGAGCCATTGCGTCGGCGGATGCGTGTGCGTTTCGGCGGAAACTGGATCGCCGATAGCGAGAACGTCCTCCTGCTCTTCGAGCCGGGCCACTACCCGATGGCCTATTTCCCGGAGACCGATGTTTCTCCAAACACTCTCCAAAGCTCCGAGCATACGAGCCCCCATCCCGATCTCGGGCTCACATCCTGGTACACCGTCCAGGCGGGCCAGCAGAGCGCGCCCCGAGGAGCATGGCGACACGTCGACTTGCCCTCGTACGCAAGCGAGTTAAAGGCACGGGTTGCCTTCGCCTGGCCCTCCATGGATGCCTTTTACGAAGAGGACGAACGGATCGTGGGCCACGCCACCGACAGCTACCACCGCATCGACATCCGCCAGACATCCCGTCATCTCGTGGTCCGCCATGGTGACCGCATCATTGCAGATACTAAACGGCCCATGGTTCTCTACGAGTCCGGCTTTGCGCCGCGCTGGTACGTTCCACGTGCCGACGTTGATGAGTCTTCGCTCACTCCAGTGGAAAGGCAGACCTTCTGCCCGTACAAGGGGCTATGCAGCTACTACGACATTGGTGACGCACAGCTAGCGGTATGGTCGTATCCTGAGGCATATCCCGAGGTCGCCCGCATCTCCAACTCCTTGTCATTCGAGCCGGACATTGTCTCGGTGCAGCTCGATGGCAAACAGCTTCATCTTGAGCCGGGTCAGACCGTGATTCCACACGGCCCCGATCGCGAGCTCACTGTCGCCGAAGTGCTCCCGCGTCGCAAATCGGCATGAGCGGGCACTGGGCGATTCGCAGGGACGAATATGCTGCACGACGCGGAACGCGTGGTTCGGCGAATAGTCAACGTCGAGCGTGAAGCCGACCTGATCGACATAGAACCGCAAGGCTCGCTCGACGTTGCTCACCGGCAGCGCGTGATCACATCGACTGAAAACGTTGGCGTTTCCAGGGTTACATCTCCTTTTCGCTTGCTGAGTCGCATGTTAGTCACTGAGACCCTGCACAGCTGTCGCTTTGGTCTACTACAGATCTCTCACAGCTACAAAATCGTCTACATGTTGAAAAGCAAGCGGCCACTATTTCGACTATCGAAGCGGGTCTTCGGAACCCGCGAGGTCATCGATGGACTCATCAGATTGCGCAAGAGCGCCCGGATCCATGTACTTTTTCATGCAGCGAACGCAAGGTGCGTATCCCTGTTGCTCAGCTTCGCGGGCGGTTATGGTTCGCAGACGGCTCTTGTCGTGGATAAACGGGCAACCCGCGACGTGGAAGGTTTTTGCTTCTTCTGCCACCACAACCATCATGTCGGCAGGCACATGATCAGAGGCCCGGGCATGTTCCGAACGCAAGCCGGGGCGGCCAAAGCCCGATGATCTGGCGGCCTCGAATCCCCCCGCGGCGAGAACCGCCGCGGCCGCAGCAACCAACCAGCCGAAGAAGCTTCTCCTGCCGCCCGATACATTGCCCTCCAGTCTCTGATGCAGACGGCGGCTGAATCCGAGCGGTACCTCCACCATGCGTTCGTCGCCATAGATCGTAATGACATTGCGTGTGCCATCAACCACAGCGGTGCAGCGTTTGCACCCGCGCACGTGCTCTTCGATGGCAGCCCGCAGCTCTGGCTCGACGTCGCCGTCCAGGTAATTTGAGACCTCCCGCCACACATCTTCGCAACGGACTACCATGGCTTTGTCCCCTTCGCAAAAGACAACTGGCTGCTCCAGGCGCCGCCGAGTCCCGGCGCTAGCAGATCCCGCAGCAGCAGCCGCGCCCGCAGCAATCGGGTCTTTACGGAGGCAGTCGAAATTCCAAGGGCATTGGCTGTTTCCTCGATGCTGAGCTGTTCCATGTCCCGCAGCACAAAAACTTCCCGGTATATCTGGCCGAGCGACCCCAATGCCTCTGCCAGCTTTTCCCGGACCTCTTTCCGTTCCAGCACCTCGGAGGGAATCTCACGCCAGTCGGCGAAGTCGCGTGGCGTATGGCTGCCTTCGTTCTTCTCTTTGTCGATGGGCTCCACAAGATCGGCGCGTTCTCTTCTCCTTCGCATACGTGCCTCGTTTACGGCGATTTGAATGAGCCAGGTGCTGAACCTTGCCTCTGCCCGGAACTGCCGGATATGCTTAAAGGCTTTCAGCATGGCTTCCTGAGCGCAATCCTCGGCGTCCGCCTCGTTGCGAAGAATGGCGAACGCTGCAGCATAAACCCGCCGCTCATAAGGGCGAATCAACTGGTAAAAGGCCTCGTGCTCGCCCTCCCGGATCCGCTGGATCAGCCGCTGTTCGTAATCTTGTTGCGCTGGATTTTCCAGCGAACCCAACCCTGCTGCCATTCGTCCTCACCGCACGACCTAGAGTCACTCTCGATCTACCGCTACTTCGCAATGTATTCCGGATGCTTCTTCCATCCCGTCAGCATGGAAACGAAGTTATTCCAGCCGTGAAGCACGACCATGACCAGATGACCGAACACGAACGCGAGCATTGCCCACATGATCAGGAAGTGCCACAGCCGCGCATAATGAAAACCGCCCATCATCCATGCCAGCCAGGAAAATTGAATCGGTTTCCACACGGCAAAACCTGTCGCAACTGACAGCACTCCGAGGATGATCACCGAAGTGTAGGCGTGCTTCTGCAATGCGTTATAGGCCTCCCGCACGGGCGGCTTCGGTCCGAAGAAAAAGTAGTGGCGAACCATCGGCCAAACTCCGGAAATGTCGCGGGGGACGAAGAGTATCTGTTTGTAATTACCACTGAAAACCTGATATCCGAGATAAAGGAGGCCGGTACCGATGTAGATCCACACGAACGTGAGGTGCCATTGCAGAGCGCCCCCCAGCCACCCGCCGATGGCTAGCGAGTTGGGCCAGTTGAGGAGATCTTTCTGCGGAATTTTGGCGCCAAAGCTAGGAAAGGCGCGAAAGATTTGCAGGCCACTTCCTGCCATTACGAAGAGAGAGACCGAGTTCACCCAGTGGCAGAGACGGACCACGAACGGGTGCTCGTACACAGCTTCGGTTACTTCGCCCGACTTTGTGTCCTCGATTGCGATTGCATGCGTTGCCATTTGCATTCGCCTCTTTAAAGTCCGTAAAACTTCGAGTAGCCCTGGTCTTCCCAGTAACCGGCGCGATCGAGAATGTTTGTGACCTTCAGGTCGGTGAGGTATTTGGCCTGCTTGTAGCCGACCTTGGTTGGAATGCTTAATCGCAAGGGGGCCCCGTGCTCGCGCGTCAGTGGTTGGTCGTACATCTCGTAGCAAAGAAGGGTTTGAGGATGCAGGGCCGTGACCATGTCGAGCGATTCATAGTAGTCATCGGCGCACTCGACATAAATGTAGCGAGCGGTCAGATCGGCTCCGATTGTCTTCAAAAAATCCGAGAGGCGTGCACCGCCAAACCGCCCGATGACGTCCCAGCCTTCGACGCAGACGTGCCGTGTGTTCTGCCGGAAACGAGGTAAAGCCTGAATCTGGGCCAACGTGTAATTACCAGGTTTTTGAACCGCGCCGGCGACGGTGAGCGTCCAGCGATCGAAATCCACGCCCGGGTCGTCAACGTCGTAGTCATTGATCGGGAAATTGCTGAATGGCGTAAGTTCCGAGTCCGTAAAGGTTGTGGCCAGATGGCCGGAGCGAAACAAAAGCTTCGAAGCCCAATCGCTGAATCCGAGTCCGGCCTTGAGTAGCGGCTGCTGTAGCGTTGGAATGGCGAATGCCCCCAGTGCGATCACTGGTGTGAGTTTCAGCAGTTCGCGTCGGCTTGTGCTCTTAAATTTGCTTTTGTCGATGCGAGACGTCATTAGGTTTGGTCCGGGCGCATACAAACCGCTTCAGTTGTGATTCGCTACTCGCCCGAAAGTTACAGGGCGTTTTCAACCGAAATGTTTAAGAATCGGAAGGGCGTCGCAGCCTCCACGTTCTTACACACGTCTTCACCGAATCGAATCACAGCTTTCTCCTCAGTTGGCTCCCAAACTGTTGGTGGGGGCAGTGGCGGACTGCTTTTCAATAACCTCTTCTTTCATCGAAACCGTTGGGGCGCGAAAGGTCTGGAACTGCACGAGGTCCTTGCCGAACACCAGGTCCAGGGTCCAATCGAGGGCGACCCGCAGCTTCTTTTCAAACCGAGGCAATTTGCTCAGGTAGATGGTTCGCCACAACCACCACGCGATGAAACCGGAAAAGTTAAAGCCGAAAATCCGAGCCACGCCGGTACGCTGACCAATCGCGGCCAATTGCCCAATCGTCGAAAACGAGAATGGCTTCATCGGGCCGCCTTGCACGGCCGCTGCCAGATTGTGGGCCAGTATTTTGCCCTCCCGCAAAGCGTGCTGGGCGGTAGGCGGATGATAGCTGCCGGTTTTGGCATCTGGTATCAGAGCACAATCGCCCAATGCCCATACGCCCGGCCAGTTTGGCACCTGCAGGTTTTCATTCACCTTGAGGCGGCCATGCTGTTTCTCGCAGGGCAGGCTCAAGAGCACGGGGTTGGGAGATGTCCCTGCCGTCCAGATGAGAGCCTTGGTCTCGATCATCTCGCCCGTGCTCAACAGAACACCGTTTTCGGTGAGACCAGAGACTCGCGTCTTCACCCGAATCTCAACCTTTCGTTTCGCGAGCTCCTTCTGTGTGTACTCGCCAAGCTGTTCCCCAAGTTCGGGAAGAATCACTGCTCCGGGATGAACCAGTACCACCCGCAGCATGTCCGCGTGCAGATTCGCGTAAAAGCGGACTGCGTGCCGCGCGAAATCATTGATAGCGGCGATGGTTTCGACACCTGCAAAGCCCCCACCCGCGACCACGAAGGTCAACAGCGGGCGGCGTATGTCGGCACAGCATTCGGTATCGGCCTCTTCGAGCAAGGCAATCAGGCGATTTCTAACGTGGATCGCATCACCGAGCGACTTCATGGTCAGCGCGCGATCTGCAAGACCGGGAAGATCGAAGAAGTTGGTGATAGAGCCAAGGCCGATGACCAGATGATCGTAGTTCAGATCGTGATGATGATGATCGAAGCCGTGAGACACCCGGACCTGTTTGCGCTGTAAGTCAATGGATTCCACTTCGCCAGCAAAGAAACCCACACGCCGAAGCAACTGGCGGACGGGATTGACGATATTCGTGAGATCCAGGTCGCTCGCCGCCACTTCGTGCAGCATAGGGGTAAACAAGAAAAAGTTCTCGCGGTTAATCAGGGTGATCTCAACATCCGGGTCGCGGGCAAGCGTAGCATCCAGATGCATTGCCGCGTGCAGGCCAGCAAATCCGCCGCCGAGAATGAGAATTCGCGTTTTGTGCTTTTCGCTCATAAAGAATGCTGCACGCCCGACGAGCGAGCATCCTGGAGATTTGCCACTTCGCAGAAGACCTTGATGGCGCCGTTTGGAGATGTCAGCTTGTTGAACAGCTCTCGGTAGTTGTCGAGCCCTTTCACCGGATCGGTCAGAAGCTTGCTCAGCCATCCCGGATACTCTGCTTCTGCCTGGGCCATGTCACGCACGCCCATTTCGAAGTATTCACGATTGGCGTTCACGGTTCCGACCATAACCTTGTTGCCGAGAACAAATTCGAGGTTGATTCGGTCGG
>Ga0187778_10002974_pt1 | contig 11452 bp, 10 predicted proteins | sample 1015_Q2_SP5_20_M_FD_132418 | JGI IMG/M metagenome (GOLD analysis project Ga0187778, IMG submission 132418) | Tropical peat soil microbial communities from peatlands in Department of Meta, Colombia - 1015_Q2_SP5_20_MG | ecosystem: Environmental > Terrestrial > Soil > Wetlands > Peat | place...
GCCTACATGGTCTACCTGGGGGTGCGATGACGAACGCCGCCATCCTCAGCCTCGTCACCTTCGTGCCTTTCGCCGGCGCACTGCTGCTCTTGTTCTTCCCGCGCAGGGACGACGTGATTCGCTGGTTTGCGCTCGCCGTCACGCTGGTGGCATTTGTCCTATCGCTGCATCTTCCGGTGCACTTCGTCCGCGGCGCGAGCGGCTTCCAATACGAAATCAACACCCCCTGGATTGCGAGCCCGAACATCCACTACCACCTCGGCATCGACGGCATCTCGATGTGGCTGGTCGTGCTCACCACTTTCCTCAGCCCATTGTGCGTGCTGATCTCGTGGAAGTCGGTGCACGAGCGCGTCAAGGAATTCTTCATCCTGCTGCTGATTCTGGAGACGTCGCTGATCGGGGTTTTTGTCTCGCTCGACCTGTTCCTCTTCTATTTCTTCTGGGAAGCCACCCTGATCCCGATGGCGCTGATCATAGGCATGTATGGCCACGAGCGGCGGGTGTATGCCGCGGTGAAGTTCTTCTTGTTCACGATAATCGCCTCCATGTTCATGCTGGCAGCGATCATCTGGCTCTACGCGCGCACCGGGAGCTTCGACTACACGGCCATTCACTCGGCGGTGCAGGGCGGACAGATCGGATGGCAGGCTGCGCTGTGGTGTTTCCTGGGATTCTTCATCGCCTTCGCCGTGAAAGTGCCGATTTTCCCGCTGCATACCTGGCTGCCGGACGCACACTTCGAAGCGCCAACGGCCGGGTCGGTCCTGCTGGCGGGCGTGCTGCTGAAAATGGGAACGTACGGCCTGCTGCGCTTCAATCTCGGGCTTTTCCCCGAGCAGGCGCGCGAACACGCGCCCTGGATTATCACGCTGGCGATCATCGGCATCATTTATGGGGCCCTGGTAGCTATGGTGCAGCCGAACCTCAAGAAGCTGGTGGCGTACTCGTCGGTAAGCCATCTTGGTTTCGTCGTGCTCGGCATCTTCAGCTTTACACAAATGGGCACGGACGGCGCCGTATACCAGATGCTGAACCACGGCGTCTCCACGGGCGCGCTCTTCATGCTGGTGGGCATTCTTTATGAGCGGCGGCATACGTTTGAAATCTCCGAGTTCGGCGGGCTGGCCACGCCCATGCCGATCTACGCCACCTTCTTCATGGTCATCATGTTGTCGTCTATGGGGCTGCCGCTGCTCAACGGCTTCGTGGGCGAGTTCCTGGTGCTGAGCGGCGCGTTCCAGGCTAAAGCGCTATACGGAATCCTGGCGGCCACCGGCGTCATCTGGAGCGCCTGTTATCTGCTGTGGATGTACCAGCGCGTGTTCTTCGGAAAAGTGAAGCGAGACGCCAATGCCGCGGTGCCGGACCTCGACGCGCGCGAGCAAATTACGCTCTGGCCGACGGCGCTGGCCGCGCTGGCTATGGGCGTTGCGCCGCTGGTCTGGCTGAATGCCATCGAACCGGCGGTGCGCACGGTGCTCTCGCCGCTGGCGCAGATGGCGGAGGGCCTGGTGCGATGATCCAAGCCTCCGACTACATTCGCGTGCTGCCGGAGATCCTCCTCACGCTGTTCGGCGTCGCTGTCATGATGGCGGAAGCGGCGCTGCCGGCGGGCGCCAGCCGCAAGCCGCTGGGATGGCTGGCGTTCATCGGCACACTGGCCGCGCTCGCCGCAACCGTGTACCAGGCCAGCCACCCGGGTACGGCCTTCTTCGATATGGTGCGGGTGGACAGCTTCAGCATCTTCTTTCACTTTCTCATCACCTTCATCGCCGCGCTGGTAGTGCTGTCGTCGTTCGAGTATCTCGAAGACCAGCAGATCCGCGCCGGCGAGTACTACGGGCTGATCCTGTTCGGCGCGGTGGGCATGGTGCTGATGTCGTCGGCGGTCGAACTGGTGCTGATCTTCATCGCGCTGGAGATTTCGTCGATCTCGACTTACGTGCTGGCCGGATTCCGGCGGCGCGCGCCCCGGAGCATCGAATCGTCCATCAAGTATTTCCTGCTGGGCTCGTTCGCGACCGCGTTTTTCCTCTACGGCGTGGCCTTGACCTTCGGCGCGACCGGCACCACCAGGATCTACCAGATCGCGGCCACGATCCAGGGCGGAGAACACACGGCCATGATCCTGACTGCCGTAGCCTTGATGTTCGTCGGCCTCGGTTTCAAGGTGGCGGCAGCGCCGTTCCACGTGTGGACCCCGGACGTCTATGAAGGCGCACCCGCGCCCGTGGTGGGGCTGATGTCCACGGCGCCTAAAGCGGCGGCGTTCGCCGTCCTGCTGCGCATCTTCTTCGCTGCTTCCACTCCCGGATGGTTCTGGCCGGTATGGATTTCAGCAGCGCTTTCCATGACCCTGGGCAACATCTCGGCGCTGGTGCAGGACAACGTCAAGCGCCTGCTGGCCTATTCGTCCATCGCGCATGCCGGCTACCTGCTGGTGGCTTTCGCGGCTGCACGCGAGATCGGAATCTCGGCGGCGATGTTCTACACTGCCGCCTACGCTTTGATGAACGTGGGAGCGTTTGCCGTGGTCAGCCACTTCGCCTCGGCGGGCGAACGCTACGTCACGCTGGAGGATTACGCCGGCCTTGGCCGCCGCTCACCCGTCCTGGCCGCCACGCTCACCATCTTCCTGCTTTCGCTGATTGGGATTCCCATCACCGGTGGCTTCTTCGCCAAGTTCTACGTATTCAGCGCTGCGCTGCAATCGAACCTGGTGTGGCTGGTGATCATTGCGGTCGTGAACAGCGCCATCGCCTCTTACTACTACCTGCGCATCATCGTGCTGATGTACATGCGCGACGCGCAACAGCCGGCACCGCCGCTTGAGGGCGTCGGCATGCCGCTCGGCATCGCCCTGACCCTGACCGTAGCTGCAACCATCTATCTCGGCGTGCTGCCCGGACGCGTCCTCGATTACGCCAGCCGCGGAGCCGCGCTGCTGGTGCGGTGAGGGTGCCCCACACCTGGCTTCTTTTGGCAGATGTGGGTTACGTTGCCGCAAGGAAAAGCCCCCGCTCGCGCAGGGGCTTTCACGATCCAAGATCCTTCGCTTCGCTCAGGATGAGCGCCGCGGGCTCAGCTTCTTAGCCTGCCCTGAGCAGCTTCGCAAAGAGAAGCTGTCGAACGGGCCCGCGAAAGCGCGCTCACTTTACCTTGGCGAAGATGATCACCAGAGTGTACAGCGCAAGCGACTCGATCAGCGCCAGGCCAAGAATCAGCGCGAGCTGGATGCCGGCGCGGGCCGCGGGATTGCGCGCCAGCCCTTCGCAGGCGGCGGCGGTAGCCCTGGACTGCCCGATTCCGCAGACGGCGGAAGCGATGGCCATGGCAAAACCGGACGTGATGGCGACCCAGTTGGTGGCGGAGCCGGCGGCTCCTCCCTGGGCGAAGACAGGCACGGCGAAGCACATCACCGCCAGTGCCATGAAGATAAAGCTCAAGGTACGACGCATGTTGACTCTCCTCTATCAGAATTGCCGCCAGTGGGTGGTTGACGTCATCCTCGTGCAGACGCCCTCACGCTGACGGAACCAGTTGCCAGTGGCCAGTTGCCAGTTGTCAGAAATTGCAGAGCTGACTGCGTAGCTGACAAACTGGCGACTGACAACTGACGACTGACAACTGCTCTAATGTGCCTCGGACACGGCGCCCTGCAGGTACACCGTCGTCAGCAACACGAAAATGTAAGCCTGCAGGAAAGAAACGAAAATATGCAGGCCCATGAACACCACCGGGATGCCGAGCGGAACCAGCGAAAAGAAAACCAGGGTCACCAGGTCACCGGCAAACATGTTGGCGAACAATCGGACGGTAAGCGAGAGCATGCGGGCCAAGTTGCTGAGCCATTCGATGATAAACATCAACGGCTGGAGGAAAAGGCGCATGACGAACGGTACGTCCGAACCGAATGGCCCCATGAACTCTTTAAGGTAAGGTCCCAGACCTTTCTTCTTGATTCCCTGAATGTGATAGTAAACGAAGCACGTCATCGCGCAGCCCAGCGGCACAGCCGGATTCGCGGTCGGCGACTCAAACCCGGGAATCAGGCCCATCAGGTTGCATATCAGAATGAACAGGCCGAGCGCCATCAGGAAAGGCGTGAACCTTTCGCTGTGATGGCCAATGATCTCTTCGCTCTGGTTCTGAATGAATCCGTGCAGCCCCTCGACAATATGTTGCAAGCCGCCGGGGCTTTCGACCGAAAGCCGCATCCGCACCAGCACAAAGAACACCAGCAGCAGGATTGCTACCAGGATTTCCATGGCCACGAAATTGGTGATCGGAGTCTTGGGGTGCTCGGGATGGATATGCAGGGCCTGCAGCAGCGCCAGCGCGATGCCGCCGAAGTACTTATTGAGAAGTGCGGTAAAAGGAAGTTGTTCCATGAAAATCAGTCGCCAGTTGCCAGTAGTCAGTACCCGCTTCAGACCCCGCGCCGCAACGCGGCGCATAACTCATAAACCGCTTCCATAAGAATCGCGCCGACCGGCAAGAACAGGCCGGCAAGAAGGCCATACAAGCCGTTTCGAGAAATCCAAAATATAGCATAGGCCCCGAGGGCTATCAAAAAATAGCGCAGAAGGAAACGCAGAACCACGCCCTTGCTCGATTGACGCTCACCCGTCGCGGTTGCGCGGTCAGCCAGCGCGCTCACGACACGCTTCAGCCAGTGGAAATTCAAGAACGCAATCGCGCAGCCAAGTAGAAACCCAGCGCCCACCGCGAGGCCGAATCGCAATAGCACGCCGATTTCCGCTACCACCCCCAACCCCACCATGAAGCGCACGATACGGTTGTAGGCGCCAGAATAGAGGCTCTCAGCTTGCCGCGGAATCGTCGGCTCGTCGGCCATGAAGATGGAGGGCATTGTAGTCGTTCCCTGCCGGCGCTACTGCTTCGACTCCGGCCCTGTCACGGCACGGATCAACTCGACGAAGCCGGCAATGATGCCAAGGATCAGGCCCACCAGATAGAGCCAACTCGTGTGCAACCACCTATCGAGCAGCGTCCCGATGACCCAGCCGACGAAGGTCGAGGCGGGCAGAGCCAGAGCCAGGCCGCTGTAACGGGCGACCAGCACCATAAAGCTCCGCTTCTGCTGATTGCGTTCCTCCGGCGGCGGCGCAGGCATCGCCTTAGCGCAGCAGTTGTGCCACGGGCGCATACTGCGCCAGGTTCAGCGACCAGTTAACCGCGCGGATGAACGGATCCGGGTACAGGCCGATGCCAACGGTGGCTAGCGCCGTGATTCCCAGCGACGTGCTCATGCCGAACGACAGGCTGACGGGCACGGTGTCCACCGCTGGCCGCATGAACATGGCGTTCACCACCTTGATGTAGTAGTAGAGCGCCACCGCCACATAGAGCACCGCCAGCGACGCCAGTGCGTAGTGTCCGGTCTCGATCAGCGACAGGAAGATGAAGTACTTCCCGTAGAAGCCCGCCAGCGGCGGGATTCCGGCCAGCGACAGCAGGAAGATCATCATTAGCACGGCTTCGGTGGGCGCCTTGAACCAGAGGCCGGCGATGTCGTCGATTTCGTCGCCGATGATTTCGCGCCGCCGCAGCGAGGTGATCACCGCGAAAACGCCCAGGTTCATAAAGGTGTAGACCAGCAGATAAATCAGGATGCCTTTGATGCCGTCGGCATTGACGTTGCGTTGGTCGCCGGCAACCACGCCCAAGAGCATGTAGCCGACGTGGGCGATCGAGGAGTAGGCGAACAGGCGCTTGAGGTTGGTCTGCGTGAGCGCAGCGAGATTGCCGCCGGTCATGGTGGCGACGGCGACAAACACCAGCAGCGGCAGATAGAGCGGCCGCAGAGGGCCGATGCCATCGAGGAAGATGCGCAGCAGCAGCGCCCAGGCCGCGGCCTTGCCGGCCACTGACATGAAGCCGGTGATGGAAGTCGGCGCGCCTTCATAGGCGTCCGGCGCCCACTGATGGAAAGGCACGGCCGCGACCTTGAAGAGCAGGCCGGTAGCGGTGGTGATGAGAGCCAGCACCAGAATCGGGTCCGTCGGCTGCGCGGCCAGGCGCTCATTGAGCATGGCGGCGATCTGCGGCAGTCGCGTGCTGCCGGTCAGTCCGTAAAGCAGCGAGAGGCCGTAGGCGAAGATTCCCGAAGAAAACGCGCCCAGCAGCAGGTACTTGAGCGAAGCCTCGTTGGAGCGACGGTCGCGGCGCAGGAAGCCGACCAGCACGTAAGTGGAGATAGCCATCAGCTCCAGGCTGATGAAGAGCATGATGAGGTCGGTGCCGCAGGCCATGCCCATCATGCCCACAATCGACAGCAGGATCAGCGCGTAGAACTCGCCGTGGTTCTCTTTCTCGATATCCAGGTAACGGGTGGACATGAGGATGGTGATCGCGCCCGCCGCCAGAAATAAATAGAAGAAGTAGATGGCGAAGGAATCCATCGCGATAGTGCCACCGAAGCCGTGGGTAAAGCGATAGAGCGGAACGCCATGCTCTTGCGCTGCGCGATAGGGCACTTGGATCCGCCAGAAAAGCGCGACCGCCGAGAAAGCGACACCTAGCAGCGCGGTGACGGCGTTCAGCCGCTTCCACTCCGCCGGCAGCATCAGGTCGATGAGCAGCACGCCCAGGGAGAACAGCGTGAGCAGCACCATGGGCAGCGATAGCGTGTAGTCGAACCCGGTGAAATATTGGGAGAAGGCGGACACTAGTGCTTCCCCTCAATTGTGGCCGCTGCCGCAGCAGCATGCTGCGCGGCGACCGTCTTGGCCGGGTGGATCGCCGGAACCTGACTCACGTGCTCAGGCATGGCAGCCTCGACCGGCGCCGACTTCAGCGGGTAATCCGGCCGCACCGTCTGCACGATCTGGTTGCAAGGCTGCTCCAGGACCTGGAAAAACGGCTTCGGATAAACGCCGATGACGAACGCCAGGATCAGCAGCGGGGTGAAGTAGGCGACCTCGCGCGGGGTCAGGTCAAGCAGCTTCTCGTTCTTGGGATTGGTGACTGGCCCGAAGAACACTCGCTGGTAGAGCCACAGCAGGTAGGCCGCACCCAGCACGATGCCGAGTACCGCCCACGCCGCCCAGATCTTGTTCTCTGGATAAACGCCCTGCAGAATCGTGAACTCCCCAATGAAGCCGTTGAGCAGCGGCAGCCCCATCGAAGAAAGGAACATGATCAACGTGATGGCCGCGTACCAGGGCATGACGTTGGAGATGCCGCCGTACTCGGAGATCATGCGGGTGTGGCGGCGCTCGTAGAGGACGCCGACGATCAAGAACAGCGCGCCCGTCGAGATGCCGTGGTTGATCTGCTGCAACACGGAGCCGGAAAGGCCGAGCGGCGTCAGCGCAAAAATCCCCAAGGTGCAGAAGCCGAGGTGGCTGACCGAACTGTACGCCACCAGCTTCTTCATGTCTTTCTGCATCAGCGAAACCAGCGCGCCATAGACGATACCGATGAGCGACAAAACGACCATCCAGAAGCGCATCTGGTTGTTCATGGCGACGCTGGGAAAGAACGGCAGCGAGAAACGAATCAGGCCGTACGTTCCCATCTTCAGCAGGACGCCCGCCAGGATCACCGAGCCCGCCGTCGGCGCTTCCACGTGCGCGTCGGGAAGCCAGGTGTGGAAGGGGAACATCGGCACCTTGATGGCGAACCCGACGAAAAATGCCAGGAACAGCAGGACGGCGGCCGTACCCGTGATCTGCGGCGCCGTCTTGTAGAGCTCCAGGATATTGAAAGTGTAGACGCCGGTGACGGTGTGGTGGTGGAAGTAGAGGAACAGGATGCCGAGCAGCATCAGCACCGAACCGACCAGCGTGTAGAGAAAGAACTTGATGGCGGCATAGAGCTTGTTCGGGCCGCCCCAGATGCCGATCAGCAGGTACATGGGCACCAGCATGACTTCCCAGAAGACGTAGAACAGGAAGAAGTCGAGCGACATGAAGACGCCCAGCATGCCCGCCTGCAGCACCAGGAACCAGATGTAGTATTCCTTCACGCGATCCTCGATCGCCGTCCACGAGGAGAGGATCGAGAGCCACCCCAGCAGCGTGGTCAGCATGATCAGCAGGAAGCTGATGCCGTCAATGCCCACGTAATAGCCGGCGCCGATGGAGGGTATCCAGTTGCTGGGCGCGCCTTCGATGAACTTGAAGCCCGGCTGGCTCTTCACCGCCCAGAACCACGGCACCAGCGGCAGCGACACGATGAACCCCGCCAGCGCGAACAGATTAGCGATCCAGCGGATGGCGTCCTTGGCCGTCTTGGGCACGAACAGCAGGACCAGTGCGCCGACCAGCGGTGTGAACAGAATGATCGAGAGAATGTGACTTTGCATAAATTCAGTTCTCAGTTGCCAGTTGTCAGTTCCGATCAGCGAAATACGTAATACAGAACGAATCCCAGTATCCCAGCCACCATTACGAACGCGTACCACTGCACCAATCCCCACTGGATCAAGCGCACGGGATACGACGCGATTCGGGTCACGATGGCGATGCCGTTGACCAGCAGACCATCGATGATCCACGTGTCCCACCAGACGGAGAGCTTGGCCAATGCGCGCGTGGTCCAGCCGGTGCCGTTCACCCCGCCATCCACGAGGTTGGCGTCGATGGCCCAAGCCGCCTCGCCCGCGCCCATGGCGCCCAGACGCACGGGACCGAGCTTCCGCCGGCCGGTGAACAAATAATCGTAGGCTTCATCTACATACCACTTGTTGTAGAGCACCTGGTATGCGGGCGGAGCAATCTGGTCGATGGGTTCGCGGAAGGCATCGCCAGCCTTTCGGTACGAACGGTCGGCCAAAAACCAGCCCAAGGCCGCCGCTCCCACCGAAGCCAGCATCAGCAGATATTCAAGCGGGTCGATGTGCTCCTCTTCCTTCACCGCCTGCGCAGCCCGGCCGGGCTCCTGTGCGACCTCGACCTTGGCCTCGCCTGAGAACACAGGCTCCAGGAACTTCTCCATGGTGTTCGCGCCCTTCAGGCTGTGCGGCACGCCAAGGTAGCCGGCGAAGATGGAGAAGAACGCCAGCACCATAAGCGGCACCGTCATGCTCTTGGGCGACTCGTGGATGTGGTGTTCAAGCTCGTGATCGTGAATACGCGACGGGCTCCAGAAGGTCAGGTAAATCAGCCGGAACATGTAGAACGCGGTCATCAACGCCGTGGCGTAGGCGATCGCCCACAGAATGCGATAGGCCCCGCCGGCCGACGACCAGGTCTGCCAGAGAATTTCGTCCTTCGAGAAAAAGCCCGCCAGGCCGGGAGCGCCGGCGATGGCCAGTGTGCCGATGAGCATGGTCCAGGCCGTAATTGGAATCTTGTGCCACAGCCCGCCCATCTTCTGCATGTTCTGCTCGCCGCTCATCGCATGGATCACCGAGCCGGAGCCCAGGAAGAGCAGCGCCTTGAAGAACGCATGAGTGAAGACGTGGAATACCCCTGCGGCGAACGCGCCCACGCCGAGCGCCAGGAACATGTAGCCGAGCTGGGAAACCGTCGAGTACGCCAGCACGCGCTTGATGTCGTTCTGCACCAGGCCAATCGAGGCGGCGAAGATCGCCGTCACCGCGCCGATGATGGCGACCGTCTTCATGGCGTTGGGCGCGAGTGTGAACAGCGCGTTCGAGCGCGCGACCATGTACACGCCGGCGGTCACCATGGTCGCGGCATGGATCAGCGCCGAGACTGGCGTGGGGCCTTCCATAGCGTCGGGCAGCCAGACGTAGAGCGGAACCTGGGCTGACTTTCCGCAGGCGCCGACGAAAAGCAGCAGGCAAGCCAGCGTCAGGGTCGGGTCGCCGATGTGGAATATCCCGCTGCGCGCGACTTCGTTCACCTGGGTGAAGCGCACTGAACCGAGGTACCAGGAGATAGTGAAAATGCCGAGAATGAAGCCGGCGTCACCGATGCGGTTGACGATAAATGCCTTGTTGGCGGCGTCGGTGGCCGACTTTCTCAGGAAGTAGAACCCGATCAGCAGGTACGAGCACAGGCCCACGCCCTCCCAGCCGACGAACAGCAGCACGTAGTTGTTCCCCAGAACGAGCGTCAACATGGAAAACATGAACAGGTTCATGTATCCGAAGAAGCGGTAGTAGCCGCCTTCGTGCCCCATGTAGCCGATCGAGTAAATGTGGATCAGCATGCCGACGCCGGTCACGAACAGCAGCCAGACCGCGGAAAGCGGGTCGAGCAGGAAGCCGGCGTCGATGTGGAAGTCGGTGGCGCGGCCCAGGTGATTCAGGTAGCCGAGGCCACCGGTATCGCTGCCCAGCCAGGTGTAGACGATCTTCTCGAACGGCTGATGGCCGTGCGCCGCAGCCCAACCAGTGTACTGCCAGACGGTGAAGCAGGCGAAGACAAACGCCACCACCACCAGCCCAACGCAGAAGAAGCCGACCGCGGATTTCGAGAGCTTGCGGCCGAAGAAGAACATCAGCGCCGCGCCCAGCGCGGGCAGCAGAGGGATGACCCAAATGTGATCTAAGAAAAACATGCTTTTGGCTCTTGGCTTGTCGCTACTCTACATTTCAAATGTCATCCTGAGCTTGCGGCCGCGTGTTTTCGTCTTTTCGGCCCCGGGCCGCGCGGTCGCAAGCGAAGGATCTTGATAATGCCATTCCCGCCATCCGACGTCCGCCTGGGTTCACTTGGCAGCATGGGCTCGCTTGGCGATCTCTAGATCCTTCGCTCGCCCTCACCTCGCTCATGCTCGGTTCGGGCTTCTCTCAGGATGACACACCCTGAGTTGGCATTCCTATTCAGCGAAACCTCAAAACTTCAACAAATCGATCTCATCCGCGTTGATCGTCTCCTTGTTGCGGAAGAAAGCGATCAAAATACCGAGGCCCACCGCCGCCTCCGCCGCCGCATCGGTGATCACGAAGATCGAGAACACCTGCCCGTGCAGTCCGTAGAGCCGCGAAAACGCCACCAGGTTCAGGTTGACGGCGTTCAGGATCAGCTCAATCGACATGAGGATGATGACCACGTTGCGGCGGGTCAGCACCCCGATGGTCCCGATGATAAACAGGGCCGCGGCCACGACTAAGTAATGTAGGATCGTAATCTCCATGCTCGGTACTCAGTACTCGGTACTCAGAATCAAATCCTCTTCTTCGCCATCACCACCGCGCCCACGATGGCCACCAGCAGCAGCAGCGACGCGATCTCGAACGGCAGCAGGTAATCCACGTAGAGCATCCTCCCCACCTGCTGTGTGTTCAACTGCTCGGGAAAACGCACAGCATTGTGCGGGAAAATTGCCTGCCCTTTCACGTAGACGGCAACGAACAGCGCGCCCAGCAGAGCGGCAGCCAGCAGTGCCACCAGCCACTGCTTGTTGAACTGGTACTCGCGCTGCATGCGATCGATGTTGATCAGCATGATCACGAACAGGAACAGCACCACGATGCCGCCGACATAGAGAATGATCTGCACGCCGGCCA
>Ga0187778_10002975_pt1 | contig 11451 bp, 11 predicted proteins | sample 1015_Q2_SP5_20_M_FD_132418 | JGI IMG/M metagenome (GOLD analysis project Ga0187778, IMG submission 132418) | Tropical peat soil microbial communities from peatlands in Department of Meta, Colombia - 1015_Q2_SP5_20_MG | ecosystem: Environmental > Terrestrial > Soil > Wetlands > Peat | place...
CCCTACCTCTAGGTTGCGGCAAGTTCGCATGGGAGGCTATAAAGAATTGTTATCTCATAGATGAATCAAACGTTGGGGGATAATAATGGCTAGACGCGCAGAAGTTGAGATGGTCGGTCGCGGCACCTGGCTGGATATGGTCGCCCACCGTATGCTCCTACGCGAGGAGAAGATTGGACGCAACGCATCTATCCTGAGAACCGAAAGCGGATTAGGCGCGTCTGGAGTCCCTCATGTTGGAAGCCTTGGAGATGTAATACGAGCCTACGGCGTTAAGCTCGCCCTCGAAACGCAAGGTAGAAAAGCAGAGTTCATCGCGTTCTCAGACGATATGGATGGGCTTCGAAAAGTTCCCACAGGCATGCCTGATTCGTTAAAAAAATACATCGGTCATCCGGTCTCATCAATCCCTGATCCATATAATTGTCACGTGAGCTATGCGGCTCACATGAACTCACTCCTTCGAGATGCCATGGACAGGTGTGGCGTTGAGTCTAACTTTCATTCCGCGACGGAAGATTATCGAAAAGGGTTGTTCACAGAGCAAATACGGAAAATTTTGACGGCCGCTGATCAGATAGGTCAAATAGTGAAAGAAGAAGTTGGACAGGAGAAGTACACCGTTATACTTCCCTATTTCCCGGTATGCGGCTCATGCGGACGAATCTATACCACCCAAGCACATGAGTTCGAGCGGAACAGTGACAAAATCCTCTATGGTTGCGAAGGCCCAGGAGAACTCAAAGGTCAACCGCTAGAAAGTTGTGGTTACAAAGGAGAAGTTGACATTAAGGACGGCCATGGCAAACTTCCATGGAAAGCTGAGTTCGCAGCAAGATGGGATGCATTAAAAATCAACTTTGAAGCTCACGGAAAGGAACTTACTGATTCAGTGCGGGTCAACGACAGAGTATCTCAAGAAATCCTCGATTATCCACCACCCTTCCACGTACGCTACGAATTGTTCCTAGACAAAGCGGGAGAGAAAATTTCCAAATCCAAATCTGCACTTGATGTAATTACTCCTCAGACGTGGTTCAAGTACGGACCACCCGCATCTCTCAATCTGTTAATGTTTAAACGAATTACTGGCGCACGAAACCTTGGAGTCGCGGACATCCCCAGTTACGTCAACGAACTACATTATCTTGACGCCGTATACTTTGGAGCCCGACAAATCTCTGATCCTAAGGAATTAGCGAAGCTGAAGGGATTATTCGAGTATACTTACTTTCTGAAGCCGCCTTCGCGCCAAACATCATACGTCCCCTACAACCTTCTTGTGTATCTCGCCACAGTAGCTCCAGCAGAAAACCGACGTGAGTACGTAGAAGGAAAGCTTCGTGAGTATGGTTACCTGAAAACGGGTTTACCATCAGACATTGAAGACGAACTGAATTATGCCTCTAACTGGGCAGAGGACTTCAAGACGATCGCAGAATCGACCACCCAGCTCACGGGACCCCAGCGCTTGGCAGTTGAGGATCTGGTTGAAATCGTCAGATCAGAGACTGATGAAAGAATACTCCAGAACTCGATCTTTAATCTCGCAAAGAAATATACAATTGATCAAGCCGATTTTTTCAGGCTCCTTTACACCATACTCATGGGCGCACCGAAAGGACCTCGACTTGGACCATACATCAAAGCAATGGGCAATGAGAACGTTGCTCGAGCCTTGGAACGCGCAATCGAAACCTCGAAAGCCCATCCAACCTAATCAGTCTCGCTAGCTATTGGTGTGCGACACACCTGTGTAGCCGAGTCAAGTCAGACCAAGATGTTGTTTGGCGGATATAGTTGCCTCAACTTGCATAGTCATCAAGTGTACGGTTTGGCACGGACAAGATCACACTGCTTTTCACTCGTTTTGCATTACTAATGAGTAGGATAAAATTGAGTACGGTCACGTAAGAATGAATCGTTCATTGCGTCGTCTCGTTCGGTTGTCGCGCTCGAGATACGCGCTCAGCGTAAAACAGTTCAACAAGAACCCAACACTAACGCTTCTATGTGCGGCGTCCCTCACATTCTGTGCACTGATCGTATTATGGAATTTCCAGAAGATGGGCCTCTCCCACTGGGACGAATACTATTACATCGAGACCGGCGTGTGGAACATTAATCCATCATACGGATTCTTCCAGGCTTACGAACCACCGTTATTCCCTTTGCTTCTTTCCATAAGCTTTAGCGTTTTTGGCATTCAAGACTACGTCGCCATATTGGTATCAGAGATAGCGGCCATATCCCTATGCGTTGTAACATTCTGGTGTACACGTCGCGAATATGATACCTCGACCGCAATCATGAGCGTCCTGCTCCTTGCAAGCACGTCCATCTTCATCTCTTACGCGAAAATGGCCCTAACTGATATGACATACACCCTCTTTTTTTCGAGTGCTCTTTTCATGTATCATTATGCCGTGAAGAATAGAACTAATTCGACGTTTCTCATCGCGGGTGTCCTGCTCGCCTTCACCATTGGAACAAAATATACGGGATTTCAGCCCTTTTTGATAATGTTGATCTTCTTACCGATCTCACGGCTATCAATCTTCAGAAGAGATGTATCGTTCAAGAAGGCCGGTACGTACCTCGTTGAAATATTGAACGACCTGGAGCGACTCTGGTGGTCACTTGTGCCAGTCTTGGTGTTCCTATTCTTGTTTCTACTGTACTTGGCTATGCCCTTTCCGCTTATAGCAGGCCATAGCACTCTAGGAGGAAGCCTTATTCAAAATCTTACTCAGGGCCTGCTCTACCTGACCACTGCGATATATCCTCTCAAAGCGGGGGAATTTAGCCCCCAGCTCTTCGTTAACATCAGTTTCTATGGAGACGTCGTCGGAGAATTCATAGGGTTATTAGTGATCCTTCTTGCGACAATCGGGGCTGCAATAGGAGTCGTTAGGCGGCAATCAACCACAGCGCTACTCTCAATCTGGGTTCTCTTTATCTTCGTCTTCTTTGCGTCATTTCCAGGGACATGGCCCAGGGTCATTCTACCAATTATAGTTCCTCTTTCAATATTGGCCGGTAAAGGAGCTTTGGCGTGCGCGAACACGTTCGAGCGCCTGTTTCGCGCCTCGAGAAATAGAAAGCTTGGGAAAATAAGGCTCAGGTCCTTGATTCGAGTTTCCTTTCTAATTCTGCTAGTTGTAGTGCATTTCTATTCGTCACTTCCAGCGATTACTAATAGTCATTCTGCATATCGCGCGGCTGCAGAGTTCATCACCAACAATTTGCCAAACCGTTTGGTCTTCTATCAGACCCAACCGATACTGCTTACCTATCTAGAGAACTTTAGAGCGCAATCCCTGATGGTCGACGGTATTCCTCTCTTGAATCAATCATACGCAGTAGTTCTAGATTTCATAGCTGAGGCTAGTCCGGATTATCCGCTGATCCAAGCTCGAATTTCGCAGATGACGCTTGCATTAAGGATAAGCAATGACGTAGGAATGATAAACATGCTAGACTCCACTCCGTTCGATGCTCTTCGACAGTACGATCCGGATCGTATGAGTATACGAATCTATATCCAGACTTCGACACTGTTGGCTAGCCAACCAGCTCAAACCTATCCTCTTGCACAAACTTCGTCAGATCCTGTCCAATTCCAAATATCTGCAACACCCGTTGTCACTTATGGTTCCGGCTATAACGCGGTACGTCCCCTAGTTCGAATTCAACGAACCTTGGATTTACCCTAATCAGATGCTCTGATTAGTCTAGCGATTCCATTTGCTTATTGTCAGTCAGCTTGCTACAGTTATTTCGTAGTATGCGAAAAGGTCAGGAAACCTCACATGAGGCAATCGCAATCTCTTGACGTTATGGAAACATGTTAGGGTAGCTTCGCGTATATCAGAAGCCTTCGATGGGTGTTCTTTGGAAGGATCAAATCGCATGATCCAGAAAAACAGACGCACGATTATACTCTCAATTGGATAGCCTATAACCAAGATGCCAGTGGGAACTAGCAGCTTGCGAATTTCTTGGAATGCGCTCGCAAGGTCTGATTGATCTAAATGTTCCACCACACTCACTCCAATTATGCAGTTGAATGCCCCCTCTCGGAATGGAGGGTGTCTTAGATCGCAACGTAATAGGCTGAGTTCATGCCCTGCTGTCCTCATCTTTCTAGTGACTAGCGATAAATCATTATGTAAGTCTACTCCGATAGCTGTTTCAACTCTCATCGCGGAAAGTAGCATTCCTGACCCACATCCAATTTCGAGGACATTCGTGTTTTTAGGAATCAATGGAATCGCTGCCGAAAGACGTCTCAAATAGACATACCTAATCAACGGATTTCGGCTACAATATGCCCACAGCGCGTCTTCATGCATACCCCTAAAAGTGGATAATTCCCTCAACAATTGTCTTGGAGGCAAATGAAAACGCAAGGCGATATCTCGGCAGGACTCATCTAAAATCAATTAAGACCTTTTTGAACATGAGCTAGGCAATAGATGTCACGCATGAAGGATTGATGAATGCATGATTAGAGTCACGGTCCGTGTCCGCGCAAAGCCAGGCCAATGTTCACGATAACAAGCAAGGTACTGACATCGTGACAAGGTCAGCTGATATGATCAACGTTTGCATACCTGGACATTCGCCGATTATTCAGGAACGAGACATACTTATCCGAGATAGCATACTCATTCTTTCGCTCGAATGCGGTGAACAATCGTAGTCAATCAACCTCAAATCCACTGACAAACCTGTCTGGCAGCGGAGTCGCGAACCCGTTGAAACCGCATGAAAGCATGACGGGCCCGTAGTCTAGTCAGGATCAGGACGCTGAGATCATCGCGGAAGCCTGCGGACAGGTTGAATCCTGACAGCACAGCCGGAAGTCGAGGGTTCAAATCCCTCCGGGCCCGCCACTGGTCCATGAGTAAATGATTTTGCGACAAATCCACTATTCTCGAATGCTCCAATTCACAATTAACAAGCATTGGGACCAGCGATCGGCGGCGACCACTACAACGCCCAGGACGAGCTACCCGTAGACATCGATATACGAAACTGTGAGTCGAAACTCCAGCTCAGAACAATCGGCGAACTAACGTTTGCTAACTTCTCAAGTAGTTTTGGCCCGGTTTCCTTCCCATATCGATACGTTTCTCCGCGTTTCGCCGTGCGCGCATTTTCGGTATGGGAGAATGCCTTTCGCGAGCCTGGACCTTGGGAGTCTGAGAACGAACCTTCCCTGCCTTTGTTAACGAGCCGTGAGTTGGCATTTCACATCAGCAAAATAGCTATCGAACGGCATTGTATTTAGTCTTTCTTAGGACTCCAACGTTGCATATTGCCGCTACGATTCTGACAATTCTTATATCGATTCAAATCACGGCTAGCGATCTGAAGCTAATATGAGCAGATGCGCCTCTTTCCTGTGTGTAAGCCCAGCCCAGTGGACATGCTCCGAATGCGGAAGACCGTATTGCTTCTTTCACACAACGACGCATGGCCATGATCAACAAGTCATCGTCGAACCTGATTACGCTGTAAGCGCATAGACAGGCCATTATACGACCGCCATCTGCTCTTGGAAGAAGTAACGTGTCGCGCCCAAGGTTTGAACGTCTAGCGGGCGTACATTGATTACCATCGGGAAGTTACCGACCAAATCTCCCACCGCAAGACACCTACGTGGCGGCAGTTCTCGAACGAGCATTCTGATTGTCTCGCCATCGAGTTTAGCAACCTTTGAGACGATATCCAAGTCATGCTCGTTTGCGAAGTTGAAGAGAAAAATATTGTCCGCTTGGCGATAAATCCCTCCCTCGATTGTGTCAGGCTGGTTCGTAATGAATGTCGCAAAAAGCCCCAGATGCCTCATTCGCGTGACGATATCGTCCCAGTATGTCTCACGCAAGTACAAATGCGCTTCTTCTGCAAATAAGAAAAGCCCTCTAAGCTTTTGTGACGATAAGAGATCAGTCAATTTATTGATAAACAATTCAACAGTTATACGACGTAACGTAGCTGACTGATTCTTCATGTTAACAACAAGCGCAATCCCAGAGCCATGGGTTCGAAATACTTCCTCTAAATTGAGTGCAGCATTTCGGTCATTAGTAAAAATCCCTGAATCATCAAGCGTATTGAATCTAGCCTGAAGGGCATCTTTGATGCTTTCGTGACAGTCTGAATTGGATATCGCAGAGCCTAGCGCCTTCATGGTCAGAGTATCCTGTTGTTCGAGTTGGTGCCATATTCTAGCAAAAATACGCGAGGAATTCTCCGGCAACGAGAGTGCATGAATTAGAATCCCTAAGAAAGTATTGAGGCCGATTTGGTCCAAGGAAAATCGCAAATTAACTCCTGGAATTAGCGAAAGTATCCGAGTTGAAGGTACTGCTCCCGAGTCATGCGTACGCCCGAGATTCACATATTCGCCGTTAACGTCCAAGACGACTACCGGAGCTCCATGATTTACCAGGGTAGTAACCATGAGCTTGCTTAGGTGAGACTTGCCAGTTCCCTTCCTCCCGGTTATAATATTTAGACGTCCATCGAGCGCCGATAGATCACTTGTAACGACGGCTAATCGGCGCGTTGATCCCAGCTCGAATGGATGTTTACACGCCAATCCCTTCGTCAGGAAGTTTGGTGACACAATTTCGACTTGCGCATGAATTCGAGAGGGTAACCATGAGACGTCACGCGACAGCACTTTGCTATGCATTGCGCCTCTGATCTTGGCGATGAGTAGTCGCGTGTCTTTCAGAACTGCAATTTGAGAGGATACTCTGAAGGGGTCAACTTCTTCGCCTGTCAGAGAGATCTCTGAAATGCCATCCCGAAGGAGGTCTTCCAGAATCCCGGGGATATTCGCGTATTGTACGTCTATTACTTGTGCGATAAGGGCTCGCTCCTTGGGTCCGTCTTTTACTAGAACATAGTCCCCTTTCTCGATATCCTCTTCCGGAAAGCACAAAAATTCGATTGTATCGCCTTCTTTCTTCAGGATTTTCAATATCTGCTCTCCCAACCTGTCCCGAAGGGACCGAAGAGTGATCGTCGTAGAGCGAGTTTCGGCAGAAGCTGAAGTCCGTACAGCGATGTCGCAAATGATTGCATCGCTAGAACGTCACCTGACGTAAAGGTCGACAGGATATGAGCAACTCGCAGCGTCTCCGGGTACCCTTGGTCTACGAGATCGGTCTCGGCGAGTTGTCCGATCCCATCAATGCATTCTTCGCTGGAGAACGTACAGTCGACGTCGATTCTGAACGGGAATCCAGATCTAGCTAGTTTTCCTACAAAGATTCGACCTAAGAATTGAATTGGATATCCAGCGAATTGTTTCTTGATTCTATTGTCAACGTCGAGTAGGCAACGTGACGAGTTTTGGTCTAAGTAGGCAGTGATCGATCTGTCATGTATTCGTAGCCTTGTGTTTTTGGAGATGGCTATTACAAGGTTTTCTGACCGGCGTGCTACTCTTAGAAAGTTCTCCAGCTCTTCACTAGGATCGTCTGGTGTTCCTGCAGTAAGCGATCCATCGACCAGGATCAAGCCCCCTGCCATCGATTTCGAGACACCTAACTGAAGCCACCTTTCTAGCGAGTTCCTTACGCGCCTAAGTAGAATCTCGACGTTCGAGCCTCCATTGGTAGCTATACCTAAACTTGGAATTTGGTCAGTCTTGCTTTGGTTGCCAAGTGAAAATAGTAAGGGTCCATACCGAGTATACGTGTAATGGTTCTTCTCAAGTTTGACGATAGCCCCTCGAAGTGCACATAGTGACCCGTTCTCGAGCTCTCCAAGTCGGATCGTCGAAGTATCAATTGCTGCAACCGGACGGTTCGTTCGCGTTGGGGTCAATTCGATTATTTCGCTGTCGTCGACTGTTCCGACCTCGAGAAGACTACCTTCCCCCTCATAATTGCTGGAGATTAGTTGGTCCGTGACATTTGGCTCTGCGTACAGAAATTCGCCTCGTCTACCTTCAATTGACAAACGACAGAATCTGAGAAGTCGCTCAGGTAGTTCTCCTAGAGATAGATGCTCGTAGGGGACAAATTCATTCATTGTCTGCTGAACGCTTGTTTGACAGGTCACCAAGGTTCCTCTCTGGAACTCAGATTTCGTCTGGTCTAAGAGAATTCTCTAGCTCCATTAGTCCCCTTTGAGTAATTCGATAATTGCCACGGTCAGTTCGTTCGATTAATCCGGCTTTCTGCATATTGACAATCGTGTTTCGAATTGTCTTAGGTGCCTTCTTCACTGCAGCGGCAATCTCCTCTGCATTGAGAGAATCATTCGGCCGCTTGGCAAATTTTGACGCCAGGTGGGCCATGAATAGAACTATTGAGATCGATTTGTCTGCCGGCAAGTCATGCTTGGTGAGCAGCAGTTGATTGTCGCTGGTCATCTTTGCAAATTCAGATACCCTATCAGCCAACCCTGCGAGGTTGGGAAGGTAGATCAGTCGACTAGCGAGATCGTATGTTGGTATTATCCGAGATACATACTGAAGTATCTGCGGAATTATCTCCTCAACACTTCCACTTGATTCAAAATGCGTGTTTCCAAAATCAATCTGGACTTTCAATGTAGACTGAACCTCTGCCATGGTCAATCTCCTCCCTGACCCTTCTTCAATTTCGGCACAATCTGCTCTTCAAAAACGTGCAATCCTAGCGTCGTGATACGATATTCGCCCTTTCCTTTTCGCTCTGCAAGACTTTCTGCGCACAGTTCACTTAATCGTCCCGCAACTGTGCCTCCTGATCTCTTTGTGGCTGCGATGAGATTCGATGTCAGCACTGTGTCATTTTCAGATTTTCCAGTCATCTGTGTGATCTTCTCTTTGGCTAGGTGAAATAGAAGCAGCTCCCGGTCCGAGAGACTCCCGACCGGCACGGTAGCTACAACACCCTCGGGGGTGACTGCTACGATCCCTTCGCATGCCTTCGTGATCCTCTCTAGATCAATAGACAATACAAGACGGGACGCGAGCTCCAATTGCGGTATCACAGAAGTTAGAAAAGAGACTACAGCTTTCCCAACCTCCTCAGGATGCCCGATCATTTTCTTCTCTAGAGAGCCGTAACGTATCGTGACCTCCAAAGACTGCCCTAAGCTAGTAAGCTGCTGAGATCTATCTGACAAATTACTTTCGTTTCAGTTACACTCAATGCATCATATAAAAGGTTTGAAGTGCGCATTAATCCTGCTAGATGTTACTTCATCAAATGCACTGTAATAGTGCATAATGCAACATGAACTTGTAAGAATTGAGAATTCTGCTAGATGTTACTCTATTTCAATTCAAGTGAACACGTCATTTGGATAGCACGATAGTAGATTTATTATCTATCTTTTCATCCATGGTTACTCGCAATGGAATATAATCAGCTCAAACTGGGTGTGCTAAGAGAATTGTCAGTGAAGGGGGCTATGGATAGCTCTGCTATTGCAGCCGCGCTGATTGCGACCGGTCTTAGGTTGGATATGCATGCGATCCGGATGGCTTGCATGCGGTATTACAGGCAGGGATTGTTGACGCGAGAGCGGAGATTCGGCGTGTACACCTATGGACTTTCAGAAAGAGGGGTTCGACGATTGGCCTGGCTGGAATCAACAGCCCGCGAGAAGCTGACTCGGTCTGGTAGAGGTGGGAGTTAGCCGCTGACAGGTTTGATCTTGGGAAGAACTTCCTGTGAAATCCATTGCAGCCCTGCTCCTGAAAGACTGTACCTTCCCTGTTCTGCGATAAGTTTCCCCTCCTTTCTCAACTCGCTTACTCTGGCCCTTACAACGTTATCCTTCACAGCCTTCCAACTCGTTCCTAGGAGCTCTATGAGGTTCGCGTCCGCCAAGGACGACGGGTTCGCGCTGTAAAGAATCAAACCTATTGCCTCTTTTGCAGATATTCGGTCGAATGGGATAGTGAAATGTAGTTTTCCTTCCGAGGTCTTCTCAAGAATCCCTACTAATTCTTCCCCCGGAACAAAATCCGTGAGGGTATCCGTTCCTTGTGGCGGACCCTGCATAGTAGATGGAGATTTCATTAATTCCTCAAATTTGTCCTTCACGTATTCATACTCACCTTCTAGTTCCACTTCGAAATTGCCTCGACGCAATCTGAACCGCAATCTTCTCTCCGACATCAAGATCGCTAGTAATGAGGCAACTACTGTTATTTCTTAATTGTGAGGGTGCGGACAGGCATAATCATTCAGTGTCTGGGAATGGGTGATCACCCGCGACTAGGAATCTGAGTAAGGGTTTATGCACCCCGAATCAATTGACTGCGTGAATGAGAATTGAGAAATCTCGTATCGTATCTGCTGTTCCTAGTGGATGTTGGAGATGAACATGACGTCGCAGATGAACTGAAACGATTTCCCGGCGTCACTGAAGTACAGGTTGTCTATGGAGAGTATGACGTCATCGCTCGTGTTGAACTCAGTGATCTAGCGCTCTTGGACGAGATCGTCACGATGGCTCGAAAACTACCCGGAATAACCAGAACATCAACACTCATCTCCTCAGGGATAATACAACACATAGAAGGAAAGAATTAGCAATCAGTATACCGGGACCAATGGCAGCGACTTTCTCTGAATGAAGCTTATTATTCGATGCGTTAGGGTTAGTTAGTACATCATATGACGATGCGGCCGTAGTCTAGCCTGGTCTAGGACATAGCCAGTAGGCGTCCATTGGCCTTCCAAGCCAACGACCCGGGTCCGAATCCCGGCGGCCGCACCAATCGCCAATAGATCAAACGGTTCTTGAATTGCAAACATGTGTATGTGGGAAAAGACACGTTTCTCCCCAAATCTAATGATTGAGGAATCAAGCACTAAGATTTATCATACGAAGTTTCCTTGCAGGAACATAGACCACTACGGACGGTGATTCACGCTGGACCTAGCAGTACAGACCTTTGGCATCACTAAGAGATTTGGTGACTTTACAGCAGTGGATCACCTGGACCTCGAAATCAAACATGAAGTTTTTGGTCTCCTTGGCCCAAACGGAGCTGGCAAGACCACGCTTCAACGCATGCTAGTAACTGTACTCTCCCCAACTGAGGGGACCGCGACAGTAGCTGGAGCAGATATCGTACGGGAAGCTGACAAAGTACGAGAACGCATAGGAGTTGTCACCCAAGCATCCACCTTAGACATTGAGCTCTCAGCACTCGAAAATATGAATCTCTACGGGATGTACTACGGCATACCCCGTAAGCAGCGACAAGAAAAGATCAGCGAACTCCTCAAAGTCGTTGGCTTGGCTGATCGCGCGAATATTCCAGTAGCTGGCTATTCTGGGGGCATGAAACGACGCCTAGAAATAGTTAGAGCCTTAGTACATGAACCCCAGGTCCTCTTCCTCGACGAACCCACCACGGGCCTAGACCCTCAAGCTCGCGCAGCCGTATTAGAGTACGTTAAAAGAATACACGAGGACCAC
>Ga0187778_10002976_pt1 | contig 11448 bp, 15 predicted proteins | sample 1015_Q2_SP5_20_M_FD_132418 | JGI IMG/M metagenome (GOLD analysis project Ga0187778, IMG submission 132418) | Tropical peat soil microbial communities from peatlands in Department of Meta, Colombia - 1015_Q2_SP5_20_MG | ecosystem: Environmental > Terrestrial > Soil > Wetlands > Peat | place...
CAATATCGACATTGAGGACCAACGTAGGAGAGTACTCCCCTCTGATTGCGGGTTTCCAACCTGCGTTAGTGTGATTAGGTCAGATTTTTGACTTGTTAGCGCGCGCGAATTCACCCCTTCCACTATATCTGGGGCGGCTTCAAATCATGCAACATGCGAGCTGAAGCTCTAGAGAGACTGGTAAACAAGCCAGTCAAGGACACCTACGGTAGGTATGTCGGTTTTGTTGTCGGATTCTCCGTCGACACCTCCGGGGACCTGAAGTCTGTCGGTGTGGACACCGGGAACGGTGAGTTCACTGAGTTCCCGAACGAGAGGATAGTGTCGACTGCGGAGGGTTTTATCGTCATACCCTCGTGGAAGGTCGAATGCGATTCCCTCGGTAAGGAGATGGAGGGTGTCAGGAGAAGGGCAAAGGCACTGCAGGAGCTCGCTCGCGAAGGCGAGGTTCCAAGGACGCTGTTCGACGACATGATGGGTAGGTTCCAGGACGAGGCAACCAAGATACAGGGATCCTACAAGTCTCTCGCAGAAAGCATGGTTGTCCGGATTGGCGAGCTTGAAGGACAGAAGGAGTCTCTGGACAAGTTCCTTGTCGACGTGAAGGTCCAGTTCAGAGCGGGAGAGATCGACGAAGCGGCATACAAGGTCGCCGCCGAAAGCTGCCAGGCGATGCAGACGCGCAACTCACAGGAGATGGCAGAGCTCAGCAAGATGCTGAAAGCAGCCACAGAGCCTTTGGCATCCGAGCCGGCGCAAAAGCCGCAGCCTCAGCCCCAGCAGGTAGCCCCTGTACAGAAGGCCGCCCAGGCGACGGCACAATAGGGCCTCCGGCAGGCTCCAGACGGGGTTGAAGCTGCCATGGCGGGACCCTCGGGAGTGAACCCATGAGCAGAGGTGTAACCCTGCAGGAAGGCCAGCTACTGGCCAGGAGCCTTAACGTGTCGAAGTCTACTCACCTTGTAGTGGCCACACTTGCTGCAGCCGTTGCTGCAAATGCCGCGGCTGCGATCCAACTGATCGGGCTATTCGGGCAGATTTCCCTGCTTGCGCTAATTTTCGTGACTCTGGCCCTCGGGACTTCGGCCATATCGACAGACATCTACACCAGGTCCGGCCAGACCATCGCAAACCTCCGGTCAATAGGTGCAAGCCGCAGGAGCCTGTCTAGTGCCGTGTTCTTTTCTGTCATAGGCTACGGGATAGCGGGATCCGCACTAGGAGCGGGGTTGGGTGCGGCACTGGGCGTCGCCATGGGGGGTCAGGGAGGAGCCGTCACCGTCGTTGTCGCCGTGCTTGGCGTAATCCTCGCTTCATCCGCCGCCGCAGCAGCTGGCGTTTACGCTGGAGTGAGGAGGACTTGGCGCAACTAGGAATCCTTCAGCGGAACGAACTGCAGGCGCAGGGCAAGTACTCGGTCGAGCTTAAGCACGTTTCCAAGTCCTACGGAGAAACGGAGATCTACACGGACCTCCACTTCCAGCTCCTGAGGGGGACCTTCGTGGCGCTGGTGGGGCCTATCGGAAGCGGGAAGACAACCATGTTGAACATGTTCGCCGGCCTCGAGAGGCCTACGTCAGGCACTATTCTTGTGATGGGGCAGGACATCACCAGGATGCCAGAGGACGCTCTGGGGGAGTTCAGGGCAAGAACGGTAGGGTTGGTCCCTCAGGTCCAGACCCTCATCCCGGAGCTCACCGTCCGCGAGAATGTCGAGCTCCCCCTGTTCTTTGCCAAAGTCGACCAAGACGACCGGCAGAGGAAGGTAGACTATGTGCTCGAGAAAGTTGGGATCCGTGGTGAGGCGAAGAGAATGGTGTCCACCCTCAGCGTGGGGGAGAAGCAGATGGTCTCCTTTGCGAGGGGGATGGTGAACGACCCCCCTATACTCCTCCTAGACGAGCCGACAGAGGCACTGGACCCCCTCATGGCAGAGGTGATTCTGGGGCTCCTAAGGGGAGACAATCTCACCCTGGGGAGGACGGTATTCGTCACCACTCATGACAGACGCGTCACAGAACTCGCCAGGAAGACCCTCAGGGTCAAGAAGAAGATACCTTAGCACTTCTGGACGTTAGTCGCTGCCCAGCATTCCACCGTAGGTGTCGAGCGTGGCGACCAAGGGGATTTCAGAGCCGAATCCCCTGACTTCGGAACCCGCGATCAGGAAGTCGGTTAGAGGTATGCCGGAGGTGAAGCTCGCAACCAAGTGTCCGTTGATGAGGAATTCGACCGAATGTCCGGGTGTTACCACCTTGATGGCAAACGTGTTGGGAATATTCGGGTTCCACACGACCGGAAGGGAGTTCCTGACCCCGTTCGAAACCACCGCAACCTCTTGGATCCCCCCAACGTCTTCAAACTCCAGGGCATTCGTCCCTCCCGGGGTATTCTCGAGCACCATCGGCCATATGGTGTGATATGAGTCAGACGCGATGTTGTTGGCTACCGCTTTCCATGCGATTATCTCGCCCGCAACGGTGGCGTTGAAAGGGTACGAGGCGAGTGAAGATTCCACTCCGCTGGTGTTTCCTATCTCCATCAGTCTGAGGTAGTTCAGCCCGTCCGGCCTTTCGACAACAGCGCCGAGAGCGGTGCCGGCTACCCTAAGGAGGATCAGGGGAGGCAGCGAACTAATCGAGGCTCTCAGGTCTTGCATGGACAAAGTTATGTTCTTCAACTGAAGAGCTATCGACGTGAGCTCAATAGAATTACTGTTTTCCAGGTTCGTGATTTCGAAGTTGAGCGTCGAGAGCTGCGACTGATACTGTTGCAACATTACTTGGAACGTCGCAACCTCCTGGGCGTCTCTCGACTCGGAAGAGTTGGCCATGAGGAAATAGCCATGCAATGAGGTTAGGTTGGATGAGAACGATTGCTGCAACTCATTGAGATTCGATTGAAGAGTCCTAAAGCTGGCCGTGAGAGCCGATACACTCCCCTGAAGGGTCGAGACCTCTGTCTCTAGCTGAGAGTTCCTCTGTTCGACCTGGGTCGAGATTCCAAATGAGTAGACAGCGAGGCTCCCCAAGAGCAGGAAAGCCGCCACGAGCCCAATTGCCTGCAATCTGGGCCGGCCCATGGCGCGCGGTTAACCCGCGGTTTCCTAAAAACCATGGGCTGAATCACCAATCTTGGTGGAATTCGCCCTCCATCATACTATAGCCATCATATCGACATTGATATCGACGTAGATATCATCCCGTGGGTCCCTCCCCGGAAGTTTACCAGGCCACTCTGACACCTGACATGAAAATGGGTTCCGATTATCCTTTGGAAATACCTGGGGTGTAACAAAATTTAACTCATGGGATAATCCTTATGAGGAACCGCCAAGCGGAAGGGAGGCATGGCAAGGACGGTGGTCAAGACAAGGAGGATCGGGGGCTCCCTGATGGTGACGATACCAAGGGAGGTGGTCGAACAGGAAGACATCAGGGAAGGGGAGCTCCTGGAGGTTGAAGTTCGTAAGGCACGAAGAAGCTTCTTCGGTATCACCCCTGGAATCGGGCCCTTCACCCGGGAAGACGAGATGACAGACCATGACTAAGCTCGTGGTGGACTCGTGGGCCTGGGTCGAGTATCTCGATGGATCGGCCCCCGGTAAAAAGGCGGATGAGGCCATGCAGGGGGCCACCGAACTCTGGACCAGCGTCGCTTCTGTCGCCGAGGTGGTGTCCAAGTATCGACGGAAGGGCAGAGACGAAGGTCCGGCTGTGATGGCCATGACCTCCCTTTCGAAGATTGGAGTGCCGGACTTGGAGGACGCGCGTCAAGCTGGCAGGATACATGCTGAAGTCAAGCAGGGAGTTCCTAACTTTAGCTTCGCGGATGCCTTCGTCCTGCAGCTGGCTCGAAAGGTTGGGGCCAAAGTATTGACAGAAGACCCTGACTTCAGAGGCATCAAGGAAGCTGAAATGGTATAGGTGCCGTCGCCAACCGACGAATGCCTAAGTCGCGCCGTCGGCCCAGTCCCTCAGAACCTGTTCAATCAGGTTGCTCCGGTTGGACCTGAGCCTTCCACGCCCAAGCTCCTTGGATTGTACATCCCTCAGACGGTTGTCCACGCTCCGGAGGACGTCCCCGTCTATGGTGATTGAGATTGCTACCTTCTTCGCCATTTGTTCTCAATTATATGATAATGTGATAAAGGATATTGGGTGCAAAGGCATGGGGTCACTGCTCAACAAGTTCCTACTCCGAAAGGCGTTTTGTTCGAGACATTCTTTACCACCACCAGGGTGGCTGACACTCCACCTACTGTGGTGCAACGAAGAGCAGATATTTTTTGGGCAAAGCATCCTCATGCTGTGAGTCTTTGCACCACTCTTAAGTCGGGCCAACTAAACGGGATTGACCGTGGAGGCGCCTAACAAGTGGGTCAAAGGCCAGAGGTGCCCAAAGTGTAATGGCCGAAGGGGCAAAGTAATCGCGTACAACGTGGTGACAAGGAAAAGCAGGTATGGGTCATATCGATACCATCGGTTCACCCATAGGGTAGAGCTCAAGGAACGACTGACGATAAAGTCGGGCCCGAGGAGGGGCACCCAGTACTTCGCAAAGAAGCGAAAATACTGTTACCTCCCGATAGACGAGCTGCTAGTCCCCAAGCTCCCTAAAGTCTTGGAACCTTAGTGCAGCAGTGCGGAGCCAAGCTCAACTCGATTTGAGTCGAATCCCTTTATTCCTGAAAGGGACTAAAAAGAGACTATGGGAGACGTATGCCCGGCATGTGAAGGGAAACGGGGACTTGTCATTGCCCGGGTTCGCGTGGTCAGAAAGTCTCCTTACGGCGAATGGAAGTACACCCGGTTCACGCATCGTACGAGACTGGCAGATGGGCGGCTAAAGCGAAAGTACTGCTATTATCGGGTCAAGTCGACAGACTAGTACTTTCGCCCTAGTCCCCCTCGGGATGAACCCAAAGGATCCGAGTGCTCTTATGATCGAGTCAAGTCTCGATACCGGTGTTCTTGAGTCGAAGTACTTCACACTGGTTACTCCGTCTTCCCGAATACCCCTTCAACCAGAAAGTCGTGAGATTATCGAATAGAAGACTTGTTGGATTGGTAGGAATGATAAGGGGAACCGCCGTCCAGATGCCAGGTCCGGGCTGGAGCAAAACCGAGTCGAGCCGCTTTGGGGAGGACCTGGTTGGTGGCTGGCTCCTGAAGAATGGCGGCCTTGAGGAAGGACTACAAAAGGCCAAACGAATTCCAATTCCAGAGGGGGGGACACTACCAATAAGAACGGTCGACTGGCTCCTTGGCAATAGGATTGCCGTCGAGGTCAAGACCTACCTTCATGTACTAACGAAGGGTTACTACTTGAAGGTCACACGTCAATTCAATGATTACTCTCTGTGGCGGGACGAAGCGCCTAGTGAAAGAGCCGTAGTCTTGGCGCGGGTCGCATGGAACGGCAACTCCCGAATCGAAGAGCTGTTCTGGGAGGACCTTAGACATTTCAGAATCCCAGTGATATTTCTCCATTGGGGGGAGCAAAGTGCCCGGTGACCCATCACCCCGCGATACACTCTTCGAAGATGCAGACAGAACGAAGTCCTTGAAGCTCTGGTGGAATGCTGAATCGGTTGGCAGTGGCGACATTCTTGGATTCCTTTTCGGGGAAAGGAGAGAAACCATCCAAGTCGCAGAGCTGCTGATCGAGAAGATGCGACAGAACGAGAATCTTTCAATTACACGCGGACAACTGAGGCGCTTCGCTGTTGCTGTGTCCTCCGGAGACTATGGATTCAAGTATGGTTATCACAACTTCTACTCGCAGTTCGTGCGGAAACTGATTAGACTGGGTCTCTTAGAGAAATGCATGATATGGGATCCCAAGAGGGGAACTACTATCAGAGTCTATCGCTTGAAAATTCAGCAAATCCCGACACATTCACCGCCATCGGGTTTCGTGAAACAGGCTTGGCAAATCGCGAAGAGCTGGAATGATTGCATATCAGGCAGTAATCGACGTTGATATCAACGTTGAGAGCCTAGGGACGTTTGAATTCGAGACTAGGCTGCGAAGAATACGCGACTTAGGCCACTGTCATCGAGACGAGCTCGAAGGTGATGTTCTCCGTATCGGGTGCCGTCTCCACAACGTGCAGGTACGTAATGAAAGTTAGCGAAGTCCCTGGCGGCGTCCCCACCTTTAGTGTGTAGTCCGAGATGGTCGCTGTGACACCACACGCAGTGTATGTCTCCGGGAGGCTGTTCGCCACCCAAGTCGTCACGTCGAAACTTGTGGTCCCGAACGTCTGCGAGGCGGTACCAGTCGAGTGGAAGTAGGACGAGTCGGTCAGTACGTTGTACTCCCCGCTGTACGTCTCTTCAAGTCCGAAGAGAGCCATGAACTCGTCGAAGAACGACTTCGCCTGAGTCCCGGTGAACGAAATCGGCTCGCCAGATATTTGCACAGACAGGACGGTGTTGTTGTTCGCATCAACCGAAGCTCCGAACGTCTCGGACCCGGAGCTTGAACCAACGGTGAAGTTCACATCATAAATGCCACCATTGGAACTGGTGACGCTGTAGCTTATAGATCCGTTGTTAGTCTGCCCGCTGGTGGTGTTCTCCTCGGACACCTGGAAGTTCATCCCGCTGAATTCCTTGATCAGCCCTATGTACTGAGGCGTGTAGTCAACCGGGGTTCCTGACGTCGACGTGGAATAGGTTGAGGTGCAGGTAAACGTCGAGGACTCAACGGTCGATGAACTTGTAGTTGCCGTGGTACTCGGAGTAGTGGTCAGAGTGCTGCTTGTCGAAGCAGTACTTGAAGGGCTCGTTGAAGATGTCGTCACCAGCGTCGACGAGGTAGTGCTGGACACCGATGCTGTTGTTGTCGACGGAGCCGTCGTCGAACTGGTCGAAGAGACGGTAGTCGAAGAGGACGAACCACTAGACAGAGCAAAATAGGCGGCAGCCCCTGCGACAGCCACCACAACGACGATGATTACGGCCAGGAAGGCGGTCGCGATGCCCCTGGAAGAAGCTTGCAAGTAGAAGCACTCGTCTTTTGAGGTGCGTATATAAGTGATTCGGGAATGCCTAATCAGTTAGGGACTGTCGGAGATATACTGTTTTGGCGGCAACTTCAGCGAACACAAAACCTCGAGGGTCTCGAACGTGGTATCAAAATTGATATCGACACAGATGGCCCCGCTCGCAAGCCGTTTAACGGTCGGAGCGGGGAGAGATATCACTTCTTGATCGAAGTCGACTGCGGCGAGATGACCGTGGATGAGCAAATTGCGCTGGCATCCGCCATTTCCGACGGCCTTGGCGGCAAGGGAATGGCTCTGGTCAAGGACACCAAGATTGTCCTCGACGTGATATCAGGGGAAGTTTCTACCCGTGATGTGCTCGCCCTGGTTCGCAACTATGTGGCAAGACGCAAAGACGCCCAGAATTTCTCCGTCGACACCAAGGGTGATGAAATCATCGTCCATACCCCTGACCCCCTAGCCCGGTCGCGCGGACGGAGGGACACAGGCCAGCTGCTCCCCCCGAACCTGCTGCAGTGTCCCTTCTGCAGCTTCGTAACGCCATATCAGGAGCTCTACAACATCCACGTCCGCTCCCACGGGTTCGGCTTCTAGAAGGTCTGATAGTTCCTCGTCCTGAGCGCGCCTATCACCAGCGCCACTCCAGCGATTATCAACAGCTCGGGGAGGAAGGGCACCGTCAGGTTGAACGACAGGACCAGTGCGTTGGCTACGACCAAAAGGACCCCGAGCGCCATGGTGAGCACGCTTACGCGGAGCCTCATCATGGAGCGAGCCAGGTTCATGAGCAACAAGAGCACGCCGGTCCCCATGGCGAAGATGGGGGAATTGATGGTAGCACCAAAGTCCCCCTTCAGCCAGACGGCTACAATCCCGAACCAGATCAGAAAGAGCCCCCAGAAGATGTTGGTCACAGTCCCGTTCTGCACAGGCTTCTTGCCCGACTTCTCGGGCGTGCCTTTAAGGTTAGAGTTCTGTCAACTAGGCTAGACATTGTCCGCCTCGTCGACTTCAGGGCTTCTGCTCGGAGGATTGGAGCCGTCGGCGTCTCGTTCCCCTTCACAGCTTCATCTATGCCTTGCGCTCCTGGGCGAACCTCACCCAGACATGGTATCTTTCCGCGACGCTCTATGTTGATTGCTGCATTGAGGTCGCGGTCGTGAGTGGCACCACAACTTGGGCATCGCCACTCCCTCGTTGTCAGCTTCAGATTCCTGTTGACGTAATGGCATTTGTTGCATGTCTGTGAGGTCCAGGCGGCGCTGACGAACTCCACCTGTACCCCTTCCCAGCTCGCCTTGTAGATGATAAACGCCTGAAGGACGCGGAAGGGCCATTGAGCTATTCTCCTGCGCCTACCTTTGCTCTCCTGGTTCCCCTTACCGTGAGCATACCTGATCCCCTTCAGTCTCTCAAGAACGATCGCCTTTCCATTGTACTTCGCATTCTGCACAATCTCCTTCGATGCTCTGTGCAGGAGCTGTCGGACCCTCTCCTTTTCCCTAGTCGCACTGGCATAATCCTTCTTGACTCTTCGATCATTGGGATGATTTCTATAGAATTCGCTCCTCCTCACGCCATACTCGGTGTGAAGTCTGGCCACCTCGGAGAGATTGTACTTGGCACCATCGGAACAGACCATTGATTTTTCGTTAAGATCTATGCCAACTCTCGACATGGGCGAGACGGGGGCCGAGGTCTTCGTAAAGGAAATGATGATATTGGATCTTGTCAATGTCACTGACCCTCTCTTTAGGGTGGTGTCAATGAGGAAGGAGCGCTGATAGGCGCCATACTCGAGAGGGATAAGTAGCTTTTCCCCCTTTCTGAACGGGAGAGTTAGCATCGAGTAGTTGAGAGAGTAGTTTAGGCTGTCCATCTTCAACATCAGCCTCTTGGCGAAAGGCTTCCTCTGCCACTTCTTGTGCTTCTTGACTATGGACCAGGCTACCTCTGCTACCGAGTACGGGTATCGTGATCCAACTCTGTATCTCTCTTGGAACTCCCTGTAGATCCTGTCTCTTAGCCTCAGTCGTCCTTTGACACCCTCATCGAGACAGATGCGAATGGCGTCGTTCACCATGTCCCTGAAGGTTTCGAGCAACTCTGTGATTGCAGGGGTAGAGATGTAACCAAATCCTACCGACTTGGTAGCCTTAATGGGACAAAACGACAAAGGGTTGATTTCAGGTTCGTTCGAGGATCTCTGTTTCAAGTGCGAGGGTTTCCTTCTCGTTTCACGCTGCTCTTAAGCGAACGAGTGGGACCGGACAACTGCAAGGGGGGGTACGATGAAAGTGATGATGTTCGTGGGGTCACCCGAGGTTCAGCTAGTCCAGCCCACTTCCCGATACACCCTTCGTGAACGCTTTATACTCCAACTCGATTGGGCCGGCCGTTTATCGATGTCGAACTGGCTACTAGGTGTGCTACTCGGAATAGTACAGGGGGTGAGCGAGTGGCTCCCCATAAGCAGCAAGACGCAGGTGATAATCGTGTCAAACCTCCTCTTCGGCCTGTCTTTTACACAGGGGTACGCCCTGGGTCTCTTCCTCGAAGCGGGGACTTTCATCGCAGCGGTCTATTACTTTAGGAAGGAGGTTTGGAAGGTCCTCCGTGCACTGGTAGGAAAGGGAGACGACGAGGGCAAGACTCTGCTTAGGTTCTTGATTGTAGTAACGATTTTCACAGCTGTGGTAGGGGTGGTCATCTACAAGACAGTCTCAGAGTCCTACTCCGGCCCGGTGCTGGGTATACCCATGATAGCCCTGGGGTGTGTGTTGTTGGGCGATGCCTTCCTGATAAGCGTGGCACGTTCGAAATACGCGCCGACCAAGGGCCTAAGCAATCTGTCACTGAAGGAGATGGTAGCCATAGGGATAGTTCAGGGCATCGCCGCATTCCCCGGGGTGAGTCGGTCGGGAGTGACCGTCTCTTCGATGCTGCTCCTGGGCATCAATCCGAAGGACTCCTTCAGGCTCTCTTTTCTCGCTCTGATCCCGGCCTCGATCGGAGCCGCAGGAGTAACCCTTGTTCTGTCACCGGACCAGATTGACACGGCAATCAACGCGGCCGGGGTCCCGGTCATCCTTCTTTCGATAGTGGTGGCAGTACTGGTGGGAGTCGCGCTGATCCGCCTGCTGCTGCGCGTGGCCGGAAGCCAGAGGATAGCCCTCCTGACGGCTTCGTTGGGGGTACTGGCCGTCATAAGCGGGGTCGTAAGCATCCTCGTGGGGGCAGGCTGAACTATTTTAGTGCCGTTAAGATAGCGGAACGCGTTTTCGTTGACATCAAAGACGTTATCTTAACACCGATTTGTCGCCCCTCCAGTGGCCTGGAGACGTGCTAGGGGCGCGTCGTAAGGCATATAATCTGAGGCAAGCGGCGGCACCTTAGGCGCCAATGCCAATCAAGATGTTGACGTTGGAGGACCTCGAACTCGAGGGAAAACGGGTCTTCCTACGCGTTGACGTCAACACCCCGATTCATCCCAAGACGGGCAAGCTCATGGAACAGGCGCGCCTAGAAGAGGCCGCCGCGACTATCAGAGACCTTCCAAAGTCCAAGGTTGTTGTTGCCTCCCACCAGGGGAGGGTTGGGCGTTCAGACTATGTCAGCCTAGAAGCACACGCCAGGGCGTTGGGGGACATAGTGGGCAAGCCGGTCTCGTTCGTTCCTGACGTCTTCGGCCCCAAGGCGCTGTCTGACATCGATTCCCTCCATGAGGGGGATGTGCTACTTCTTGACAACCTTCGTTTCACGGCGGAAGAGAACCAGGAGTACAAACCCGCTGAGGCTGAAAGAACGTACCTCGTCCGCCGCCTGGGGGAACACGTGGACGCCTGCGTGCTCGACGCGTTTTCTACCGCTCATCGCGCCTCCCCTTCCATTGTCGGCTTCGCGGGGCTTGTGCCCACAGCGGCTGGGAGGACCGTCGGGAGGGAGCTACGTATGCTGGACAGAATAGTGTCGGTGGAGAAGGGGCCCTACGTCACGGTCCTCGGCGGGGCAAAGGTGAGCGACAGGCTGGAAGCCATAGACGCGCTAATCGCCAACAACAGGGCGGACCGGGTGCTTCTGTGCGGTGTGGTCGGGTTGGTGTTCCTCAAAGCGGCAGGGAAGCTCAGGGGAGACATCGGGATTGACGGAGAGGTCAAGCTCGCGCAGAAGGCCAGGCAGCTCATGGATGAAGACCCAGAAAGGTTCGAGCTGCCGATCGATGTCGGGGTAAAGATCGACGATTCAAGGAGGGATGCCGAGCCGTCCGGAGTGAACTCTCCAACGCAGGTCTGGGACATTGGCCCCAAGACCGTGGAATACTACTCCAAGTACATCAAAGGGGCCGGGACGGTGTTCATGAGCGGCCCGCCGGGCGCCTTCGAGTGGGACGAGTTCAGTCTAGGTACGGAGGGCCTCCTCAGGGCGATGGCCTC
>Ga0187778_10002977_pt1 | contig 11447 bp, 8 predicted proteins | sample 1015_Q2_SP5_20_M_FD_132418 | JGI IMG/M metagenome (GOLD analysis project Ga0187778, IMG submission 132418) | Tropical peat soil microbial communities from peatlands in Department of Meta, Colombia - 1015_Q2_SP5_20_MG | ecosystem: Environmental > Terrestrial > Soil > Wetlands > Peat | place...
ACTCGCTCAAGCCAATCGATCGCACCAGTTCATACGCCGCGTGGCAATCACGTCCCAAACTTTCCACAAAGTGCAGGCAGGCATCCGCATGCTCCGTCATGAATTTCAGAAAATCAGCTCGCGAAATGTACGCAAGCTGCGCCGGCTGCAAGATTTCAGCCGTGGTTTCATACGGCTTTCCGGTGATCGTCGAACTCAATCCAAGGCCCTCGCCGGGCTGTGCAATCTTCAAGATGAGCGTGCGCCCGTCGCTGTTGGTAGTCTGCAACTTCACGCGGCCCTGGCAAAGGATATATATCCCGCGCGCCGGCTGGCCCTCCATAAAGATGATGGCGCCTGTCGGGTAAGTGGTAGTGTGCTTGATTTTTTGGAGCGCTTTGAGCGCAGTTTCGGAAAGGCCACAAAAAAAGCCGTCTGCCCGGAGACTGCAGTTGGTGCACTCATCCACAACGGGTATCCCGTAGGGCGTTTTTGACTTTTTGGAGGAATTCGACCATATGTCGAACTTGGGTGCCACTGCTCGTGCCGCTACCATTGGAGTTGCCATCGCCTTCTCCCTTCCTCGGCCATTTCCCTGAACGGAGCGATAAGGGGCAAGCAAGGTGCCGTTTCTTCGAGTCTCTTTGTTTCCACCTAACGTTAGCTAAGACCAATGGATACAATGGTGTGCAAAGGGTATGATAGAGACTGCGGTCCTGCGATTATTCCCAATTCAGTCCTGCCTGCGTCATTTCGCACACTTCTGCGTGATCTAAATCACTCCTCTTGGTGACCCCGCTCCTTCTCTATCCGTCCAGACCGAGGCGTCTGAGGCGTCCGGCTTGTTTCATTTGCTGCCATTGCAGCCAACCGCGCTAAACTCGCCGTACGACATTCACGAAGCGTCTGCGGGAGAGAATTCGGCGCGGGGAGATTACTTGTAGTGTGCGAATCTGGACTCGTCCGCGCGCCCGCGTCGGAGCGCGCTATCGGATGGAGGACGGTGCAATCGAGGTGGATTCCATCGAGCCAATCGGCTTTCCAGACATAACTCCTGAGCTGGCGCGCGAGTCGGGATTCCTTGGCGTGTTGGATTTGCTCAAGGTCGCAAAGCACGGCAAAGGCGACAAGATTTACCTAATCCGGTTCCACTATATTCCGCCACGCTCTGGGAGAAAGAGCCGAACGTCTACCCCTCGGAAAAGGTGGAAGCAAGAGAAGAAACTGAGACGGAGGCGGTAGCTGCTGAGTCGTTGATCCTTCAGTGCAGGACGGCAGCGATGGAGCCATCAGCAATGAGCGCGGAGACGGCTTCGATTTCGGGGGCCAAGGGGCGATCGTCGGTTACTTTGGCTGATTTCGCGCGAACCGCATCATGCGCCTTTCGCGCCAGCGTGCCGGTTTGTAAAGGCGCAAGCAAATCGATTCCTTGGCACGCGCAAAGCAACTCAATCGCAAGCGTGTTGCGCAAGTTTTCCAGCATACGCTCGAGCCGCCGCGCTCCGCTCATGCCCATCGAAACGTAGTCTTCTTGATTCCCGGAAGTGGAGATCGAATCCACCGAATGAGGCGTGGCGAGCGCTTTGTTCTCGCTGGTGAGCGCTGCCGCGGTCACCTGCGCAATCATAAAGCCGGAGTTGATGCCCGGTTCCGGCGTTAAAAACGCGGGCAACAGGCTGGTCAGGGGGTTGGTCATCTGCTCGATGCGGCGTTCGCTGATCCCGCCGAGGGTGGCAATGGCAATAGCCACTTGGTCTGCTGCCATCGCCAGCGGCTGGCCGTGAAAATTCCCGCCGCTAATGATGTCCCCGCTCGTTCCGTCGCGCACGAACACCAGTGGATTGTCCGTGGCGCTATTCAATTCCACGGCGGCCGTTTCGCGCGCCTGCGCGAGCGCGTCGCGCACCGCGCCGTGCACTTGCGGCGTGCAGCGCAAACTGTACGCATCTTGGACCCGCGGATCTTTTTCCGCGGCACGGTGCGACTCGCGAATCTGGCTGCCTTCGTTCAAATGCGCGAGGTTGCGCGCCGTCATGGCCGCGCCGGGATAGGCGCGGGCGTGCATGATGCGGGCATCGAACGCGCCTGGGCTGCCGCGCAGCGCGTCCAGCGAAAGCGATGCGGCTACGTCCGCAGTGTCAGCCAGAATGTCAGCGGCATAAAGAGCGAGGCTCAACAACGCCAGCATGCCTTGCGTGCCGTTCAGAAGCGAAAGCCCTTCTTTAGCTTCCAGCGAAACCGGGGTGATCCCCGCTTTCTTCATCGCTTCGCCGCCCGGCAAAGTTTCGCTGCGATACACCGCCCGGCCTTCGCCAATGGCAACATGCGCGAGATGAGCGAGCGGTGCAAGGTCGCCCGATGCTCCGACCGATCCCTGGGAAGGAATAACGGGATGCACTCTTTGATTAAGCATCTGGCATAGCGTTTCCACCAAGCGAGGACGCACCCCGCTCAAGCCCTTTGCCAGTGCATTAGCGCGGAGCATCATCATCGCTCGCGTCTCGGCTTCGCTCAGCGGCGGGCCGACTCCACTAGCATGCGACCGCACAAGATTTAACTGGAGCTGGCGAACCTGGTCGTGAGAAATGCGGACCGACGCAAGTTTGCCGAAGCCGGTAGTGATCCCGTAGGCCGTGGCGTCGGAATCGACGAGCCGCTGCACCACTGCACGCGATGCATTCATTCTCTCAACGGCGGCGGGCGCGAGTTCAACGGTTTCCCCTCGCAGAGCCACGCTGTAAAGCTGCGCGAACGTAAGATCATTTCCTGTCAGAGGGACGCTCATGCATGGCTCCGGTCGTGCTCGGGAACTTCGACTGCCACCATGATCTGGCGATACTTGTTGGGAAGCGTTTTCGGCCGGCCATTGCTTCCGCAGATGATGTGAACCGTGTGGCCCGTCGCGAGCAGCGTGCTGTCGGAATCCCGAAACAGTTCGTACGTGAATTTAATAACCCGATTTTTAGATTCCGCGATGCGCGTGCGAACACGCAAGACCTCGTCGTAGCGAGCCGGATGGTGGTACCGGCAGTGCGCGTCGGCGACTACAATATGGCAGTCGTCCTCTTTTTCCATTTTCTTGTACTCGACGCCGAGTGCGCGCATCAGCTCGACGCGGCCCACTTCGAACCACACGAAATAGTTGCCGTGATAAACCACCCCCATCTGGTCCGTCTCTGCGTACCGCACGCGCACTTTGGCATCGTGATATTCCATCGTTCGGCTCTCAGGTTATTCGGGTTTGCTTTGCCAGACGGGCTTGCGTTTTTCGAGGAACGACGCGAGACCTTCCTTGAAGTCGGGCGTGCAGCGAATGCGCGCATTTTCGAGTACGGCGCGCTCCAGGTCGTGGTCCACGCTGGCCGCGGCCGCGGAAGTCATTAGGCGCTTCGCACGGGACAGGCTCCCAGGGCTTGCCGAGATCAAAACTTCCGCAAGCTCATTCGCGCGGGCCAGCAGATGTTCCGCGGGCACGATTTCGTTGACCAGTCCCAGCTCTTTTGCTTCCTCAGACTCGATGATTCTTCCCGTAAGCAACAGGTCGCGCGTCTTCTTCTCTCCGATTTGCCGCATCAGAAACACCGACACAATGGCAGGGAGAAAACCGATGCGCACTTCGGTGTAGCCGAATTTCGCCTCGGGCACAGCCAGGGTGAAATCGCAGAGCGTCGCGATGCCACAGCCCCCCGCTAGCGCCGGGCCGTTCACTGCTGCGATGAGTGGGCGAGGGAAGCTCCAGATCCGTCGAAACATTTTAGCCATGCGGCGCGAATCTTCCTGATTCTCAGCCGGTGATTGCTGGGCAATGGCTGAAAGCATTTCCAAATCCATGCCTGCGCAAAACGCGCTGCCTGCACCGGTAATGATGGCTACGCGCGCGTGGCTCTTTTCAATCTCATCCAGCACCGTTTGCAGTTCGGCGATCATCGCGGCCGAAACCGCGTTGCGTTTGTCCGGGCGGTTGAGGGTAATCTTGGCGATATGCCCGGAGATTTCGAGAATCAGCGTTGTGTACATGATTCGAATCTCCTCTCAGTTCACCAGCGGAGCGTGCGCATATTTTGCGCGAATCTCGTTGGTCATTGCGAGAGCTTTCGTGAGGCGCGACGAGTCGACGCCGGGATCGGCACCTGCTTTTCGAAGCGCCGCCAGTACGTCTTCGGTGGCGATGTTGCCTACCAGATTGTCGCCTGCAAAGGGGCATCCGCCAAGCCCCGTGAGCGCACTGTCAAAGCGGCGGCAACCGGCTTCGTACGCGGCGAGGATTTTTTCTTCCGCGTCTTCCGGACGGCTGTGGAGATGCACGCCGAGTTCGATCCCTGCGACGTGATCCTTTACGGCGCGGTAGAGGTCCCCGACAAGCTGCGGCGTCGCGGTGCCAACCGTGTCGGCCAGCGAAACCGTTCGCACGCGAATATCCTTCAGCCACTCCAAAGTGTCCGCCACAAGCTCCGGCCCCCATGGCTCGTCATAAGGATTTCCAAAGGCCATGGAAATGTAAATCACGAGGCCGCGGTTCGCTGTAGCGGTTTCCTTTTTTAGTTTTTCGACCAACTGCCGCGACTCCGCGCGCGTCATGTTAGCGTTGGCGCGACGGAAATACGCCGAAATGGAATACGGGTAGCCGATTGTGGTGACACCCGGAGTGGCGAGCGCGCGTTCCAAGCCCTTTTCGTTGACCACGATCCCAATAATTTCTGGTGTTTTAACATTTTGGGGCAGGGAAGCGAGCAATTGCTTCATCACATCTTCGCTATCCGCCATTTGCTTTACATGTTTGGGTGAAACAAAACTCACCGCGTCAATGTGCTTAAAGCCCGCGACCACGAGTTCTTGCAAATATTCGGTCTTGTATTCCGTGGGAATGAAATCGTGCAATCCTTGCCAGGCGTCTCTTGGGCACTCGATCAGCTTTACGGTTTCCATTCATCCTCGACAGGGTTATTTTGCGGGTTGAAAGCCTGCCACGCCAAACTGCCAGAACAAGAAGGACAGCTCATCGGCTAATTCCGTGTCGCGCTGTGATTTCGTCGAGCCCAGGCCATGCCCCGCATCGTAGTCCACCCGCAAGAGCACTGGCTTTCCGCTGTTCGTCGAGGCCTGGAGCCGGGCGGTCATCTTGGCCGCCTGCCACGGAGCCACACGGGGGTCGTTCGCACCGGTCGTAAGCAGGACGGCGGGATAGGCATTTGGTTTCACATGCTGGTAAGCGTCCATGGCGTAGAGCCCCTTGAATCCGTCTGCCTCTTTTACGGTTCCGAACTCTGGGATGTTGGCTGGACCGCTGGCCATCAGCTCCGAGCGCAAAGAATCGGAATCCCCAACGCGTATGAGAGCTGCCGCGAACAGGTCCGGGCGCTGAGTAACGGCTCCGCCGATGGTAACGCCTCCCGCGCTAGCGCCGTCGCCTGCAAGCTCTGCTGTGGAAGTGTATTTCTTTTCGATTAGGTACTGGGCGCATGCGATGAAATCGTCGATAGTGTGTTGCTTGGTTAGCTTGCGCCCGGCGTTGTGCCAGTCTTCGCCATACTCGCCGCCGCCGCGCACATGAGCCGTCGCATATACTCCGCCTCGCTCGAGGAAAGCGAGCCAAGTCGGCCGGAAGACCGGGTCGATGGTAATGCCGTAAGCGCCATAGCCGTCAAGCCAGGTGGGACTTGACCCGTCCATGGGAATTCCGCGCTTGTATACGATGGAAAGCGGGACCATCGTGCCGTCGGCGCTCTTGGCCTTAACCTCCTCAGAGACTATTTCTGAAAAATCCACGGGCGAAGGCGGAACAATGTGCGTGTCTTCCACCCTCTGTGTTTTGCCATCGAGCTGATACCAGAGGGGCGGCTTGGTCCAGCCAACTAGTTCGAGCCACGCACCGGCTTCCGTGGGATGCGTGTACAAGGACTGGATCGCGCCATTAAATGGCAATTTCACTAGCTCCGGGGCCCCAGAGCCGTAAGGCAGGCGGCGCAGCTTGCCGATTCCGCCATCCAAATCCTGCACATAGAGGCCGTCTGCAGCTGCGGCAATGTTGACGATTACCTGTTCGCCTGGAGGAACCACAAGCGTGGCGCTCGCGAGATCAGGGTTGGCCAGACTGGTACGCAGCACTTTGTAGCGAGAGGCGTCTTTGTGCGACAACAGGAACAGATCGTCGCCGTGAAAGTCCAGATTCGTAATATCCGCCGAATCGTCCGCTACTTTCTTCCAAGGAGTTTTAGCCGTCGGCATTTCCTCGAACGGTGCGACGTAAACATCTTTCTCGTTTTTGACCCCGTGTATGACCAGGCCTACCATCCATTTCGGCGCTGCGGGCGAATACCCGATGAAGGCGAAATCATCTTCCGTCACTTTCACATTTGGTGTGGCGTCATATCCGAACACCTGCGGATCCTTCTCGGGATCACTGCCGAGCGTGTGCCGATAGACACGCAGCTTTTGATATTTCGCCGTTTCCGGGTCGTTTGGGCCCAGCTTCTGGGTACGCGGAATCCACAATGACCTTCCATCGGGAAGCCAGATGGGCTGGCCGAATTGCGCGCGGTCAATCACGTCACTCAAGACTTTGCCGGTCGCAGATTCAAGTATGCGAATAACACTCTCCTCTGACCCGCCACGAGAGATTCCATAGGCCACATATTTGCCGTCGAGCGAGGGCTGAAAATAGTCGATGGAGAAGTGCTTGCCATCGGGCGTGGTGAGCTTCTCCGGGTCAACCAGCAGGCGCTCAGGTGAGTTCAATGTATCGCGGATAAAGAGTTTGCGATTGTCGGAGCCGGGTTCCGTCTTCAAATAAAAGTAGTGGCCTCCCCAGACTTGGAGGCCGGAGACTACCGCCCCTGCGTTGTCGAGGGCCGTGATGCGGTCCAGTAATTGTTGTCGCCCCGGAATCCTCGCCAATGCCGCCCGGGTGTAGTCATTTTGCGCTTTCAGCCAGGCGACAACCTCCGGGTCAGAAGTGTTTTCCAGCCAACGATAGGGGTCAGTGACTTTGGTACCGAAGAATTCTTCAGTGACTTCGCGCACCGGAGTCGCTGGCAGTTTGACTTGCGAAAGAGCCAGTCCGGGGCAGAGTGAACCCAACAGGAGGCAGACGAGGGTGATACGCTTCATACTTTTTCTCCATTCCAAACTTTTTCCGTAAACGGAAGATTTGAGTTTACTTCCGTAGATTTGCCACTAGCTGGTGCCGGCTTTCCGGCCAGAGCATTGTAATCCTGTTCAGGTTTGCAAAACGCCCGTTTTGAATTCGCGGATGTCCGGATTGAGGGCCGCCGCCCCAAGCGACCAGATCAGCGCGTCGCGAGTTTGCGCGGGATCGATAATGGCGTCGACCCAGAGGCGAGCAGCCGCGTAGCGAGGATCGGTCTGATGTTCGTAAGTGGCTCGGACGGATTCGTAGAGTTCTTTTTTCTGTTTTTCGTCGACCTTTTTGCCTTCGCGTTCGAGTTGCTTCAGCTTGATTTCTACGAGCGTGCCGGCGGCGGAATCGCCGCTCATCACTGCAAAACGCGCCGTAGGCCACGCAAACATGAATCGCGGATCGTAGGCTTTGCCGCACATCGCGTAATTTCCTGCGCCAAAGCTTCCGCCGCAAATCACGGTGATTTTTGGCACCACGCTGTTGGCAACGGCGTTGACCATTTTCGCCCCAGCGCGAATAATGCCGCTCCACTCCGCATCTTTGCCAACCATGAAGCCGTTCACATCGTGCAGGAACACCAGCGGGATGCGGTTTTGGTTGCAATCCATGATGAAGCGGGCAGCCTTTTCGGCGGATTCCGTGTAAACCACTCCACCAAACTCGATGCGCTTTTGATCCGAGCCGCGCGCAAGGGTCTGTACGTGCTTCTTCTGGTTCGCGACGATGCCGACGGCCCATCCGCCAATTCGCGCGTAGCCGCACAGCAGTGTCTCCCCGTATTCCGAACGGTATTCTTCGAATTCGCTGGCATCCACGATGCGCGCGATGATTTCGCGCATGTCGTACTGCTTAGCGGGATCGCTCGAAAAAATTCCATAAATCTCATCAGCAGGATACAGCGGGTCACGCGGCTTGACATGGCTGAAAGGGGAAGCGTCCGGCGCGCCCATTTTGTCTACCAAAGCGCGGATCCGCTTGATGCAACCTTCGTCGTCGGGTTCGCGAAAATCCACGGTGCCGCTGATTTGCGCGTGCATCTTTGCGCCGCCCAGTTCTTCGGCAGAAGACTTCTGCCCGATCGCGGCTTGCACCAACGCGGGGCCGGCCAGAAACAATCCGGATCCTTCTCTCATCAAAATGTGGTCGCACATCACGGGAAGATACGCGCCACCCGCGACGCACATCCCCATGATGGCGGTAATCTGCGGAATCCCCATCGCGCTCATCACCGCGTTGTTGCGAAAGACGCGCCCGAAATCGTCGGTATCTGGAAAAACATCTTCCTGCAAGGGCAAAAAAACGCCGGCGGAGTCGACCAAATAGATCGTGGGAATTTTGTTCTCGATGGCGATATTCTGCGCGCGAATGACTTTCTTCGCGGTCATCGGGAAAAACGCGCCCGCCTTCACAGTAGCGTCATTGCAGATCAGCATGAACGTGCGCCCGCACACTTTGGCGAGTCCAGTGATCGTTCCCGCCGACGGCGCTCCGCCCCATTCTTCATACATCTCGAAAGCGGCATAGATTCCCAATTCAAAAAACGGCGAGCCTGGGTCAATCAGCTTCGCGATGCGTTCCCGAGCAGTGAGCCGGCTTTTCTTGTGTTGCGACTCGATGGCTTTCGATCCGCCACCCTGTCGAATTTCTTCCTCCTGGTTCTTTATTTCGGTTAGCAGATCGACAATTCGGCGGGAGTTCTTTTCAAAATCGGGGGCTCTTCGATTCGCGGCACTCTTCAAGACAGAAGCAGACACACGGTCTCCCCATTCAGGATTGGCGGCAACTCCGACAGTATAAGGTTTCTGATGCTAATCCGCGAGGCCGGTCGGTCGAACTGTGGGAATTGCGAATCGAGTGCTTCTATTGTGCGCGCCACTCGCGGCCTGTGGCTATGCAATTAGCGGTCCGCCCATCATCTGCAATGTGCACTGTGGCAGATTCGCTGCTGCAAAACGCATGGCCCTGGGTGCCATCAGCGGCGGGAGGTGTGGCAAGCGCCGTGAAATGGTCAGCGTCGCACCCCTGCAGCACGATTTCATAGCCTAGGCCACGTACGGTATTTAGTCTGGAAGGCCAGTCCGTTGAAGTCTGCAACTTGTCATCGCTCGGCGCATTCAAAGGAAGCTCCGTCAGGTCGCAAGTGTAGTGGTCATGGCTTTTCCGGAATGCCATCTCCGCTTCCTGCAACTCGATCATCGTCGGCCCGACCGTGGACTCTGCCTGTGCTACGTGGGCTCGCCGATACTCGCGCAAAGCCGCCGCGCTATCCGCCAGGTACGCTTTGGCGCGCGATCGGCCGTCGACGATCAATTGCTGTGCCCGGAGCTGCCAACTCGCATACGGAACGACCGTGTCGATCCACTGCGCTCGCACTCTGCGGATAGTTTCGCCATCGCTACGGCCTAGCGCGTCGCCGTTTTGGGCCAGCAAGGCCTGCAGCCCCCCCGCTGCCGTGGCAGCTTCCTCAATGAAATGTTCCGAAGCGTTTTCTAATTGGTCTTCCCATTCCTGCCTTCCCGGAAAGTCCACCGTTTCGTAACCGTAGAGGGCCGTCTGCTTGTATCTGGCAATCAATTGCACCGCGGGAACTTTAGAGTCCGCGGTCATTTGATCGATTTGGCTTTTCAGATCGGCAGGGGTCGGGTTTGGAGAATAAGAACTCTCGAGCTGGGCCCGAGCTTGCGCTTCGGTTCCCGCACTGGAGTCGCTGTTGGAGCGGCGTGAGGCGAGGTCGTCATCCGTCAATGTGTGCTTCGGCGCGGAGGATTTCTGGCGCTCCCGCGCAGCGCGCGCGGCTTCCGCGACTGATTGTGCTGGTGGGCTGGTTTCTTGCCGCCCCGCAAGTGCCAGCAACACTGCCAGAAAGGGAAGAGACAAAGCGCGAATCATCGAGGTCCCATCTGCCGCAATTCAAGCATTAAAAGAATGGATCATGCCCCAAAATTACTGTAGCAGGTGTGCCGCCCTCCGCTGACTCTCGTCTCGAATCGCCGTTACGTTTCGGTCACCGCCATTGTTACCGCCTGGTTCCTTCGCGCCAAAAGACTTGCGTGGATTTTGAAGCAAGGTAAGCTAGCTACGGGGTTGAGAACATCCCGCGAGTGCAGTCCGGCAGTTGACGGTCAATCGCGCCCAATCGAAAGGAAACGGAGATGAGGGGATTCCAGGCAAGAATTCTGACTCTAAGTGTGTTGGGAGGTTTCGTTTTGTCGGCGGGCGCGTACACTCAGGCGCCGGCGCCGCCGAAGACCAGCGTGAAGACGGGTGCGCAGGCACCCACGAAATCCGCGCCGAAACCCGCCCCGCTGGAAGTTCCTCAGCTCAAATTTGAAAAATACAAGCTGGACAATGGGCTGGAAGTGATTCTCTCCGAAGACCACCGCCTGCCGATGGTGGCCGTGAACCTGTGGTATCACGTCGGCCCCGCAAACGAAGTGCCTGGAAAGACCGGGTTCGCCCATCTGTTCGAGCACATGATGTTTGAAGGCTCGCGCCACGTGCCCGGCAGTTCCCACTTCCATTTGCTCGAAGCGGCTGGCGCCAGCGACATCAACGGCACAACCGACTTCGACCGCACCAATTATTTCGAGACCCTGCCTTCCAATCAGCTCGAACTCGCCCTCTGGCTCGAGTCCGACCGCATGGGCTACCTTCCTGACAAGCTCGACCAGGCAAATCTCGGCAATCAACAAGACGTTGTGCGGAACGAGCGCCGGGAAAGCGTCGAAAACGTGCCGTATGGCATCGTGGAAGAGGGTATGTTCCACGAGCTTTTTCCTAAAGTGCATCCGTACTACGGCGACGTGATCGGCTCGCACGAGGACATTCAATCAGCGAAGCTCGAAGACGTGCGCAATTTTTTCAAGTTGTACTACGCGCCGAACAACGCCAGCCTCGCGATTGTGGGTGACTTCGAGCCGGAACGGGCGAAAGAGCTGGTTGAAAAATATTTTGGCCCTCTGAGGCGCGGCGAGGACGTGCCGAGAATCAAGGCGCAAACACCGCCAATCACTTCCGAGCGCCGCACCGTGATTCAGGATAATGTTCAGCTTCCGAAGGTCTATATGGGTTGGCTGACCTCGCCGATTTTCAAACCTGGCGATGCGGAAGCCGACCTCACGGCCACCGTTCTAGGCGGCGGAAAGTCGAGCCGGCTCTACAAAAAGCTGGTGTACGAAAAACAGATCGCCCTGGATGTGTCGGTGGGTCAGCAGTCGCTGATGTTGGGGTCAGTCTTTGAAATCCAATCGACCGCCCGTCCCGGCGTCAAACCGGAAGATCTTGAGAAAGCCATCAACACGGAATTGGAAGCGTTTCGCGCGAAGGGACC
>Ga0187778_10002978_pt1 | contig 11442 bp, 9 predicted proteins | sample 1015_Q2_SP5_20_M_FD_132418 | JGI IMG/M metagenome (GOLD analysis project Ga0187778, IMG submission 132418) | Tropical peat soil microbial communities from peatlands in Department of Meta, Colombia - 1015_Q2_SP5_20_MG | ecosystem: Environmental > Terrestrial > Soil > Wetlands > Peat | place...
CCCTATACTGTACGTATTTACAGTACCGGCCCGGAACTTACATGAAACCGGTTCGATCCGCATTACTGGCAGAGGCCTTCGCCGATCTCAAAGGACGCGGCGCACGAAGCAATCGCGATTCGCGCTTTGCGAAGATGGAGCATGAGCTCGATCCCCAGTACCTGGAAGTGCTGCGGCTCGAAGCAACGCTCGATCCCGTGCAAACGCGGCCGGCAGCGCCCGGGGCTCCGCTGCCCGTTACGGGCGCACCGATCAAGACCTCCGTGACGCTGGAGCGCGCTCGCTCGATCATCAGTCGCAACGATTCGCCCGACATACCATTTGACCGCTCCGTAAACCCCTACCGTGGCTGCGAGCATGGTTGCGTGTACTGCTATGCGCGCCCGACCCATGCGTATCTCGGGCTTTCCGCAGGTCTGGACTTTGAGACCCGTCTCTTTGCGAAAAACAATGCCGCCGAGTTGCTCGAGCGCGAGTTACGCAAACCGGGCTATGTCCCCGCCATGCTTGCGCTCGGCGCCAATACCGATCCGTACCAACCCATAGAGAAAGAACACCGCATCACCCGCTCGGTGCTGGAGGTGCTTGCCTCGTTCGGCCATCCTGTCGCCATCACTACCAAATCGGCATTGATCCTGCGCGATCACGATTTGCTCGCGCAAATGGCGCAGCGCAATTTGGTACGAGTTCTGATTTCAATTGGCTCGCTGGATCGCACACTCGCCCGAACGCTCGAGCCGCGCGCCAGCACGCCGGCTCGACGCCTCGAGGCAATCGGCGCCCTCGCTCAATTGCGCATCCCGGTGGGCGTAATCGTCGCGCCCGTCATTCCCGCGCTCAACGAATCGAGCCTGGAGCCGGTGCTTGAGGCAGCCGCCTCTGCCGGTGCGACGTACGCGTGGTACACGGTTTTGCGCCTGCCCTTGGAGGTCCGCGACCTGTTTGTCGAATGGTTGCGGGAGTTCGCCCCGCTACGCGCGGATCATGTCTTAAGTCGCGTCCGCCAGATCAGCGGTGGTCGGGACAACCGCTCGGAGTTCGGCCAACGCATGACGGGCACCGGTATCTTCGCCGAATTGTTGCGCCAACGCTTTGCGCTGGCCTGCCGCAGGCTCGGACTCGCGCAGCATTGTCCGCCGCTGGCCTGCGAGCATTTCCGTGTGCCGTCCGCGCCCTGCGCGCAGCAGAACCTGTTCTGAGGCTCAGGCGAAATCCCGGCCCAGGGATTCCTGCGTCCCGGGTTCGATCGCATCGACCCGCGCCCGATATCGGGGGTGGTCGACGCCAATCGAGACACGCCGACCCGCGCGAAAACCCGAGATCGCCTGCGGCGCGAGCTCAAAGCGCAGAAAGTGGACCGATGAAGTTTTCTCCTCGTTTTCGCGCACGAGGTCCTCGTCCGCGATCCCAAAACACGGCTCGCATCCTTCCACCTGGAGGTAGACACGTCGCTCGATGCCGATCAAGCGCGAGAGCTCGCGCGCGCGCTCGACCGCATTCTCATATTCGAGCATCATCGTTGCCTTGAGATTCGTTCCGTCCGGAACGAGCGGATTGTAGGCGTCGAGCTCGTCTTGAATCCCTTTTTCGTCAAACGTCCTTTCAATTCGCAGCATCTCCTGGATCTGATAGCGGACTGTGGTCTCGTCCTCAAAAATCAGGGTGAGATTCGCACCCAGATGCACGGTCCGATTTTTCTTGTGTGCGAGCACACGGCTGCGAATTTCATTGCGCTGCTTTGCATACGCCTCCAGCGTCAGCAGGCTCGATGCGGAGATTGCGCCCATCGTCGTCTCGCTTAACCCCGGTTACTCGATGCCATAGGCCATGCGCAGCAGCGTGAGCGGATGCGCGAGGCGCGGTTTTTTGCCGTTCGCCGGGCTGCCGTCGAGCTCCCCGATTCCCTGTTCGATGTGGTGCCCTGCAAGCTGGCAGTCGGAGCTAATAAAGTCGGGCTGCGCCTGAGACATGGAACGAAAGACGGGTACACCAATTTTCATTGCCATCGAGTGGAATTCCTTCTTCACGCCCCAGGTACCGGCATGGCCTGAGCAACGCTCCACGGTGGTCACCGTGGTCTGGGGAATCCACTTCAGGACCTCCTCGGTCTTGCGACCGATGTTCTGCACGCGGTTGTGGCACGGCACGTGGTAGGCGACGGCACCCAGCGACCGCCGGAAATCACTTTTCAGCAGCCCGTCTTTGTGACGCGCCACCAAGTAGTCGAACGGATCCCACATGGCCTCGCCGACGAGGCGCACATCCGGATCGTCCGCAAACAGCAGCGGCAGCTCTTTGGCGAACATCAGCGTGCAAGACGGAATGGCCGCCAGAATCGCGTAGCCCTCGCGTGCATAACGGGCCAGCACCGGGATGTTCACTTCCTTGAGGCGCTGCACGCCTTCCAGATCCCCGAGCTCCAGCTTGGGCATGCCGCAACAGGCCTCCTTTTCCACGACCACGTGCGCGATCTCGTTGTGCGCAAGGATCTTTAGCAGATCCCCACCGATCCCCGGTTCGTTGTACTTCACGTAGCAAGTCGCGTAAACGACTACCTTGCCCGGCGTGCGCGCGCCGTCGCGCACCGGCGCCGAGGCATTGACCTGAGCCAAGCCGCGAAACTTCGTGGCCGCATAGTCCGGACGCCACGCCCTGCGATCGACACCCAGGAGCTTCTCGCTGATCGCCCGCCCCGCGCCGCTCTGATTGACTGCGTTGACCGCCTGCGTCACGATGGGAATTCCGGCAAACGAGCCCAGCCGATCGGTGGAAGAGAGCACCCGGTCGCGCCAGCGTCCTCCCGTGCGGCGGAACGCAACCGCCTTGGCGCGCAGCATCAGATGCGGGAAATCCAAATCCCAGGCGTGCGGAGGCACGTAGGGACACTTTGTCATGAAGCAGATGTCACACAGGTAGCACTGGTCGACGACATCGACAAAGCGCTCTTTGGGTACGGTGTCGAGCTCGCCGCTTGCGCTGCCGTCGACCAGATCAAAGAGCGTCGGAAACGCGCCGCACAGGCTCACGCAGCGCCGGCATCCGTGACAGATATCAAAGACCCGCTCGAGTTCCTTTTCGAGCTTGGACGTGTCCCAGAAGTCCGGCTCCTTCCATGCAATGGGCTTGCGGGTAGGCGCCTCCAGGCTTCCTTCTTTGGTGCTCATGATTGCCTTGCGCTGGGAAAATTCAAAGCGCGATGCGCGCAACGCGCGCATCGCGTTCGAGGGGCCGCAGCCCGGATACCTCGGTGCCTAGTCGGCCAACGAGTCCAGCGTGCGCTGGAACTTGTTGGCGTGCGAACGCTCGGCTTTGGCCAGCGTCTCGAACCAATCGGCAATCTCTGTAAAACCTTCGCTGCGCGCCGTTTTGGCCATACCCGGGTACATGTCGGTGTACTCGTGCGTTTCCCCGGCAATCGCGGCCTTCAAATTCGCCCGCGTCGGTCCGATCGGCAAACCCGTCGCCGGATCCCCCACCTGCTCGAGATACTCGAGGTGGCCGTGCGCATGTCCCGTTTCCCCTTCGGCCGTGGAACGGAACACCGCCGCCACGTCGTTATAGCCCTCGACGTCCGCCTTGGACGCGAAGTACAAATAGCGCCGGTTTGCCTGCGATTCCCCCGCAAATGCCGCCTTCAAGTTTTCCTCAGTCTTTGATCCCTTCAATGCCATAAGGCCCTCCTAGTAGTTTCATCGCTGCAGCGACATCCTTCCGAAATCGGTCGGCAAGGGAAAATGTACGCGCCCCGCATTGATTAAACAAATGAATTGTGATTATGAATGCGATAGCCAAGTTCTATCTGTCATCAAGAGGAAACATCGCGGCGGCCGCGCGCGCCGGGAGGCGCTTGGCGGACTAAAAATCGGCTGCGTCGAGCGCGAGCGCACCCGCGCCGCCGGACTCGATCGCCACTCGCAGGCTGGGTGCCGTCGACAACAGGTGGTCGGCGAAAAACCGCGCGGTGGCGATTTTGGTGCGGTAAAAGCGGTCTTCCGCCGCCGCCAGATGGTGCTGCGCGATGAGCGCGGCCCGTGCCAGCTGCCAGCCGCCCAGCGTGATGCCCGCGAGCTTCAAATACGGTACCGATCCCGCGTATGCGCCGCGCAGGTCCCCGCCGAAACTGCGCAGCAAATATTCGACCGCGCCGTTATAGGACTCGATCGCCTCCGACAGCCGGGCGGCAATCGCCGCGAAGTCCTGCCCGGTTTGCGCCCGGAGCTCGGCCAGTGTTGTTCGCATCTGCTCGAGGAACAAGCGCGCACCGGCGCCGCCATCGCGGATCGTTTTGCGCGCGAGCAAGTCATTGGCCTGGATTGCGGTTGTGCCCTCATAGATGGGAAGGATGCGGGCATCCCGGTAATGCTGCGCCGCTCCCGTTTCCTCAATGTAACCCATGCCGCCGTGCACCTGGATGCCCACCGAGGTGAGTTCGACGGCCATTTCCGTGCTCCAGCCCTTGACGATCGGAACCAGATAGTCGTGGAGCGTCTGCGCGCGGGCGCGCTCGGCGCGGTCCGGGTGGTGCCGTGCAACGTCACTGTGCGCAGCGGCCACGTAGGCAAGGGCGCGGGCCGCCTCGATATGCGAGCGCATGAAAAGCAGCATGCGTCGCACGTCGGGGTGCTCAATGATGGCCACGGGACCCGGCGACCCCTCCACCGCGCGACTCTGCACGCGTTCACGGGCATAGGCGGCGGCCTGCTGATAGGCGCGCTCACTCACGGCGATCCCCTGCAGGCCGACTTGAAAACGCGCCACGTTCATCATGATGAACATCATTTCGAGACCGCGGTTTTCCTCGCCAACGATTTCGGCCACCGCACCCGGCCCGACCTCGCCGCGGCCGTCACCGAACAGCAGCACCGCCGTCGGGCTTGCGCGTATGCCGAGCTTGTGCTCGATGGACGCGCAGTAGACGTCGTTGCGCTTGCCCAGATCGCCCTCGGCACCCGGAAGAAACTTGGACACAGCAAACAGCGATAGGCCCTTGACCCCCGGGGGCGCATCGCTGGTGCGCGCCAGCACCAGATGCACGATGTTTTGCGCCAGATCGTGTTCGCCGTACGTGATGAAGATCTTCTGGCCGAAGATGCGGTAGCTGCCGTCGGCCTGGCGCTCGGCCCGCGTGCGCACCAGCGACAGATCCGAGCCGGCCTGTGGTTCGGTCAGATTCATGGTCCCGGTCCAGCTGCCATCGATCAGTCTGGGCACGTAGCGTCGCTGCTGTTGCGCGGAGCCCGCAAGCAAAAACGCCTCGATGGCGCCATCGGTGAGCAGCGGACAAAGTGCGAAGGACAGGTTGGCCGCCTGCAGCATCTCCAGGCATGGGGTAGCCACGAGCTTGGGCAGTCCCTGCCCGCCGTGCTCGACGGGGTGCATGACTCCTTGCCAGCCCCCGTCGGCGAACGCGCGGAACGCCTGTTGGAAGCCCGGGGAGGTCGTCACCACTCCATCGACACAGCGCGCCGGTTGCGTATCGCCCACGCGATTGAGCGGAGCGATGACCTCGCCCATGAGCTTGGCGCATTCTTCCAGCACCGCGTTGACGATCTCCTCGCTCGCATCCTCGTAGCCGGGCAAGGCCTGGATCGCGCGCAAATTCGCAAGCTCATGGACCACGAACTGGATCTCCCGGAGCGGGGCGCGATAGCTCACGGCCTTATCCCAGTTTCTCGATGAGTTCGGGCACCGCCTGGAACAAGTCGGCCACCAGTCCGTAATCGGCCACCTGAAAGATCGGCGCATCGGGGTCCTTATTGATGGCCACGATCACCTTCGAATCCTTCATCCCTGCCAGGTGTTGGATCGCCCCCGAGATCCCGATGGCGATGTAGAGCTGGGGGGCGACGATTTTCCCCGTCTGCCCGACCTGCCAGTCATTGGGCGCGTAGCCCGCGTCGACCGCGGCGCGCGAAGCCCCCAAAGCGGCATTCAGGCGCCGTGCCAGTTCATCGAGCAGCCTGAAGTTTTCTGCCGAACCCAGAGCCCGGCCGCCCGAGATGACGACCTTGGCGCCCTGCAGTTCCGGCCGGTCGCTCTTTGCCACCTCGCGACTCACAAACCGGGAGATACCCGCGTCGGGGACCGCAGCAACGGTCTCGATCGTCGCGCCGCCGCCCTCGGGTGCGCTCGCAAAACCGGTAGGGCGGACCGTGACAAACACAAGGGGATCGGCGCATTGCACGGTGGCAATGGCGTTGCCGGCGTAAATGGGCCGTGCGTAGGTGTCCGGTGCAAGGACGGCGATCGCATCGGAGATTTGCGCGCAATCCATTTTCGCGGCAACGCGCGGCAAAACGTTCTTGCCGAAGCTGCTCGCGGGCGCCATGACGTGGGTATAGCCCTCGCTTGCCATCTCGAGCAATTGCGCTGCGACGTTTTCGGCGAGCGCATCGGCAAAATGCGGCGCGTCGGCCACATACACCTTGCTCACACCGGCGATGGCGCAGGCCTGCTGCGCCGCCGCCCCGCAGCCGCTTCCCACTACCAGCACATCGACCGCGCCCGCGGCCGCCGTGGCCGCCGTGACCACATTGCGCGTGACGGCCTTAAGCGAGACGTTGTCGTGCTCGGCCAGGACCAGTGCTCGCATCGCCTACCCTCCCACCGTCACGAAATCACCTTGGCTTCGTCACGCAGCTTGGCAACGAGCGTCGCGACGTCCGGAACGCGTATTCCGGCCTTGCGTTGTGCCGGTTCGGTCACTTTGATGGTTTTGAGCCGGGGCGACACGTCCACGCCCAGACTCTCCGGTGAGATCGTCTCCAGCGGTTTTTTCTTTGCTTTCATGATGTTGGGCAAAGTGACGTAGCGCGGTTCGTTCAGGCGCAGGTCCGTGGTGATCACCGCCGGCAGCCGCACCGACACCGTCTCCAGACCGCCGTCGACCTCTCGGGTGACCTGCGCCCTGCCCTCGGCCACCTGCACGCGCGAAGCAAACGTTGCCTGCGGCAGTCCGCGCAGGGCCGCGAGCATCTGTCCGGTCTGGTTCGCGTCGTCGTCGATCGCCTGCTTGCCCATGATCACCAGCTGCGGCTGTTCGCGCTCCACGAGTGCCGCCAGCAGCTTGGCCACCGCCAGAGGCTGCAGTTCCGCGTTGGTCTCCACGAGTATTGCGCGATCGGCCCCGATCGCCAGCGCCGTGCGCAGCGTCTCCTGACACTGGCTGCCGCCGCACGAGACGGCAACGACCTCGGTAGCCACCGACGCCTCCTTCAGACGCATGGCCTCTTCGACGGCGATTTCGTCAAAGGGGTTCATCGACATCTTGACGTTGCCCAAATCGACGTCGCTCTGGTCGGATTTCACGCGAACCTTGACGTTGTAGTCGACCACTCGCTTGACGCAGACCATTACTTTCATTTTTCTTCCGTCCGTTTGCGTTGCGTTGCCCACACGACACGGCCTTCGCCCTCGACGCCGCCGTGCGCGGCCTCGCCCTGATGCATGCGCATCTAATCATACGCAGTTAGCCCGATGCTGCCCGGGCTCTTCGGCGTAGGGCATTCCAGTCGCGCAAAATTTCGCGCGCCGCGTTGCATCCGGGAGCACCCGAAACCCCCCCGCCAGGGTGCGCGCCCGAGGCACAATGGTACAGCCCGCGGATCGGCCCGCGGTAGCGGGCGCTGCCGATCAAGGGGCGGAAGCAAAACAGCTGATCGAGCGACAGCCGGCCGTGAAAAATGTCGCCGCCGACGAGCCCGTAATCGCGTTCCAGATCAAGCGGGGACCACGCCTTAAAGCCAAGCAATGCGCGCCGGAAATTCGGGCAATACGACTCCACGACCCGGAAAATCGCCTCGATTGCTCCCTCTTTGCGCGCCTCCCAGCCTCCGGCGGGCTGTGGATCGAATTGCTGGCAAAACAGACTCGCGACATGCGCTCCGCGCGGTGCCAGCGTGTCGTCGACAACGCTCGGCAGCAGCATTTCTATGATGGGTACGCGGGAATAGCCCTCGCGAACGGCATCTTGCCAGGCCTGGTCCATGACCCGAAGCGAAGGCCCCAGCAAAATCCCGCTGGCGTGATGCTCCTGTGCATGCGTGCCGGGCTGGCAACCAAAGTCGGGCAGCTCGGAGAGCGCAACGTTGATTCGAAACGATCCCGAAGCGCAACGATATTGCTCGATGGCGGCGCGAAACTCGGCGCTGAGATGCTGCGCATCGAGCAGTCGCTGATACAGTAGCTTGGGGTTGACCCCGGCAGCTACCGCACGCGCGGTCAGCGAGCGGCCATTGGCAAGCTCGATTCCGGCGACGCGCCCGCCCTCGACCAGCACACGGCGCACCTCGCAGTCGCGCTCGATTCTCACCCCGCGCGAGCGGGCCTCCTCGGCCATGAGCTCCGTGATGCGCCCCATACCGCCCACAACGTGTCCCCAGGCGCCTTGCTTGCCGTTGATTTGGCCGAAGCAGTGATGCAGCAGCACGTAGGCCGATCCGGATGCGTACGGGCTGGCAAAGTTGCCCACGATCGAATCAAAGCCCAAAGCGGCCTTGAGCGCATCGCACTCGAACATGGAATCGAGCCACTCCCCGGCGCTGCGAGTAAAGGCCGACAACAAATCGCGCTGACCGGCGAGCCCCAGGCCGCCGATGTCCCCGGCCAGCCGCGCGACGGTGCGGGCCGAAGCCAAATCCGACACGATCCAGCGCCCGCCCAGCTCCGGAGGGGTGCGCAGCACCCAGCGTCGCAGCACGTCGGCAATGCGCTTAATCCGTGCGTAATGCTCCGGCAACCGTTGCGCGTCCCTTGGTGAGAACCGCTCGAGCGCAATGCCCGACGCACCGTCCGTCGCCGGGGCGGCCGCGCCCCCAAAGCGCAGCGCGCGCCCGTCGGCCGACGGAACAAAGTTGGCAAACGGTCGCTCGACAATACGCAAGCCACGCTCGATGAGCCGCAAGTCGCGAATCACCGTGGGCTGCAGCAGGCTCACCGTGTAGCTCGCCGAGGAATTGCGAAACCCCGGCAAGAACTCCTCGGTCACCGCCGCCCCGCCCAGGACGGAGCGCCTCTCGAGTACCGTCACTTTCAAGCCCGCGGCCGCCAGGTAGTTGGCGCACACAAGACCGTTGTGGCCCGCGCCTACTACAATGACGTCTGCGATCGGGGCGGCCATAGTCCGCTTCTCCTTCTTTCGCCAGATCCAGCGCGGCACCGCTGTGCCCTGAGTAGATCCCCCATCCCGACACGGCTGGCTTGTTACCACACTTTTCGATGGCTTGGTTTTGCTAACGACCCTTACAAGAGGCGCCGCGCGCCTCGCGCTCTGCGGCCTAATCGGCGCCCTCGCCGCCTGCCAGACGCTCGCTCCGGAGCGCGCCGCAGGTGGCCCCACGCCCGCGACCGCGCCCGTTAGCGCCGAGCTTCCCGTGGCGGTCGCTGCGCCCTCGCAGACGCCCGCAGCGGAACAAAACGCGCTGCCGGCAGCGGCTGCGCCCGAGTCCGCGCCGGCACCGGGTGCGCCACCGCAGCCGCCCGCGCCGCCGGTAAGGATCGCCTTGGCATTGGGTGGCGGCGCCGCACGCGGGTTTGCCCACGTCGGCGTGATCAAAGCGCTCGAAGCCCAGGGAATCATGCCCGACATCCTCGTGGGCACCAGTGTGGGCAGCTTCGTTGCCGCGCTGTACGCTTCCGGATACGATGGCGCCCATTTGCAGCGCGTGGCGATGCAGTTCGAGGAATCGACGCTCACCGACTGGTCCTTGCCATCGCGCGGACTCTTCAAAGGCCAAGCCTTGCAGGACTTCGTCAATGAGCAAGTCGAGCAGCGACCGATCGAAAAGCTGCCGCGCAAGCTCGCCATTGTGGCCACCGACCTGCGCACGGGCGAAATGATGGTCTTCGAGCGGGGCAATGTCGGCATGGCAGTGCGCGCCTCCAGCAGCGTCCCGGGGGTCTTTCAGCCCGTGGCCATCGGGGGCCGCGAATACGTAGACGGCGGCCTGGTCAGCCCCGTTCCGGTGCGCACCGCTCGACGCCTGGGCGCCGATGTCGTGATCGCGGTCGACATCTCGAAAAAACCGGCATACCAGAGCACCACCGGCACCTTCGACATCCTCCTGCAGTCCTTCACGATCATGGGACAGGCGATAGCGCGCAGCGAGCTGGGCGAGGCCGACGTTGTGCTGGAGCCGGCCGTCGACGCAATCGGCAGTACCGATTTTGCGGCGCGCGAGTCCTCCATCCGCGAAGGCGAGTTGGCCGTGGCCACGCACGCGAATGCGATCCTGGCGGCCGTCGCCCGCGCCCGGCAAAGCATCGCCGCGGCTGCCGTCTCGGCGCCCGGACCCTGATCGGTGCAACCCAGCGTATTGGCGCCCGATATCTGGACCATCAACGGCAAGCAGCCAACCCACAAGGTGGTAACGACGTGACCCAGAAAGGACCGGATTCCCCAGGCGCGCCGCAAACCGCGCCCGCGCCAAGCGTCCCCGCTTCGGCCAAACCCCGGATCCTGCTCGCCGACGCGGGTCGAATTTCCCGTGGGGCTGCCGGAGAGGCCGTGCGCAAACATTTCGACGTGCGCGAGGTCGCCGACGCGGAAGCTGCTTGGCAGGCGGTGCTCTTGGATTCGTCGGTGCGTGTCGTGATCGTTGAGCTGGCCGCACCGGCGGTACGCGCATTGGAGTTGCTCGGCCGTCTGCGGGCCTCCAAAGTCCAGCGCATCCGTGACATGCCTGCCATCGCGCTGCTCGACCAGACAAGCGCCGCCGAGAGCCCACGGGTCGAAGCGCTCGAAGCCACCTCGCTGCTGATCAGCGAGCCGCTCTCCCCGACTACGGCCGGGGAGTTGCTTTCGCGTCTTCGGGTGCTCGTTGACCTTGCCACCACGCGCGAGGCGCTCATCGAGAGCCGCGCCGAGCTCGATTCGGCGCGCACGGTGGATCCGGAGACGGAGCTACTCACACTACCGGCCTTCGATCGGCAGGTGGACAAACTGCTGTCGTATGCACGCCGGGCGCTTTCGGACCTCGCCCTGATCTGCATTCGCGTCGAGCTCAAGATGCCCCGCAGTGAGGCCTGGGACGGCGAAATTGAACAGCGCATGCGGCACGTCGGGCGGGCGTTGAGTTCCTCGGTGCGCCTGGAGGACCTCGCGACCCGGTCGGACAAGACCGAGTTTTGCGTAGCCACGCAAAACAACGGGATGACGGACATGCTGCGGTTTGCCGCGCGCCTGCGCAAGGTCCTGGAAAACGTCGATGCCGCCGGCCCTGGCGTGGAGGTCTGGACCTGCATCGGGGTGGCGACCCTATCGGAAGAGTTGCGCCGCAGCGCCGGTGAGCTGCGAGCTCAGGCGCAGCGGCGCGCCCAGATGGCCCAAAGCACGCGTTCGCGGCGCATCATGCTCGGAGCCTCCGAAGCAGCCAAAGCCGGGGGCTTTGATCCGAACGCCGAAAGCGGCTCGATGGATGTCAGTCTCGCCTTGGTGCTGATCGC